>Ga0209415_10008134_pt1 | contig 18215 bp, 13 predicted proteins | sample PeaSoiSIISIP2007_FD_187696 | JGI IMG/M metagenome (GOLD analysis project Ga0209415, IMG submission 187696) | Peat soil microbial communities from Weissenstadt, Germany - SII-SIP-2007 (SPAdes) (version 2) | ecosystem: Environmental > Terrestrial > Soil > Wetlands > Peat | place: Germany...
CCAAACTGAAGCTGTTCCATCGTCCGAGCAAGTAACCACCTCGCGCCCATCGGGACTCCAAGCCCCGGAGAAAACGCGCGCCTGGTGTCGCAGAGGGGGGGTGACTGGCTCTCCGGTGAGCGAGTCCCACACGCGCGCGGTCGCATCTTCGCTTACCGTCAGTAACAAGCGGCCATTCGGGCTGAAGAATGTCCCAAGGACATAACCCTGATGCCGCAAAACCGGAGTCAGATGTTCGCCAGTGGTGCCGCTCCAGATTTGTGCGCAATTATCTTCGCCGCCGGTGGCGATACGCCTGCCATCCGGGCTGAAAACTGCGGTCACAACTCCGTCCATGTGGGGCATGGGCTGGCCCACCGGTCGGCAGGTCAAGGCATCCCACAGCCGGGCGGAGAAGGGCAGCGTCGTGCTGTCCTTGCAGGCAATGAGCAGGAGGCGGCCATTCGGGCTGAAGGCAACGCTATTGACCTGGCCGGAGTATGGCATGGGCAGCCCTCGTGGAACGCCGGTTATCGCATCCCAAAGAAGGGCAGTCCCATCCTCACTGCCCGTGAGGATGAGCGTGCCATCAGGGCTGAAAGTCGCGGCTCGCAAGCGAGAGGGATGGACAAGAGGAAGGGTAACCGGCTTGCCATTGGCAGCGCTCCAAACCCGCGCGGTTCCGTCCTCGGCGGCGGTCACAAGCCGCGAACCATCCGCGCTGAACGCCAAGTCCAGCAGGCCGCCTTTATGACCTTCGATTCGAACCCGCTCTTGCCCACTCTCCGAGTTCCACAACCGCACGGAGCCATCCGAGGAGCCGGTGGCAATCGTGCTTCCGTCAGGACTGAAGCACCCTTGGCGGATTTGGCCAGAATGAGGAAGGAGGTGAATCGGCGCTCCGGTGGCGCGATCCCAGAGTCGCGCGCAGCCGTCGTCTCCGCAGGTGAGGATGGATTTGCCGACCGGGCTGAACTGGACTCGCTGGATGCCACGCTGATGCTTCAAAGTGATTCTCGCGGGCCGGGTGGCTGGCAAGCTCCACAACCGGACGGCGGGATCGTGGGATGCCACCAGCAGGGTGGTTCCGCTGGTCCCGAGCGAAGCCGTTGCCTCGAACCCAACCTGCTGAATGATGGGGCAGACGAGTTGTCCCGAATCGGGATCCCACACGCGAATGAAACTATCCCAGGTGGCAGTTACCAGGCGTGATCCGTCGCGGCTGAACTTAGCGAGTCTAACTCCGCTGCCATGTGGCAAGGGGGCCTTGGCCGGCTTGCCGCTCTCGACATCCCAGAAGCGGACCATTCCATCCCAGCAAGCGGTAGCGAGCCAGCGGCCATTAGGCCGAAAATCGACGGCATAGACCATCGACGGATGCACCATGGGAACGCCCAGTTCCAAACCGCTTTCAATGTCCCAAACCTGCACAATGACCCCGTTGAGGAGAGTGGCCAGTCGTTTGCCAGAAGGATCGAAGATAAGAACGGTCGTAGGGCCGGGAAGCTTGAGGACGGGTTGGGCAGGCGCATCGTTCACCACATCCCAAAAGCGAACGGTTCCCGTGTTATCTGCCAGTGCCAGCAAACGGCTGTTTGGACTAAAGCGCACACGCTCTATCCTCCCGGTCATCGAGCGAAGCGCTTTGCTGAGAGGAAGCATGGTCGCCGCGTTAAGAATTTGCACGCCGTTGCTTTCGGGAGCAGCAAACCACCGGCCATCGTCGCTCAAATCTGTGGCATTAGGATCGGTAGTGTCGAGTTGCCGGGGGTTTCCGGTGGGTGCGCCGGTGAGTGCGTTCCAAACGAGCAACGAGCGGTCGCGGGCCAGGGAGAGGATGTGCCCTCCGTCGCGCGTGAACCATGCGCTCGTCACTCCTCCCGGATGTGCCAAGGGACCGAGTAGTAGTTGGCCACCCGTCGCATCCCAGAGCCGCACCTGGCCATCAACGCTCGTAGTCACTACTCGGGTCGCGTCCGCATTCAGTTCAGCCGAGTTAACCAACGTTTCGTGGCAAAAGAGGTGGGAAAGTCGCGGTCCCATCCCAAGGACCGTGCCAATCCGACGGGCGTGAATATCCTCCCGAGAGGCGTCGCCTCGATCGAGCCGCATTGCTTCCACGAACCACAGGAGGGCGCTACTCCAATCGCCATCGCTCATCAGGCGGTTTCCGGAAGCCACGTTCAATTGCGCTAGGCGAAGCCGGCTTTCGTCCGCCTTGAATTGCGCCACGCGTTGGGCTGCGCGAATGCGAACGTTCGCTACGAGGAGGGTGTTCACTAGAGCCGCCAACGCGGCTAGGACAGAGGCCAGCATCACGGCTTGGCGTGGATTTCGCCTGGCCCAAAGCCAGGTCCGTTCCAGGCCGCTGACCGGTCGTGCCCCGATGGGTTGGTGGTGCGACCAACGGTCGAGATCTTGCGCGAGCGCGAGCGCGGTAGGATAACGGCGCGCTGGTTCTTTGCGGAGGCACTTGAGGCAAATGGTCTCGACATCCCGGTCCAGCGCCGGATTGAGGGCTCGCGGGTTCACTGGCTCGCTGTCACGGATCATCAGAAGCGTTTCTTGCAGCGTGTTGGCGAGAAACGGGGGACGCCCGGTCAGCAATTCATACATCAGGGCTCCGATGGAATACACATCGCTAGTCGGGCCAAGCTCAGATTGCTTGCCGGCAGCTTGTTCAGGCGAAAGATAATTCGGCGTGCCCACCACCTGTCCTGTAACTGTGAGGTCGGAGCTGCCGTCGAGCCTTTTTGCGAGCCCGAAGTCCGTAATGCGGACCTGCCCGAACACATCCAGAAGGACGTTGGACGGCTTCAAGTCGCGATGGAGCACGCCTTGCCCGTGGGCGTAATGGATAGCCTGGGCAATAGCGCACACCACCTCGGCCGAGCGGCGAACATCAAGCGGCCCGCTCCGAACCATTTCGGCGAGGCTCTGGCCGTCCACGTAATCCATGGAAAAGAACTGCTGGCCGTCATGTTCGGCGATCTCATGGATGGCAACGATATTTGGATGCCGGAGCGCGGCGGCGGATTGCGCTTCCCGGCGGAAGCGCTCAACGCTTTGGGCGCTGGAATAGCGCCCCAGCAACAGGAGCTTTATGGCGACGGTGCGCCCCAAACTGAGCTGGCGGGCGCGATAGACCACTCCCATGCCGCCATGCGCAATCTCTTCCTCCAGCACGTAATCGCCAAAACGCAATCCCTCATCGGCTGGGGGCACATCAGCGGCCGGTGAGTTGGAACCGGCCAGCGCCCCGACTGAGGGTTGTGCGCCCGGGTCCGACTCTATCATGCACTGCCAGCAGACACTGCCGGATGCCCAAGGCCTCAGGGCAGCGCCGCAGCGAGCGCAGTCACGAGCAGGATCGCGGGCAGGGTTTGGGACTTTGTCGCTTTCCGGCGCTGAGAGCATCGCGTTACGCCGATGGTTATGAGGCCACGAGGCGGCGCAAGTAGCGAAGCTCGTCTTCCACGTCATCCGGGGATTCCAAAGTGTTGGAGATTTCGGCGCGAAGCAGTTCATGGAAGCGTTGGCGAAGCCGATGGAGGGTCACGCGCACGGACACAACGGTCATTTCCAGTTTCTCGGCAATGCTGCCATACGGCGTCGAGGTGTTGTCTCCCCACAGATGAGGCTCGAGGGCGTCGAACAGCTCGAGGCGGCCACTGGCGGAAAACTCCTTGCGCAACGCTGTCAGAACCTCTTCCAACACGGCCCCGACCCATTGTCGCTCGAAGACCACACTGGGTGAGAGACTATCAGCGGGTTCCGCCTGGTAGCGCCCCTCGGCAGTTTCCAGCTCGAGCGAGACCACTTGGTGTCCGCCCCCGCGTTTCTCGGTGGTGGCATCGCGATGCTGCGTGCGGAGGAAATTCTCCAGCGAGCGCAGCAAGAAGGTCCGAAACCGTCCCCGCTCGGGCTCCGCAAGAGCGATTTGATTCTTCGAGAGGAGCTTGGCGAAAAAAGCCTGAGTCAGGTCTTGCGCGTCTTCCGGGGAGTGTCCGTACCGGCGCACGCAACAATAGAGTGGGTACCAATAGGTTTGACACAACCGCGTGAGTGCGGCGCGAGCATCTTTCGCGTCAAGGTCGCCCGCGGCAAGCACAACGCTCCAATGCGTTGTCTTAAAGACCCCGCCTTCAGGATGCTCAGCCGCTGCACTCGCCATAATGGTTGTGGAATGCGCTAACCCTAACGGCAATTACTCCAATTGTAAAGAATTTGGTCCGGCTGGCGTAGGGGGCAAGGAGATTGTAGGTTCAGGCGGATTGAGTGATTCGATGAGCGGGGATGGCAGCCGCGCCGAGGACCTTTGCCTGGCGTGCGGGCTATGCTGTAACGGGGTGATTTTCGCTGACGTGCGCCTGCAGCCAGGAGACGACGCTGCCCGCTTGCGAGCGCTGGGCCTGCGGGTGTTCGCTTCCCGGGCAGCGACGGGCGCGCCGGGCTTCAAGCAACCGTGCGCGGCGCTTGCGGGCTGCTCTTGCCGCGTTTACGCGGAGCGTCCCGGCTACTGTCGGGAGTTTGAGTGCCTGCTCTTACAGCGCGTGAAGGCCGGCCGGTTGGAGCGCAGGGCGGCGCTGGCCATCATTGGCGTCGCGCGCGAGCGAGTGGAGCGGGTGCGAAGGCTCCTGCGTGAGCTGGGGGATGGCGACGAAACCCTGGCGCTGAGCGCCCGTTTCCGGCGCACCGCGGCGCGACTGGAGAAAGTCGGGTTGGACGAGGTGAAGGCGGATTTGTTTGGGGAGCTGACGCTGGCGGTGCATGATCTTAACCTGGCGGTGAAGGAGGCGTTCTATCCGTGAGGCTTTGGGGAAAGGCGTATGGCGATCTGACAGAAAGATCTATTGGAGGTGTTGTTTCAGGCGGGCTGCGGCGGGTCACAGACCCGCGCTCCGGTGCCGCCCGACGGCGTCTTTCTTCCGGAGTTGCGCCGAGGCTACCGAATGGGCAAGCTGGCATGCTCGATGGATCGCAACAATACTACGGGCTTTAAAATTTTGATGTGTTTGCTGCTAGCCGCAGCCGCCGTGGCGGCGTTTTGGCCGGTCCTCCACCTGGGTTTTATCAATTTCGACGATAACGTGTATGTCCGCGAGAATCCGCATGTTCTCGGCGGCTTGAGCTGGGAGAACGTGAGGTGGGCCTGGAGCACGGGCGAAGCGGCTAATTGGCATCCACTGACGTGGATGTCGCACATGCTGGACGTGGACGTGTCCGGGCCGACGGCAGCCGCGCAGCATACGACCAACCTGGTGTTGCATGTGGCGAATGTGCTGCTGCTCTTTCTCCTGCTGGCGCAGTTGACCGGGGCGGGCTGGCGCAGCGCGGTGGTGGCCGCTTTGTTCGGGCTGCATCCCCTGCACGTCGAGTCGGTAACGTGGATTTCCGAACGCAAAGACGTGCTGAGCGCGTTCTTTTTTTTCCTCGCCCTTTGGTCCTATGCGGGCTACGTGAGCCATCGGACAGAGGAGGGGGAGGCCGCCAAGAACGCCAGCTCACCACGAGGCGGTTGGTCGTTGCCCGGAGTGCCAGCGCATTGGTTCTCGTCTCCAGGCTGGTTCTATGGCCTGAGCTTGGGGTTTTTCGCCCTGGGGCTGATGAGCAAACCGATGGTGGTGACACTGCCGTTTGTGTTGCTGTTGCTGGACTATTGGCCGCTGCAACGCCTGGAAATCAAAAACCAAGGCCCAGGTGCCAAAAGTCTCCGAGCCTTGTTCAAAGAGAAGCTGCCTTTTTTCGGTCTGGCCGCGGCCAGTTGTTTGGCCACGTTCGTGGCGCAACGGCGCGCGGGAGCAGTGGCGCAGACGCTGCCGTTTTTGGCCCGAGCAGAGAACGCGGTGGTCTCTTACGCCCGCTATGTGGGCAAGACGTTTTGGCCGGCGAACCTGTGCATCCTGTATCCCCACCCGACCTACTGGCCAGCGGTGGTGGTGGTGGTGAGCGGGCTGGTGGTGGCGGCGCTCTGCGCGGTGGCGGTTCTCCAATGGCAACGGCGGCCCTGGGTGGCCGTGGGTTGGTTCTGGTTTTTGGGGACGCTGGTGCCAGCGATCGGGCTGGTCCAGGTGGGAGCCCAGGCCATGGCTGACCGTTACACTTACCTGCCTGGGATCGGCTTGTTCATCGCGGTGGTGTGGACCGTGCATGAACTGGCGGAGCGCGCGCTGGGCCGCACTGAGGCGGGTTCGGCCGAAGCGCAGACTTCCAAACCCGCGCCGCCGGTCGGGATTGCTTTCCCGGCGTTCGGGGTGGCGGTCACGCTGGTTTTCCTGGCGTTGAGCCGCCATCAACTGGGCTATTGGAAGGACAGCGAAACGATCTTCCGCCATACGATTAAGGTAACTAAGAACAACTCGTTTGCTCACGGCAACCTCGCGCAGGCGCTGGTGGATGAAGGCAACATTCCCGAGGCCATCAAGGAGTACCGCGAAGCCATCCGGCTCTGGCCGGACGATTCCGTCGCTTACAACACCCTGGGCAATTTGCTGGCCTCGGAGGGCAAGTTTGACGAGGCCATTGTGACGTTGCAAGGTGCGTTGAAGCGCCGGCCAAAAGACGCGTACGCCCACAGCAACCTGGGCCTGATGTTAATCCAACGAGGACGGACTGATGAAGCTGTTGCCCAGTTCCGCCAAGCGGTAACCTTGGCGCCTCACGACGCGAATTTTCAAAACAACCTGGGGGCAGCCCTCGCGCGCAAAGGCGAACTTGATGAGGCCATCGTCCATTACCAGGAGGCCATCCGCATCTGGCCTGATTTCGCCAAGGCCCACCAGAGCCTGGGGGTGGCGTTGGGCCGCAAAGGGCGGCTCGATGAATCGATCAATGAGCTCCAGCGAGCGCTCCAACTCCAGCCCGATTACCCGGAGGCCAGGCAAAACCTTGCCTTGGCGATGAAACTTAAGGAGAGGGCGGCGGCGGCGCAAAGGGCGGGAGGAAAGTGAGAGGAGAAGAGGGATCGGGATGGGATGATGGATGATGGTCGGAGGTATTGTTGCGGGCGCGCTGCTGCGGGGCACAGACCGGTGCTTCGACCCCGAGCTCCGGAGGAGGAGGCAGCATGAGGAACGGGGCTTGAGGGACGGAAGGCCTGCCGCCTGACTGAAGGGGCCGTTCCGGTGGAGGGCGGAAGACTAGATCAGACTGATCGAGCGCAAAATGCGGAGTCCCCGCCCCTGAGGTTATTGCTGCGGGAAGGCCTGAGGACCGCCGGGAGGGAAGGGCAACTGAGGCATTTGCGGCTGTTGCTGCTGCTGCTGAGTCTGGTCCTGCGCTCCCGCACCACCTAGAAACGGATGTTGCGGCATGCGGGGAATCCGGGCACCGGAGGCAATCGCCTGTTCGTTCTTAAGCCGGTTGGCTTCGTAGAGAAGCACGTTCTCCTCAGGAGTGCGCTGCGCCGCAGCCGCCAAGGCGTCAGGAGAATCGGCGCTGCTGAGTATCGGCGCCTGAGCCGTCTGGGCCGGAGTGGTCAGCAAGCCGCCGAGATTAACGCCTGGCTCTGTCCCCGGCAAGGCGGGCGCAGCTCCGACCATCCCGATGCTGCCGGTCGCCGTGGACATGCTCCCGACGCTGCTGGCGGACATACCCTGCGCTCCATTGTTGGCCGGAACGCCGCTGGAAGCCGAAGGGACACTAGCGCCGGGGAGGCGTAAGGTACGAGGAATCGACTTGCCGCCTTGAGAGAAAGGATTGCCTCCAGGCGGGGGAACGCCGCCTGGGCCTGGAGGCGGAGGGGCGGCTCCGGCGACTGTCGTGCTGGTGATCTTGTCGAAAACCAGGTTCGTCTCGACACCGTAGTCGTTCACTTTGACGGTGGCATTTTTCACGTCAATTTTGAGCACTTCGATCTCACCTTCGCGCTCGCCTTCGGCCAAAGTAAACGTCTGTTCTTTGGCGGGTTCGCCCGGTTTGGGGGGCAAAGTTGCTTTGAGAATGGCCTTTTTGGGGCCGAGGACAGTGAAGATGCCGGTGAGAGTGATTTTAGGTGGAGGGGGCTTGGGTGGCTCGGTGGAAGCCGGCGGCGGCGGGGGCTTCAGGCCGAAGACATTGCGGGCCACAATAGGCTGGTAGGGATTCGTCTGGGAATCATTCACCGCGGCCTGGGCCCCGGCACCTAAGGCCAAGCTGTACAGGATGCCAGCCAGCATCTTTTGCCTATGCGTCATGACGTTTTTAATATAGCGTGCATTTCTATAAACACCACAAAAAAGTGAAAGTTGCGAGGTTGCGAGTTGCGACATTTCGCAGAGTGGGTTTGGGCTCGACAGCAGCGTGTTTCAGGAGCATAATTTTGAGGTTAGAAAGGAAAAGGCAGTTATGAAAAAGATGGCAACCATGACAGAAAACCACGCGGTAACCTACGAGACGCTCAACGATCTGCCGAAGGCGGCTCGGAGCGAACTCATCGCGCTGATGAATCAACGCCTGGCCGACGCGACGGATTTGCAGACGCAGATGAAGCAGGCGCACTGGAACGTGAAAGGTCCAAACTTCATCGCCCTGCACAAGCTCTTCGATGAGATTTATGAGGATGTCGGGGAGTACGTGGATTTGATTGCGGAGCGCATCGCGCAACTGGGCGGAATCGCCGAAGGCACGGTGCGCCTCGCAGCCGCGCGCTCGCGCTTGAGCGAATATCCCCACGAGATTGCCGATGGCTCCGCGCATGTCGAAGCGGTCTCGAAGGCGTTGGCGGCATTTGGTGAGGAAGCGCGGCGTTCGATCGATGAGGCCACCGAGCTCAACGACGCGGACACGGCAGATATATTTACGGAGATTTCGCGAGGGACAGACAAGTGGCTTTGGTTTGTCGAAGCGCACGGGCAGGCTTCGCGCTGATGGGGTTCATTGCGGAGGCAAGCGTTTGCTCAGCGGCATCCCGGCGGCGCGCACGGAGTGACGCGCCCTACCATCCGTGCGCAAACCGGTAGGGCAGGCAGTCCGTGGCGGCCAGGAGGTCTCCGTCTGGGAAGCACGAACGGCTAAGGACTGATCGCCGTAAATTCGGCGAGGGCTAGGCCCAGACGTTTAACGCCTTCCTCGATTTTTTCCGGGGTTGAGCTGGAGAAATTCAGACGCAGCGTATCGTGACCGGCGCCGTCGATATGAAAATCGTCCCCGGGCACGAACGCCACCTTGTGCGCGAGGGCGCGCTGAAGCAATGCGCGGGCTTGAATGCCGGGCAAGCGCACGAGCAGGAACATTCCGCCCTCTGGACGGGTCCAAGTGGTTCCGTCGGGTAGGTGCGCTGCCAATGCCGCCATCATGGTGTCGCGCCGGCGACGATACTCAGCGCGCAACAAGGGAAGTTGACGGTCAAGCACACCGTTGCGCACCAGTTCGAACACCACATGCTGGCAGAAGGTGCTGGTATGCAAGTCGGCTGATTGTTTGGCCTGCACGAGTTTATCCACAACTTCCATCGGCGCGACGATCCATCCGACTCGCAATCCTGGCGCCAGCGTTTTCGAAAATGTTCCCAGATGGACGACAGGAGTTTCGAATTTGCCGTTGGTTTCCGAGGCAAGATCCAATTCCAGCAAATCCGGCACGGGCTCGCCGCGGTAGCGCAGCTCGCCGTAAGGGTTGTCTTCGATCACCAGGGCGCCCAGATTGCGCGCATACTCGAGCAACTGCCTCCGGTGCCGAAGGCTCATGGTCGTGCCTTGTGGATTTTGAAAGTTGGGCACCAGATAAATTAGTTTTGCGCGTTCGCCCGGTGAATGCGGGATCGCCTCAACCCCTTGGACTTCCGAGGGCACCGGAACAAAGGCGGGCTTAAAGGGACGCCACGCCGAGATCATGGCCAAATAGGTCGGGTTCTCGACGAACACCCGGTCGCCAGGGTCGAGAAACACCTTGCCAATTAAGTCCAACGCCTGCTGCGAGCCGGTGACAATCATGACATTCTCGCGCCGCACTTGAAGCGCCGGACGTGAGAAGCGCTCGGCAATCCAATCGCGCAATTCGGGAAGGCCTTCGGTTTCGCCATATTGCAAGGCAGCGCCTCCGTGACGCTGGAGAATGGCGGCGGCAGCCTCGGCGGTTTCTTTGACGGGAAAAAGCTCCTGTGCTGGAATACCCCCCGCGAAGGAAATCATGCCCGGCAGGTTCACGATTTTGAGCAATTCGCGAACGGCCGATCGGCGCATGTGCATCGTGCGTTCAGCGAAAAGTGGCTGGCAATTCATCCAGACAACCTAGAGGCCGAACGCTTGCGGGGCCAGTAATTCTTTGGGCCTACGAGCATTGCGTGATGGCGCTGGTCTGCTAGGCTGCCTCCCATGCCGTTCCAGTCATTTGGCGACTTTGTGAGCCACCTCGAAGCCGAAGGGGAGTTGCGGCGGGTGGCCGGGCCCGTGGCCACCGAGTTGGAAATCACGGAGATCGCGGATCGCGAGATGAAGAAGCCTGCCGGCGGCCAGGCGCTGCTCTTCGAGAAGCCAACCGTTAATGGCAACGTGTCTCCTTTTCCGCTGGCCATCAACACGCTCGGCTCGCACCGGCGGATGGCCATGAGCCTGGGGGCGGATTCCATCGCGGCGCTGGCCGCTGAGCTGGGCTCTTTGGTCAAAGCTAAGCCGCCGGCCAGCTTCCGCGAAGCCCTCAAGCTGTTGGGCACTGCGCTGGACCTGCGTCATGCCAAACCCAAGGTCGTCCAGACTGGGCCGTGCAAAGAGGTCATCCACAAGTTCGACCCGCCGCCCACCCGCGCGGAGCCGTGGCCGCCTGCGCCGAGCGTCGAGGCGCGCACCGGGCCAGCGCTGCCGACGCTGTTGAACTTGCCGGCGCAGCAATGCTGGCCGCGGGACGGTGGCCGGTTCCTCACGCTGCCTTGCGTGGTAACTCAGGACCCGGACACAGGGGAGCGCAACGTCGGCCTCTACCGGATGCAGATATATGACGAACGCACGACGGGCCTGCACTGGCAATTGCAGAAGGTTGGCGCCAGGCATGGCCGGCGTTATTACGAGACGGGTGCCCGCATGCCGGTGGCTGTGTTCCTGGGCGGCGACCCGGCGTTCACTTTCTGCGCGACCGCGCCCCTGCCGGACGGCCTCGATGAATTCCTCCTGGCGGGCTATTTGCGCAGGCAATCCGTCGAACTGGTCAAATGCGAGACCAACCAATTGGAAGTGCCCGCCCATGCGGACTTTGTCCTGGAAGGCTTTGTCGATCCCAAGGAGCCGTTGCGCCAGGAAGGTCCTTTCGGAGATCACACCGGTTATTATTCATTGCCCGACCTGTACCCGGTCTTTCACCTCACGGCCATTACCCACCGGGAGCAGGCCGTTTACCCGGCCACCATTGTCGGCCGCCCGCCCATGGAGGATTTTTATATCGGCGACGCGTCGGTGCGTTTGTTCCTGCCGATTTTCCGCATGAACTTTCCCGAAATCCGGGACCTGGCGTTGCCCGCTGAGGGAGTGTTCCACAACCTGGTGTTCGTCAGCATCAAGAAGACTTACCCGATGCAGGCTTTCAAGACCATGCACGGACTCTGGGGCATGGGCCAGATGATGTTCACCAAGTACATCGTCGTGGTGGACGACGACGTGGACGTGCATAACACCAGCGAAGTGCTGTTCCGGCTTTGCGCCAATACGGATCCCCAACGCGACGCGATCGTGACCAAAGGGCCCGCCGATGTCCTCGACCATGCCACGAGCGAACTGGCGGCCGGCATGAAGATGGGCTTTGATGCGACCCATAAACTGCCGGGGGAGGGATTCCACCGCCCTTGGCCACCGCTCATCAAAATGGACGAAGCAGTCCGTCAGAAAATTGACGAGCTGTTCCGGTCGTAGCGGGCGGCTCACTTCACCAACAGGGCGAGGCAGCTCAACCAGGCGCCGAGCACGACGGACAGGACACACAGGACCAGCCCCACGGTGCCGAAGGCTCCCCGGCCTTTGAGGCTCAGCCACAATGCCAATCCTAATAGCAGTAGATCCGCCAGAAGCAGCGAGACTTGGAGCACGCGCTTATGGCGAAGGTTGGGCTGAGGATAGGGTGCTTGCGCCGTGCCGTTGGCGCCGCGCAAAAGCGTCGCCATGCCGGGCGAAAGGCTCGTCGGCTGCGCGGCAGGCTCGTTCGACGGGGGGGACGCTTTGGCCTCCTCCATCAAGCGGCCCAGGTTGCGGCCTAAGGCTGGCTTGGACATAATACACTCAGCAAGCCCGATCATAAACCGCGCCCGTCAAAAAAGAAAGTCGTGGTTCTCCCAGCGCCTCTCCGACAGAGCCGGCATGAAGGTATTCCCGGCGAACCAGCGACGAAGACATCCTACCGGCGGAGGACAGAGCCAACGAAAACTTGGGAACGCCGTCTGGGCAGTGCCGTTAGCAAGGGGGGCAAAATCCGAAACCAGATCACGACTTGCGAGTAGCGCGCTCTTGCAGCCAGATGATGTCCTGGTTTCTGGGCGAGGGGCGCGGCCCTTGGGCGGTTCCGCCCGGCGGCGGGATAGTCCGAGCATCGAGCCAACGGCGGATTTCCGCATGGCCATCGCCGAACGAGAGCCCGCCGGCGCGGTTATGATAGCTGGCCGGCCAATCCCAATTAAATTGCAACGCGGCGGGCTGATCCGGGTAACCCGTCATATCGATAAAGAAATTGCCCCAGTTGATCGCGTCCTGCCGCTCATCCCAGAACACCAAGGTGTGGCTGCTGCCGGGGATGAACATGTCAGTCAACTTGAGATAAAGGTGCCAGGGTGGGGAGGAAACGCCGGGGTAACTGCTGGGAGTCATCGAGCCTCCAAAACCGCCCTGCCAGATGGAGATCGACATGCTGCGAACGCGCGGCACTTGCTGTCCTTGATACTGTCCGGAAGCGGGCACGATCCTCGAAGGGTCGGCCGGGCACCTCCAGATTCCCGTGGAGTTGCCGCAGTAGGTCCACAGTGGGCTCCTCTGGATATCAACCGTCGGGTCCCAATTCGAGGGATTGGAGGTATTGAAGTCGATTACACCGGTAACCCATACGTAGGGATCGGTTCGGGGGTTTGGCGCGCCGCCGCCCGCACTCGCGGAACTGGCGTAGGGGATCAGGTCAGTGTTGTCATGAGCGTACTGCAGCCAGGCCAGCGTGAGCTGCCGCATGTTGTTCATGCAAGAGATGCCTTGGGCTTTGGTCTTGGCCTTGCTCAAGGCGGGCAGGAGCATCGCCGCCAGAATGGCGATAATCGCGATGACCACCAGCAGTTCAATCAGCGTGAACCCGCGCTGGGCCGCCGCGGGGTTACTCGCCACACCCTCGGCCATGGTGCGACTACGCACCTCCGCAAACTGCACATGCACACGACAAGACGTCAGGGTCTCAGGAATTGCTCAGACCATACCGTGCTCGGGCTGCTCTGTCCAGCGAAATCCAACGGACAAGCCCCTGAAGCCCGTTCTGCCTTCGCACCCGGCGGGCATTTCAACTGCCCAGCAATCCGTCCCCAAACAGCCGGCGGAAAGCCGCCCAACGGTCAAAACTGGGTCGCCGGGCCAGGTAGGACATGGTAAAATTCCTCGAGAGCGGCTTGCCAGGACGTTGCAGCGGGCCTAGTCGAGGGCCTGCATCCAGGCGGCTGCGCCGAAGCTTCAGGTGCACGGCCTGCGCGCGAAATCGGAGCAAGGACGTGATGGAGGCTGATCGGACTGAAATTCGTCTTTTGCTATTCATAAGCTGCCTTTTCTTTCTAATCTTCACAGTTCATGTTCTCAGTGTTCAATCGGATACGCTCGAGCTCACCCAAACTTGCATAAAAATGTGTCGGCCCCGTGACGATTGAGGAACAAATGTTTTAAGCACTGGCCGAACAAATTCCGCGCGGAAGTGTTGACAGTAACACTGTACAGTGTTATAGTGCCTTCATGAATGAGACGTTCTCTGCCGAAACGTTGGCCCGGCGGGTCAATCAATGGTGTGAGCAGCACCAGGTCTGGCCCGCCAACGGACAGGCGGGCGAGCGCATCACCGTGCGTAATATTCGCTATTACCGCGCACTGGGCCTGCTCGACGCGGCGCTTTCGGGGGGCGAGGGATTCGGCGAAAAGCACCGTTTGCAGTTGGTGGCCATCCGCTTGTTGCAAGCCCAGGGTCTGCCCCTGAGCCGCATCCAGGAGCTGCTGTTCGGCCGGTCGTTCGAAGAGCTGAAGCGCATCGAGCGGCAGGGGCTGGCCGAACTGGGCCGGGCGCCGGCAGCCGTCTTCCGCCCCGCCTCCGCCGAGACCTGGAATGTCCTGCCGCTGAACGAAGAATTCATGCTGGTGTCCCGCCGGGGCCGAGGGCTTTCGGCGGCGCTCCGCGAGCGCCTGCGGGACATCCTGGACCAAAAAGACGAAACTAGTAAATTACGAGGAAGGAAAACCAATGAACCATCGCAGCGTTAAACCCATCCCCGCCGAGCGCGTGCCTTTTGGCCTGGTCGCCTGGCTGGAGCAAACCAAGATCACCCTGCCGCTCCGCGGCGTCGAATGCCAGTTTAACGTCTGCGGCGAGGTGGTGAGCGTGGAGCTCGACCAAATTTTTCACCAGAACAGCGGACAGCCGCTGGATTGCCTCTATACGTTTCCCTTGCCGGCGAGCGCAGCCGTCTATCGCTGCCAAATGCACGTCAATGGCCGCGTCATTAGCGCCCGGGTTGAAGAGCGCGAGCAGGCCCGCAAGCTGGCTCGCGAGAAAAAAGCCGCGGGGCATCGCACGGCGCTGGTCGAGATGGAGCGAGACAACTTGTTCACACTGTCTCTGGGCAACGTCCAACCCGGCGACATTATCGTCGTCCGCCTGGCCTATTTCCAGGTGCTCACGCGGTTGGGGGATTGGACTTCCTTTAGCGTGCCCTTTTGTCCGGGCGTTAGGTATGTCCCCGGCACGCCGTTGCTGCGCACCAACCAGGGGCGCGGCACCGTGGATGACACCGACCAGGCGCCGGATGCCTCGCGCATTTCACCGCCGCGCATCGACCGCCTCCATCCCGATGCGGCTTATCTGTGCGTGGCGGGGACGGTCGAGCATCCGTTGGGCGAGCTCAAAGACCTCTCGTCGCCGAGCCACCCAGTCATCGTCAAATCGCAGTTGAGTTGTTCCAGCGTGGCAATCGCCGACCGCGGCGCAGCGCCGGATGCTGATTTTATTTTGCGCTGGACAGAGATTGAGCCGGAAGGGGTTAGGTCCGCGGGGTGGGTGGTAAGCCATGAAACCGAAGCCTTTGCTTTGATTCGCTTGCGCGCGCCCGCCCAGGTTGCCGCCCCGACCTCGTACGCGCAGGATTTGTATTTCCTGATTGACCGATCCGGCAGTATGCAAGGCTTGAAGTGGCAGAAGGCGGTCGAGGCCTTCCGGGCCTTTCTGGGCGGTCTCGGAGAGCAAGACCGGGTGTGGGCGACCTTCTTCGAGAGCCGATACCGCGATTTGGCGGAGAAACCCTTGCCCGCTCGCGAGTTAGCGTCGGATGCGGGCGTGCAGAGCCTCGAAGCACTGGGCACCGGCGGCGGAACGGAATTGTTCCCGGCCTTGGCCCACGTGCTCAAAAAGATCGAGACCCATTCAACGGGGCGGCCGGTTTCCCTCCTGCTCATCACGGACGGCCAGGTCGCCAATGAGCGAGCCATCCTCCAACAATTGGCCGGCCACGCCGAACTCCGCGTGCATGTGTTCGGAATCGACATCGCCATCAACGATGGTTTCCTGCAAAAGCTGGCGGCTCAGCATCACGGCAGCGCTTGCTTGCTCTCGCCGCAGGACGACATTGTGGGGGCAGTCAAACGCCTGGGTGAACGGCTGGGCCGACCGGTGCTGACGGCGATTCGCACACCAGAGGGCTGGGAGCTCGCCGGCCAGGAAATGCCAGATCTGCATGCGGACGAAGTCCTCTCACTACCGCTCCGAGCGCGCGGGAAATCGCCGCGGCCCGAACGAGCTGTCTCCCTCGAGGCCATGCGACCAGATGGCCAGCCTGCGCGTTACAGCTTTGACCTGGCAAAAACCGAATCCCCGGCTGTGCGCCTGCTCTGGGCGAAACGGCGCATCGACTTTCTGCTCGCCCAAGGCCAGGCCAAGGAAGCGATCGCGCTGGCCAAGGAGTGCAACTTGGTTTGCGACGGCACGGCGTTCGTGGCTTGGGATGAAACAGAGAAAGTCCCCGTTAGCGCACCCGACCGGGAGGTCTATCAGCCGGCCATGCAGATCAGAAGTCTTATGGCGAACAGGCCTGTGGGGCGCGTTTGCCGAGCTCAGGCCATGCCTTCGATGGATGAGGATGCTGCGCGATATTTCTGCGCGGGGTCACCCGCACCCGGAGACCACTTCCAGGAACGACAGGTTATCCTGGGAAACGCGTACTCGACTCCGTGCGATTCCGATGAACCGGAGCTGCAACGCTGGCGCGGTGAAATTGCGAAGGACGTGCTCTTTCAAAACCCGGCTGGCCTTCAGTTCCTGGATGTTCTCGTCGCTTGGGCCGGCTCAATGCCTAACGAAACGGGCCGGCGGCTGCGCCGGCTTGAGGAGTTGCTGATCTCCTTGCGCCGGGCCGCGGGCCAACCAGTTCAGGAACGGCGGAAACTGGTTCGTGAGTGGATCGCGCGGCGCTTGGAGGGTGAGGATCAGCCGCGCGTGCTTGAGGCCTTTCAGCGTTGGGAAGCGGAAGCACAACAGCTTTCTTCATTTTGATGAGTTTCTGACGGGAGTACCACCGCATGCACCCTAATCCTAACTTTTTTCTTTTGGACTTCTGGGATAGACATTATACTGCAACGGTACTATGGGTCAGACCAAACCGATCCTGGACGATTTACGCATCCGGCGCAGCGACCACCCCGAATCGACTTCGCGATTCTGGCTGGTGGGCGTTGTCCTTGTCATCCTGGCGGCGGGGGCAGGCACATTGGGTTGGCTCAAACGGCCCAAGGCGATCGAGGTGAAGCTGGCGTTGGCCCAGGAAATGGGCGGCACCAACGCTGACCACACCGTGCTCAACGGCTCGGGTTACGTGACCGCCCGCCGGGCCGCGACCGTTTCCTCAAAGGTCACCGGCAAGGTCATCGAAGTGCTGATCGAGGAGGGCATGAAAGTCAAAGAGGGGCAAATCCTAGCGCGTTTGGACGACACAAACGTGGTGACGAGCTTGCGTCTGGCCGAAGCGCAGTTGGCATCGGCCAGCAACATGCTCGCCGAAACGCGCGTGCGCCTGCGCGAGGCGGAACAGGAATTCGCGCGTCAAGACGGCCTGCTCAAGAGCAAGATCGCCAGCCAATCCGATTACGACCACGCCGAGGCGGCAGCCCTGGCTTACAAGGCCCACCTCGCACAGCAGGAATCCGACGTCATTGTGGCCGAACGCACCGTGGCAACCTGGCAACAGCAGTTGGAAGACACCATCATTCGCGCGCCCTTCGCCGGCGTTGTCATCTCCAAAAATGCGCAACCCGGCGAGATGATTTCGCCCATCTCCGCCGGGGGCGGCTTCACCCGTACCGGCATCTGCACGATTGTGGACATGGACTCACTGGAAATTGAAGTGGACGTTAACGAGAGCTACATCAACCGCGTCCAGCCCAGCCAGCCAGTCGAGGCAACCCTCGATGCCTATCCCGACTGGAAGATCCCTTGCAAAGTCATCGCCATCATTCCAACCGCCGACCGCCAAAAATCCACGGTGAAGGTGCGCGTCGGATTCGACCAATTGGATCCGCGCATGTTGCCGGACATGGGAATCAAAGTGGGGTTCCGGGAGACCACGAGCGCCGCGGTCGCCGGGCTCCGAACCGTCGTCGTGCCCAAAGGCGCCCTGCAACAGCAAGACGGGAAGGACGTGGTGCTCGTGGTGCAAAATGGCCGGGCCGAGCGGCGAGCGGTCAAGGTTAGCGCCGTCGATGGCGACGCCGCGCTCATCAGCACTGGGCTGACGGCGGGTGAAAAAGTAGTGGCCGAATGGACTCCCGGCCTCCAGCCCGGCGCCCTCGTCACCCCGAAGCCCTGAGCCCCAGTCGCCAAGCGCCTTGTATCGGTCCAATCAGCGAACCAATGGAAGTCTCCTCGCGGAAACAGCCCCATTCAACCTAATCTCCCGTTCCATCCAGCCAAACGGACTTGAGTGGGTAAATGGCCAGCGATTCGATTGTGACCGCCTCCTGCTCTGCTTTCACGGACACCCCGTTCTCCTTAGGCAAGACGAATCTCGAAGAGGAAATCTCGCCCCCGTTGACAAATGCCTCGATCGACGTTCGGTCCACCAA
>Ga0209415_10008135_pt1 | contig 18215 bp, 10 predicted proteins | sample PeaSoiSIISIP2007_FD_187696 | JGI IMG/M metagenome (GOLD analysis project Ga0209415, IMG submission 187696) | Peat soil microbial communities from Weissenstadt, Germany - SII-SIP-2007 (SPAdes) (version 2) | ecosystem: Environmental > Terrestrial > Soil > Wetlands > Peat | place: Germany...
ATCACCTCCGGCGGGCAGCCGACCGCGACGCCGGCGACCAGGCGGGCGAGCGGCGCGGCGCCGGCGCGGCGGGTCCCGGCGCTTCGCATATAGGCGCCCGAGCAGACCAGGCCCGCGGCGGCGCCGTCCACCATGCCGGAGCTGTTGCCGGCGGTCTGCACGCCGCCGAACGCCGGGCGCAACGCGGCCAGCGTCTCGACCGGCGAGGGCCGCACATGCGTGTCGCCGGTGACCGTGCCGGCCTTGCGCGGCACCGCGATGGCGCGATCGGCGTAGCCCTCGCGGGAAAATGTCTCGCTGCCGACCGGAACGATCTCGCCATCCAGGAAGCCGCGCGCCGCCAGGGCGCGGTCGAAGCTGCGCGCGGCGAATTCGTCCGCCTCGCGCCGGGTGATCTGGTAGCGGCGGGAGAGCTCTTCGGCGGTGCCGCCCATGGTGCGGTTGGGCGCCGGGTCGAGCAGCGACTCCCACAGGAAATCCTTGAACTCCACCTGGCCGAGGCGGAAGCCGCCGCGATGGGTGTAGGCCGCGACCGGGTTGCGGCTCATGCTTTCGGTGCCGACGCAAAGTGCGAGGCCGGCGTCGCGATGGGTGACCGCGTCGGCACCCTGCATCAGCACCTCGATCCCGGTGCCGCAGACGCGCTGGACCATGTGCGCCGGCACCTCGATCGGCACGCCGGCATAGAGGCCGACATGGCGCGGCAGCATGTAGGCGTCGAAGCTGGACTGCGTCATGTTGCCGGTGATCACGGTGCCGACGTCGTCGGCCGGCACGCCGGCGCGGTCGAGCACGGCGCGCGCCGCCTTGATGCCGAGGTCGGTCGGCGAGACCGCGGCGAGCGGGCCGTTGTAGTCGGCGAACGGCGTGCGGACGCCGTCGAGCAGCCAGGCATCTTCCCAGGCGGCGCCGACCGCGCGCGATTTTTGCGATGCGCTCATGCGGGCGCTCCTTTCCCAGCCGGATGGCCGGGCCAGCATACCGGATTGAGCCAACGCGTGACATGCCCTGCGCGCAGCGCAAGGCTCGGACCCGCCGCGGCGCCAGAGTCTTGTTGCAGAGCAGCGTACCGGCGGATAGTTTCTCGCCGGTGACCTGGCCGGGCCGCGTATCGGGTCCGGCCGGGTTTCGCGTGCCCGACAGCAACGGATGCCAACGTGCCGAGCAATTCCGCCGACGGCGACAGATGAAAAGCGACTGACATGGGTCTTCCGGCGCGTCAGGGACTGTATGATCCACGCAACGAACACGATGCGTGCGGGGTCGGCTTCGTGGCCAACATCAAGGGCCGCAAGTCGCACGAGATCATCAGTCGCGGCCTGGAGATCCTGGTCAATCTCGACCATCGCGGCGCGGTCGGGGCCGATCCGCTGGTGGGCGACGGCGCCGGCTGCCTGATCCAGATGCCTGACCGCCTGCTGCGCCACTGGGCGGGCACGGTGGCGCTGAAGCTGCCGCCGCCCGGCCGCTACGCCGTCGCGATGTGCTTCCTGCCCCAGCAGGAGGCCGCGCGAGAATTCGCCATCCGCCATTTCGAGACGGTGGTCGCCGCCGAGGGCCAGGCCCTGATCGGCTGGCGCGACGTGCCGACCGACCTGACCGGGCTCGGCGAACGCGTCATCGAAACGATGCCGGTGATCCGCCAGGCGATCGTCGCCGCCAATCCGCGGATCAAGGACCAGGACGCGTTCGAGCGGAAGATCCTGGCGATCCGCAAGCAGATCCTCAACAACATGCGCGCGGTCGAGAGCAAGCGGCACCTGCCGGGGCTCGGCGACCTGTACATGCCGTCCTTCTCGACCCGCACCATGGTCTACAAGGGGCTGCTGCTGGCGCCGCAGGTCGGCAGCTTCTATCTCGATCTGCGCGATCCGCTGACGGAATCGGCGCTGGCGCTGGTGCATCAGCGCTTCTCCACCAACACCTTCCCGTCCTGGAAGCTGGCGCATCCGTATCGCTTCCTGGCGCACAACGGCGAGATCAACACGCTGCGCGGCAACGTCAACTGGATGTATGCGCGGCGGCGCTCGATGGAGTCCGAGCTGATCGGCCCGGACCTCGCCAAGATGTGGCCGATCATTCCGCACGGCCAGTCCGACACCGCCTGCATCGACAACGCGCTGGAGATCCTGATTGCCGGCGGCTACTCGCTGGCGCACGCGATGATGCTGCTGATCCCAGAAGCCTGGGCCGGCAACAAGCTGATGGGGCCGAAGCGGCGCGCGTTCTATGAATATTACGCTGCCGTGATGGAACCGTGGGACGGGCCGGCGGCGATCGCGTTCACCAACGGGCGGCAGATCGGCGCCACGCTGGACCGCAACGGGTTGCGCCCGGCGCGCTACATCATCACCGACGATGACCACGTGATCCTGGCCTCCGAGGCCGGCGTGCTGCCGGTGCCGGAGGAAAAGATCGTCCGCAAGTGGCGCCTGCAGCCGGGCAAGATGCTGCTGATCGACCTGGAGGAAGGCCGCATCATCGACGATGCGGAGATCAAGCGCACGCTGGCCAACGCGCACCCCTACGCCGACTGGCTGAAGGCCACGCAGTTCAAGCTGGAGGAGCTGCCGGACAGCAGCGACCGCCGCGCGCTGCCGCGGCCGAACGACCTGGAGACCTTGCTGCGCCATCAGCAGGTCTTCGGCTACACGCAGGAAGACCTACAGTTCTTCCTGGAGCCGATGGCGCGCGAGGGCGACGATCCGGTCGGCTCGATGGGCACCGATACGCCGCTCGCGGTGCTCTCGGCCAGGCCCAAGCTGCTCTACAACTACTTCAAGCAGAACTTCGCCCAGGTCACCAACCCGCCGATCGATCCGATCCGCGAAGAACTGGTGATGTCGCTGGTCTCGATGATTGGTCCGCGGCCGAACCTGTTGGGCCACCAGGCGGGATCGCATTATCGGCTGGAAGTGTCGCACCCGATCCTGACCAATGCCGATCTGGAGAAGATCCGCACGATCGACACGCTGGCCGGCGGCGCGTTCCGCACCTGCACCATCGATACCACCTGGCCGGCCGCGCAGGGTGCCGCCGGCATGCAAGGCGCGGTCGAGCGCATCTGCCGCGAGGCGACCGACGCGGTGCTGGTCGACCACAACATCCTGGTGCTGTCGGATCGCGCAGTCTCGGCCGATCGCATTCCGATCCCCGCCCTGCTCGCCACCGCCGCGGTGCATCACCACCTGATCCGCCAGGGCCTGCGCGACCAGGTCGGCCTGGTGGTGGAAAGCGGCGAGCCACGCGAGGTGCATCATTTCTGCGCGCTGGCCGGCTACGGCGCCGAGGCGATCAATCCCTATATCGCCTTCGAAACGCTGGAACAGATTCGCGTGCAGAACGGTCTGCCGCTGAAAGCCTATGAGGTGCAGAAGAACTACCTCAAGGCGGTCGGCAAGGGGATCCTGAAGGTGATGTCCAAGATGGGCATCTCCACCTACCAGTCGTATTGCGGCGCGCAGATCTTCGACGCGGTCGGCCTGTCCAGCGCGTTCGTCGAGAACTGCTTCACCGGCACCGCGACGACGATCGAAGGCGTCGGCTTCACCGAGATCGCCGAGGAAGCGGTGGCCCGCCATCGCAATGCCTACGGCGAGAACCCGATCTATCGCGACATGCTGGATGTCGGCGGCGACTACGCGTTCCGCCTGCGCGGCGAGGCGCATGCCTGGACGCCGCAGTCGGTTGCCAGCCTGCAGCACGCCGCGCGCGGCAACTCGGCCGCCGACTACGCCGCCTTCGCGCGCGACATCAACGACCAGAACGAGCGGCTGCTGACCATTCGCGGCCTGATGGAACTGCGCTTCGCCGAGCAGCCGGTGCCGATCGAGCAGGTCGAATCGGCCGCCGACATCGTCAAGCGTTTCGCCACCGGCGCGATGAGTTTTGGCTCGATCTCGCGCGAGGCGCACACCACGCTGGCGATCGCGATGAACCGCATCGGGGGAAAATCGAACACCGGCGAGGGCGGCGAGGAATCCGACCGCTACAAGAAGCTGCCGAACGGCGATTCGATGCGCTCGGCGATCAAGCAGGTGGCGTCGGGGCGGTTCGGCGTCACCGCGGAATACCTGGTCAACGCCGACGACCTGCAGATCAAGATGGCGCAGGGCGCCAAGCCCGGCGAGGGCGGCCAGTTGCCCGGCCGCAAGGTGGACAAGAACATCGCCCGCGTGCGGTATTCGACGCCGGGCGTCGGGCTGATCTCGCCGCCGCCGCACCACGACATCTACTCGATCGAGGACCTGGCGCAGCTTATCCACGACCTGAAGAACGCCAATCCCCAAGCGCGCATCTCGGTGAAACTTGTTGCCGAGGTCGGCGTCGGCACCGTCGCCGCCGGCGTGGCGAAGGCGCGCGCCGATCACGTGACGATCTCCGGCTTCGAGGGCGGCACCGGCGCCAGCCCGCTGACCTCGCTGACCCATGCCGGCTCGCCGTGGGAGATCGGGCTGGCCGAGACGCAGCAGACGCTGGTGCTGAACGCGCTGCGCGGGCGCATCGCGGTGCAGGTCGACGGTGGCCTGCGCACCGGGCGCGACGTGGTGGTGGGCGCGCTGCTGGGCGCCGACGAGTTCGGCTTCTCCACCGCGCCGCTGATCGCCGCCGGCTGCATCATGATGCGCAAGTGCCACCTGAACACCTGCCCGGTCGGCATCGCCACGCAGGACCCGGTGCTGCGCAAGCGCTTCACCGGCACGCCGGAGCACGTCATCAACTACTTCTTCTTCGTCGCCGAGGAAGTGCGCGCGCTGATGGCCAAGCTCGGCTTCCGCCGCTTCACCGACATGGTGGGGCGTGTCGACAAACTGGACACGCGGCGCGCGATCGATCACTGGAAGGCGCGGGGCGTCGATCTCACGCGCATCCTGCACCAGGTGAAGGCGGCGCGCGGCGTGGCGATCCACAACTGCGAGAAGCAGCACCACCACCTCGCCCGGGCGATGGACAACGTGCTGATCGAGGCGGCGAAGCCGGCGCTCGACGCCGGCAAGCCGGTGCGCATCACGCGCGAGATCCGCAACGTGCACCGCACCGTCGGCGCGATGCTGTCGGGCGAGGTGGCGCGGCGCTACGGCCATGCCGGGTTGCCGGAGGACACCATCTCGATCACGCTGACCGGCACCGCCGGCGGCAGTTTTGGCGCGTTCCTGGCGCGCGGCGTGTCGCTGGAGTTGATCGGCGACGCCAACGACTATGTCGGCAAGGGGCTGTCGGGCGGGCGCATCGCGGTGCGCCAGCCGCCGGAGGCGTCGCGCAATCCCCGCGAGAACATCATCGTCGGCAACACGGTGCTGTACGGCGCGATCGCCGGCGAGGCGTATTTCCACGGCGTGGCGGGGGAACGCTTCGCGGTGCGCAACTCCGGCGCCATCGCGGTGGCCGAAGGCTGCGGCGACCACGGCTGCGAATACATGACCGGCGGCGTGGTGGCGGTGCTGGGCGAGACCGGGCGCAACTTCGCCGCCGGCATGTCGGGCGGCATTGCTTACGTCTACGATCCGAAAAACCGTTTCGCCAGCCTGTGCAATCCGGCCGGGGTGAAGCTGGAGCCGGTGGGCGCCGCCGACCCGACGCTGGCGGACCATCCCGACCGGCCGCGCCAGCGTGCGGTCAGCGTCGATGACAGCGGCATGGGCGACCTGCTGCGCTTCGATGCCGAGCGGCTGCGCATCCTGGTCGAGCGCCACCTGCTGTTCACCGGCAGCGCGCACGCCCGCGAGCTGCTGGAGAACTGGGGTGCCGTGCTGCCGCACTTCGTCAAGGTGATGCCTACCGAATTCCGCCGCGCGCTGCACGAGCTGGCCGCCGAGCGCGACGCCAAGGCCGCGGCGGCGGACTAGGTGGCTTGAGGCGACCGCGCGTGCGACCTGTCATTGCGAGGAGCGAAGCGACGAAGCAATCCCCCGCGGATGGGGATTGCTTCGTCGCTTCGCTCCTCGCAATGACAGGGGGGATACGCGGCGCACGGTATTGCAGTCCCGCTAGACGCGCTTGAGACGACGCAGGAACACCAAATCGCATGGGCAAGCCGACCGGCTTTCTGGAAATCGAGCGCCACGACCGCGGCTACGACAAGCCGGAGGTACGGCGCAAGAACTGGCACGAATTCCTCAAGCCGCTGCCGCGGCCGGAGCTGCGCGACCAGGCGGCGCGCTGCATGGATTGCGGCATTCCGTTCTGCCACCAGGGCTGTCCGGTCAACAACATGATCCCGGACTGGAACAACCTGGTCTACCGCGACCAGTGGCGGGCGGCGCTGACCACGTTGCACTCGACCAACAATTTTCCGGAATTCACCGGCCGCGTCTGCCCCGCGCCGTGCGAGGCGTCCTGCACGCTGAACATCGACGACAACCCGGTGACCATCAAGACGATCGAGTGCGCCATCGTCGATCGCGGCTGGCAGGAGGGCTGGATCGCCCCGGAACCGCCGATGCACCGGACCGGCAAGCGCGTCGCCGTGGTGGGATCGGGACCGGCCGGCCTCGCCTGCGCCCAGCAGCTCGCCCGCGTCGGCCACGCGGTGACGGTGTATGAGCGGCAGGACCGCATCGGCGGGCTGCTGCGCTATGGCATTCCCGACTTCAAGATGGAGAAGGCGCAGGTCGATCGCCGCCTGGAACAGATGACCGCCGAGGGGGTGACGTTCCGTGCCGGAATCGAAATCGGCACCACGCTGCCGATGGCGACGCTGCTCGCCGAGTTCGACGCGGTGGTGCTGGCCGGCGGGGCGGAGTGGCCGCGCAACCTGGAGGTTCGCGGCCGCGAGCTGGACGGCATCCATTACGCGATGGACTTCCTTATCCAGCAGAACAAGCGCGGCGCCGGCGATGACGAGACCGTTGCGGCACCGGAGGGAACGATCACCGCGCGGGGAAAACATGTCGTGGTGATCGGCGGCGGCGACACCGGCTCGGACTGCATCGGCACCTCGATCCGCCAGGGCGCCGCCTCGGTGACGCAGCTCGAGATCCTGCCGAAGCCGCCGGAGCGGGAGAACAAGGCGCTGGTCTGGCCGGACTGGCCGACCCGGCTGCGCAGCTCGCACGCGCATGAGGAAGGCTGCACGCGCGATTGGGCGGTGACGACGCAGCGCGCGGTGGGGACGAACGGCGTGGTCGAGGCGCTGGACTGCGCGCGGGTCGAATGGGTGAAGGGCGCCGATGGGCGCATGACGATGCGCGAGGTCCCGGGCAGCGAATTCCAGCTCAAGGCCGAGCTGGTGCTGCTGGCGATGGGGTTCCTCGGGCCGCGGCGGCCGGGGCTGCTGGAGCAGGCCGGCGTGGCGCTGGATGCGCGCGGCAATGTGCGCGCGGATACCAGCGCGTATGCGACCTCGGTGCCGCGGGTGTACGCGGCGGGCGACATGCGGCGCGGCCAGTCGCTGGTGGTGTGGGCGATCCGCGAGGGCCGGCAATGCGCCCGCGCGGTCGATCGCGCGCTGATGGGGGCGACGGTGCTGCCGGCTTGAAGGGGGCATAAACAATGTAGGGCGGAAAAGCGCAGCGCATTCCGCGGCTCGCGCCGCGTCGACCGGTTCGTACAGAACGGACCGCAAAGATGGCGGAATGCGCTACGCTTTTCCGCCCTACGTTGCACAACGCACCGCCGACTCGCACATTGGCCAGCCGCCAGCGCGAGACTTGCATTTTATGTCAGTCCGGGCATAATGGGACCAATGGCAGTTGTGCCCAATATCAGGCCGGTCGTCTGGATTGGCAGCGCCAAAGACGATCTGGTCGCCTGTCCCCAAGAGGTCGTGGGTGCGATCGGCTACGCCCCGTATGAAGCTCAGAAGGGCAACAAGCACCCAAACGCGAAGACTTTGCATGGCTTCGGCGGTGCCGGCGTGTTGGAGGTGGTCGAAGATCATGACGGCAATACGTACCGCGCAGTCTACATCGTGCGACTGGCTGGCCGCGTCTACGTCCTGCACGTCTTTCAGAAGAAATCGAAAAGCGGGGTCGAGACGCCGAAAGCCGTGATCGACCTGGCGAAGGCACGCCTCAAGCGGGCGGAGGAACAGCACGCTGAGTGGCTGAAGGAGCAGAAAGGCAGCGGCGGACATGGCTGAAAAAATCAAGGTACACGCGGGCAGCGACAATATTTTCGCGGACCTCGGATTGCCAAATCCGGAGGAACATCTCGCCAAGGCCGAGCTCGCGTCGCGGATAGCGGAGCTGCTGCGCCAGCGGCGTCTTACCCAGGCCGCGACGGCAGAACTCCTGGGCATCGACCAGCCGAAGGTCTCGCGTTTGCTGCGCGGCTATCTGACCAATTTCTCGACCGAGCGGCTCATGCACTTCCTCACTCTGCTCGGCCGGGATGTCGAAATCGTCGTGAAGCCGACGCCGCGTTCGCGTCGCCTGGGGCGTGTCCGCGTCGTGGAGGCGGCCTGACCCAGGTGTCTCGCACGCGGGCGGGTATCGAATCGGAAGTGGGCCGATCAGGCGGGTTTCGCCTCCTGGCCGAGCAGCGTGTTCAGCACATAATCCGTGTGCGCACCGACGGCGGGACCGGTCCAAGCCACGACATTCTCCGGCCGGTCACCGTCCAGGCGGATCGTCGGGCCGGGGTGCAGCGTGCGGCCGATCAACGGGTCGTCGATCGCCTGCACGCTGCCGCGCGCCAAAAAATGCGGATCGGCGGCGCAGTCGGCGATGTCGTACAGGCGGGAACAGGGCACGTCGGCCGCCTCCAGCAGCGCCTCGGCATCCTTGGCCGGCAGCGTGGCGGTCCAGGCGCCGATCACCGCGTCCAGCGCCTCGCGCCGGGCGCAGCGGTCGGCGTTGGTCGTATAGGCCGGGTCTCGCGCCAGCTCCGCGCGGCCGATCGTCGTCATCAGGCGCGCAAAAATCAGGTCGGAGTTGCCGGCGATGCACAGCCACTTGCCGTCGGCGCAACGATAGGTGTTGGTCGGCGCCGCGGTGGCGATCGCCGCCCCGACCGGCTGGCGCACCCGCCCATCCAGCGCGTATTCCGGCAGCATCCCCTCCAGCAGGCTGAACACGGAATCGACCAGGTTGACGTCGATCACCCGGCCGCGCCCGGTACCGCTCGCCGCACCGCTCGCCGCGCCGGGGGCTTCGGACGAGGGCGTGCCGGGCGCGGCATCGCGCTGCCACAGTGCCGCCAGCAGGCCGATCGCCGCATACAGCCCGGCCAGGTCGTCGCTGATCGAGATGCCGCAGCGCGGCGGCGGCAGGTCGGTGGTGCCGGCGGGATACCCGGTCAGGTGGCGCAGCCCGCCGATCGCCTCGCCGATCGCGCCGAACGCCGGGCGGTCGCGATACGGCCCATCCTGGCCGTAGCCGGAGATCCGCGCGATCACCAGGCGCGGATTCTCCCCGTGCAGCACCTCCGGTCCCAGCCCCAACCGCTCCAACTGCCCGGCGCGCAGGTTCTCCACCAGCACGTCGGCCCGCGCCGCCAGTTTTAGCGCGGTGGCGCGTTCGCGCTTCAGGTCCAGCACCACCGACAGCTTGTTGCGGCCGTGGACGCTGAACCACACCGAGTTGCCGTCGACCGCCGCGCCCCAGCCGCGGAACGGGTCGCCGCCGGGCGGCTCGATCTTGATCACCTCGGCGCCGAGGTCGGCGAGGATCCGCGTGCAGAATGGCGCCGCGACGTAGTGGCCGATCTCCAGCACCTTGAGGCCGACGAGGGGACCGGTGCGCGCGGGCAGGGTGGGCATCGCAGGCTCCTTCGCAATAACCGGGGGGGACGGTCAGGGCCCGGATCAGAAACCGTGCGCCGGGTCGGCGCAACCGGGTTCGGTTAACGTTTAATTAGGGAAATGGGTTCATACGATCGCATCGGAGCCGGCTTCGGCCGGTGTCCTGTTTCCTCCCCGATGTCGCGCCTCTCCCCCATTGGCGCCGCCCACTTGGGCGGTGCGCCTGAAACACCGGCGCACCGCCTTTTTTTGTCGATCACAGTGGCGCCCGCCCGGGCGCCTTGCTGGCCGCCGGTCGGCACCACCACGCAACCTGCCCCCGCCGAGCGGGACGGCTGAACCCGGCTACCCCACCGCAACCACAAAGGTCTCGCCGTTGCGCGCGTCGGCGGCCGCGCCGCGCCAGGTGAAGGCGATGCTGTCCAAGGCCTGGGCGGCAGGCAGCTCGACCACGTGCACGCCAAGGCCGGTGTCCCGCGTGGGTGTTTCGTTGTGCGTCCGCCCGGCGTCCATGCTCCACGCCACCACCGACGGCTGCGGCAGCTCGATCCGCAGCACCCGGCCCGCGGGAATGCGCGGGGTGCGCCAATCCGGCCGCCAGGGCCGCACGCGCGGCGCCTGCCGATTGTGCTGGTAGCGCCGCACCGGCTGCGGCGGCAGGTCGAACATCACGCCGTCGGCCAACGAGCGCAGCAGCTTGAGGTGCTCGGCATGCGCCCAGGCCAGCGGCATCGCCGAGCCGCTCGGCGCGCCGGGCAGCAGCTCCCGCTGCGGGATCGGCGGCCCGTCCCACACCTGCTCCGGCAACAGCTTGCCCGGGCTGGCGTTGGCCTCCAGCGTCGCGAGCAACCGCCTTGCTTCGGCGCCGCGGCCGGCGGCGAGTTCGTAGTGCGCCCGCTCGCCGGCCAGCAGCGGCCAGACCCGGCCGGTCCCGGTGCCGTCGAACGGGCTACCGTCGTCATGCTCGCCGTAGCCGTCGCCGTTGTAGCGGCGCCAGCCGGGGCCGTTCGGCAGGTCCTGGCGCAGCACGCGATCGATCACCCGCACGGTGTCCACGATGCGCGGATCGTCCGGGGCGCGCAGGCCGAAGCGCACCAGCGCCAACGCATCGGTGCTGACCAGGGACTCGGCCGGCACCTCCGCGCTGCCGATGGTGCGATTGCGCACCGCGACCGTGGCGTGCGGGGCGGCCCGCGCCTCGCCCGGCACCGGCGGGGCGATGCGGACGTAGTACCCCGCCACCCCTGCCTCGCGGGCCAGCGTCGTGTCGGTGACGTAGATCCAGTCCTCGATCTCGGTTTCCCAGGCATCCGCGGTATCGCGCAGGAACCCCGCGAGATCGACACCCATCGCATCGCTGGCGCCGCCGCCCGTGGCATCGCTGGCGCAAAGCTCGGCGAGATCGGCGGCCGCCAGCAGGCCGGCGACCTCGGCGGCGAGGGTGAACGGGGTGTAGCCGGCGTTCTCCTCCCAGCGGTCCTGGCTGGTGGTGGGGCCGTTGCGCACCACGAACCCCGCCGCGGCGCGGACCATCGGCCAATAGGCCGGCAGTTGCGGGCGAAGCAGCGCGCCGTGGCGCCAGGCAAGGTCCACCAGCAGGATCGGCAAGGCGCACTCGTCGAGCTGCAGCCCGTGCCAATACGGTTTGCCGTCCAGCCAGCAGTTCTGCGGCCACGAACCGTCCGCCTCCTGCACGGCGCGAAGGTAGCGCAGCACGCGGCGCACCTCCGCGAACGCGCCGCAGGCGAGGAAGCCGCCTCCCGTCTCCACCAGGTCACGCGGCCAGACCAGGTGGTAGCCGCCCAGGTCGTCGTCCCCCTTGCTGGCGCCCCACGGGATCGACAGGCTGGCGATCAGCCCGCCCGGGAATGTGGGGCTTTCATGGCACCGCAGCACCGCGGTGCTGACGCGATACGTGTTGTGCCCGTCCACCCGCCGGTCGAGCGAGCGCAACCCGGCCTGCCAGCTTCGCCAGCCGGCGGTGTAGCGTTCCACGATGCTGGCGAACGCCGTCTGCAGGCTGGCGCGCGCGTGGAACGCCGCCTCGGCCGGGCTGCGGCCGAAGCCGAGCGCCAGATGGACCGGCGCGTCCCCGGCCACCGGAAGTTCCGCCGTCAGCGCCACGTTGCCGTCGGCGGCGCGATCCCAGGTTTGCGCCAGGTGGCCAGCGGCGTGAAGCTGCTGCCAGCCGTCCGACACGCCGACGAACCCGACCGAGGCGGCGGCAAACCCGCGGTCCGCGGCCAGGGCGAGCACCGTGCCGTCGCCCTCGGCGAACAGCATGCGCAAGCCCTTGTAATCGCCGGTCCAGGCGGTGTTGTGCGCCCCGCCGTTGACCAGATGCGGCGCCAGCAGGGCGAACAGCCGCAGCGGCGGGCCGTCCAGCACCTCGAGTTGCATCTCCTGCAGCACCGCGTCATGCCGCGGATCGGTCACGATACGCTTGGTGATGCGGAACCGGCCGCCGAGATGGGTGCTGACGATCTGGAACGCGGGCACCCCGTCCTCCAGCGCGGTGGTCTCGAAGCGGCAATCGCGTTTTTCCTCCGCGAAGAAGCCGGCCCCGTCGGTGACGAGCAGCCCGAAGTCGCGGGTGCAGGCCTGGTCCACGCGCGGATAGTAGACCTCGTTCAGGATGCCGTGGCTGACGGTGAACCACACGCGGCTGACCGGCGACAGCGCCGACCCCACCCCGGTCTTCGCCGACGAGGTCCAGCGGGCCTCGATTCCCGGCCACCCCGGAGCGTCAGCCACGTCTCAATCGCGCCATCGACCACTCCTGTGCGTTGCCGTCAGGACCCCGGAAATCTGAAGCGACGCCCAACAATTACCGCAACGCGTGCAGGGTGGGTAAGCTCTTGCGCCACCCACCACTGATTCACTGACCACTGACCACTGACCTCAGACCCAGGCGCCGGCGCGCATCAGCGGTTCCGCGGTGCCATCCGCGGCAATGCCGTCCACGTCGACCTGGGACGAGCCGATCATCCAATCGACATGGATCAGGCTGCTGTTGGCGCCGCGCGTGCGCAGGGCGTCCGCCCCGGCCGCGCCGCCGTCGGCAAAACACTTGCTGTAGGACTGGCCCAGCGCGATGTGGCTGGCGGCGTTCTCGTCGAACAGCGTGTTGAGGAACAGCAGGCCGGTCTGCGCGATCGGCGAGGCGGCGGGCACCAGGGCGACCTCGCCCAGCCGGCGCGCGCCGTCGTCGGTGGCGATCATGCGCTCCAGCACTTCCTGGCCGCGGCGCGCGCGGGCCTGGACGATGGCGCCGGCCTCGAAACGGACCTCGATGCCCTCGATCAGCGTGCCCTGGTGCGACAGCGGCAGGGTGGCCGCGACGGTGCCCTGCGTGCGCTGGCAATGCGGGGTGGTGAACACCTCCTCGGTCGGGATGTTCGGGTTGCCGGTGATGCCGTTCGCCGCGGTGGTCAGGCCGCCCATCCAGCGGTGCTGCTCGGCCAGGCCGACGCGCAGGTCGGTGCCGGGGCCACGGTACTGCAGCGCGGCGTAGCGCTTGGCGTTCAGCATGTCGCGCCGGGCCAGCAGCGTGGCGTTGTGCGCCGCCCAGCCGGCGATCGGGTCGTCGGTGGTGACGCGGGAGGCGGTGAAGATCGCGTCCCACAGCGCGGCCATCGCCTCGGCTTCGGGCAGCGCCGGGAACACCGCGCGCGCCCAGGCCGGCGTGGCACAGGCGATGACGGTCCAGTTGATGGCGGAGGTGGTGATCAGTTCCAGTGCCGGGCGATAGGCGATCGAGCGGGCGCGGTTGGCGCGGGCGACCTTCCCGGGGTCCTGGCCGGACAGCAGGTTCGGGTCGTCCCCGGTGATGGCCAGGCGCGCCGCGCCGTCGCGAAAAGCCGCCGCCATGCCGTCGTACAGCCAGCCCGCGGCGGCGTCGAAGCTGGCGTCGGTGGCGTGGTGGTAGCGCAGCAGGGTGGCGGCGTCGTCGGCGAAGAACGTGGTGACCAGGGAGGCGCCGGCGCGGTAGGCGTGCTCGGTGATGCGCCGGGTGAGGGCGACGGCGTCGAGCGGGGCGGTGATCACCAGTTGCTGGCCTTGGTGCAGCCCGCCGAGGCCGACCCGCACGGCGACCTCGGCGAGGCGGTCGAGCAGGCTGGCGTGGGACAGGCCGGTCATGTCGTCCATGGGGGGCTCCGAGGCTTGGGGGGCGGATGGTAGCCGAGGTGCGGCGCCACCGGGATGCAAAAGTCGGCAAAGGGTCGTAGCTGCGGGGCCGCTTGCGCCATGAGGTGAACCGCCGATATTCGCATCATATTTTGAGGCGAACATGTACATCTGGGAACTGCCGGATTGGCCCATCTTCCGCTGCGACGCCAACAAGCTGGCGCAGCCATTGGCCTTGGCGCACCTGCAGCAGGGACGTCTGCTCGGTCGAATGGAGCGACTGGGCTTCGCTCTCCAGCTCGAGGCCACGTTGGAGGCCACGACGGAGGAAGCTGTCAAGAACGCCGAGATCGAGGGCGAAATCTTCAACCGCGACAGCGTGCGCTCATCCATTGCCCGCCGGCTCGGTGTTCCCGACGCCGCGCTCGGTCCCGCAGACCGGCGCGCCGAGGGCATTGTCGACATGACGCTCGATGCCACCCGCAACTGTACGGCGCCGCTCACGCATGAACGGCTGTTCGCCTGGCAGGCGGCGCTGTTTCCCACCGGCCGGTCGGGTCTTCACGCCGTCAAGGTCGCTGCCTGGCGCGATGATGCGCATGGGCCGATGCAGGTCGTCTCCGGCCCCATCGGCCGCGAGAAGGTGCAGTACCAGGCGCCGCCGGCCGTACGGATCGAGGCAGAGATGCAAGCCTTCCTCGCATGGTTCAATGAGCCACTCCCGGTCGATGGCATTCTGCGCGCGGCCATCGCGCATCTTTGGTTCGTCACCATTCACCCGTTCGATGACGGCAATGGCCGAATCGCGCGCGCCCTGGCGGACATGGTCCTCGCGCGCGCGGAAAATTCACCGCAACGATTCTACAGCCTTTCGGGCCAAATCCGCCGCGATCGCTCCAGCTATTACGGATCACTCGAACGCACCCAGAAGGGCGACCTCGATATCACCGCTTGCCTGCTCTGGTTCGTCGAATGTTTCGCCAGGACGCTCGACGCAGCCGAATTCGCCTGCGCCAACGTCCTTTCGCCTGCGCCAACGTCCTGCGGAAGGCTGAGTTCTGGCACCATCACGCGCTCACGTCGCTCAATGAGCGACAGCGGAAGATCCTCAACCGTTTCCTCGATGGCTTCGAAGGCAAGCTTACGGCGCGAAAATGGGCGGCTATTGCCAACTGCTCGATGCCGACCGCTCAGCGCGACATCAAGGACCTGGTCGATCGGGGCATTCTTGTCCGCAGCGAAGGTGGCAGCAAGAACACCTGCTACAGTGTGACGGCGTTGCACCTGTAGCGGCTGGCGCTCATCGACGGGCAGACTGGTCGTGTCGATCGGGCCGCCGCCTGTCGCCGGATCACGTGGCCCTGTGGCCAATCCCGACGCAGGCCGCGCACGATCGCCTCGACCAGGCCGGCCGGGACCGCGACACGCCGCTCGACCGGACCAGGCAACACCGTCATGATCGACGCAGCGGCGGACCAGGACCCTGCTCTTGCGCAGAAGGCGAAGGCGGCTCAGATCGATCGACGCCGCGGTTCGGCCGGTGGCGCGGACGGGTCGGTGGCTGGCGTTCGCCGGCTACCTCGTCCTGCTGCACGCTGCCCTGCTCGTTGCGGTGTTTCACAGCAACTTCCTGCTGCTCGCGGGCAAGACGCTCGGCCTGACGCCACCCGAGGAATGGAATCAGTCTCTGGTCGCACGCATCCTGGAACAGGCCGAAGCGGACGGGGCGGTCCTGCCGGGCGGGGTGGTTCTGGTCGGTGACAGCATTGCCGCCCAGTTGGATGCGCGTCAGACAGCCGACGACGCGGTGAACTTCGGCATCGGCGGCGACACGACGCGCACCCTGTACGCCCGGCTTCCGGTGCTCCGATCCATCCAACGCAGCCGCGCCGTGGTTGTCGAGGTCGGTGTCAACGACCTGAAATACCGGCCGATCGAGCAGATCGCGCGCGACTACGACGCGGTGCTCGACCGGCTCTCGGCGTCACCTTCGATCGTCGCCGTCTCCGTCCTGCCGGTCGATGCGAACGGCCCGGCCGCGCGGCAACGATCCTATTTGCGCAACGAACGCATCGCGGCGCTGAACCGCGAGCTCAAGCGTGTGTGCGCGGCACACGCAAGGTGCCGGTTCCTGGATGCCTGGCCCGCCCTGGCGAACAGCGCCGTCTATTCCGACGATGGATGGCATCTCTCCGCCGAGGGGAACCGCGTGCTGGCCCAGGTCATCCGCAAGGCATTGCCCGCGCCCGAATGACCGTCTGGATCGTGGTAGGGCCACGCAGCCATGCGCGTCCCCACCGCGATCGAATCATCCGCTGGTCGGGCGCAGGCGAATCGCCGCGCGGCGGCTGCGCACGGCGCGCATCAACGGGTGCTCGACGCAGCGCGACATGACAACGCCGCCCACCAGAACGGCCAGCGCGAGCGCAACGAACGAGGCGCCAACCGGTATCCGATGGCCCAGCCGCGTGGCGAGCAGGACCTGCCAGGTCGTGGCGATGAAAATGAACTGGAAGATATAGATCGAGTACGATGCGGCACCGATCGTTCGCAGCACCGCGGGCACGCGCAGAAGGTTCTGCCGGTCGGCCTCCGCGATCCCCAGCACGACGATGGCGCCGGGAATTCCGTAGGCCAGGCGGCCAGCGTTGCCGTAACCGTCCAGCAGGTGAATGTCCTCGAGCAGGGCAGCCGCACCGAACAGCACAAGGCCCGCAGCCAGCACGAGCCGAGGGTGCGGGACCCTGCCATTCCGCAGCACGTAGGCGGCTGCCATGCCCAGGAAGAACTCGAGATTGTAGGCGCCATAGAACTGCCCCGGCACCCAGCTCACGTCGGCGTCGGTCACCACGGCCAGGACCGTTGCCGACAGCCAGACCGCCATGACGACCAATCCGACCGTTCGGCTGACGATCAGCACGCAGAACAGCGTGTAGAACAGCACCTCGAAGCGCAGCGTCCAGGCGATGTCCAGCACCATCTCCTGGTTCGACGGCAGCAGCGATGCGGAAAAGGCCAGATTTGCCAGCGACGGGGCACCTTGGTGCCCCGCGGCGTGCATGGCCACCGTCAGCGCCAGCGCAACCCAATAGGTTGGCACGACGCGCGTGAAGCGCCGTCCCACGTAGCGGCCGAGGCGGGCGGGGGCGCCGACGTCGTCATAGTGGACGAACAGGATGATGAATCCGCTGATCACGAAGAAGAAGTCGACACCGGCGTGGCCGAACTGGAACACGGATTTCAACAGCGGCGCGCCGGCGGCGTTATCGAGATACCGGGCGACGTGATACAGCAGCACCAGGGTCGCCGCGACGCCGCGGCCGGCCTCGATTCCGGACAGCCTTCGGGGCGCATCTCGTTGCATGGCGGCCGAACCGGCGATCCTCGTGGTGGCGACGGCTTCGCCATGCCGGGATCACGCGTTGACGTCAACCAGAATAGACGACGCGCGGCGGGAGAGATGTACGAACGCGGTGTCGCGCTACACGTCCAGGTTGGCGACCTTCAGCGCATTGCTGACGATGAACTCGCGCCGCGGCTCGACCACGTCGCCCATCAAGGTGGAGAACACCTGCGCCGCGTCCTCCACATCGCCGACCTTCACCTGCAGCAGCGTGCGCACGGTGGGATCGAGCGTGGTCTTCCAGAGCTGGTCGGGGTTCATCTCGCCCAGCCCCTTGAAGCGCTGCACCGTCAGCCCGCGCCGGCCGTGCGCGATGACGCGCTCGAACGCGCTGGCCGGGCCGGCGACGGTGACCTCCTGCGCATCCAGCTTCAGCCACGCCGGGGTGGCGAAGCGCTCGGCGAAGGCCGTCGCCCGGTCGTTCAGCCAGCGGGCCTCGGCGCTGCGCAGGGCCGCGGCGTCCAGCGCGTGCTTCTCCATCACGCCGCGCACGGTGCGCGACAGCGTCAGGCCGCCGTCGCCGCTGACCACCCAGCCGCGCTCGGTCGGCAGGGACACCGCGTTGAGCCGCGTCGCCAGGGTCGGCGCCGCCGCGGTCGCGCGGACCGCATCCGGGGTCAGCGCGCCGGCGATCGCCGCCTGCTCCAGCAGCGCCACCGGGATCGTCGCCGACAGCAGATGCAGCCGCTGCGTCGCCTCGCGCAGCAGCATGATCTCGCCCCGCAGGTCCTCCTTCTCCACCACATGCCCGTCGGCAAAGCTCAGCCGCGCGTCGGCCAGCGCCTTGTCGAGCAGAAAATCCTCCAGCGCGCGGTCGTCCTTCAGATAGCGCTCGTCGTTGCCGCGCTTGGCGCGATACAGCGGCGGCTGGGCGATATACAGGTGGCCGCGGTCGATCAGGTCCGGCATCTGGCGGAAGAAGAAGGTCAGCAGCAGCGTGCGGATATGGCTGCCGTCCACGTCGGCGTCGGTCATGATGACGATGCGGTGGTAGCGCAGCTT
>Ga0209415_10008136_pt1 | contig 18214 bp, 15 predicted proteins | sample PeaSoiSIISIP2007_FD_187696 | JGI IMG/M metagenome (GOLD analysis project Ga0209415, IMG submission 187696) | Peat soil microbial communities from Weissenstadt, Germany - SII-SIP-2007 (SPAdes) (version 2) | ecosystem: Environmental > Terrestrial > Soil > Wetlands > Peat | place: Germany...
GCCAGCACCACGTCGAGTGCGTCGAAGCGCTCGGACCAGGTTCGCTCGTAGTTCTTCACCCAGTCGTGGATGGGCTTGAGCGGATGGCCGTTGAGCCGGTACATCCGCTGCCGCCCCGCGTCGCGCACCTCCACCAGCCCCACTTCCCGAAGTACCCGCAGGTGCTTGGAGACCAGCGGCTGGGCCAGGCCGGCCAGCACGACAAGGTCGTTGACCGGCCGCTCCCCGTCCGCCAGCAGGTCCAGGATCTGCCGCCGCCTGGGCTCGGCCACCGCATTGAACGCGTCCGCCGTAGTCGCTGCTCGTGCCATGCTCAGATCATATACCCATATAGGAATATGTCAACGACCACCGGGCGGCGGGCGAACCGGAGCCCGTGCTCGGTCGCGCCCAAGGACCGGCGCGGGGTCACGCAGGGGTCCGGGTCGCTGTCGCACCGACCGCGAGCCGGGATTCGCGGCTTGGGCTGGTGCCCGGGTGCGCTTAGGGTCGATGAAAGCGCGTTTGAAGATCAGGTTCGGCCGCGGGGCGGAGAGACGGCCGCTCCCTGCTGCCGCACCGAAGAGGAGTGCCGATGGAGAACGCCGCCGACGTGGCACGTTCGATGTGGACGATGTTCGAGCCGGTGCACGCGGTCACCTATTTCGCCCCTGAGGCGCGCGCGGCCTTCGAGCAGGCTGGCCTGCGCGGATTCTGGCGCGGCTATTTCGCTGGCCGGGCGGCGCCGCTCGGCGCCGTCAAGGCGGCGCCGGTGACGGCATCGTTCTACAACTTCGCTCCCCCGATGGTCAGCCGGGCGCTGCCGGCGGTGTGGGACCTGGTCCCGCCGTCCGAGGCGCTCGCGGTCCGCTCGGCAGGCGCGGTGGCCGCGCTGAGCCGGCTGCTGGCCGGCCTCGGCGGGCCTGCCAGGGCGGCAGCCGGGCTGCTGACCGAGGCGGTGGCCGGCCTGGACTGCGCGGGACGGGTGCTGGCGGCGGCGAACACCGCGCTGCCGGTGCCGGACGAGCCCGTCGCCCGGCTGTGGCACGCGGCGACGGTGCTGCGCGAGCATCGCGGCGACGGGCACTTCGCCGCCCTGCTCGCGGCGGACATCGACGGCTGTGAGGCGCTGGTCCTGCGGGCCACCGATATGCCGCGCGCGCAACTTCAGCCGCTGCGGGGCTGGACCGATGCCGAGTGGGAGGGCGCGGCTGGCCGGCTGGCTGACCGGGGCCTGATCGGCGCTGACGGACTGGCGACGCCGGCCGGCGCGGAATTGCGAGCCGCGATCGAGCGAGCCACCGACGCGGCGGCCGCCCGTCCGTGGTCGCGGCTCGGGCCCGCGTTCGCCGCCGAGCTGGCCGGCGTGCTGGCCCCGATCTCGCTGGCGTGCTCGGCAGAGCTGCCGTACCCGAACCCGATCGGCGTCTCGGTTCCGGCGCGAACCCTGGCGGCGAGCGCCGGCAGCGGGCGGCAGGCCGGGGATCCGCGGTGAGCCTGGCGCCGCCAGGTCTGGCCGACCTGGCCAGGCTGGCCGACCCGGCCGTGATCGCCGATCCGTATCCGCTGCTGGCGACGCTGCGCGAGGCCTCGCCGTTCGCCGAGTTCGGCGGCGCCATGGTGGTGCTCGGCAGGCACCGGGACTGCTCGCGGATTCTCCGCGACCCCCGCGCGAGCAGCGAGCGTGACCGGTCGCTGCTCTCCCAGCCGGACGCGGAGCGGACCAGGTCATTCCTGTCGCTCGACCCGCCCGACCACACCAGGCTGCGCCGCCTGGTCGCCCGGGCATTTACCGCCCGCGTGGTGGCCACGCTGGAGCCGCGGATCAGGGCGGTCACGGCCGAGCTGCTCTCGGCTGCCGCGGCGGCCGGCGGCCGGGAGCTCGAGCTGGTCAGCCAGCTGGCCTATCCGCTGCCGGTGCGGATCATCTCGGAGCTGATCGGCGTGCCGCCGGCCGACCATGCCAGGTTCGCGGCCTGGTCGGCGAAGCTCGCTCATTCGGTCCAGCCGCAGTTCGGGGTCGCGCAGTCGGCGGCGGACCTGGCCGAGACCGAACGGGCGGGGCTCGAGTTCGCCGAGTACTTCGGCGAGCTGATCGCGGAGCGCCGGGCCAGGCCAGCGCCCGATCTGCTGACCAAGCTGATCAGGGCCGAAGACGACGGCGAGCGGCTGACCGAGGCCGAGCTGATCGCTACCTGCGTGCTGCTGCTGGTGGCCGGGCACGAGACGACGGTCGGGCTGATCTCGAACGCGGTACTCGCCCTGCTCCGTCATCCCGGCCAGCTCGCGGCGCTGCAGGCCGACCCGGGCCTGGCGGCCGGCGCCGTGGAGGAGACACTGCGGTACGACCCTCCGGTTCAGCTCACCGGGCGGGTCGCCCGCGGGGTCATGCGAATCGGCCCGACGAGCGCTCCAGATGGCGCGATGCTGCTGCTCCTGCTGGCCGCGACCGGCCGCGACCCGCAGGTGTTCGCCGACCCGGACGCCTTCGACATCAGGCGTGACGCGAGAGCACATCTGGCGTTCGCGGCCGGAGCGCACTTCTGCCTGGGCGCGCCGCTGGCCAGGCTCGAGGCGACGATCGCGCTACAGGCGCTCGCGGTCAGGGTGGCCGGCCCGGAACCGCACGATGCGGCCCTGGTCTACAAGCCGAACTTCAACCTGCGCGGTCCCGAGCGCCTCGTGCTGGGGTTCGACCGGATCGATCCCGCCTGACGTCGGCCGCCGCGAGGATGCCCGCGCAGCAGCAGACGGCGATCGCGGCGACCCCGACAACCCGGACCGCCGTGTTGTCGTAGTCGACGCCGACGCGCCACGCCAGGCAGCCCGCCCCGATCACGAGCGCGGCGCCGAGCGCGGCGAAGCCGCTGAGGACCGGCCAGGTCGCCGAGGGCCAGTCCCGGCGCAGCAGCCGGGCGCCGAGCGTGCAGCCACCGGCGACCGCGACGGCGGGCACGGCCGCGCGCAGGCCCCACGCGGCCGCCTCGGCCACCGCGCCGATCGCGACGCCGACCAGGACGGCAGCGGTGAATCTCGCGATCGTCGGCAGCACGGCGACGACCTTGCTCAGGTCTGCCCGGGCCGCGTCCAGTGAGCGGGGGCCAGGCCGGGTGGTGCGCCAGAAGTAGCAGGCGGGCAGCGCGCCGGCCGCCAGCTGCACGATCAGCTCGGTGAGGTCAGGACGCGGATATCGCGCGCCGGCGTCGATCAGCAGCGGGGTGAGCGCGATCACCGCCGTGGCGAGCACCAGGGCCGCTGGCGCAGTACGTTGCACGCGCCATGACTATCAGCACGGACCTCAATCCGGCAATTCAGGCATTCGGCCAGCACGGGGACGACGGTCGGCCGAGGTGCTCCGTGATCAGGAAAGACGGCTAGGGACACGCTCTAGCCGAGGAAGCCTCGGAGCAGGGCGCCGGTGCCCGCCAGGTGCTCGGCCACGGCCTTCCTGGCGCGCTCAGGGTCGCCGGCCAGGATGGCGTTCACGATGGCGGCGTGCTGCGCGGCCGTGTGGGCGATGTTGAGCTTGAGCACCGGGATGGCGTTGAGCAGGTCGTTCAGCCGCATCCTGGCGTCGGTGCAGGCCGCCGTGAGCAGGCTGGAGCCGGTGAGCTCGGCGATCGACAGGTGGAACAGGGTGTCGAGCCTCCGGTAGTCCGCGGGTACCGCGACGTTGACGTCGTCAAGCCTGGCCAGCAGAACCTCGCGCTTGGACGTGCCGGAATCAGGCTGCGGGACCGCCCTGGCCGGCGCGTCCGCCGCGGCTGGCGTAGCGGAGCGGCCTGGCTGGCCGGCCGGCTCGTCCGCCGTGGCGGCCAGCTGCTGGGCCAGCACCTCGGCCGCGCCGGTCTCCACGGCGAACCGGAAGGTCAGCGCGTCGGTCAGCTTGTCGCCGTACTCGAGCGCCAGCCGGCGCAGCTCGCCGACGCTGGGCGCGGGGCGGCTGTAGGTGATGAACGTGCCGCCGAACCGGCCGCGCCGCGACTCGACGTACCCGGCCTGGGCGAGCTCGCGGATAGCCTCGCGGAGCGTCAGCCGGCTGATGCCGAGCTGCGCGGCAAGCTCGCGCTCGGCCGGGAATCGATCGCCAGGAGCGATCAGGCCGAGCTTGATCACGGTGAGCAGCCGCTCGACGGTCTCCTCGAACGCGTTGCCCTCGCGGACCGGGCGCAGCACGCCGGTCAGGTCGTGACCGGTGCTCACTTCTGCCGCCTCTGCAACTCTGCGATGCCTGCCGCTCGTGTGGTGACTGCCGCTCTCCTCGTGCCCGCGGCACTGCTCTGATGCCTGCCGCGCCCTGACCGTCGCGCGCGCGAAACGCCATCTGCGCAGGCTAATCCGGCACGCGAGCCTCCCCCGCCCGCGCGCAGCAGTCTTGCCACGCCAGTGGATCTTTCTGGCCAGGGCACTTGACTTTCGCCCTGACCAGGCCATCATTGGTCTGATATTAGACCATTAACCTCAGCCGCCGCTAGACCGGGAAACTCAGTCCCAAGACCAGCCCGTGACCCAAGGAGCACGTCGTGTCGGTCAACAACGAAGCGTCCTCAGCTCAGCAACTGAGCGATGAAGAAGAACTGCACAGGCTCGGCTACGCCCAGGAACTTCGCCGGCGGATGTCCGGGTTCTCGAACTTCGCAGTCTCGTTCACGATCATCTCGATCCTGTCCGGCTGCCTTACGCTGTACTACTTCGGCATGGACGAGGGCGGGCCCGCCGTCATCGTCTGGGGCTGGCCGTTCGTCGGGATCATGACGCTGCTCGTCGGCCTGTCCATGGCCGAGGTCTGCTCCAGCTTCCCGACCGCGGGCGGCCTGTACTACTGGGCGGCCAAGCTGGCCAAGAAGAACGGGCCGGCCTGGTCCTGGTTCACCGGCTGGTTCAACTTCCTCGGCCAGGTGGCGGTGACCGCCGGCATCGACTTCGGCGCCGCGTTCTTCATCAACGCGTTCCTGAACCTGGAGTTCGGCCTTGGCACGGCGCACTGGGAGACGATCGTGATCTACGCGATCGTGCTGTTCGTGCACGGCCTGCTGAACCAGTTCGGCATCCGGCTGGTGGCGATGCTCAACGACATCAGCGTCTGGTGGCACATCACCGGCGTGCTCATCATCGTCGCGGTGGTGGCTTTCGCCCCGGCCCATCACCTGCCGGCCAAGGACGTCTTCACCGGCCTGTTCAACAACAGCGGCCTGCACATCGGCTGGTGGTACATCGTCCCGGTCGGCCTGCTGCTCGCGCAGTACACCTTCACCGGCTACGACGCCTCGGCGCACATGACCGAGGAGACCCACAGCGCGTCTCGCAGCGGCCCGCGTGGCATCGTCATGTCGATCCTCGTCTCGCTGGCCGCGGGCTGGGTGCTGCTCATCGGCATGACCTTCGCGCTCCAGGGTCCTATAGGCGGCACCAAGTACCTCAACGAGGCCGCCGCCGGCGCCGCAGCGCCAGCCCAGATCTGGCACGACGCCATCGGCCTGACCGGCGCGAAGCTGCTGCTGCTGATCGCGATCGGCGCCCAGTTGTTCTGCGGCATGTCCTCGGTGACCGCGAACTCCCGGATGATCTACGCGTTCTCCCGCGACGGCGCGCTGCCCGGATCCGCGTTCTGGCACCGGGTGAACAAGCGGTCCAGGACCCCAACCAACGCGATCTGGCTGGCCGCCACGGGCGCGCTGATCCTCGGCCTGCCCTACCTGTGGAACGGCGTGGCGTACGGCGCCGTCACCTCGATCGCGGTCATCGGCCTGTACATCGCCTACGTGCTGCCGACGTTCCTGCGGCTCCGCCAGGGCGAGAGCTTCCAGCGCGGGCCGTGGCACCTGGGCAGGTGGAGCTACCTGATCGGCTGGACCGCGGTGGTCTGGGTTGTGTTCATCACCATCCTGTTCATGCTGCCGCAGTTCGGGCCTATCACCAGCGGAGGCACTCTCGACCTCGACACCTTCAACTACTCGGTTGTCGCGGTGATCGTCGTGATCGGGTATGCCGGGATCTACTGGGCGGTGTCGGCGAAGAACTGGTTCACCGGGCCCAAGGTCCAGGGCACGCCAGAAGAGCTTGCCGCGATCGAGCACGAGCTCGAGGCGGTCTGACCGCTCTGGTCAGCTCACAGAGCCAGCGCGACAGACACGCCCGACAGAACAGAATGGACTGGTGATGACGGAGAGTCACGGCAACGGCGGCGCACGGCCGGGAACGCTGGGCGCCGCCAGGCCGGGAATGCTGAGCATGGACCGGCTCAGGGCCGCGGTCGGTGCGGGCGAGATCGACACGGTCGTCCTCGCCTTCACCGACATGCAGGGCCGGCTGGCCGGCAAGCGCCTGTCGGCGGAGTTCTTCCTCGACGAGGTGGCCGAGCACTACGCGGAGGGCTGCAACTACCTGCTCGCGGTGGACATCGAGATGAACACCGTCGGCGGGTACGCGATGTCCTCCTGGGAGCGCGGCTACGGCGATTTCGTGCTCAGGCCCGACCTGGCGACCCTGCGCCGCCTGCCGTGGCTCCCGGCGACCGCCCTGGTCTTGGCCGATCTGACCTGGCTGGACGGCTCGCCGGTGGTGGCCTCGCCGAGGCAGATCCTGCGCGCCCAGACCGAGCGGCTGGCCGAGCGCGGCTGGGTGGCGCTGGTCGGCACCGAGCTTGAGTTCGTGGTCTACCGCGACAGCTACGAGCAGGCGTCCGACAAGCACTACCGCGACCTGATCCCGGCGAACCAGTACAACGTCGACTACTCGATCCTGGGCACCTCGCGGATCGATCCGCTGCTGCGCCGGATCTGCGGCGGCATGACCGGGGCCGGCCTGTACGTGGAGTCGGCCAAGGGCGAGTGCAACCTCGGCCAGCACGAGATCGCGTTCAAGTACTCCGACGCGCTCACCACCTGCGACAACCACTCGATCTACAAGACCGGGGCCAAGGAGATCGCGGCGCAGGAGGGGATGTCGCTGACCTTCATGGCCAAGCCGAACCTGCGCGAGGGCAACTCGTGCCACATCCACCTGTCGCTGCGGACCACCGGCGGCGACCCGATCATGGCGGGCGACGGCCCGCACGGGCTGTCCAGGCTCGGCGAGCACTTCGTGGCCGGCCAGCTGGCCGCGATGCGCGAGCTGGCCCTCGCCTACGCGCCGAACATCAACTCCTACAAGCGCTTCGTGCCGGGCAGCTTCGCCCCGACGGCGGTCCGCTGGGGCGTCGACAACCGGACCTGCGCGCTCCGGCTGGTCGGCCACCGCCTGTCGCTCCGGGTCGAGAACCGGACGCCAGGCGGGGACGTCAACCCCTACCTGGCGGTGGCCGCGATGATCGCGGCCGGGCTGCACGGGATCGACAACGAGCTGCCGCTCGAGCCCGCCTTCGGCGGCAACGCCTACGTCGACGCGGGGCCGAAGGTTCCGCACACGCTCCGTGACGCACTCGAGCTGTGGGAGAAGAGCGACCTGGCGGAACAATCGTTCGGCGCCGAGGTCACCGGTCACTACGCCAACTACGCCCGAGTCGAGCTTGCCGCGTTCGACTCGGCGGTCACCGACTGGGAGCTGCGGCGCTGCTTCGAGCGGCTGTAACCCGCGGCGCGGGCGGACGCGGCGCGGCAGGCGATCCGCCGGGCGGTCCGGGCCGCAGGGCGAGGACGGAAGGCTGACACGTGACGAGCGCAAGAGGGCCATGGCAGGGGCTGCTGGCGAGGTCAGGGGCAGATTATGTCTGACTACATGGTGCTGAACCCGGCGACCGAGCAGGCGGTCAGGACGGTTCCAGGCACGTCGGCGGAGCAGACCGACGCCGCGATCGGCCGCGCCAGTTCGGCCCAGCGGGCGTGGAGCGTGGTATCGCCGGGTGATCGTGCGGCGCTGCTGCGCAGGTTCGCCGCGCAGGTGGACGCGCACACCGAGGAGCTGGCCCAGCTTGAGGTGGCCAACTCAGGGCATCCGGTCGGGCAGGCCAGGTGGGAGGCAGGTCAGGTCCGTGACGTGCTCCAGTACTACTCGGCCGCACCGGAGCGGCTGATCGGCAAGCAGATCCCGGTGGCCGGCGGCCTGAACGTCACCTTCGCCGAGCCGCTTGGCGTCGTGGGACTGATCGTGCCGTGGAACTTCCCGATGCCGATCCTGTCCTGGGGCATGGCCCCGGCGCTCGCCGCTGGCAACACCGTGGTCGCCAAGCCGGCCGAGATGACGCCGCTGACCGCGATCAGGATCGGCGAGCTGGCGCTGGAAGCCGGCCTGCCCGAAGGCGTGTTCCAGGTGCTGCCGGGCAAGGGATCGGTGGTCGGCCAGCGGCTGGTCGACCATCCTGCGGTGCGGAAGATCGTGTTCACCGGCTCGACCGAGGTCGGCCAGCAGATCATGGCCGGCTGCGCCAGGGGCGTGAAGCGGCTGACCCTGGAGCTGGGCGGCAAGAGCGCCAACATCGTCTTCGCCGACGCCGACATCGAGCGGGCGGCGGCCACCGCGCCCTACGCGGTCTTCGACAACGCCGGCCAGGACTGCTGCGCACGGTCCCGGATCCTGGTGCAGCGGTCGGTCTTCGAGAGATTCATGGCGCTGCTCGAGCCCGCGGTCCACGGCGTCAGGGTCGGCGACCCCGCCTCCCCCGATACCGAGATGGGCCCGCTGATCTCGGCCGGGCACCGGGCCCATGTTCAGGCATATGTTCCCGGCGACGCGCCGGTCGCCATCAAGGGCAGCGCGCCGGACGGGCCCGGCTACTGGTTCGCGCCCACCGTGCTGGCGCCGATCGGGCTCGACGCCCCGGCATATACCGACGAGGTCTTCGGACCGGTCGTGACGGTGACCCCGTTCGAGGACGAGGCGGACGCGGTGCGGATCGCCAACGACACGCCGTACGGGCTGTCCGGCTCGATCTGGACCCGCGACGTGGGCCGGGCGATCCGGGTCGCCAGAGCCGTCGAGAGCGGCAACCTGTCGGTGAACTCGCACTCCTCGGTCAGGTACGCCACGCCGTTCGGCGGATTCAAGCAGTCGGGTCTCGGCCGTGAGCTCGGACCTGACGCGCTCGACGCATTCACCGAGATCAAGAACGTCTTCATCTCGACCGAAGACTGACCGCGGGTTCGCTGGCAAGTCCCCCATGAGCAACCGATCAAGGAGCATCGCAGTGGAGCGTTTGCAGGACCGGGTCGCCGTCATCACCGGAGCGGGCAGCGGGATCGGGCTGGCCAGCGCGCGCCGGATGGCCGCCGAGGGCGCCAGGGTGGTCGCCGTCGACATCGACGAGACGGCAGGGAAGGCGGCCGCGGAGGAGACCTCGGGCAGGTTCATCGCGGCCGACGTGGCCAGCGAGGACGACGTCCGCCGGCTGTTCGACGAGGTGGCGGCCGAGTTCGGCCGGGTCGACATCGCCTTCAACAACGCGGGCATCTCGCCGCCGGAGGACGACTCGATCCTGACCACCGGGATCGACGCCTGGCGCCGGGTCCAGGAGGTCAACCTGACCTCGGTCTACCTGTGCTGCAAGTACGTGATCCCGCACATGCGGCGCCAGGGCAAGGGCTCGATCATCAACACCGCGTCATTCGTCGCCGTGCTCGGCGCGGCCACGTCGCAGATCTCCTACACTGCCTCCAAGGGCGGGGTGCTGGCGATGAGCAGGGAGCTTGGCGTGCAGTTCGCCAGGGAGGGCATCAGGGTGAACGCGCTGTGCCCCGGGCCGGTCAACACGCCGCTGCTGCGTGAGCTGTTCGCCAAGGACCCGGAGCGGGCCGCCCGCCGTCTCGTGCACGTACCGGTCGGCCGGTTCGCCGAGCCGGAGGAGATCGCCGCCGCGGTGGCCTTCCTGGCCAGCGACGATGCCTCGTTCATCACGGCCTCGCAGTTCCTGGTGGACGGCGGGATCGCCGGCGCGTACGTGACGCCGCTATGAGCGGCGACGCGGCGGCGCGCGGCGCCGCGGACAGCGGCGCGCGGCGGCCCGTGATCGGGATCAGCGCCTACTGCGAGCAGGCTAGCTGGGGCCTGTGGAACCTGCCCGCCGTGGTGCTGCCGCAGAACTACGTCGATCAGGTGGTCGGCGCGGGCGGCATCCCGGTGCTGCTGCCGCCGCTGCCGGCGGTGGACGACGTGGTGCACCGGCTGGACGGCCTGATCATCTCCGGCGGCCCCGACGTCGAGCCCGTGCACTATGGCGAGGAGCCAGGGCCGAACACGACGGTGGTCAGGCCCGATCGCGACGCCGCCGAGCTCGCGCTGTTCCGGCGGGCGATCGCCGCCGAGATCCCGGTGCTCGGAATCTGCCGCGGCATGCAGCTGATGAACGTGGCCCTCGGCGGCTCGCTGATCCAGCACCTGCCCGACCTCGTCGGCCATGACGGGCACTCGCCCACGCCGGGCCAGATGGGCACGCACGAGGTGAAGGTGGCCGGATCCGGCCGGCTGGCCGGCATCCTGGGCCAGCCGAGCGTAGTCGTGCCCACGCACCATCACCAGGGCGTCGGCCAGCTTGGTGCGGGGCTGATCGCGACGGCGTGGGCCGACGACGGCACGGTCGAGGCGATCGAGCTTGAGCAGCCCGAGGCGCCCGGCCATCCGTTCACGGTGGCTGTCCAGTGGCATCCCGAGGCCGGTCACGACCCAAGCCTGTTCCGTGCCCTGATCACAGCCGCCGCGGCGGTAGCGCACGCCCGGTTAGCGGCCGGCGCGCAGGGAGGTCGGAGTGTCAGCTGACGTGGCGGGCGATCCCGCGGCCGACCGGGCGGACAAGCCCGCGGGCGACGGGGCCGGCGGGGCGCAGGAGGCCGCCGAGCCCCGCGACGATCTGGTCACCACCCGGCATTCGATCCCCGCCGACGGGCGGCAGCTCGGCTACACGGTCACCGCCGGGCGGGTGGTGCTGCACAAGGAAGAGCACACCGACGAGAAGTTCGACGGCACGAAGGCCAGGGCCGAGGTCTTCATGGTCGCGTACACCGTCGACGACGCGCCGCCCGGCCGGCCGGTCACGTTCGCGTTCAACGGCGGGCCCGGCTCGTCGAGCGTCTGGCTGCACCTTGGCCTGCTCGGCCCGCGCCGGATCATCATGGGCGATGTAGGCGCCTTGCTGCCGCCGCCCTACGAGCTGGCCGACAACGCCGAAACCCTGCTCAGGCACTCGGACCTGGTGTTCATCGACCCGGTCTCGACCGGGTACTCGCGAGCGGTCAAGGGCGCCAAGCCGGTCGACTTCCACGGGTTCGGCGGTGACATCGAGTCGGTGGGCGAGGTGATCAGGCTGTGGACCACGAGAAACGGCCGCTGGATGTCGCCCAAGTACCTGTGCGGCGAGTCGTACGGGACCACCAGAGCGGCGGCCCTCGCCAGGCACCTGCAGCGGCGGTATGGAATGTACCTGAACGGCCTGATCCTGATCTCGGCCTTTCTCGACGGCGCCACGATCACGTTCGGCGACGGGAACGACGTTCCTTACCCGTCCTTTCTGCCGACCTACGCGGCGATCGCTCACTACCACGGCAAGCACGGCGCCCGCCCGCTGCGCGAGGTTCTCGACGAGGCCGAGGCGTACGCGGCGGGTGACTACCCGCGGCTGCTCGCTCGCGGCTCGCGGCTGACCGGGCGGGAGCGTGCCGAGGCCGTCGCCAGGGTCGCGTCGCTGGCAGGCCTCAGCGAGGACTACGTCGACCGGGTCGACCTGCGTCCCGAGCACGTCAGGTTCCTGACCGAGCTGCTGCGTGACCAGCGCCGCACCGTCGGCCGGCTGGACGGCAGGTTCACCGGCTGGGACGCGGACTACGGCCGCGAGAGGTGGACCTCTGACCCGTCGCTCGACGTGATCACCGGTCCTTACACGGCCGGGCTCAACCACTACGTGCGCGCCGAGCTTGGCTACGCCAGCGACCTGCCGTACGAGATCCTGACCGACCGGGTCCGTCCGTGGTCGTTCAAGGAGTTCGAGGGCCAGCACGTTCAGGTGATCGCCGACCTGGCCGAGGCGATGCGGATCAACCCGCACCTGCGGGTGCACGTGGCGTGCGGTTACCACGACGCGGCCACGCCGTACTTCGCGGTCGAGCACTCGATCGCGCACCTGGCCATCCCGGCCGAGCTCGCGGCGAACATCGAGTTCGCCTATTACGAGGCCGGTCACATGATGTACATGCACGAGCCGAGCCGCCTGGATCAGTCGGCCAGGCTGGCCGACTTCGTCACCGGGTCCGGCGGCTAGCCCGCTATCACGGCCAGGCTGTGGCCGTAGCCGGCCGCGATCGCGGTCACCCCGAATAGCCCGGGCGGCACGTCGCACTCGCCGCAGTCGTTCGCGCCCCAGGCGGCGACCGTCCCTGAGGTGGTCAGCGCCAGGCTGTGCACGCCGCTGGCCGCGATGCTGGCTACCTCGCGCAGCCCGGGCGGCACGTGCGTCGCGCCGTGCTCGCCGGAACCCCAGGCGACGACCTCGCCGCCGGAGGTCAGCGCCAGGCTGTGGCTGATCCCGGCGGCGATCGCCGTCACGCCGGACAGCCCGGCCGGGACGTCCCGCCCGCCATGGTCGGCCAGGCCCCAGCCGATGACCTCGCCGCGGGAGGTCAGCGCCAGGCTGTGCGACTCGCTGGCGGCGACCGCGATCACGCCGGACAGGCCGGCCGGGACATCGGCCTGGCCGTATCTCCTGCCCCACGCGACGACCCGGCCGTCGGCCACGGCCAGGCTGTGGTCGGCGCCCGCCGCGATCGCGGTCACCCCGGTGAGGCCGGCCGGGACATCGGCCTGACCCCACTCGCCGCCACGGACCGACCCTGTTCCGCCGCCCCAGGCCACGACCTGGCCGGCCGCGGTGAGCGCCAGGCTGTGGTACCGGCCCGCGGCGATCGCGATCACGCCGGTCAGGCCGGCCGGGACGTCCGTCAGCCCGCGGGCGTCACTGCCCCAGGCGACGACCTGGCCGTCAGCGGTCAGGGCCAGGCTGTGGTACCAGCCAGCCGCGACCGCCGTCACCCCGGACAGCCCGGCCGGAACGGTGCTCTCGCCCTCGTCGTTGTCGCCCCAGGCGATGACCCGTCCGTGGCCGCCGTCGGGATCGGTCGCGTCTGAGTAGGGCTCGGTGTCCGGCAGGGTCTCCTCCGCCGTGGCCGGATTCGCGCCGAGCGCGATGGCCAGCTCGCCGACCACCCACCGGCAGGCGTCGGAGGTGAACGGCATGCCGTCGGCGAAGTGCGCCGCCGTCAGCGCAGACGCCGTGCCAAGATCCAGCCCCTGCGCCAGATGACCCTGCAGCACGCCAGCCAGATCCGCCTGAGCGGCCGCGACCAGCACGGCCGCCTCCCGCGGAGCGTCTGGCAGCAGATCCTTGAGCAGGTTCGACATCACCTTCGGGTTGCCCAGCGCGACGGCGCCGAACTGCGGATCCGCGACGATGAAGCGCAGCGCCCTGCGTGTCTCGCCCTCGGCGTCCCACAAGATCCTGGTCATCCCGCGCTCCCGGAACCGTGTGAACACTTCACGGCATACGCCGGTATTCTGCCGTCAGCCCGGGCAGTCCCGCCAGCCGACCCGGCGGTGCCGCCGATAACCCGGGTGCGGGACCCGGGTCGGCGCACTACGATTGCCGGCATGAGCACGTCCGCGGCCCAGGTCATGATGCCCCGCTCGCGGGGCCGCTGACGCTGCACGGACGATCTTTCCGAGGCCCTGATCCGGGGCCTCGATGTGGTTACGCGGTCGGAGCCCCGCTACTGACGGAGGTTCCGATGACCGCACCGCGTACCTACCTTTCCACGACGATCCCGTATGTCAATGCCCGCCCGCACCTGGGGCACGCGCTCGAGCTCGTCCAGGCCGATGTTCTTGCCCGGCACCGCCGCGACCGTGGTGACCAGGTCAGATTTCAGACCGGCACGGATGACAACTCGCTGAAGAACGTGCTGGCCGCGCAGGCGGCAGGCATCGGCGTCCAGGAGTTCGTCGACCGCAACGCCGAGGCCTTCGTCGCGCTGGCCGGGCCGCTGTCGCTCGCGGTCGACGATGTCATCCGCACCAGCCGCGACCCGCGGCACCAGGTCGGCGTGCACCGGCTCTGGCGCGCCTGCGCCGACGCCGGCGACCTGTACCGCAGGCACTACCAGGGGCTGTACTGCGTCGGCTGCGAGCAGTTCTACACCCCGGCCGAGCTGGCCGGCGGGCGCTGCGCCGAGCATGGCACCGTGCCGCAGCCGGTCGCCGAGGAGAACTGGTTCTTCCGGCTCTCCAGATACGGCGACCGCCTGCGCGACCTGATCGAGACCGGAGGGCTGCGGATCGAGCCAGCCGGGCGCCGCAACGAGGTGCTCGGGTTCATCGCCGGCGGCCTCGAGGACTTCTCCGTCTCCAGGTCCACCGCCCGCGCCCGTGGCTGGGGCATCCCGGTGCCCGGTGACCCGGGCCAGGTGATCTACGTCTGGTGGGACGCGCTCGGCAACTACATCAGCGCGCTCGGGTACGGCACCCGCGACTCCGGCTACGACCGCTGGTGGACCGGAGCGACCAGCCGCGTCCACCTGGTCGGCAAGGGGGTGCTCAGGTTCCACGCCGTCTACTGGCCGGCGATCCTGCTCTCGGCCGGCCAGCCGCCCCCGACCCACATCCTCGTGCACGACTACCTGACCATCGAAGGCCGCAAGATCAGCAAATCCGCCGGCCCCGCCATCGACCCGGCCACCCTGGCCGCCGAGTACGGCACCGACGCCCTCCGCTGGTGGCTGCTCCGCGACATCCCGCGAACCGGCGACGCCGACTTCACCCCCGCCCGCCTCATCACCCGCGCCAACACCGACCTGGCGAACGGAATCGGCAACCTGATCAACCGCGTCATCACCCTGATCCACCGCTACCGCGACGGCGAGGTTCCCGCCAGCGACGAACCAGCTCCCGACGCCCAGGATCTCGACCGGGCGCTGAGCAACGCAGCCCCCCAGATCGACGCCGCCCTATCCGACTTCGACTTCCGCCAGGCCACCGCCGCAGTCTGGTCCATCACCGAAGAAGCCAACCGCTACATCAGCAAGACCAAACCCTGGGCCCTAGCCAGATCCGAGGACGCCGCTGCCCCCGATCAGCTCGACTCGGTTCTGGGCACGTTGCTGCATGCGTGCCAGGCGCTGGGCGAGCACCTAGAACCGTTCCTCCCCGACCTAGCCGCCCGCATCACCCTCCAGTGCCGAGCGGCAGACGGAAGACTGCCCGCCCCAGCCCCGGTCTTCGCGCGCCTCACACCCGCTCAGACTGCCCAGCCCGGCTAGGAACCACGCTGCTTTCCCCTCCCCCCGTGCTACATCAGTGACCGGGCCACGGTGATCATGTGCCAGGCGTTCAGCCAGGCACATGAATCACCGCGTGCCCGGTCGCCCCGCACCCCGGCACATGAATCACCGCGTGCCCGGTCGCCCCGCACCCCGGCACATGAATCACCATGTGTCCGGTCGCCCCGAGCCAGGAACATGAATCACCATGTGTCCGGTTCCCCCATAGACTCGCCAACGTGAGCACCCCCCCGGCCGTTGAGATCACCGGCCTGGTCAAGACCTACGGCCGGACGACCGCCGTCGCCGGCCTCTCCCTGCTGGCCGAGCGCGGCCAGGTAACGGCGGTTCTCGGCCCGAACGGCGCGGGCAAGACCACTACCGTCGAGACCTGCGAAGGCTACCGCCGGCCCGATGGCGGCACCGTGCGAGTGCTCGGGCTGGATCCGATCCGCGACGCCAGGGCGCTGCGGCCGCGCGTCGGCGTGATGCTCCAGTCCGGCGGCGTCCCGACCAGCGCGAGGGCTGGTGACTACCTTCGGGTGCTCTCCAGGTTCTACGCCCGGCCGGTCGATCCCGGGCTGCTGCTCGACCGGCTTGGCCTGGCCGAGTCGGCCCGCACGCCGTTCCGGCGGCTCTCCGGTGGCCAGCAGCAGCGGCTGTCGCTGGCGGCGGCGATCGTCGGGCGCCCCGATCTGGTCTTCCTCGACGAGCCGACGGCCGGACTCGACCCGCAGGCCAGGCACGCCACCTGGGACCTGATCGCGGCGCTGCGCGAGTCCGGCACGACGGTCATCCTCACCACGCACTACCTGGAGGAGGCCGAGCGGCTTGCCGACCGGGTTGTGATCATCGACCATGGCAAGCTGGTCATCGAGGGCACGCCGGCCGAGCTGACCGGCACGGTCGGCCAGCTGCGGTTCCGCGCCGAACCCGGGCTCGACACCGCCAGCCTGCTCGCGGCGCTGCCGCCGGGCAGCGTGGCCAAGGAGTCACCGGCCGGCGCGTACCTGATCGAGCTGACCGGCGGGGTGGACCCGCAGATCGTGGCGACCGTCACGGCATGGTGCGCCGACCAGGGCGTTCTCGCGCAGAGCCTGCGGATCGAGAGCCGGACCCTGGAAGACGTGTTCCTCGAGCTGACCGGGCGGGAGCTTCGATCATGACCGAGACGATCAGCGACTGGCCGGCCCCGGCGCCCGGAGCGGCGCCGCTGCCGCGAATGGTCATGGCCCAGGCCGGCCTGGAGCTGCGCACCCTGCTGCGCAATGGCGAGCAGCTGCTGCTCACCTTGATCATCCCGGTCCTGCTGCTCGTCGTCTTCAGCTCGGAGGCGCTGATCAGCATCGGACGCGGCAGCCGGATCGGCTTCCTGGCGCCGGGAATCCTGGCGCTCGCCGTGATGTCGACCTCCTTCACCAGCCTGGCGATCGGCACTGCCTTCGAGCGCCGTTACGGCGTGCTCAAGCGTCTCGGAGCGACACCGCTCTCCCGGACCGGCCTGATCGCGGCCAAGGCGGTCACGGTCGGCGTGGTGGAGGCCGGGCAGGTCGTGGTGATCGTCGGCGTGAGCCTGGCGCTCGGCTGGCAGCCAAGGATCAGCGGGCTCAGCGTCGGGTCAGCGCTGGCTCTGCTCGTGCTCGGCAGCGCGGCCTTCAGCGGGCTGGCGATGCTGATGGCTGGCACCCTGCGGGCCGAGGCCACCCTTGCCGCCGCCAACCTCGTCTACCTGGTGCTGCTTGGCATCGGCGGCGTGGTGTTCCCGCTGACCAAATTCCCGGCCGCCATGCGGCCCGTGCTTCGCTCGCTGCCCTCTGGCGCGATGTCCGACGGCCTGCGTTCCGTGCTCAGGTACGGCGGCGGCCTGCCCGGCCGCGATCTGCTCGTGCTCGCGCTCTGGGCGATCGCGGGGATCGGTATCGCTGCGCGCACCTTCCGCTGGGAGTAGCGCCGTCGCACCGATGCCTTCTTCCTCGGTTCCCGCCGCCGTAGCCGCTGGGACCAGGCCCCGCCGCGACACCGGGCCGCTGCGAGCGGTGCCAGTGCCGGTGCTGTTCGGCTGCGGCCTGATCACCGTCCAGATCGGCGCCGGCCTGGCCGGCCGGATGTTCGGCGAGGTCTCGGCCGCCGGGATGACCGGCCTGCGACTGTGGGCGGCGGCCTTGCTGATGATCGGTTTCGGCGCCAGGGCGACGGTCGCCGCGGTGCGCGGCATCGTGACCGGACGTTCCTGGCGGGATGCCGCGGTGGTGGTCGGATTCGGGCTGTCCCTCGGCGTGATGAATTTCTCGATCTACCAGTCCTTCGCGCGGATCCCGCTCGGCATCGCGGTGACCATAGAGTTCCTCGGCCCGCTGGCCGTCGCGGTGGCGTCGTCCCGGCGCCTGATCGACCTGCTCTGGGTCGCCCTGGCGGGAACCGGCGTGGCGCTGCTCGGCCTCAGCGGCGGCAGCCTGGCCGTCGCGGGCGCGGCCGGGTCTGCTGACCGGGCCGGCCACTCATCGGTCGTCGTCGCCGGCGTGATCTTCGGGCTCGTCGCCGCCGCGTCCTGGGCCTGCTACATCCTGCTCTCCGCGTCGACCGGCCGGCGGTTCAGCGGGTCGTCGGGCCTGGTGATCGCGATGATCGTGGCCGCGCTCATCGTCACGCCGGCCGCGGTGCTCAGCGCGGGCAGCGTGCTGCTCAGGCCGTCCGTGCTGGCCGCCGGGCTCGCGATCGGGCTGCTCTCGTCCGTGATCCCGTACCGGTTCGAGCTGGAGACCCTGCGCCGGGTGCCGCCGAGGGTCTTCGGCATCTGGATGAGCCTGGAGCCCGCGATCGCCGCGCTCGTCGGCCTGGTCCTGCTCGGCCAGGCACTCACCTGGCGACAGTGGTTGGCGATCAGCTGCGTGATCATCGCCAGCGCCGGCGCGGCGCTCGGGGTCAGCCGCTCGGCCACAGCGCCGCAGGCGTGATTGACCGGCACAGCGCCGCGGGCGTGATTGACCGGCACAGCGCCGCGGGCGTGA
>Ga0209415_10008137_pt1 | contig 18212 bp, 15 predicted proteins | sample PeaSoiSIISIP2007_FD_187696 | JGI IMG/M metagenome (GOLD analysis project Ga0209415, IMG submission 187696) | Peat soil microbial communities from Weissenstadt, Germany - SII-SIP-2007 (SPAdes) (version 2) | ecosystem: Environmental > Terrestrial > Soil > Wetlands > Peat | place: Germany...
TGACGCTTCGCCGCGGATATACCAGTAATTCTGGGCCAGATCGGGCGCCGCGGGTGGACCGATCGCATCCAGTTCGTGGATGGCGCGCGCACCATCGTTCTCGGCCAAGGCGATTTCCGCAGCGACCAGTGCGCGTGAGGCGGGCTGCGTGGTGCGCGCATCGGGCGAGACCGCCGCCAATGCTTGCTTCGCCTGCGCCACATTGCCCGCGGCCACCCACTGTTCCGCACTCAACAGCTCATAGTTGTCGTGCTCCGCCGGCTCTTCGGTCGCGAGTTCCGCGTAGGCGCGTGCGGCGTCGGCATGGTTGCCCGCGCCGGCCAAGGACTTGGCCCGAGCTTGTTTGTCGCCGAGAGTTTCGAGGGGTCTCACCAGGCTGCAAGCCGCGTCGATGAGCGACAACGTCAACACGATGCAGAGCGTCAGTCGTGGACGCCGCGAGATCACTGCCATACGCTTCCGTTCCTTGAACCGTGAATATAGGCAAGAAGTATAGTGACAACGCCAGGGCGTCTCTACGTGGTTGCGACCCCGATCGGCAATTTGGGCGATTTGAGCTCGCGCGCGCGCTCTACCCTCGAATCGTGCGCGCTGATTGCGGCCGAGGACACGCGGCACACCGGCACCCTGCTCAAACACCTGGATGTTACGACGCCGCTGCTGTCGCTGCATGAGCACAACGAAGCGCAACGCACACCCGATTTGATCTCGCGCCTGCGCGCCGGCGCATCGATCGCGCTGATGAGCGATGCCGGAACCCCGGCCATCAGCGATCCCGGGTTCGAGCTGGTGCGCGCGGCGGCAGCGGCCGGCATCGACATCGTGGCGGTTCCCGGTCCGTGCGCGGCGGTGGCAGCGCTCTCGATTGCGGCTCAGCCGACGGATCGGTTTTGTTTCGAAGGATTCCTGCCGGCGCGCGGCAGCGCTCGCCGTGCGCGGCTGGAGTCGCTCAAGCTCGAGCCGCGGACCTTGGTGTTCTATGAATCACCGCACCGCGTGGCGGAAACTCTCGAGGATTGCGCGGCCGCGTTCGGTACCGAACGTGCCGCCACGGCGGCGCGCGAGATCACCAAGCTGCACGAGACCACGTACCGCGGCTCGCTGGGCGAATTGGCGGCGCGCGCGGCGGCCGATGCCGATTTCGCGCGCGGAGAGATCGTGTTGGTGGTGGCCGGGGCGCCGGCGCAGGCAGCGGTCGCCGAGGGTGGCGCGGATGGCCACGGCGGTGCGCTCGACCGGGTGCTCAGCGTGCTGCTCGCCGAGCTGCCGCTGAAACAGGCGGCCCGCTTGGCTGCGCAAATCGTGCAAGTACGCGACAACGAGACTTACAAGCGCGCCTTGCTGTTGAAAGCCGGCTCCTAGTGATCGCGCTCGCATTCGGCGCCATACCTGCGTATGGTGCACGCCGGAGTCGGCCAGGCAGTCGCTGTGTGCGCAAGCGCATGGAGGAAAGTCCGGGCTTCATAGGGCACGGTGCCAGGTAACGCCTGGGAGGCGCGAGCCTACGGAAAGTGCAACAGAAAGATACCGCCTAAGTACCGCGCAAGTGGTGCCGGTAAGGGTGAAATGGTGCGGTAAGAGCGCACCGCGCTGGTGGCAACATCAGTGGCACGGCAAACCCCACCTGAAGCAAGACCAAATAGGGAAGCAAGCGGCGCGTCAAGGCCGCAGTGTGTGGCCCACATACAGGCTTCCGGGTAGGTCGCTAGAGCTGCGCGGCGACGCGCATCCCAGAGGAATGACTGCCCACGACAGAACCCGGCTTAACGGCCGACTCCTTCTTAGTGCTGACGCACCCTATTAACGGGGGCGGAAGACCGCCCCCGACGGTTAGGCGCGCGAAACGCGCGGTCAGAAAAGCGGCGAGGGCAAGGAGCAAGGAGACCGCGCCTCGCGCTAGTCCGCTCGCGAAGCGAGCGCCTGTGTCTCGGGGTGTCTTATACGCCGTAGGTCCAGCGCGCCAGCGCTTGGACCAGCGTAAGCGCTTGGATCAGAAATGCCAGCTAACAGATTGATTCAAAACAGAGTCATGCTCGATGATGCATGAGTGCCGAGGAACTGTGACCTAAGTCACTGTTGTCCCAAGTTTTTTTTAACTTAAGACGTTGACAGTGAAGCGCTGCGCTCCCTATAGTGGAGCCCGGTGGGAAAAAGTGGGAGAAAATGGGTTGCGGAGCCCATCCAGCAATGTTCAGGGGCGCCAATAAGCTAACTCTCGATGCGAAAGGCCGGATGGTGATGCCCACCCGGTATCGAGAGCGGCTGCAGGAACGTTGCGGTGGGAAATTGGTGGTCACGGTCGACAAAGATCAGTGCCTGTTGATTTATCCGTTGCCGGACTGGGAAGAGGTCGAACGCAAGTTGATGCGTCTGCCGGCGTTCAACACGCAGGCGAGGCAGTTGCAGCGCTTGATGGTGGGTCATGCCACCGATTTGGAAATCGACAATCACGGCCGGATCTTGCTGCCCCCCAATTTGCGGGAATTTGGTTTGTTGACGCGCGACGCGGTGTTGATCGGGCAGGGAGTGAAGTTCGAGTTGTGGGACGAGGCGCGGTGGAATGAACGTCGCGACCAGTGGCTGGCGAGCGAAGAGCCTGCCGGCGACCTGCCTGCCGATCTCGAAACGCTGTCGCTGTAGTTCAAGGATGCGCACTACGGCCGCGGAGCACATGCCGGTACTGTTACCTCAAGTGCTGGCCGCATTGAATATACGGGCGAGTGGCGTCTACCTGGACGCCACTTTTGGGCGAGGCGGACATGCAGGGGCTATATTGCAGAAGCTCGTCGCTGACGGTCGATTGCTGTGCCTCGATCGCGACCCGGTCGCCGTCGCCGAGGCCCGAGATCGCTTCGCTGCCGATCCGCGCGTGTCGGTGTTTCTTGCGCGCTTTTCATCACTGGCGGCGTGCGCCGATCAAATCGCGCCCGGCCTCAAATTCGACGGCATTCTGTTCGATCTGGGCGTTTCCTCGCCGCAGCTCGACGAACCCTCCCGCGGCTTCAGCTTCATGCAGGACGGGCCCCTCGACATGCGAATGAGTCAGGGTGAAGGCATGAGCGCAGCCGATGTCATCAACGGTGCACCGGAAGCCGAGCTGATTCGCATCTTCCGCGAATTCGGCGAAGAACCGCTCGCACCGCGCATCGCGCGCGCCATCGTCGCGGACCGGGAGACCAAGCCGTTCGAGCGCACGCTGGAACTCGCCGAAATGATTTCCCGAGTGGCGCGCCGCCGCGATGCGGGGGGGCGGCCAACCGGCGGCCGCGCCCGTCACAAACATCCGGCGACGCGCGTTTTTCAGGCGCTGCGCATCTACGTCAATGGCGAACTCGACGAGCTCGAAGCGGCGCTGAACGCCGCATTCGAGCGCTTGGCGCCGCACGGGCGTCTTGCCGTGATCAGCTTTCATTCGCTGGAGGATCGACTCGTCAAGCACTTCATGCGGCGACATGCGTCGACCGACCCGGTGTATGCGGGACTTCCCTTCGTTCCCGCACACGCAGCACCGACGCTCAAGTTGGTCGGGAAGTCGGTAAAGGCCGACGCAGAGGAAACCGCGCGCAATCCGCGCGCCCGCAGCGCGCGCCTGCGGGTTGCCGAACGTTTGAATGAAGAGCTCGCCGCATGAAAATTCGCAACCTGGCGCCAATCGCTCTTCCGATCCTCTGGCTCGCCGTCCTGGGCTCCGCAGTGCAGGTGATCTACGCCCGCCACAAGGCGCGCGACCTGTTCGTGCATCTGGAGAAGCTCAATGCGGAGCGCGATTCGCTCGAGATGGAGTGGGGCCGCCTGCAGCTGGAACAGAGCTACTGGTCGTCGCACGCCTTCGTCGAGAGGGTGGCGAACGCCAAGCTGCAAATGAATCTTCCGCAAACCCGTGACGTGCGGATCGTGCGACCGTGAAATCTCGTATCGGCTTCAAGCCGCGCTCCGGCGAAAACGAGGCTCAGGCGAAGAGTTATCGCTGGCGCTCGTCCGTGGTGCTCGCATTGGTGATGCTGGGCGCCGTCGGTCTCGCGGCGCGCGCCGTCGAATTGCAGCTGTTGGACCATGGATTTCTCGCCAAGCAGGGAGATGATCGGTCGATGCGCGTGGTCAAGATCGCGGCACATCGCGGCGCGATCACCGATCGCTCGGGCGAACCGCTGGCCATCAGCACGCCGGTCGACAGCGTGTGGGTCAACCCGCAGGAACTCAATGACAACATCGATCAACTGCCGAAACTCGCGAAAGCGCTGAAACAGGATCCGCAATTCCTGGCTCGGCGCATCACCAGCAACCTGGACCGCGAGTTTCTCTATCTCGTGCGGCACATGCCGCCCGACCAAGCGGCGCACATCAAGGCGCTGGGGATTCCGGGCGTGAATCTGCTGCGCGAATACCGCCGCTACTACCCCGCGGGGGAGGTTGCGGGACACGTGGTCGGCTTCACGACCGTCGATGATACGGGGCAAGAGGGTCTCGAACTCGGATTCGACCAGTTATTGAACGGCGAAGACGGCGCGAAGCGCGTCATTCAGGATCTGTACGGCCGCTATGTCGAAAACGTCGAAAGTATTCGTGCGCCGCGGCCGGGCCGCGACTTGGTCACGAGCATCGATTTGCGCATTCAGTATCTTGCCTATCGCGAGCTGAAAGCGGCGATGCAGGAATACCGCGCCCAGGCCGGATCCGTCATCGTCATCGACGTCGATACGGGCGAGGTATTGGCGATGGTGAACCAGCCGTCCTACAATCCCAACGATCGCGATCAGCTGAAGCCCGGTCTGTATCGCAACCGCGCGGCCACCGATATTTTCGAGCCCGGCTCGAGCGTCAAACCCTTCATCATGGCTGCGGCGCTTGCCTCCGGGCAGTACCGCGCCGACAGCGTCGTCGACACCTCCCCGGGCTTCTTCAAGGTGGGCACCAAGGTCGAGGAGGATGAAACCAATCTGGGCATCATCGACCTCGCCACCATCCTCGCCAAGTCGAGCAACGTCGGCACCGCGAAGGTGGCGCTGTCGCTGCGGCCCGAGCAGATCTGGAAAACCCTGCATGGACTGGGCTTGGGGCAGGTGACCGGCAGCGGCTACCCCGGCGAGTCGGCCGGCACGCTGTCGAGCTACGCGCATTGGCGTCCCATCGGCATCGCGACGCTGTCGCATGGCTACGGCATCTCGGTGACCCCGCTGCAGCTCGCGCACGCGTACGCCACCATCGGCGCGGGCGGCATCAAGCGGCCGCTCACCTTCGAGCGGGTCTCCGGTCCCGTGCCCGGGGAGCAGGTGCTCGATCCGAAGGTCGCCCATGAACTCGTGCACATGATGGAGCAGGTGGTCGAGAAGGGCGGCACCGCGACGCGCGCCGCGCTGGTGGGGTATCGCGTGTCGGGCAAGACGGGCACGGCGTTCAAGTCCATCGCCGGCGGCTACTCCACCGACAAGTACATGGCGGTGTTCGCCGGCCTGGTGCCGGCGAGCCATCCGAAGATCGCAACCGTGGTGGTGATCGACGAACCGAGCGGCGATTTGCACCAGGGCGGCCAGGTGGCCGCGCCGGTGTTCTCCAACGTCATGTCGGGCGCGCTGCGGCTCATGGACGTGCCGCCGGACGATCTGCAAAACGTGCCTGCGGCGACGCTGGTACAAGCGAACGATATGCCATGAGCGTACCGGCGCCCGGCGTTTCCCTGACATGGTTGCTCGACGGCATCGCGACACTGCCGGCGAACGATGCGCGCGTCACCGATCTGACGCTCGACAGCCGCGACGTGCGCACCGGCAGTCTGTTCTTCGCGTTGCTCGGCCAGAGGTCGCATGGCCTGGCATTTGCCGCGGAAGCGGCGGCGCGCGGCGCCAGCGTGGTGCTGTGGGATCCCCAGGGTGCCCCCCACGAGCACCCCGGGCTCGGTACGAGCACCCTTGCCGCGGACGCCGCAGTGTTCGTGGCCCCCGTGGCGGGGCTTCGCCGATTGGTGGGCCGGATCGCGGATCGGTTCTTCGGTTGGCCTTCATCGCACTTGCGCATTGTCGGGATCACCGGAACGAACGGCAAGACCACGTGCGCGTATCTGCTCGCGCAAGCCTTGACGCGGTTGCAGTCCGATGCCGCGTACATCGGCACCATCGGTTGCGGACGCATCGGCGCGCTCGAGGTGCCGACCGGGCGTCGCGACGCGCACACCACACCCGACGTGGTGAGTGTGCATCGTCAGTTGTCGAAGCTGCGCGCTCTGGGCGTGCGCGACGTCGCGATGGAAGTATCCTCGCATGCGCTCGATCAAGGTCGCGTCGATGGCGTGCGTTTTCATTCGGCGGCGTTCACCAATTTGACGCGCGATCATTTGGACTATCACTCGTCGATGGAGGCGTATGGCGACGCCAAGACGCGGTTGTTCGCCGTCGCCGATTTGCAGCACATCATCGTCAACATCGGGGACGCCTTCGGCCGCGAGTTCGCGCGCCGCTACAGCGGGCGCGTGCCGCTCACCGCGGTGTGGGTGGGCGCGGGCGATTCCGGCTGGCTTGCCGATCGATCGCTGAATGCCGACGACGTGGTGCTCGATCTGCACGGCATATCCATGGCATTGGGCGGCAGCTTCGGAAAGTGCCGCTTGACCACCAAGTTCCTGGGCCGCTTCAACGCCGAGAATTCGGTCATCGTGATCGCGTGCTTGCTTGGGCTGGGCGTGCCCCTCGACGACGCGGCGACGGCACTCGCGGGCTGCACGCCGCCGCCGGGACGCATGGAAGTGATCGAACCCGCACGCCGCGGCAAACCTCTGGCGGTGATCGACTACGCGCACACTCCGGACGCTTTGACCAAGGCGCTGCGAGCCTTGCGGGAGCATTGCCGCGGCGCTTTGTGGTGCGTGTTCGGTTGCGGCGGCGATCGGGATCCGGGAAAGCGCCCCATAATGGGCGCCGTCGCCGACGAATTCGCCGACCAAATCATCGTTACCGACGATAATCCGCGATCTGAGAATCCGCAAAGTATTACGCGCGGCATCACGGGCGGCATCAAGTCGCACGCCGTTCGCATCATCCACGATCGCGGCGAAGCGATCGCGACCGCGCTCAACGAGGCCGCGTCCATCGACATCGTGTTGATCGCCGGTAAGGGTCATGAGGATTATCAGATATACGGCGAGGTGCGACGCAGCTTCAGCGATCGGCAGGAAGCGCTGCGCTGTTTAGGGGCGGTAGCATGATTCGGGAGCAGCGATGAAGCGCACGCTCGGCGACGCGGCGCACGCGCTGGGCGCTGAGCTCGGCGGCCGGCTCATCGGCGAGGATCTTCGCTACGGCGCCGTGTCGAGCGACAGCCGCACCCTGGGACCCGGCGCGCTGTTCGTGGGCCTGCGCGGTCCGAACTTCGATGGCGCGGAATTCGTCGCCGCGGCGGCGGCGCGCGGCGCTGTCGGCGCATTGGTGGACCGGGCGATGCCGGTTGCGCTCCCGCAAATCATCGTGCCCGACACGTTGCGCGCCCTGCAGCGGCTGGCGGCGATCTGGCGCGCCGACTTCGATATACCCATCGTCGCGATCGGCGGCAGCAACGGGAAAACGACGACGAAGGAAATGACCGCCGCCATTTTGTCGCGCATGGGGACGTGCATGGCGACGCAAGGCAATCTCAATAACCACATCGGCGTGCCGTTGACCTTGATGCGGCTCGATCCGGCGCAGCGCAGCGCGGTGGTGGAGATGGGCGCCAACCGCATCGGCGACGTCGCCGAGCTGGTCAAGCTGGCGCGGCCCACGGTCGGCCTCATCACCAACGCCGGAGCGGAACACCTCGAGGGATTCGGCGACCTGGACGGCGTGGCCCAAGGCGAGGGTGAAATGGTGGAGTGTCTCGAGCCGAAGGCCACCGCCATCATCAACGCCGATGATCCCTATGCCGGATATTGGCGGAGCGTCGCGAGCGCGCGCCGCGTCCTCACCTTCGGCGTGCACGCCGCGGCGGATGGCTCGGCCGGCCGCGGTCCTGCGGTTGGCCGCCCCGCGGTCAGCCGACCTGCAGACTTCACCGCGAAGAATTCTGCCCAGGCCATCGAACGCGGCGAATTCACCACTCGCTTCACCCTGGTGTGCCCGCTGGGCGAGCGCGAGATCCTGCTGAAGGCGGGCGGCGCGCACAACATCGTCAACGCGCTGGCGGCAGCGGCCGCCGCGACCGCCGCAGGGGCGTCCCTCGAGCACGTCGTAGCGGGCCTAGCCGATTTCCGGGCGGTGGCCGGCCGGCTGCAGCTGAAGGCCGGCGTGCGCGACAGTTGGATCATCGACGACTCGTACAACGCGAATCCCAGTTCGGTGCGCGCCGGACTCGAGGTGTTGCGTGCGCTGCCGGGCGTCACCTGGCTGGTGCTCGCGGACATGGCCGAGCTAGGGGAACATACCTCGGACAGCCACGCTCATATGGGCAGCTATGCGCGTGATTGCGGCGTCAAGCGCTTGTTCGCCATGGGGCCGCAGAGCTCGCGTGCGGTCGAGACCTTCGGCGCCGGCGGCGAATGGTTGGCCGACACCGATGCCCTGATTCGGCGTCTGCAAGCCGAATTGGCGCCGGGTGTGACGGTGCTCATCAAGGGCTCGCGCGTCAACCGCTTGGAGCGGGTGGTGCAGGCGCTCACCGCTGGCGGGAGCTGATCGCATGTTGTTGTATCTCACGGAATATCTCGCCAAGTACTACTCAGGCTTCCACGTCTTTCAGTATTTGACGCTGCGCGGCATTCTTGCGGCGCTGACGGCGCTGGCAATGGCGCTGTTCATGGGTCCAAAGATGATCGCCGTGCTGACGCGTTACCAGATCGGCCAGCGAGTGCGCACTGATGGGCCGCAGTCGCACCTTCAGAAATCCGGCACGCCCACGATGGGCGGGGGCCTGATCTTGGTGGCGACGGTGATCGGTACGTTGCTGTGGGCGGATCTATCGAACCGCTTCGTGTGGATAGTCGTAGCGACCACGCTCGCGTTCGGCGCCATCGGCTTCTACGACGATTATCTGAAATTGGTGGTGGGCAATTCAAAGGGTTTGGCGGCGCGCTATAAATATCTGGCACAATCCTTGGCGGCGTTGGTCGCGGCGTATTGCTTGCACAGTTTCCATCAGACGGCGGCTGAAACCACGCTGTACGTGCCGTTCTTCAAGACCGTGGCGGTGCCCATGACCACCATCGGGTTCGTTGCGTACGCTTATTTCGTGATCGTCGGCACCAGCAACGCCGTGAATCTCACCGACGGTCTCGATGGTCTCGCCATCATGCCCGCCGTGATGGTGGCAACGGCGCTCGGCATCTTTGCGTACGCCACCGGCAACATCAAGTTCGCAACCTATCTGCAGATTCCCTATATCAACGGCGTCGGGGAATTGCTGATCTTCTGCACCGCGCTGACGGGCGCCGGTCTCGGGTTCTTGTGGTTCAACGCCTACCCCGCGGAAATCTTCATGGGCGATGTCGGCGCGTTGGCCATCGGCGCCGCTCTGGGAACGATCGCCGTCATCGTGCGCCAGGAAATCGTGCTGTTTGTGATGGGCGGAGTGTTCGTGTTGGAGACCGTGTCCGTGATGCTCCAAGTGGCGTCGTTCAAGCTCACGGGCAAACGCATTTTTCGCATGGCGCCGCTGCATCATCATTTCGAACTCAAGGGCTGGGCCGAGCCGAAGGTCATCGTGCGTTTCTGGATCATCAGTTTCGTGCTCGTTTTGGCGGGTCTCGCGACCTTGAAGATCCGCTGATGGCAAGCGTAGTGGTCGGCCTCGGCAAGACGGGCGCTTCATGCTTGCGTTACTTCGCGAAACACGGAATTGCCGCGTCCGCCACCGATTCACGCCCGACGCCGCCGGGGCTCGCCGAGCTGGGGCCGCTCGCCCAGGAGATCGACATGCGATTGGGCGGTTTCGATCTGTCGCTGCTCGACGGCGCGTCGCAGCTGTTGATATCGCCCGGCGTGTCGCTCGAGGAGCCTATCGCCCAGGCGGCGCGTGCCCGCGGCATCGAAGTGCTCGGCGACATCGAACTGTTCGCGCGCGGGGTGCGTGCGCCGGTCATCGGCATCACCGGCACCAACGGCAAGAGCACCGTGACCAGTTTGGTCGCCAGCATGGCGAGCGCCGCGGGGCGACGCGTCCTTGCCGGCGGCAATCTCGGCGTTCCGGCACTGGATCTTTTGGACCAACCGATTCCGGATCTCTACGTCCTCGAGTTGTCGAGCTTTCAGCTGGAAACGACCTGGTCGCTCGAGTTGTTGGGGGCGGTGGTGCTCAACGTCACCCCGGATCACATGGACCGCTATGCGTCGGTCGCGGACTACGCCCGCGCCAAGTCACGAATTTTTGCGCATGCCGCCACCGTGGTGCTCAACGCCGACGATCCGCTGGTCGCGGGTATGCGCGGGGCGGCCATCCGCACGGCGTGTACACGCGGGGCGGCCGCCCGCACGGCGGCCGCAGTCGAGCGCGGCAACAGGCGGGTCGTGACCTTTTCGACGCAGCGTCCCGATGCCGACTATTCCTTGGTACGTTCAGGGAATCAAACTCTGTTGGGCCGCCACGGCGAGGGCGTGCTCGATCTCTCACGCATGAAAATCACCGGCCTGCACAATGCCGCCAACGCGCTTGCCGCGCTGGCACTGGGCGATGCGGCGGGCTTGCCGCTCGCCGCGATGCAGTGCGCGCTCGAAGGCTTTCCGGGACTGCCGCATCGTTCTCAATGGGTCGCGGACATCGCGGGCGTGCGCTACGTGGACGATTCGAAAGGCACCAATGTGGGCGCCACCATCGCCGCGGTCGAGGGAATGCAAGGACCTTTGGTGATGATCGCGGGCGGGGCGGGCAAGGGTCAGGACTTTGCGCCGCTGGCCGAGGCGTTCCAAGACAAGGTCAGGCACGTGGTCCTGATCGGCAAGGATGCGCCGGCGATCGAGCAAGTGGTCACGGGGGTGTGCAGCACCGAGCGCGCGGCATCGATGGAGGACGCCGTGACCGCGGCGGCGCGCGCTGCCCTGCCGGGCGATACGGTACTGCTGTCTCCCGCCTGCGCCAGTCTCGACATGTTTCGCGACTACGGTCATCGCGGCGATGTGTTCGCCGCGGCGGTGCGCGCACTGGCGGTGCGATCATGATGAACGCAACCACCATGGGCTACGGCGTGCGGGCACGCGAGCGGATGCCGTTCGCATGGGACATCATCACGTTGGGGCTGGTGGCTGCGCTGCTGCTGGTGGGCCTCGTGATGGTCACGTCTGCCTCCATGTCGGTGGCCGCGAAGGACCTAGGCGATCCATTCTACTACTTGGAAAGGCAGTTCCTGTTCGGTCTGTGCGGTGTCTTGGCGGCGTGGGTCGTGACCCGCGTACCGGCGGAGCAATGGGAAAAGCACAGTCTCGCGCTGCTGTTGCTGGGTCTCGCGTTGCTGTTGCTGGTGCTCATTCCGGGATTGGGCGCGAAGATCAACGGCGCCCGCCGCTGGATGCGGATCGGACCGATGAATTTCCAAGTCTCGGAACTCGCCAAAGTGCTGGTGCTGACCTGGATCTGCAGCTACTGCGTGCGCAAGCGCGCAGAACTCGAACAGACGTTCGCCGGCCTTCTCAAACCGGTGGGGCTGTTGGGCGTGGCCGGAGTGCTGCTGCTGTTGGAGCCGGACTTCGGTGCGACGACGGTGCTGTTCGCCACCGGCTTTGCGGTACTGTTCGTCGCCGGCGCACGTCTGCGCTACGTGTTCATGCTGGTGTCTGCGGTGGCCGCCGCCTTTGCCGTGCTGGCGTTGACGTCGGCATATCGTCTGAAGCGGCTCACCGTATTCCTTCATCCGTGGGACGATCCGTTCAACGGCGGCTTTCAGTTGACGCAGTCGCTGATCGCGATCGGCCGCGGCGGCTGGTTCGGCGTGGGTCTCGGCAGCAGCATTCAAAAACTCTTTTATTTACCGGAAGCGCACACCGATTTCGTGTTCGCCGTGCTGGCCGAGGAATTGGGCCTGGTGGGCGTCATCGGCGTGATTGGCCTATTCGTGGCCTTGGTGTGGCGGGCCTTTCAAATTTCGCGAATGGCGCTCAAGGCCGGCCTCAAATTCCAGTCGTATCTCGCATTGGCGTTCGGCATGTGGCTGGGCCTGCAGACCATCGTCAACATCGGCGTCAACATGGGCGTGTTGCCAACCAAGGGACTGACCTTGCCGCTGCTCAGCTATGGCCGCAGCAGCCTGATCGTGAGCCTGGCGTGGCTCGGCGTGGTACTCCGCATCTATCACGAGGTGAAGTGCAACTCTCGCTCGGCGGTGATGCGCATGCCGGGAGGACCTCGATAATGTCCGCAGCGACCCGCCGTGGCGCGACCTTACCCGGAGAGGCTCCCGGCTCGCCGGCCTTGAGCGGCCCTGTGCTCATCATGGCCGGCGGTACGGGCGGGCACGTATTCCCCGCACTCGCGGTGGCGAAGGTGCTGCGCGATCGTGGCGTGGCGGTGGTCTGGCTGGGTGTACCCGCCAGCATGGAATCGCGGGTGGTGCCGGCGAATGGATTCCCGATCGAATGGGTTCGGGTCAAGGGGATTCGCGGCAAGGGTCTTACCGCCTGGGTGATGGCGCCGCTCTCCATCGTGAATGCCGTGCTGCAGGTCATGGCGGTACTGCGCCGCGTGCGGCCGCGCGCGGTGCTGGGGGCGGGGGGCTATGTGAGCGGCCCCGGCGGCATTGCGGCATGGTTGCTGCGCATCCCGTTGTTGATCCACGAACAGAACGCCGTTCCCGGTTTGACCAATCGCTGGCTGGCGCGCGTGGCAGGCCAGGTGCTCCAGGCATTTCCAGGCAGTTTCAAACCCAGCGTCAATGCGCGCACCGTCGGCAATCCGGTGCGCGCCGATATTGCCGCCATCCCGGAGCCGGCAGCGCGGTTTACGAATCGCGAGGGACGCGCGCGATTGCTGGTGTTCGGCGGCAGCCAGGGTGCGCAGCGCCTGAACGCCATGGTGCCGAAGGCACTGTCGCGTTTGGCCCCCGAGCGTCGTCCGCAGGTGCGCCATCAGGCGGGGGAGCGCGGCATCGATGCTGCACGCGCTGCCTACCATGAAGCGCAGGTCGAGGCGGAAGTGATGCCCTTCATCGATGACATGGCCGCGGCATACGCCTGGGCCGATGTCGCGCTGTGCCGCGCCGGCGCGATGACCATTGCTGAACTGCAAGCGGCCGGCCTCGGCGCGATACTGGTCCCCTTCCCGGCGGCCACGGACGATCATCAGACCAAGAATGCCGAAGCCATGGTGAGCATCGGCGCCGGACGCGTGCTGCAAGAGCGCGATTTGACCGCCGACACCTTGAGCGCCTGCATTGCCGAACTCACGGCAGACCGTGCTCGCCTGTTGAGGATGGCGCAGGCGGCGCGTCGCGTGCGAGTCATCGACGCCGCGGCGCAGGTCGCGGATCTCTGCTTGGCTGCCGGAGCCTCGGCATGAGCCATCCCATGAACCATCGCTTGAACGATCGAATGCGCCGCATTCACATCATTCACCTGGTCGGCATTGGCGGCAGCGGCATGGGCGGCATCGCGGAAGTGTTGTTGAACCTGGGCTATGACGTGCAGGGCTCCGATCTCAAAGCCAATGCCGTGACCGACCGCTTGGGCCGTTTGGGCGCCAAGATCTTCATCGGCCATGCGGCCGAGCATTTGGGCCAAGCCGACGTCGTCGTCGTCTCGAGCGCCGTCAACCGCAGTAACCCCGAGGTTGCAGCGGCGCTGGCGAATCGCATTCCCGTGGTACCGCGCGCGGAAATGCTGGGCGAGCTGATGCGCTTCCGCTACTCGGTGGCCGTTGCCGGCACGCACGGCAAGACGACCACCACGAGCTTGGTCGCCAGCATATTGGCCGAAGGCGGCCTCGATCCGACTTTCGTCATCGGCGGACGGCTCAAGAGCGCGGACAGCAATGCGCGCTTGGGCGCGGGGCGGTATCTGGTCGCCGAGGCCGACGAGAGCGATGCGTCGTTCATGCACCTGCAGCCGATGATCGCCATCGTCACCAACATCGACAACGACCATCTCGCCACTCACGATGGCGATTTTTCGCGGCTCAAGCAGAGTTTCGTGGATTTTCTGCACAACCTGCCGTTCTATGGCCTGGCCGTTTTGTGCACGGACGATGAATACGTGCGGAGCATCCTCGAAGCTGTCGGCAGGCCGTTCGTGACCTACGGCTTCTCCGAGGGCACCGATATTCGCGCCGTCAATGTGGTCCGCGATGGGCTGCAGTCGCGCTACGAAGCGCTGCGTGCCGGGTATGAGCCGCTCGCGGTGACCATCAATCTGCCAGGGCGCCACAATGTGCTCAATTCGCTGGCGGCGGTCGCGGTGGCCACCGAACTTGGGATCTCCGACGCGGCCATCCAGAAAGCGTTGGCGGGTTTTCAGGGCATCGATCGGCGCTTACAGCAACTCGGCGAGATCGTCTGGCCGGGTGGCCGTGCCTTGTTGGTCGACGACTATGGCCACCACCCGACCGAAGTGGCGGCGACCATCGATGCCGTGCGCCAGGGCTGGCCGTCGCGCCGGCTGGTCCTCGTGTTTCAGCCGCATCGTTACACCCGTACGCGCGATCTGTTGGACGATTTCGGCCGCGTGCTCGGTGACTGCGACGTGCTGCTGGTGACCGAAGTCTATCCGGCCGGGGAGGCGCCGATCGCGGGCGCCGACGGCCGCGCCATCTGCCGCGCAGTACGCTCGCGCGGCGTGATGGAACCGGTGTTCGTCGAGCGCGCCGACGATTTGGCGGAGTCGCTGCGCGGCATATTGCATGACGGCGACGTGGTGCTCACCATGGGCGCCGGCAACATCGGCGCGGTGGCGCAGGAACTGAAGAGCCGGTTTGCGTCGGGAGCTGCCGCATGAACGGCACCTTGCATGCCGACCTCCCGCAACTCGCGCCGGAATTCAATGCGCGGGTGTTGCACGACGTACCCATGTCGAAACATACCTCGTGGCATGCCGGCGGACCGGCCGATTTGTTCTTCGCGCCGCGCGACGCCACGGATTTGGCCTCGTTCCTCAGGCAGCTTCCGCCCAGCGTGCCGATGCTGTGGATTGGCCTCGGCAGCAATCTGCTGGTCCGCGACGGCGGCGTGCGCGGCGCCGTGGTGGTGACGCACGGCGCGTTGGGTGCGCTGGAGCGGGTCAGCGCCACGCGAATCTACGCCGAGGCCGGTGTGCCCTGCGCGCGCATCGCACGCCAGTGTGTGAAGTGGGGCTTAGGTCCCGCGGAATTCTTTGCGGGAATCCCCGGGACTCTCGGCGGGGCGCTCGCCATGAATGCCGGCGCCTGGGGCGGCGAGACCTGGCGCCACGTCGTCGAGGTCGACGTGCTGGATCGCGGCGGCACGCGCCACACGCGAACCCCGGCCGACTACGACATCGGGTATCGCCAGGTGCGCGGACCTGCGGACGAATGGTTCATCGCCGCACGCATGGAGTTCGAACGCAAACCCGGCGCCAATGAGGCCGCCATTCGCGAACTGCTCGAGAAGCGCAGGCAAACGCAACCGATCGGCGAATGGAGCTGCGGTTCGGTGTTCACCAATCCGCCGGGCGATCATGCGGCGCGCCTGATCGAGAGCGCGGGGCTGAAAGGATTTCGTATCGGCGATGCGTCCGTGTCCGAGAAGCACGCCAACTTCATCATCAATCACGGCGCGGCGCGCGCCGCCGACATCGAGGCGGTGATTCTGCACGTGCAGCGAACCGTCGCCGCAGTCCATCACATCGATCTGACCACCGAAGTGCGCATCGTCGGAGATCCGGCATGAGCTTGCTCACGCAATCGGCGCTGCGTAGCGCGAGGTCACCCGGCGACTTCGGCAAGGTCGCCGTGTTGCTGGGCGGCGATTCGACGGAGCGCGAGATCTCTCTGCTGAGTGGCAACGCGGTGCTCGCCGCCCTCGAGCGGCGCGGCGTGGATGCGCATCCCTTCGATCCGCGCGAGACGCCGGTGCAGAACCTTGTGAGCGAAAAATTCGATCGGGCGTGGATCGCGCTGCACGGGCCCGGGGGCGAGGACGGTGTGATGCAGGGGGCCCTCGAATGGTTGGGTATTCCTTACACCGGCAGCGGCGTACTCGCCTCGGCTCTCACCATGGATAAGCTCAAGACCAAACGCGTGGTCGTGGGCGCCGGCTATGCCGCGCCCGAATACGCGGTGTTGTCGAGCCCGGCCGATCTCCCGCGCGCGCTGGCTTCGGTGGGTTTGCCCCTGATGGTCAAGCCGGCCTCACAGGGTTCGAGCGTCGGCATCACCAAGGTCAAGACAGCGGAAGAATTGCCGCGCGCTTACGCCGAAGCAAGGGCGGTCGATCCCATCGTATTCGCCGAGCGTTTCATCACGGGGGACGAATACACCGTCGGAGTGCTGCATGGCCGCGGCTTGCCGTCCATCCGCATCCAGCCGGCCACGGAGTTCTACGATTATCAGGCGAAGTACTTCCGCAACGATACGCAGTATCACTGCCCGAGCGGCCTGTCCGCCGCGGCCGAGGCCGAGTTGCAGGCGGCGGCGCTCGCCGCGTTTCAGGTCACGGACTGCTTCGGTTGGGGCCGGGTCGATTTCATGCGGAGCAAGAACACCGCACAGTTCTATTTCATCGAGATCAACACCACGCCCGGCATGACCGATCACAGCTTGGTGCCCATGGCCGCGCGCCAGGCGGGGATGGATTTCGATGAATTGGTGTGGCGCGTTCTGGAAACGAGTTTCGCGAGACAGAGAAAAACATGAATCTGCAATGGCTCACCCGCCGCAATCGCTTCAAGAAGCGCGCTCAGCCTGAAAAAGCGCAGCGGCAGTGGCCCAAATTCTTCAGCGAGTGGCGCGCCTATGCGCGGCGTATCGCGCTGCTCGTGGTCAGCATCGGCGCGTTGGCTGCGCTCACGTGGGCGCTGGACCGGCCGATCCACGTCATTTCCATGGACGGCGCTTTTCAACGCGTGTCGCCCGGCGAAGTGGAGAAGGCGGTCGCGCCCTTCACGCACGCCGGATTCATGTCGGCGGACCTCGACCGCATACAGCGTGCGGTCGAGTCGGTGCCGTGGGTAGACCATGCCAGAGTGCAGCGGCGCTTTCCCAACAGCTTGCACGTCACCGTGGTCGAGGAAACCGCGATGGCTCGGTGGGGCGAATCCGGATTGCTCAATACGCGGGGTGAACTGTTCGTCCGGCAAGCGGCGCACGTGCCGGCGGAACTGCCGCGCTTGAGCGGACCCGATGGCACGGAGTCGCTCGTCGCCCAGCGTTATCTGTCGGCGCAGGGCCGGATGCTCGAGGCCGGCATGCGCATCGCCGCGCTGCGTCTCGATGAGCGCGGTGCGTGGGAGATGGATTTGGACAGCGGCGTGACCGTGCGGCTAGGACGCCGCGATGTCGAGGAACGGCTGGATCGGTTCATCCGCACGGCGTCGCAAGTGATCTCCCATCGCTTGAGCGACATCACTTACGTGGACATGCGCTATTCCAACGGCTTTGCCATCGGCTGGCGCACTCCTGCGGCGCCGGCGTCGGCACCGGCCAAACGTTCCGACGATGCCGAAGTGTAAGGAAATTCTGAAAAGCCATGGCTAAGCGTTCTGACCGCAATCTAGTAGTAGGCCTCGACATCGGCACGAGCAAGGTGGTGGCCATCGTCGGCGAAATCAAAGCCGACGGCACGCTGGAAATCATCGGCATCGGCAGCCATCCGTCGCGGGGCCTGAAGAAGGGCGTGGTGGTCAACATCGAGTCCACCGTGCAATCCATCCAGCGCGCGGTCGAAGAAGCGGAGCTCATGGCCGGCTGCGAAATCCACTCCGTGTATGCGGGTATCGCCGGCAGTCACGTCCGCAGCCTCAATTCGCACGGCATCGTCGCCATCAAGGACAAAGAAGTGGTGCAGGGCGACGTCGAGCGCGTGATCGACGCCGCCAAGGCGGTCGCCATTCCCGCCGATCAGAAAATCCTGCACGTCTTGCCGCAGGAATACATCATCGACACTCAGGAAGGCATTCGCGATCCGATCGGCATGTCGGGCGTGCGGCTCGAGGCCAAGGTGCACATCGTCACGGGCGCCGACAGCGCGGCACAGAACATCGTCAAGTGCGTGCAACGCTGCGGCCTGGCGGTCGACGACATCGTCCTCGAACAGCTGGCGTCGAGTTACGCCGTGCTCACCGAGGATGAGAAGGACCTGGGTGTGTGCGTGGTCGATATCG
>Ga0209415_10008142_pt1 | contig 18202 bp, 17 predicted proteins | sample PeaSoiSIISIP2007_FD_187696 | JGI IMG/M metagenome (GOLD analysis project Ga0209415, IMG submission 187696) | Peat soil microbial communities from Weissenstadt, Germany - SII-SIP-2007 (SPAdes) (version 2) | ecosystem: Environmental > Terrestrial > Soil > Wetlands > Peat | place: Germany...
TAGTGCACCTCTTGATTCCGAAGTTCGCACCCGAGGATGTCGCGAAGTGATGCGAACTTCGGAATCGGTGCACTAGCCCATGTCCCGATCATGTTGAAACCGGACATGTCTTCAGACGCTAGCCCAGGTCGAGCACGACGTCGAAGTGGGCCTGGAGGCCATCCTCGGCGTGGGCCATCCGCATGACGAGCTCGGGACGGAACAGGCCGTCCCGCGCGTTGCCCGGCTCATCGGGGAAATAATACTGCGTGGTGAGCACCGGCCTTCCCGGCGCCTGGACCTTGACGTGGTAGTGCCGGGTGCGCGGCACGTAGAGGCCGGGCACGATGGTGCGGAACGCGTAACGGCCGTCCGCCGCGGTGAACTGGTGGCCGCGCAGGCGAAAGCCCGCATTGTCGTATTCGCCCTTGTCGTCGGCGTGCCACAGCTCGACGAGCGCCTTTCCCACCGGCCGGCACCGGCGGGTGAGCACGAAGCCGGTGAGCCACACCGGCTCCCCGGGCATGCCCTTCTCGCGCAGGTCGCTGCGCTCGGGGGATTTCGGCTTGAAGAACGGCCCCTCGGTCTCCGCCATGGTCGGCTCGTCGCCGTCGTGGCAGGCGGGCGTCGGAGGCAGGTCCTCGGCGGCGCGGGCGAGGTCGAACGCCGCAAAGCCGAGCCCGGACGCCGCGACGGTGGCGATGAGGTCGCGGCGGGTCGGATGCAGGATTCGCCGGGGCATGGGCTAGAACATCCCGTTATCGTTGGCGGCCTTCTCGGGAACGTCCTGGCGCACGTCCCAGTGCTCGACGATCTTGCCGTTCTCCAGCCGGAAGATGTCGACGATCGCGACGCCGCGGGTGCCCGGCTCGCGGACCGCGTGGACGTGCAGGATCACGTAGTCGCCGTCGGCGAAGACCTTCTTGATCTCGCTGTGCGAGTTGGGAAACTTGTCGCGGAGGAAGGCCAGGAAGCCCTCGAGGCCCTCGACGCCGTCCGCGGCAACCGGATTGTGCTGGACGTAGCGCGGCCCGAGATAGGGCGAGGCGGCGGCGAAATCCTTGCCGTTCAGCGCCTTGTCGTAGAACTCCACAACCGCCTTGCGGTTGGCCTCGAGCTGCGCCGCGTCGGCCGCCACGGCCGGGACCGTGTGCCAACCGAACGCGACCGCCAGGATGACCGCCGCAACCACCGCCCTCGCCATGGGTCGCACCTCGCGCTCAGGAATGCCCATCATAGCGCGGACGGATCGCGATCGCGAGCAGCCGCGTGGCGAGCGTCGGTAAGGTGGGCAAAGGCGCGCTCTTCGCGCCGTGCCCACCGGCGGCGCCGAAGGTGGGCACGCTGCGCTTTGCCCACCCTACGAGCTGCGAGCGGTCCAGCGTCAGTGCGCCTCGGCGGCGCCGGCCGGCGCGCCGGCGCGCTTCATCAGGACGGTCAGGCAGGCGAGGCAGACGAACAGCACGGTGAGGCACAGAAACACGTCCGCGAACGCCATGACGACGCCCTGGCGGTGGGTGATCATCATCAGCTGCTTCAGCGCCATGGCGTCGGCGCCGTTGCCGAGCGCGTGGAAGCGCGCGGTGAGATTGCTCAGCGCCTCCACGGCGGGCTGCCGCGCATAGGTCAGCGCCTCGTGCAGGCGTGCGAGGTGCAGGTCGGTGCGGTCGTTGAGCACGGTGTTGATCCCGGCCAGCCCGACCGCGCCGCCGAGGTTGCGCATCAGGTTGTAGAGGCCGGAGGCGTTCTTCACGCGCTCCGCCGGCAGGGTGCCGAGCGCCACGTTGTTGATCGGGACGATCGCGAACATCATGCCGACGCCGCGGAAGATCTGCGGCCACAGCAGCTCCCAGAAGTCCCAGTCGCGGGTGAGATACGTCATCCACCAGGTGCCGACCGCGAACAGCAGGAACCCGAACGCCAGCATGATGCGGGCGTCGAGCTTGGCCACCAGCCGCCCGGCGATCGGCGCGGTCAGGAACATCGCCAGCCCGGAGATGAACATGGTCTCGCCGATCATCAGCGCATTGTAGCCGCGGATCTGTCCGAGAAAGAGCGGATAGAGCAAGGTCAGGCCGTAGAGGCCGATGCCGAGAACGAAGGAGAACAGCGAGCCCAGCGCGAAGTTGCGGTCGGCGAAGCTCTTGAGATCCACGATCGGGACCGCCGCGGTGAGCGCGCGGGCGAAGAACAGCACGGCGGAGATCCCGCACACCCAGGCGAACGCCAGGATCGACTGATCGTTGAACCAGTCGTTGCGCGGCCCCTCCTCGAGCACGTACTCGAGCGAGCCGAGGAAGCCCGCCATGCAGATCAGGCCCCACCAGTCGAAGCGGCGCAGCAGCGCGATGTCGGGCTGGTCGAAGTCGATGAGCACCAGCGCCGCGACGGTCACGCCGATGCCGGGAACGATGTTGACGAAGAACAGCCAGTGCCAGGAAAAGGCGTCGGTCAGGAGGCCGCCGACGGTCGGCCCGATGGTCGGCGCCAGCGTGGCGACCAGGCCGATGATCGGCGACACCAGGGCGATGCGCGAGCGCGGAAAGATCAGGTAGGCGGTGGCGAACACCGTCGGGATCATGCCGCCGCCGATGAAGCCCTGGATCGCCCGCCACACGATCATCTCGTTGATCGAGGTCGACATGCCGCACATGAAGCTCGCCGCCGTGAAGCCGGCCGCGGCCGCCGCGAACACGATGCGGGTGCCGAGCGCCCGGGACAGGAACCCGGACAGCGGGATCATCACCACCTCGGCGATCAGATAGGCGGTCTGCACCCAGTTGATCTCGTCGCTCGAGGCGGCGAGACCGGCCTGGATCTCGGTCAGCGACGCCGACACGATCTGGATGTCCAGGATCGACATGAACATGCCGAACACCATCGCGACGAACGCGACGAGGCGGCGCGGGTCGATGCGGTCCGCCGCCGCGCGCGCCGGCGGCGCGCGGCCGATCGGGGCGGCGACGGCGGTGGCGCTGGTCATGGGATCACCCGGTCGAAGGTCGGGCTACCGCGCGCGGGCCGCTGCGGTGCGCGCCAGAACCGGCGTCCCGGGCGCCGCGTCCGCCCTGGTGTCGATGCTGACGACCACGGACATGCCGGGGCGCAGCAGACGCTCGCCGGCGACGTCGGCCGGCACGTGGATGCGCACCGGCACGCGCTGCACGATCTTGGTGAAGTTGCCGGTGGCATTGTCGGTCGGCAGCAGCGAGAACACCGAGCCGGATGCCGGCGCCAGACTCTCCACCGTGCCTTCGATGGTGCGGTCGGGGAGCGCGTCCACGGCGATCGACACCGCCTGGCCGGGCCGCAGCCTGGCGAGTTGCGTCTCCTTGAAATTGGCGTCGACGAAGACGGCGTCGAGCGGCACCAGGCTCGCCAGCCGCTGGCCGGGCTGCACGTAGTCGCCGGGCTGCACCGCGCGATTGCCGATCACGCCGTCGTAGGGCGCGCGGATCACCGCGAACGACAGGTCGCGCTCCGCCTTGGCGAGCGCGGTGGACAGCTCCTTGAGGCTGCGCACGGCCTCTTCCTGCTGGGCCTTGAGCACCTCGACGTTGGCCTGCGCGGCATCGACGGCGGCGGTCGCGCTGTTGATGCCGGCGGTCGCCTGGTCGCGGTCCGCATGGGCCTGCTCGAGCTTCTGGCGGCTGGCGAACTCGCGGTTGGCGAGCGCCTGCTGGCGGTCGTACTCGAGGTTGGCGCGGGTGGCGCCGGCCTGCGCGGAGGCGAGCTGGGCGCGGGACTGCTCGACGCTCGCCTGCTGGGCGGCGATCTGGCGGCCGATCCGCTCGATGGTCGACTGCTGGGTCGCGACCTTGTCACGGGCCGAATCGACCGCGAGCCGGTAGTCGCCGTCGTCGATGACGGCGATCACGTCGCCGGCGCGCACCTGCGCGTTGTTGTCGACCGCAACGGCCGAGATGTAGCCCGAAATCTTCGCCGCCATCGTGGTGCTGTTCGCCCCCACATAGGCGTCGTCGGTCGAGACCACGTAGCGCCAAATCGTCCACCAGTGATGGCCGTACCACGCGCCGCCGCTCGCCAGCAGCAGCGCCGCCAGTGCCACGAGCACCCGGCGCCGGGGCCGGCGCCGTTTGGCCGGCTTCGCCGCCTGCCCCTCGATCACGACGGGCGCATCGACCTGGCGGCCGACCGGCCCGGCACTGCGGTCGACGACATCCACGCCCGGATCGCCGCGACGGGTGACTGCCTGCTCGAGGACCAGCCCGCGATCTCCCGCGCCGAAGGCGGTGTCTTTGCCCCTGAACATCGGAAGGCTCCGTGGTATATTTACCAATGTCGAACTCACTGACCGAACCGTTCGGTCAACGGTTGACATACGCAAGGGCGCGACCTAAGTCAAGACTGACCGAACGGTTCGGTCAACGAGTTGTGACGAACGGCCCGCAGACCCATCTTCCGCAACGGCAGCGCGAACAATGACGAGCACCCAGACGGCCATCGCCGAAGTCCCGACTGAGGTCGAGAACGCCAAGCGGCGCCAGATCATGGCGGGCGCCCAGGCGGTGTTCCTGGCGCAAGGCTTCGACGGTGCCAGCATGGGCGAGATCGCCCGCAAGGCCGGCGTCTCCAAGGGCACGCTGTACGTCTACTTCGACAGCAAGGAGCAGCTGTTCGAGGCGATCTTCGAGGAGGCCTGCATGGAGCAGGTCGAGCAGGCGCTGACACTCGATTCGGACGACCACGACGTCGAGGCGGCGCTGACCCGGTTCGGCTCCGATTTCGTGCGTTTCCTGTGCCGGCCGTCGCGGCTGTCGCCGTTGCGCACCATCATCGGCATCGCCGACCGCATGCCGGAGATCGGCCGCCGGTTCTACCAGTTCGGCCCGGCCAAGGGGACGGCGGCGGTCAAGCGGTATCTCGACGACCAGGTTGCCGCCGGGATCCTGCAGATCGAGGATTCCGAGGTCGCGGCGGCGCAGTTCCTCGAGGCCTGCCAGGCGCTGACGTTCAAGCCGATGCTGTTCAACGTCATCGAGGCGCCGACCGAGGAGCGCATCGGCCATGTCGTCGGCATCGCGGTGCGCGCCCTGCTTGCGGCCTACCGAAAGTAGTCGTTTTGCAAGCCGTTATTTGCAGGGCTTATTTGATCGACGCCCGCACCTGCTCGAGCATCGCCTCGACCGCCGCCTTGGCGGCCGCGAGGCTATGCGGATCGCGCGAGCGCACCACGATGTTGGTGTTGGGGCCGCGCTCGGGATCGAAGAACGGATAGGAGCCGATCGCGGTCCCGGGGTGGGCCTTGGCGACCTCGCCGAGCGGCCCGCCGATATCGCCCTCGCGGGCGTCGGCGCGCACCGTCTCGGACAGCATTTTCGTGCCGGTCCTCAGCGTCGCGGCGGCGGCGTCGAGCATGGTCTGCATGATCGCCGGCACGCCCGCCATGACGAACACGTTGCCGATGCGAAAGCCCGGCGCGGTCGACACCTTGTTGGGGATGAGGTCGCCACCATCCGGTATCCGCGCCATGCGCATGCGCGCTTCGTTGAGATAGGCGTCGCCGAAGCGCTCGCGCAGCAGCTTCACCGCCCGCGGGTCGTGGTCGATCCCGACCCCGAACGCCTTGGCGACGGCATCCGCCGTGATGTCGTCGTGGGTCGGGCCGATGCCACCGGTGGTGAACACGTAGGTATAACGGTGGCGCAGCGCATCGAGCGCCTCGACGATCGCCGCCTCCTCGTCGGCGACCACCCTCACCTCCTTCAGGTCGATGCCGATCGCCGTCAGATATTCGGCGATGTAGCCGATGTTCTTGTCCTTGGTGCGCCCGGACAGAATCTCGTCGCCGATGACCAGGATGGCGGCGGTGATGATCTCTGGCGCGCTGGCGGCGGGATCGGTCATGGGGCTGCTCGCGTCGGGCGGCGCACATGCGCTGCCGAGATGGGCCGATAAGTCCTTGAATCCGCTGGAGCGGACGATATTCTCCAGTCGTCAACATCGTGCACAGGCGTCCGTGATGAATATCGTGCAACAGGCATCGCCGCCGCAAGCTCTGCAAAAGCCGCCGTTCCGGCCGATCAGCTATGCGCTTCCGGCGATCACCGCCGAGACGGCACCCGACGGCGTGGTGCTGCTGCGCTCGCGGACGCCGCTCGAGCCGCACGATCCGAGCCTCGCGAACCTGTTCCGGGCCGCCGTCGCGGCGCAGCCGGAGCGGCTGTTTCTGGCCGAGCGCAATCCGGGCGGCGACTGGCGCCGCATCACCTACGCGGAGGCGCGCGCAACCGTCGATGCGGTGGCGCAATCGCTGCTCGACCGCGGCCTGTCGGCCGAGCGACCCGTCATGATCCTGTCGGGCAATGCGATCGACCACGCGCTGCTCACCCTGGCGGGGCACACGGCCGGCATCCCGGTCGCGCCGATCTCGGTCGCCTATTCGCTGCAGAGCCAGGATCACGCCAGGCTCCGGCACATCGCCGAGCTGCTCGCCCCCGGCCTCGTCTACGTCGCCGACACCGCGCCGTTCGCCAAGGCGCTCGCGGCCCTCGATCTCGCCACCATCGAGGTGGTGGCGAGCCGCAACGGCGCCGGTCTTGCCGCCGTGACACCGTTCGCCACGCTGGCGCAGACGACGCCCGGCGCGGCGGTCGAGGCTGCGGTGGCGTCGATCCGCGCCGACACCATCGCGAAATTCCTGTGCACGTCGGGCTCCACCAGCCTGCCCAAGGCGGTCGTCAACACCCACGGCATGCTGACGTCGAACCAGCAGGCGCTGGCGCAGGTATGGCCGTTCCTGGCCGACGATCCCCTGGTCCTGGTGGACTGGCTGCCGTGGAACCACACGTTCGGCGGCAACAACAACTTCAACCTCGTTCTCAAGCACGCCGGCTCGCTCCACATCGACGCCGGCAAGCCGCTGCCGGCGCTGATCGGCGAGACGGTGCGCAACCTCGCCGAGGTGTCGCCGACGATCTACTACAACGTCCCGGCCGGCTACGCGGCGCTGCTGCCGCATCTCGAGCGCGACGACGACCTGGCGCGGACGTTCTTCGCCCGGCTGCGAGTGGTGTTCTACGCCGCGGCGGCGCTGCCGCAGGATCTGTGGGACCGGCTGGAGGCGCTCTCGGTCCGGATCACCGGCCGGCGGGTCCCGATGGCGTCGGCTTGGGGCTCGACCGAGACGGCGCCGATGGCCACGATCGCGCACTTCCTGATCGAGCGCGCCGGCGTCATCGGGGTGCCGGTGCCGGGAACCGAGCTCAAGCTCGTGCCCGTGGGCGGCACGACCGAGGTGCGGGTGCGCGGCGTCAACGTGACCCCCGGATACTGGAAGCGCCCGGACCTGACGGCCGCCGCCTTCGACGAGGACGGCTTCTACCGCATCGGCGATACCGTGCGCCTGGCCGACCCGGCGGATCCCTGCCGGGGCATCGTGTTCGACGGCCGCCTCGCCGAGGATTTCAAGCTCACGACCGGAACCTGGGTCCAGGTCGGGGCGCTGCGGGTCGCGATCCTCGCCGCCGCCACCCCGGCGCTGCAGGACGCGGTCGTGGCCGGCGAGAACCGCGCCCAGGTCGGGCTGCTCGCCTGGGTCAACGTGGCCGGGTGCCAGAAGCTGATCGGCCCCGATGCCCCAGCGGCACTCGACCAGCTCTCCCGCCACCCGGTCGTGCGCGATCACGTGCGGGCCGCGATCGCCCGCTGGAACGCGGCGGAAAAGGCCTCGTCGCATCGCATCGCACGGGTACGGCTCCTGTCCGACCCGCCATCGATCGACGCCAACGAGATCACCGACAAGGGCTACGTCAATCAGCGGCTGGCGCTGGAACGCCGCCGCGCCGACGTCGATCGGCTGTTCGCCCCCGAGCCCGACGCCGACGTGATCGTGATCGAGCCTGCGGCCTGAGCCCGGGCTCCCCGTATCGCCGCACCTTTGATCAACGGTCGCCTAAAACCTGGGCGATCGCCTTGCGGGCGCGGCATCCGATGTCCGGATTTGGTTGGCGCGCGCCTTGCAGGTAGAATGACGCGCGTTGCGTTGCGCGGCGCGGCGCGCGTGCCCAAGGGGATTTGCGCGCATGACGATGACGGCGACGGTTCCGACGGCTCCCGTGGCGCTCGCGGCGGCGGCGACCGCTGCGTTCGACGAGATGCGCGGGCTCGACGGTGAAATCCGCCCTGCCTATGCGGAGCTCTCCGCCTGGCTCAAGGAGATCCCGCCCGACGTGCTGGAGCAGCGCCGCAGCGAGGCCGAGCTGCTGTTCCGCCGGATCGGCATCACCTTCGCGGTCTATGGCGAGGCCGAGGCGCAGGAGCGGCTCATCCCGTTCGACGTCATCCCGCGCATCCTGTCGGCGGCCGAATGGGATCTGATCCGCCGCGGCCTCGAGCAGCGGGTCAAGGCGATCAACCTCTACATCAAGGACGTCTATTCGCGCCGCGAGATCCTGCGCGCCGGCGTGGTGCCCGAGGACCTGGTGTTCCAGAACCCGGTGTTCCGGCCGGAGATGAACGGCCAGCGCGTGCCCCACGACATCTATGTGTTCATCGCCGGCATCGACATCGTGCGGGTGGACGCCGACACGTTCTACGTCCTGGAGGACAATGCGCGCACGCCGTCCGGGGTCTCCTACATGCTGGAGAACCGGGAGATCATGCTGCGGCTGTTCCCCGAGCTGTTCGCGCGCCACCGGGTCGCCCCGGTGGAGAACTACGCGGACGAGCTCCTCGCCACCCTCAAGTCGGTTGCCCCGACCAGCGCCGAGGCCGACCCGACCGCGGTGCTGCTGACCCCCGGGGTCTACAACTCGGCCTACTACGAGCACTCGTTCCTCGCCGACAAGCTCGGCATCGAGCTGGTCGAGGGCCGCGACCTCCTGGTCCGCGGCGAGGTCGTCTACATGCGCACGACCCAGGGACCGAAGCGCGTCGACGTGATCTATCGGCGCGTCGACGACGACTTTCTCGACCCGCTGGCGTTCCGCCCCGATTCGGGGCTCGGCGTGCCCGGGCTGATGTCGGCCTACATGGCCGGCAACGTCACGCTCGCCAACGCGGTCGGCACCGGGATCGCCGACGACAAGGCGGTCTACAGCTACATGCCGGAGATCGTGAAATTCTATCTCGCCGAGGATCCGATCCTGAAGAACGTGCCGACCTGGCGCTGCCGCGAGAGCGATCACCTCGCCTATGTGCTCGACCACCTCGAGGAGCTGGTGGTCAAGGAGGTGCATGGCTCCGGCGGCTACGGCATGCTGATCGGTCCGAAGGCCGACAAGGCCACGGTCGCGGCGTTCCGCGACAAGCTCAAGAACGACCCCAAGGGCTTCATCGCCCAGCCGACGCTCGCGCTGTCGACCTGCCCGACCTGCGTCGAGGAGGGCGTGGCGCCGCGCCACGTCGATCTCCGTCCCTTCGTGCTGACCGGGCGCGATCGCATCCGCATCGTGCCGGGTGGGTTGACCCGCGTCGCCCTGAAGCAGGGCTCCCTGGTGGTCAATTCGAGCCAGGGCGGCGGGACCAAGGACACCTGGGTGCTCGATCGGTGACCAACTGATGCTGTCGCGCACCGCAGACAACCTGTTCTGGCTCTCGCGCTACGTCGAGCGCGCCGAGTATCTGTCGCGCATCCTCGAGGCGACGCTGCGCCTCACCTCGCTGCCGCACACCTACAGCGGCACCACCAACGAATGGGAATCGGCGGTCTCCACCGCCGGCTGCGCCGGCGGGTTCTTCGCCACCTACAAGGAGGCGAACGAGGAAACCGTCACCGAGTTCCTGGCCTTCTCGTCGGCCAACCCGTCGTCGATCCGCAATTGCTTCGACGTCGCGCGCGCCAATGCGCGCGCCGTGCGCACCGCGCTGACCATGGAGATGTGGGACGCGATCAACGGCGCCTGGCTGGAGATCTCCCGGTTCGGCGCCGGAGCGACCACGCGCGACGGTCTGGCGCGCTTCCTCCGCCTGGTCCAGGAATCCTCGCTGCGCGTCGATGGCTCGGCCTACCGCACCATGCTGCGCAACGACGCCTACTGGTTCACCCGGCTCGGCGTGTTCAGCGAGCGCGCCGACAACACCGCGCGCATCCTCGACGTCAAGTATCACATGCTGCTGCCGGCGCATCAGCATGTCGGCGGCCCGCTCGACTATTTCCAGTGGGCCGCGATCCTGCGCTCGGTCTCGGCGCTCACCTCCTATCATTGGGTCTACCGCGAGAGCCTGAAGCCCTGGCTGATCGCCGACCTGCTGATCCTCAACGACCAGATGCCGCGGTCGCTGGCGAGCTGCTACGAGAACCTGGTGCAGTATCTCGATCGGATCGCGCGCGCCTATGGCCGGCAGGGACCGGCGCAGCGCCAGGCCCGGGCGATCCGGACGCGGATCGAGAACAGCCGGATGGACGAGATCTTCCAGCACGGGCTGCACGAGTTCATCGGCGAGTTCGTTGCCGACAACAACCGGCTGGGAAGCGCGATCACCCAGCAATATCTGCAATGAATCGTAGGGTCCGGGTGGACAACGCGGACTCGATCGGGAAGATTGCCGGAGACTGAACTCTGGCGATCGGCCCGGAGAGCCATGCGGATTCGCGTCTCCCACGACACTCGGTACCGTTACGATGCGCCGACGACCGGCGTGATCCAGACGCTGCGCCTGACCCCGCGCAATCATGACGGCCAATACGTCCTCGACTGGCGCATCGACATCTCCGAGGACTGCCGCCTCGACCAGCAGGAGGACGCGTTCGGCAACATCACCCACACCTTCACCGCCGAGGGGGCCTTCACCGAGCTCGGCGTTCGCGTCGACGGCGAGGTCGACACCCAGGACATGAACGGCATCGTCCGCGGCGCCATCGAGCGGTTTCCGCCCAGCCTCTTTCTGCGTGAGACCGGGCTCACCCGCGCCGACCCGGCGATCGTCGATTTCGCCCGCGACCTGCACGCCGCGGCCGACGCCGATACGCTCAAGTTCCTCCACCTGCTGCTGGAACGGCTGCACGAGGACGTTACCTTCGATGCCGACCCGACCGTGGCGTCGACCACCGCGGCGGAGGCATTCGGGCTCAAGCGCGGCGTCTGCCAGGACCTGACCCACATCTTCATCGCGGCGGCCCGCGCGGCGGGAGTGCCGGGCCGCTATGTCGGCGGCTACCTCTATCGTGCCGACGGCATGGTGGCGCAGGAAGCCGGCCACGCCTGGGCCGAGGCGTTCGTGCCGGACCTCGGCTGGATCGGCTTCGATCCCGCCAACGGGATGTGCCCGACCGACGCTCATATCCGGGTCGCCGTCGGGCTCGACTATCTCGGAGCCGCCCCGGTGCGCGGCACCCGCTACGGCGGCGGCGCCGAAGGGCTCTCGGTCCGCGTTCTCGTCGAGCAGGCCTCCCAGCAGACCCAGAATTGACGCTGCGCCTGATTGGCGTGCCGGCCGCGCGCTCGGTATAACGCGTCGGGCGGGTGGAAGCGTGTCCCGAATCGACCGGACATGCTCCGGGCGGAGTGGCCATGACGTATTGCTGCGGGATCCTGGTTCGCGACGGCCTGGTGATGATGGCCGACACCCGCACCAATGCCGGCCTCGACAACATCTCGGTGTTCCGCAAGCTGCACGTCTTCGGCGTGCCCGGGCAGCGCATCATGGCGCTCACCTCCTCGGGCAACCTGTCGCTGAGCCAGTCGGTGGTGAGCACGCTCGCCGAGGGGATCGAGAATCCCGACACCGGCGATCTCGAAACCCTGCTGGGCGCCCCGACCATGTTCCAGGCCGCTCAGCGCATCGGCCGCGCCATCCGCCACGTCCACGACAAGGAGGCCGCGGCGCTCGAGGCCGCCGACGTCAAGTTCGACGTCTCGTTCCTGTTCGGCGGCCAGATCAAGGGCGAGCGGGTCCGGCTGTTCATGGTGTACGGCGCCGGCAATTTCATCGAGTGCACCATCGACACGCCCTACCTTCAGATCGGCGAGCACAAGTACGGAAAGCCCGTCCTCGATCGCGCCATCGCGTACGGCACCGACCTCTACGACGCGCTCAAGATCGGCCTGATCTCGATGGACTCGACCATGCGCTCCAATCTCGCGGTCGGGCTGCCGATCGACCTGCTGGTGGTGCGGCGCGACACCTGCACGGCCGAGCTCGCCTATCGGATCGAGCCGGGCGAACCCTATTTCCAGGATCTGCGCGAACGCTGGTCCTCGGCCTTGCGCGCCGCCCACATGAACATCCCCCGCCCGCCCTACAAGACGATGGCCGGGAGCTAATTCATCTTGTAGCCCGCCTTGAATTTAGGGCGTTTACGCCCGCGGGCTATGGCGCGCAGCGGAATGCGGGAGCAGCCGTGCAGTGCGGCACGTGCGCCCCGGATTTCATCCGGGCTACAACCCAGAAAGCCGCCCCCGGATTTCATCCCGACTACACCGGGACTACACCGGGACTACACCTGGGCTACACCGGGCTACACCGCATTTACGCGACATTTACCCAACGTTAGCAAAGGCCCGCGAAAGATGCGCGTCTGCGCCGTGAGCTCGGCGGTCGACTTCGCGGCGGCAAGCGATTGACAAGCTCTGGCGCGTAGCTTGACGGGCTTGCGGTTCAGGCATCGGGGACAGACGGTGTGGCGAAAGGTCTTGACCGAGCGGCGTGCGCTCCCTCGTAGCACGAAACGTCGCATGCAAGCCGGCGCCGTCGCGCCGGTCGGGCTCATCGTCGGGGTGGCGATCGTCTGCATCACCATCGCGGTTCTGACCTCGGCCTACCGCGCCGACGAGACCGCCCTCGCCCAGGAGCACGACCAGCTGGCCAATGCGATCTCGGATCGCAAGGCGCAGATCACCCGCGACCTGGAGAGCATCGCCGTCGCCCACGTGGTCAGCGGGCGCGACCTCGCTGCACGCGACGACGCGCAGCTCGGGCTGCGGCTGAGCAGCCTGTTCCGGCACCACGGCATCCTCGTGATCGACGGCGCCGACCGTTTCATCGGCGCGTTCGCCGAGGGCGCCGTCGTCGAGCCCGCGTGGTTCGGCGAGGGCCTCCGCGACCTCGCGCCGGTGATCGACGACCTGCGTGGCCGGCGCACGCCGGCGGAAACCGATGAGCTCGAGCCCGCGACGATCGACCCCGCCAGCGGGCTCGGCCGGCCGACGCGGGCGCGCCGCATGCAGAGCTTCGGCGGCCGCCCCGCGATCGTCGCCGCGGTCGCAGTGCCTGCAGGCGGCGGGCCGACCTCGGACACGCCCCCGCCCCTGCTCGTCGTCGTCAGCACCCTCGATCAGGCCTTTCTCGACCGGGTCGGCGCCAGGCTGGATCTGCCGAACCTGCGGTTGCTCGACGGCAGCGCCTCGGTGGCGAACGAGACCGTGCTCCAGCTCGTCGACGACGACGGAGCTCCGATCGGCGTCATCTCCTGGACGCCGAGGCGGCCGGGCGCCGAAATCCTGCGCAATGTCACGCCCTTTCTCGGCATCGCGTTCGGCTGCCTCGCCGTGCTCGCCGCGTTCGTGATGCGCCACATGCGGCGCACCGCCGCGACGATTGCGGCCGGCGAGGTGCAGTTGCGCCACCTCGCCATGCACGACCCGCTCTCCGGTCTGCCCAACCGCACCTATTTCGGCGCCCGGCTGGGAAGCCTGATCGCCGAGGTGCGGCGCACCGACGGGCTTGCGGCGGTGCTCTCCATCGATCTCGACCGCTTCAAGGACGTCAACGACACGCTCGGGCACCTGGTAGGCGACGCCCTGATCCGCGCGGTGGCGCAGCGGCTGATCCAGGTGATCCGCGGCGACGATCTGGTCGCCCGCCTCGGCGGCGACGAGTTCGCCGTGATCGTCTCCGCGGTGCCGGACCAGGCCACGCTGCAGACGATGGCCGACCGGATCATCGAGGCGCTGCGCGCGCCCTGCTCGATCATGGGACACACGATCGTGGTCGGCGCCAGCATTGGCATCGCGCTGATCGAACGCCGGTCGGGCGAAGCCGCCGACATCGTGCGCTGCTCCGACGTCGCCCTCTATCGGGCCAAGAACGACGGGCGCAACCGGGCGTGCATCTACGACGCCGACATGGACGCGGACCTGCGCGAGCGCAAGCAGCTCGAGAACGACCTGCGCGAGGCGATCGAGCATGACCGCTTGAGCCTCGCCTACCAGCCGATCATGAATCCGAGCGGCGAGATCATGGTCGGCGTCGAGGCCCTGTGCCGCTGGCACCACCCGACCCGCGGCGACGTCACGCCGGCCCAGTTCATCCCCATCGCGGAGCACAGCGAGCTGATCGTTCCGCTCGGCGAATGGGTGCTGCGCCGGGCCTGTCGCGACGCCATCGCCTGGCCGGGCATCGTGCTCGCCGTCAACGTGTCGCCGCTGCAGTTCCGCCGCCCGGACTTCGTCGTGGTGGTCGAGCGCATCCTCGAGGACACCGGGTTCGAGCCGTCGCGGCTCGAGCTCGAGCTCACCGAGAGCACCCTGATCGGCAACGTGGAGGATGCCGGAGCCGCCATGCTGAAGCTCAAGGCTCTCGGCGTCCGCCTCGCGCTCGACGATTTCGGCACCGGCTATTCGAGCCTGCTCTACCTGCGCACCTTCCCGTTCGACAAGCTCAAGATCGACCGCAGCTTCGTCAGCAACATCGAAAGCGCGGCGGACGCCGCCGCAATCGTCCACGCCATCGTCAGCCTCGGCCGCGGCCTCGGCATGAAGGTGACCGCCGAGGGCGTCGAGACCGCCGAGCAGCATCTGTTTCTGCGCGCCGCCGGCGTGCACACGATCCAGGGATTCCGCTTCGGCAAGCCGGTCGCAGCCACGGCCATCACGGCGCGCCTGGCGAGCCAGTCACGCCGCGGCCCGGACGCGGCAAGCTCGATCGCGGCGCTCGCCGGCTAGTGCGGTGGGAACTTCGGAATCGGTGCACCAGTGCACCGATTCGGCGCGTGGAAAGGCCCCCTCGCCCGACCGCTCTGGAGCGCGCATAGCCGACGCTTCGCGTCGTCGTTCTTGGCAGCAAGAACGGCGGCCGGAGGCCGCCTATTGCTCTCCCCGCAAGCGGGGGCGAGGTGGAGCAAGCGGCGAGCCCTCGAAACATTCGAAGGCCCCGACACGTTCGAAGGACCTGACCGGTAGCCACCCGGCGGCGACATGCGCTATGACGCGCAGGCAGGCCAATCGCCAGAAATTCCATCGGAGGAGACGAGCTCGATGAGCGCAGCAACGAAGGTCGCAATGGTGACGGGTTCCGGAACCGGCGTGGGGCGCGCCGCCGCGCTCGCGCTGATGGGCGCCGGCTTTACGGTCGTGCTCGCCGGTCGCCGCAAGGAGCCGCTCGAGCAGGTGGCGGCGGAGGGCAAGGCGAAGGGCGGGGGCTCGCTGGTGGTGCCGACCGACGTGCGCGATCCGGCCTCGATCAAGGCGCTGTTCGCCAGGACCAAGGAAGCCTTGGGGCGGCTCGACGTGCTGTTCAACAATGCCGGCACGGGGGCCCCGCCGGTTCCGTTCGAGGATCTGCCGTTCGAGAAATGGAAGGAAGTGGTCGACACCAATCTGACGGCGCCGTTCCTGTGCACCCAGGAGGCGATCAAGATCATGAAGGCGCAGACGCCGCGCGGCGGCCGCATCATCAACAACGGCTCGATCTCGGCGCACGCCCCGCGGCCGTTCTCGGTCGCCTACACGTCGACCAAGCACGCCATCACCGGGCTCACCAAGTCGACCGCGCTGGACTGCCGTCCCTATGACATCGCCTGCGGCCAGATCGATATCGGCAACGCGATCACGCCGATGACCGACCGCATGGTGAGCGGAGTGCTGCAGCCCAACGGGACATCGATGCCGGAGCCGCGCATCGACGCCGACCATGTCGGCAACGCGGTGCTCTACATGGCGAGCCTGCCGCTCGACGCCAACGTGCTGTTCATGACCGTGATGGCGACCAAGATGCCGTTCGTCGGCCGCGGGTGATTGGGGCCTAACCCAGGCCTAACCCGCTGTCACTTTCACGCGCGAGCCCGGCCGCACGGCGGCGAGCGCCTTGACGTCGCTCGTCGCCCGGGCGAACACGTTGCACGGGCTCGCCAGCCGGCATTCGTCGCCGCGGCTGATCGGCGTGCGGCCGAAGCCGATGGCGATCGCCGGCCCGTCCGGCCAGTACGCGATCTCGCCCGGCGTCACCACGGCGCGCGCATCCCGGTCGCGGCCGATGCTCACCGGCACGTCGAAATAGACCTCTTCGCCCCACGTCATCACACGCGACTCCAGCGGCAGGGCGGCGGCGATCGCGCGGGCGGTCGGCGTGTCGAGCAGCTCGGCATCGAGCGTCAGCGTCGCGAACTCAAAGCGGATCAGCGTCATGGCAATGTCCGGCTCGGCCCCTGCCGTGTTGCCATCACGGTCGCGGCGAATCAAGCGGCCCTTTTGCGCACCGCGGCCACATCGGTATGATCGTTCCGTGGGGGGGGGACCATGCAGACGTTGCAATCGGCGATCGGCATCGTCGGGCTGCTGGCGATCACCTGGCTGATCAGCGAGGATCGCCGCGCGGTGTCGTGGCGGCACGTGGCCGCGGGACTTGCGGTCTCGCTCGGGCTGGCGCTGGTGCTGCTGAAGGTGCCGCAGGTCGCAGGCGGGTTCGCGGCGATCAACAGCGCGGTCGACGCGATCGCGGCGGCGACGCGCGCCGGCACCTCGTTCGTGTTCGGCTATCTCGGCGGCGGCCCGCTGCCGTTCGATCCGAAGACGCCGGGCAGCGATTTCATCCTGGCGATCCAGGCGCTGCCGGTGGTGCTGATCATGAGCGTGCTCACCACGCTGCTGTTCCACTGGAGGATCCTGCCGCCGATCGTGCGCGGGTTCGCGGTGGCGCTGGAGCGCACGCTCGGGGTCGGCGGCGCGGTCGGCCTGTCGACGGCGGCGAACATCTTCGTCGGCTGGTCGAGGCGCCGCTGTTCATCCGGCCCTACCTGTCGAAGCTGTCGCGCGGCGAGCTGTTCATGGCGCCCGAACGGCGCGACGACGTGGTGTCGCTCGGCATCAAGTCGATCGTGTCGGGGACGCTGTCGACCTGCCTGATGGGCGCGATGGTCGGCGTGCTGAGTTAGTGCAGCCGGAGCACGCCGTCGACGGCGCGCAGCTCGGCCGGCTTGATCAGCCGCGAATGGGCGACCATGACGGAGTGCAGCGGACCTTCCAGCTGCTTCTGCCAGAACTCGAGGAATCTCTGCAGACCGGGGAAATGCGGACAGAGATCGTAGTCCTGCCAGACGTAGGATTGCAGCAGCCAGTGATGGTCGGGACGTCGGTAGTAGATGTGAGCCGTGGTCAGACCGTAGCCGTTCACCTGCCGCCGAAAGTCTTCAGAGACCATGTGAGTCCCCCGTTCGTCGCACCAGTGTCACGTCGCCGAACGATAATTTCAAGCCGCAAAAATGAATAAAATGTTTATATTCAAGGCATTAGCAGCATCACCTACCTAGTGCTGACAGCGTCTCGGGGTCTGGTTGCTGCAGTGCAAGCAATTTGCCTCGTTTTCCGCCACCCTGGCACTCACCGGCATGGAGTGCCAATTTTTTTCGAGGCCCTCTTGCGGGTCGAAATCCAACCTCCTATGTCGCGGCTGGACGCGGGGAGCATCCCCGCACCAGGGCAATAAGTGCATGTCCATCAGTCACTTAGGAGGATACCCATGAAGTTTCGCCCGCTTCACGACCGTGTCGTCGTCAAGCGCATCGACGCCGAGGAGAAGACCGCCGGGGGAATCATCATCCCCGACACCGCCAAGGAGAAGCCGCAGCAGGGCGAGATCACCGCGGTGGGCTCGGGCGGTCGCGATGAGTCCGGCAAGCTCATCCCGATCGACGTCAAGGTCGGCGACCGCGTGCTGTTCGGCAAGTGGTCCGGCACCGAGGTCAAGATCGACGGCGTCGAGTACCTCATCATGAAGGAAAGCGACATCATGGGGGTGCTGGTCGAGGGAGAGGCGCGCAAGAAGGCGGCCTGAGGTCCTCCACTCTCCCAATCGTGGTCCACGGAATGCCCGGCGGGTCCGGTCGGGAATGCTCGGCCACGCCGGGCAACGGACGGGCGTATCCGGAGCGGGCGACAGCAATCGCCGCCCGGACGGTTCCAGCAATCGGTTCTAGACGGAGCAACAGCAATGGCTGCCAAGGAAGTCAGATTTTCGGTCGATGCCCGCGACAGGATGCTGCGCGGCGTCGACATTCTCGCCAATGCCGTGAAGGTGACGCTCGGCCCCAAGGGCCGCAACGTGG
>Ga0209415_10008144_pt1 | contig 18200 bp, 13 predicted proteins | sample PeaSoiSIISIP2007_FD_187696 | JGI IMG/M metagenome (GOLD analysis project Ga0209415, IMG submission 187696) | Peat soil microbial communities from Weissenstadt, Germany - SII-SIP-2007 (SPAdes) (version 2) | ecosystem: Environmental > Terrestrial > Soil > Wetlands > Peat | place: Germany...
AAGAGACCTCTCCTCTTTCTCATACAAAGCGTTTTTGATGCGATCGGGGGAGGTGCCGCGACCCGCCGCAGAAGGAGGGGCATGGATTTCCTCAAGGCGTTGTTCACTTCAGGCGGATTTCAACCTCACGGTTTTTGCTACCAATGGAACACAGGTTTGGTTTGGCTGAATGTGCTCTCGGACCTCCTGATCACATTAGCTTATTTCGCCATTCCCATCATCCTCATCCAATTTATCCGTAAACGAAAAGATCTTCCCTTCAACTGGATGTTTGCGCTATTCGGCGTGTTCATCGTTGCGTGCGGCACGACACATCTGATGGAAGTGTGGAACTTGTGGCACGCGCAATATTGGCTCGCGGGCGCGATCAAGGCTACCACCGCCGCGGCATCCATTCCGACTGCCGTCCTCCTGGCGCGAATCATGCCGCAGGCGATTGAGCTTCCCAGCACCGGACAGTGGAAGGAAGCGAACGTGGCATTGGAAAAAGAGGTACAAGAACGGCGCGCTCTGGAAGTGAACCTGCGCATCAGCGAAGCGAAATATCGCGAGCAAGCAGAGCTGCTGGATATAACTCACGATGCAATCCTGGTTTGCAATCTCCGGAACGAAATTGTGCTCTGGAACAAGGCGTCGGAGACTCTGTACGGCTGGCGCAAGGAAGAAATTGAGGGCAAGCCGCTTCACGAACTTCTTCAAACCATTTTTCCAATACCTCTTACGGAAATCAATGTCGTGGTTCTTGAGAAAGGGTATTGGGAAGGGGAACTTCTACATCGACGGCGCGATGGCACGGTTCTAACCATCTCCAGCCGTTGGGCGGTTCGCAGAGATGAAAGCGGCAATCCGATCGCGATATTGAAGAGCAACCGGGACATTACGCGGCAGAAACGCGAGCAGGAGAAATTCCGCAAGCTTCTGGAGGCTGCGCCGGATGCCATGGTAATCGTGGATCGCGAGGGCAAGATCCAATTGGTGAACTCACAAACAGAAAAAGTTTTTGGCTATCTCAAGGAAGAATTGTTGGGAAGGCCGGTTGAGGTGCTCGTTCCGAAGCGCTTTCATGAACGACATGGGTCGCACCGAACCAAGTACTCCGGAACACCGAGTCGCAGAGAAATGGGAGCCGGATTAGATCTATTCGGACAACGCAAGGACGGGACCGAGTTCCCGGTTGAAATCAGTCTTAGCCCACTGGAAACCGAAGACGGCGTGCTGATCTCAAGCGCCATTCGTGACGTAACTGAACGCAAGAAAGCGGAAGAAAAATTCAGGGGGTTGTTGCAGGCCGCACCGGATGCAATGGTGATTGTGAACCAGGAAGGCGTGATTGTCCTTACCAACTCGCAAACCGAAAAATTGTTCGGCTATTCCAGCGAAGAACTGTTGAATAAAAAGGTTGAAATGCTGCTTCCGGAACGATTTCAGAGAAAGCATCCGAGCTATAGAGACCAATTTTTCGGTGACGCAAAGATACGTCCCATGGGCGCGGGAATTGAACTGTTTGCCCGCCGCAAAGATGGCACGGAGTTCCCCGTGGAAATCAGCCTGAGTCCGCTTGAAACGCCGGAAGGCACGTTGGTATCGAGTGCTATCCGCGATGTCAGCGAGCGAAGGCGGATATCCGAAGCACTCGAAGCAAGCGAAGAGCGGCTCCAGATGGCCCTGGACGCGGCACAACTCGGGGTGTGGGATTTGGACCTCACCAACGACAGTGCGTTCCGCTCCTTGCGGCACGATCAGATATTCGGATACGAGTCGCTACAGGCTGAGTGGGGCGCAGAAATCGCCGAGCGGCACATAGTTCCTGAGGACCGGGCACACTTTCGAGCGAGCTTTGCGGAGGCACTCAAGACCAGTGAGTTCTTCATGGAATGCCGCATCAACCGCAAGGTTGAACCCTCCCCCAGTTGGATTTGCGCTCAGGGACACGTCTATCGAGACCCCGCAGGTAAGCCTATACGGATGATGGGAGTCGTGTCCGACACAACCGAACGCAAGCAAGCTGTAGAGGAGCTCGAACGCCACCGGCAAGAGCTGTCGCGAACTAATTCCGAACTTGCGGCTGCCAACAAAGAGCTGGAAGCTTTCAGCTATTCCGTCTCCCATGATTTACGTTCGCCGTTGCGCAGCATCGACGGATTCAGCCAAGCGTTGCTGGAGGACTACTCAGAGAAACTGGATGACGAAGGGAAGAAGCACCTGCAGCGCGTGCGCGTGGCGACACAGCGCATGGGAGAGTTAATCGACGACATTCTGAACCTTTCCCGCGTGACCCGCGCGAGTATGCGATTGGAAAGGGTTAATGTGAGCGACGTTGCCGGCGAAGTCATCCTGAAGCTGCAAGAATCCCAACCGGAGCGACGGGTCGAAGTTCACATAGAGGAGGGACTTGAAGTAAACGCGGATTCTCGTCTGCTGAAGATCCTCTTGGAAAACTTGCTGGGAAATGCCTGGAAATTTACGTCGAAGCTGCCTTCGGCTCATATCGAACTAGCGAAAACAAATGAGAAAGGAGCCTCGGCCTTTTTTGTGCGTGACGACGGCGCTGGGTTTGACCCGGCCTATGCCGACCGTTTGTTTGGTGCCTTCCAAAGGCTTCATGCGATGAGCGAATTCCCGGGAACGGGAATCGGTTTGGCGACGGTGCAGAGAATTGTTCACCGGCACGGCGGGCGCGTGTGGGCGGAGAGCTCGGTCGGGCAAGGGGCGACGTTTTATTTCACGCTGGCAAGTACGAGTTCGTAGAACTGAGGAGCCGGAAGATGAATGAAAGGGTGATTCTGCTGGTGGAAGACAATCCAGACGACGAAGCGCTCACCGTTCGGGCGCTCAAGAAGAACAACATATTGAATGAGGTCGCGGTGGTCAGGGACGGCGTGGAGGCCTTGGATTATCTTTTCGGCGAGGGCCGCCACGCCGGGCGAGATAAAAGCGTTGTTCCCCAGGTTGTCCTGCTCGACTTGAAGCTGCCCAAACTGGATGGACTCGGGGTGCTTCGCCGCCTTCGCGCGGATCCCCGCACCAAGCTCCTTCCCGTGGTGCTTCTGACTTCCTCGAACGAAGAACAAGATCTAGCCACGGGCTACGGGCTCGGCGCCAACAGCTACGTTCGCAAGCCGGTGGACTTCGACCAATTCAAAGACGCGATTCGCCAGCTGAGCCTCTACTGGCTCGTGCTCAACGAACCGCCACCCCGGAGGAATTAGATGGGAGTGCCGATCCGGTTGCTCATCGCCGAGGATTCCCAGGACGACAGCGATCTGATCGTCCGCGAACTACGGCGCGGCGGATACGACGTGAAATTTGAGCGTGTCCAAACCGCCGCAGCCCTGGAATCGGCTTTCGGCTCGCGGGAATGGGACCTGATCATTTCCGACTATTCCATGCCGCAGTTTTCGGGAGTCGATGCACTGGCGCTGGTCCGCAAGAATGGTTCGGAAGTGCCATTCATTTTTGTTTCCGGGACGATGGGGGAGGAAACGGCCGTAGCGGCGATGAGAAACGGCGCGCAAGACTACTTGATGAAGAACAATCTGAAGAGGCTCGTGCCCGCGGTGCAGAGAGAGTTGCGAGACGCCGATGAGCGCCGAGCGCGCAAACATCTGGAGCGCCAAGTGCAGCAACTGCAGAAGTTCGAAGCGATTGGGAGACTGGCTGGGGGGATAGCGCACGATTTTAATAACATGATCGGCGCGATTATGGGCTGGGCGGAAATGGGTTACGAAGAGGCGGAGCAGGCGAGCCGCCAGCGGGGGCGCTTTGGAAAGATTCGCGAGCAGTCGGAACGAGCCGCGAAGCTGACGGCGCAGTTGCTGGCCTTTGGCCGGCGGCAAATCCTGCAACCCCGCAAAATCAATTTAAACATCCTCGTACAGGAAGAAATGAATTTTCTTGGGAAAGTGATCGGAGCGGATGTCGAAGTGCGTGTTATCCCTGATCCGGAGTTGCGCGTGACCATGGCTGATCCTACGCAAATCGAGCAGGTGCTCATGAATCTTTGCTTGAATGCGCGGGATGCCATGCCGGAAGGCGGCCGGCTCGTCATTGAAACGCAAAATGTGGAGATCGGGGATGAGTACTGCCGGACGCATGTGTACGGGCGGCCTGGAAGCTATGTTTTGCTCTCAGTATCCGATGCGGGTATTGGCATGGATGCGGTGACGCTCGAACGTATCTTTGAACCGTTTTTCACGACGAAGGAAACAGGGAAAGGAACCGGCCTGGGGCTGGCGACAGTGTACGGCATCATTAAGCAGCATGAAGGTTTCATCTACGTATATAGCGAGCCCGGAAAGGGCACCTCTTTTCGCGTGTATCTTCGCGCCGAAACCGGAGTTCATGATCCGCGCGAGGCGGCGCCCCAGGAACAGCCATTCCGCGGTACGGAAACCATTTTGGTTGCGGACGATCACGACGGGCTGCGAGATTCCGCCAACGAGATGTTGCAAGCCCTTGGATACCGCACGCTCCTGGCTCGCAACGGAGAAGAGGCTCTTCACCTCTTCATGGCAAAGCGGGGCCAGATCGATTTGGTTTTGCTGGACGTCGTCATGCCCCAGATGAGCGGTCCAGATGCGTACTCGAAAATGGCTGAGTTGCAGCCCGGTGTAAAAGTGATCTTCACGACGGGGTATACATCCGAAGCCGCATCTCTTATGTCATTCTTGGAAAAAGGCGCCGCGATTTTGCAAAAGCCGTTTGGCCTGACCAATCTCAGCCAGACGATTCGGGGCGCGCTTGGCAGGGTACAGCCAGGTGAAGAACCTAAAGCAACATGAGTGGCAATTGGCCCGTTGGGATTCGATGTTAACGACAGGATGCGTTCTTCGCGCTTACTCGCTGAGCAGTCGCCAAGAAGGAAGTTTGTTCAACCAGATGGATTTTGATGGTGCCCGAGAGAGGACTCGAACCTCCACGACCTTGCGATCACTAGCTCCTGAAGCTAGCGCGTCTGCCAGTTCCGCCACTCGGGCACGAGTGCTGTGGGTGAAACCCCGGGCGAGCCGAGGTTGCAGTACCAACGAGGCTTTTTCATTGTGCCCGCGGCTCCGGGCTTTGTCAACGAAGGGCGGCTGCCGCAGGCCCAGATACTGGAGTAGCGGGTGGAGAGGTGTTACTGGAACCTCGGGCTGGTGAATGGGGCAAGCTGTGCCAAACAAAGGGTTTGCGCCGCCTCAGGACCAGAGCGCTTGTGCGGCAGGCCGGAGCTCGCAAGGCGTTCTTTTCCATTAGTATGGCTGATGCCAAGCAGTTGAAATTCAAATGGTTAGTGCTATACTGCCCTTAAGAACGCGGCCTTTCCCTTCCTTGCCCCCGCTAATAAGACCGCGCTGCAGTTGCAGTGGGAGGTCACCATGGAAAGACTTACCGGACCCATCCTTTACGTACTCATTGCCTGGGGAGCTGTTACTGCCGTATTCATGCTTTTGTTGATCAGGCGGAGCCTACTCGCCAGCCACGAAGACGATCAAATCTTTCTGGACGCGGCACAGGAACACATGGCTCGGGAGCAACGGGAGCTGGTGGCGAAGATTCAGATGCTCTCGCGCCCGCTGATGACCAGCGGGATTGCTTCCGGGGCGCTGCTCCTGGTGCTTGCGGGCTTGTGGCTCTACAACGGATTGAAGAATTTCTGATCGATTGAAGAGAACCGGCACACGCGCTTGACGGCTTATCGCGCCGACGGGCCGCTCGGTTTGGGTTGTGCGACTTGCGGTGTGTTCGTGGGCGTGACCGGTTGAGATGTTTGCGCGAGCGACGTGTGGTTATGCACGATCACCCAGTGGTCATTCCTCTTTTCCAGAATCAGAGTGGTTTGCCCGCGTGCTGCGGAAGGTTGTCCATCCACCACGGCTGAAAAATCCCACTGATAGCAGGCCCACGCGATGTTGCCATTGAGCTTGATGAAGGTGTTGGACCTGTCCATGCGCACCTGTTGCATGCGAGCGCGCTGTCCCTGATACGCAGCGAGATAATTCGTCCAGGTAAATACGGGCGGTGCCCAGATGCCGTTGACGATCCAAACATCCTCGGCATAATCCTTGTGCAGCTTCTCAATGTCGCCCAGTTGCCAGGCGCCCAACATTTCGGAAATTGTGTAATCAACCTGCTGTTCATCGCCCATGGGGAGGGCGTTTTTGTTGTCCGTGGATGGCGGATCATTTTTCTTTTTCTTCTGCGCCGTAGTCGGCGTGGCGCAAGCCAGGAAAAGAGACGCTCCCAGAAAAAATGAGGCGAGAATTTGAATCGTCCGGCCGGAAAAATGAGCAGAAAAATAACTCTTCATGCGTGTTCGACCCCCGATGAAAGAGGATAGCACGGCGATTTGCGCGCGGGAGCGGTGTGTCCAGTTGATTTACTTTGGGGGCTGGACACTTTTAAGAAGTAAAACGCGCCCGCCTCAGTTTTGTTGCGTGGCGCTGATGAGATTGACGAAAAGCCGGTAAGCTCCGGGCACCCCTTCGGGAATTTGGCGGAAGAACGCGATCCCCGTGTAAATGTAAATTCCTTTGCCATAGCGGGCGTAGACGAGCGCGCCGTTGAGGTCTGGCTCGCCCGGATCGTTCATGGCCAGCACCGCGGTGTATTTCGGATCAAATTGTGTCCAATAGTAGAGGCCGCGCTCCTGCACCCAGCCTCTGAAATCGTCCTGCGTGATTTTATTTGGACGATTCAGCAGAGAATCTTCAGGTTTCAAAAATTTTACGGGAGAATTCTCATCGGTTATGCGCGGCAGTTGACCACCCGGGCCGCTCAGGATTTTCGCGGAGTAAGGAGCATATTGTTCCTTATTCCAGGCGAAGTCCCGGTTGTATTGCACCACGAGCGTTCCTCCGTTCGAGACGTACTGTAGGAGCCGCTGGTTGGCGCCGGGAAGCTCCGGCCGCAGCTCGTAGGCGCGCACACCAACTACGATGGCATTGAATTTTGAGAGATCGCCAAAAGCCAGTGACTGTGCATCCAGCATTTCCACTTGAATCCCCAGCGTACGCAACGCTTCCGGGATCGGTTCGCCTTCGGCCGTGATGTAACCGACGCGCAAGCCTTTCGGAACATTCAGATCGAGGGCGTACACTACGCATTGCGCCGGTTCGCCCCAGTATTGGGTAGGCAAAGAAGGCAGAGGCTCGAGAGAGCTTGCAAATTTTTCGCCGCCACGCTTGGCGTATGCCGTAATCGTATATTTTCCCGGAGCCAGCTTATTCGGAGGAGTTACGGTTACTTTCGCGAACTTTTCGCCGGAACCATCGAAGGTAATTTCCACTGGCGCGCTTGCCACAAATCCGTCGGGCGTATCCAGGCCCACGGATACTTTGCTCGCTTGCGTCGCGTAGGAACGCACCCGCAACAATACGTCGAATACCTTTCCTGGTTTTCCGAGCACTTCCAGCGCCTGCTTGGGTTCCACCTTCAGCGTATAAGCAGGCACCATGCGCAGCGCCACTCGGTCGATGCGCGTCGAGCTTGGAGCGATATGGGTGACGGGAATCGCGACAGAAAACTTGTAACCGGAAATGGTCACATCCTGCTTCGCAGTTAACAGCGGTGGCGGTTCGGGCAGCAACTTCTCCCAAGCTGTAAGCTCACGAGTGGCTTGAGTGACTGCAACGGTGAACTGGTAGCCCTTCGCGGCATCGCCGTCCCGCTTGGTTTCCTGGAAAGACTGGGAGAGATCCAAATTCAACGCACCGAGCTCGCAACCTGCCTCTTTGCGGCAGATCGCCGCTGCCGCAACGCCAACAGTTTCCCCGGCCACAAGTGTCTCTCGATCCGCCTCCGCCCGAACCTCGACGGCGGCGACCAGAGCCAGCGAGCGTTCGATCCGCTTTCGTGCTGCCGCAAGTTCGAAAGCGAGTTGGGTCGTTGGCGTGCCATCGAACCGCGGAGAGATGGAGTCGATTTGCTTGGCAGCGCTGACCAGATGGGAAGCCGCTTCGCCCCAATGAAGCGCGAGAGCTTCCGTACGTGCTTTCTCAATGGACGATTCCGCTTCCCTCATCGCATGTCGAAACGTTCCCTCGGGTGCCGCCTCGCTCGGAAGTTCATGAAGTGGTTTGGCAAGACTCGCTGGCTCGAGCTTATTTCCATCCTCGCGAATCAGCACCAATGGCCGGCGGAGAAACGGCGAATTCACAAACCCGGTGATCCCCTGCGAACGGTGATTGGAGAAAGCGTCGAGAGCAATTTCTCTCCAGCTTTTGCCCCAGAGGGCCGAGATATCGTCGACGGGAAGAGAGTAACCATTCGACGTGGCGCCAGTCGCGCCGCCTCGTTCCGTGTCCAGGATCTGTACCGGATAGGAAGCATTTCCCCAAGCCTCCAATCCATCTTTGGTTATTTGCTCGGAAAACGCTTTGGGATCCGCAGCCATCAGGACCGCTTTTGGTGTCCACAGTCCGGAGGTTTGGTGGTGACCGTGGCCGCCGTGTACTCCGCCCCATCCGTTGATCACGATGTTGGGGCGATACGTTCGAATGACACGGACCATTTCGCCAAGAACAGCGTCGCCCCAGATTTTTTCCGTTTCTTCCGGAGTCTTTGAGAAGCCGAAATCCGGCGCGCTTCCAAAAAAGAGTTTTATGCCGTAGCCGCGCGTGGCCGCGAGCAATTCCTGCGTGCGGATTAATCCGAGTTGCGGCGCTTGCTCCGGGCCCAGGTCATTCTGTCCGCCTTCGCCGCGGGTGAGCGTCAGCAACGCCACATCGGTGTGCAGGCCCCGGGCCAGGTAGGTCAGCAGAGTCGCGGATTCATCGTCGGGATGGGCAGTGATGTAGAGAATGCGCGTGGTAACGGGAGCGCTGTCAATGGCCTCGATCGTTTCCGGGAGGCCCGGGCCCGTTCCTGGGGCAGGTGGAAATTGAGGCGACGCTGGTTGCCCGGAAACGGCGGCCAGCACACCGCCCATGAAGACCAAGCCTAACGCTCTCCTTACGCCGATTGCTCTATTCAAAGAAAAATTCACGCCGCCTCCGGTTCATTCACTTTCTAATGAGTCCGCCTTTGCAAAGGGCCATTGTCGCATTTTACGTGTCCAGATAAGAAATGCGAGCGCCCCCAACGCGATTTCCGCCAAGCCCCATTTTCTCGCGGTCCCGGTCTGCCAGAAAAGCCATGCCCACCCGAACATCGTGAGCACCGCCGGCAAGGGATAGAGCCACATTTTGAATGGCAATCGCGCCGATCCCCAGCGGCGCCTCAACAAGATCACTCCGACAGCTTGACCGATGAATTGAACGAGCAGGCGCATGGCCAGGATGCCCGCGATGGCGTTCTCAAGCTTCAAGGTCACACTGAAAAGGAACCCGAGTCCGCCGAGCACGAGGAGCGAAACGTAGGGAAAATGTTTGGTCGGGTGCAGACGTCCGAATACCGGGAAGAAATTACCGTCTACCGCTGCCGAGTAGGGTACGCGCGAGTACCCGAGTAGCAAGGAAAACACCGATGCCAGCGCTATCCAAAGCACCATCCACGTCATGAAGCGCGCCGCGGGATGGCCGTAGAGCCTCTCGACAACGAGGCTCGCTAGGAACGGCGAGTTCTGAGCTTCTCGCCAAGGCACCACGCCCAGAACACTTGTCTGCATCAACAGGTAGAGCACGGCGATTCCCAAGATGGAAAGAAAAATTCCTCGAGGAATATTGCGTTCCGGGTCGCGGATCTCGCCGCCCAATAAGCAAATGTTGTAGTAGCCCCAGTAGCTGTATACGGTCTTGATCATTGCTGACCCGAGACCAGCGAACCACAGCCACGACAAGTGGAACGCACCGGGCGGAAAATCAAAAGCTAGTTTTGCGTCGAAATGACTCAATCCACCCCAAATCAGCCAGACCATCGTGCCTACGACACCCGCCCATAAGAGGACCGAGATTTTTCCGATCGTGGTTATGCGGCGGTAGAGCAGAAGGATGAGGAAAAGAACGAGTCCGCCAGATACGGCTTTTGCTTGAAGAGTGGAAAGCGGATGCAAATATCGGGCATAGCCGGCAAAACCGATGGAGGCTGAGGCAACCGAAAGCGGAACATATACAAAGGATTGCCATACGAACAAAAAGGAGACCAAACGGCCCCACCGGTCAGGCCCATAGGCTTCGCGTAAAAAAACGTACGTTCCGCCTGCACGAGGCATGGCCGCACCCAACTCTGACCAGACAAAGCCGTCCAGAGCAGCCAGCGCTGCTCCCGCCAGCCACGCGATGAGAGCCTGCGGCCCGCCCATCGCTTTGATCACAAACGAACTGACAACGAACGGGCCGATGCCCACGATCTCGATCATGTTAAGCGCTACGGCCTCTCTCAGGCCCAGCCCGCGCTCCAAGCCAGGTGGCTGCTCGGCCGAAATACTCCCGGTCTTGCCGAGGGGATCGTTGTCGCTCGTTTTCAGCACGCCGCCGAGAATAGCAAATGCGCCGTGCTGCGGCTAACTCGCATTTTTCCAACCGGTTCCAGGATTTCTCTGGGTGGCCACAGCCATTTCGTTTTGCAACCACCGCCGGACGGCTTAAACTCATCGAGCACGGAGCCAGTCCGTGCTTTCATGACCGATCAATCCTTCGCCTCAACTTCATCCAACGGGCCCGTCAAGCGTCTTCTTGCTCCTGGAACGAGCGCTGTACGTCTTTGCGCGATGCTCTGCGCTTTGGTGTTACCGGCAACCTTTTTCGCTGCGCACGCGCATGCACATGCAGAGAAGCTGTCTTTGCCACCCGGAACCGCCGCCACGCTCGAAAAGATCTATTCCTTCGATATGGAGGGAGCCATTGCTGACGCGCAACGCCTGCAGAACGAACAGCCCGGGCACCCCCTCGGCTACTTGCTCGAAGCCGAAGCCCTCTGGTGGAAGATTTTTTGCACGTCCGCGGAATTCAAGTACGGCATGACCGATGCGCGACACCGCCCCAAACTCGCTATCGATCAGCATTACGTCGATCTGGCGTTAAAGGCTTCCTCGATTGCCCTCGCAGGGCTAAAAAATCAGGAAACCGCCGAAATGCAATTCTATGCGGGTATGGGTGATGCGTTCATCGCTCGCCTCTACGGTCTTCGGGGAGAGAATCGTGCCACCGCACGCGCCGGAGTCCACGCCCGCGAACATTTTCTCCGTGCCATTCAGCTCAACCCGGAATTGGTGGACGCCGAGTTTGGCCTGGGTCTCTACAATTATTATGCTGACACGCTCAGTGCCATCGCGAAGCTGCTGGGTTTCTTCATGGGCATCCCCGGCGGCAACAAACAAGAGGGCATCCGGCAACTCGAACATGACATCGCCCAAGGTCTGCTCACCCCAGCGGCAGCGCGCTTTTACCTCGCGCTGGACCTGCACCGCTATGACCAGCAATACGAACGAGCCCTGGCCATCATCGGTCCGTTGGTGGAGAAGTATCCCTCCAATCCGCTTTTCCAATTGGCGCGGGGTGATCTCTTCGCCAAATTAGGCCGCAAGGAGCAGGCGCTGGCCTGCTATCGAGCCGCCGCGGCCCTACCAGTTCAGGATGGCGAATGCCGCGTTCGTATTCGGGAACTCGTGCGTGCCTCGCTGGCCGCTCAAAGGGTTGCCGATTCTTCCGCCACCCATTGAAAATGAGAGGCTTCCGGGCGAAGTGGCGCCATGGCAGCGGCAAGAATTGCGCATTGACCTTTGTTCAAGGACAATGGTAATCATGTAGGGTTGACCGGGCTCGTTAGAACAGGGCATGTGGCTGTAGATGGCGCCGCACGAGCCGGACAAGATTTGCGTTGCCCCAGCTCAGGTTGGGGTCAACGCGCCGCGCGAATTGCGCATCTCACCCGAAAAGCATACTGGCACCGGGGGTTCCCCGCCGTTTGACCAGTCCGGTTGCATCCGATCGTTTCGGGGTAACCAGTGACGATGAAGGAGTCTCGATAATGCGGTTTTGGAGAGCCACAGCTGTCGTTCTTGCGGCCATTTGCGTCGCAACCGGTTGCAACGATTACGGCAACACCTTTCAAGGCAACACCGGCGTATTCCTGGCGTTTATTTCGCCTGCCAACATAACTGCCGGCGGGCCGGATCTGACGATCAGTTTGACGGCTTCAGCGGGAAACAGTGCCTTTGTGGTTCAAACCACTGTGACTTGGGATCAGCAAAAACTTAAGACATGCGTCGTCACGACTACTGCGGCGAACGTGTGCGCCCCCTCGAATGACACGGGAACCGTAGTTTCGGTGACCGCGGTCGTCCCTGCCGCTCTGACCGCCAAGGCGGGCACTCACTTCGTCCAAACCGTGCAGCCTCACTCCGGCACGGGCACCAACGGCCTTTCCAATCCCCTGGCTTTTGAAATCTATCCTCCTCCCAATCCCGTTCCCACGATTACCATCATCACGCCCAACAATTCCCCGGCAGGTAGTGGGTCTGTCATGCTAACCATCACTGGCACCAACTTTATTTCGGCTACCTCAGCCGCGAATAGCTCCCAGGTAAATTGGAACACGACAACGCAGACTACTCTCTCGCCAACGAGCATTACTGCCACACAAATCCAGGCAACGGTCCCTAACACCTTGCTAGCCACCGCGGGCACAGCGACAGTGACTGTCTTCAACCCACCAGTGCCACCGCTCGGTCCGCCTTGCGTGATCAACTGCAGCGGTAATGGAGGCGGGGGCACGAGCAACGGGACGACATTCACGATCGGCCCCGGGGGAGCAGCCGCAAGTGCGAGCGCCGCGATGGTGGCGGAAGAAACACCTGCCGTTAGCACAGATGGCCGCTATGTGGCGTACACTGCTTCGCAGAACGGCCACTCCCAGATTTTCGCTCGCGACACTTGTCAGGGAGCGGACGCCTCCTGCCAGCCCCGCACCATTCTTGTTTCTTCTGCTCTCGATGGCACCGCCGCGAGTGACGACAGCCATTCTCCTTCCATGAGCTCCGATGGCCGCTATGTGGCGTTTAGCTCGGCAGCCACAAATCTAGTTGCAGAGATGGGCGCAGGCCGCCAAGTCTATCTGCGCGATACCTGTTTTGGCGTGAGCGGATCGTGTACTCCCGCAATTCAATTGGTTTCCACGGATCCCAACGGAGCGCTTGTTGGGGCCGAAGGTATCTTGCCTTCATTGAGCTCCTCGGGCCGGTTTGTTGCGTTTTTGGCCGTGACGGCCACGCATTCCGCGTCTCCGTCCACGGATAAATCGAGTTCCAGCGCCACCAACAGCGGCTACCGCCAGGTTTTTGTTCGAGACACTTGCCTCGGCGCGGCCAATTGCACCCCAAAGACGACGCGCATCTCTCTGCAACCCGGCGACGGCTCTGGCTCCGGAACGAACAAGCCGGCGGGCCCAGCTATGAGTGGAAACTCTAATCACATTGCGCTTGCGGGTGGAGGCACGGCAACCCTATTCACTCGCTCCGTGGCTGTTGATGATGGCGTTTTCCTTGCCCTCACCAAAAACCAGCAGTAAGTTCCAAAACTAGCGAAAAAAATCGCCGAGGCTCAGGATGCTGAGCCTCGGCGTTTGCTTGGCAGATGGAGTGTTATTGGACCGCAGCCGGCGCTTGCGGCGAGGCGGGCGAGGACTTGTTGAACCGAATGAGCGAAATTTTTGTGCCGCCAGAATCGAGCGATAGCGCCACGATGCGAACCATCTGTTCGCGCTCCGCCACGAACGCGATGTCGCTATCCGAAACTCGCGTGTCGCTGAAGATCGCTGGCACCGGTTTGTCACCTGCGTCTCGCCGCGCGAACTCCGGACTCAAATGTTTGCTGTACCACTCATCCACAAAATCCCGCGTATCGGTCGTGTGATAAGTGGAAGTTTGAATGCCATTTTGCGCTTGTTTTATGGCTGCCGCGGCCGCGTCGTCGTCCGGCACTACCAGCGAAGACCGCGGATAGACCGGCAAGCCCGGCCCGACCTCGGTTTCTTTCTCCATGCGGAAGCTTCCACCGGGCGTTCGCACCGTATCCTTGGCGCTGGCCGCCGAAAGCCCCATCGAACGCACCACGCGGCTCGCCAGAAACAAACCGCCCCCCAGCAGCACCGCAAGGCCCGTAAACAGGCCGATCATCATCCACATTAGAGACTTGGACGAAGACGAATTGCCCGATGTAGAACCCTCTGCCATAGCCGATCTCTCCCAAGCGGGCACAATTCGCCCAACTTTTAGTCTGGCAGAGGTGTCGCTGGAACCGGCAGAAAACCCGCCCAGATGTGCTCTAAGCGTTCCTGTTCCTGCGTTCAGGCTTGCTTTTTTCGAGGGCAGGTCGAGTCTTGCTAGTTGAACCGCACTTTCACGTCCGGCCTCTTATCCAGGTGCACCGAATCCACAAACCGCACTTGCCGGTCATCCAATGTGAGTATCATCGAAGAAGTCCGCACGCCTTCTCCAAAAAATCGTACGCCTTTCAAAATGTTGCCATCCGTCACTCCCGTACACGCAAAAATCATTTTCTTCCCAGGCGCCAGATCTTGCGTATCGTAAATCCGCTTCGTATCCTTCACCCCCATTTTTTCAAGTCGTATCTGATCTTCCGGCTTCCCAATCACCAGCCGCGCCAGTATCTGTCCGTTCAAGCAGCGCAGCGCCGCCGCCGTTAACACGCCTTCCGGCGCGCCTCCCGTTCCCATCACCGCGTGCACTCCCGTCCCCACCACAGCCGCCGAAATGCCCGCCGACAAATCTCCATCCCCGATCAAGCGAATCCGCGCCCCCGCTCTGCGAATCTCTTCGATCAGTTTTTCATGCCTCGGCCGGTCTAGCACGATCACCACCAGGTCTTCCACGTCGCGGTCCAGTCTCTTGGCGATCGACTTCAAATTATCCGCAACCGGTGCATCCAGCTCCACCGCGCCTTTGCACGACGGCCCCACCACGATTTTTTCCATGTACAAATCCGGCGCGTGCAGCAATCCGCCGCGCTCGCTCGCCGCCAGCACTGCAATCGAATTGGGCGCTCCCGTCGCGCACAGATTCGTCCCTTCCAGCGGATCGACGGCAATATCCACTTCCGGAAAAAGCGCCTTGGGCGCGTGTGTCGCCAGCCCTACTTTTTCCCCGATGTATAGCATGGGCGCTTCGTCGCGTTCGCCCTCGCCAATCACGATCGTCCCGTCCATCGGCACGGCATCCATTGTCTTCCGCATCGCTTCCACAGCGACTTCGTCGGCCTTGTGACGGTCGCCGAATCCCATCGTCCGCGCCGCAGCCACCGCGCCGTTCTCCACCACGCGCAAAAATTCCAGGCTTAGTTGTTCTTCCATAGAGAAGCGCTCTCCCGCGAGCGCCAATGATAGGCCAATTTGCAGCTTATAGTCGTCAAGAACACAGAAAGAGTCAACAGCGCCGAGCTTGAGCCTTGTCAACAGCAAACCACGGTCATTTCGAACGGAGCAGGCCGACGCCTTTTCTTTCCACTTTGCTCCTGCAAAGTGGTCGGCCCGCGGAGAGAGAAATCTCTCTTCGATTTATCCTCGTTCCGCGACGTTCCGGTCTTAACACTTACTTCGACACAGCCCCCGCCTCAAACAGCAGCGGAAAGAACCGTCCGCCCATCTTCTCCCCTCGCGGAATCACCGGCACTCCCGCCAGCAGCGGCTCATCCGCATTCGACATCACCCCATCGCGAAACACATTGATCACCGTCGCCCGCCGCGGTTTCGGCGTATCGTTCGCGCCAGATCCATGCATCGTCCGCGCATGATGAAACGCGCTCTCGCCCTTTTTCAATTCCACTGCCACCGGCTTGAATTTCTCTTTCAACTCCTCAGGCAAGCTCGCGCGAATCCCGTCCATCTCTCCAGTCAGCACCGGCTTCGGCAAGTCCGGCCACTTATGGCTTCCCGGGACGTAATTCAAACACCCATTCTCCCGCGTCGAATCGTCCAGCCCAATCCAGCATGTGAGATGCGCCAGTGGCGTCGTCCTCGTCCAGTACGAATAATCCTGGTGCCACGCCACCACTCCTCCGTGCCGCGCCGGCTTGCAAAATAATTGGTCGTGCCAAAATCGCACCGCTCCCCCAAGCAGCTGCGACGCCGGCACTAGAAACGCAGGGTTCCACAGCAAATCATGAAATCCCGGCATCACCCGCCACGCCCCCAGCGCATGAAACACCACGCGGTTCGGATCCGTCGATTCGTTCGAATGATACTCGTGAAAAAGTTCGCGCCCCTCATGCGCCGGATTCATCAAGTGTTCCAGCTCTCCGCGCAGCGCCTCCACTTGCTCATCCGTAAAAATCCGCACTCCCGCCAAATACCCGTTCTCCCGAAAAAACTCCACCTGCTCCTCGCTCAAACGGTACTTCTCCCAATCCTCATATGTTTGCACCCGCGCAATTAGGTTTCCCACCGGATGGTGGTAATGAGATAGGTCTTTCACTACGCTCACGCTCCCCGCAGCCCACTCATTTTGTTCCGCCTCAAACACGCATGGTACTTCACCATCTTGGTTTTCACCGACGAAGCAGTTTCAGTCGATTCGGACATGGGTAAAGTAATGACCCCCGTCTCGCAACTCATAACTGAAATGCAGTCTGCCTTCATCGAGTCCAACTTCAAACGCTCCACGCTGCCCCCGGCGTAGGATGCGGCATTCGCCGAGCATGCCCCAGGTAAATTTGTCGTTCTGAGCAAGGTTCAACGCCGCATCCTCCGCCTGGACATGCTTTATCCGAGACTCCAACGCCTCTACTACCTTAGCGTCAGCCAGAGATGTCGTGTCCTCACCTCTTCCGATCCTTCCAAGCAACTCATCCGCCCATTGGATTTCCGGCATCAGAAACTGGTGACCCATGTCGCGGACGCCCTTTGGCGTCACCCGAATCGTCCATATTCCCCTGGGCGTAGAGCACATACCACATGTATCCAACAGTCCGAGGTCTTCTTTCGTTTTGACGCGCACGGTGTTGCCTTCAACTTGGAGGCCTCGATAGTCGAACGTGCGCTGGTAGAGCCTCACTAACAAAGACTTCGCCTCCGCTCCATCCCACTCCCAAAAACTCATCTGCGCAAGCGTGGTCCCTCCATCCGCCGACTGATACGCATCTACGAGAAAGCGCGCGTGGCCATTGGCGGAAGGAGATAGCGCAAGGATTTTATCGACGTTTAGTGGACCGTTGTAGTAAGCACGCCTAACAAGATGAGCCCAGCGACCAATCTCGTCCTCTTGGGCGTAGTGCTTCTCGGCAATATCCTTTATGTTCCAGAGCGCCTGGAAATGACCATCACGGTTGCGTGCCACCACCATGAAGGTGCCTGTGGAGCTGTCCCTAAAGTAGGTGGCCTGGACGACGTAGATTCCGTCGGCAATCCGGACGGCGCTGCCTGAAAAATTGTATTCAGGGTATTCGAGGAAATCCCCATATTTGGACTTTACGCCGTGGGGCGCAGGTGCGAAGCCGTCGAATATGTGTTCCAATTCGTGTTTCGATGGCGTGGGATTATTCTCAAAATACGCTGCAGCCCACTCGCCTGCCAATTCCCAGCCCCCCTTGAGTAGTGCTGGAACTCGTGAATCATCCAAATCCAAGACCTGCCCTTCCGCGCTCTTGGCATTCAGAGCATCCAAAACGCTTTGATGCTGAGCTCTGAGTCGGTCTAACGCGAGGGTCGTGACGCTCTGTTGTAGGATTTCGCTCTTTGCTTCCGGCCCCGGAGTCTGTGCAAATGAGAGGCAGGCCAAAAGCCATCCCATCGCAAAAGAGAATAAAATCACCGTTTTGCTCATCTGCTTCTCTAGATGTACATTGCTAGATCTGCGATTGCGTTTCGCTCGACTAGTTCCATTTTAGCAATGTGTACGTAGTGCCGAGTGAAGATTCATTCGAAGACCTCCATTCAAACAACCATCCGGCTAATCGCAGAACCATCCGTCGCGCGTCGTTGACGCTCCTTGTTTGAATCCATACAATCCGTTGATGTTTCACGTTCACGCTCTTCTCATATTCCACGATGCCACAATATTTTTTTGATCCTCACGCCGGAGCGATATGACCCTAGCCGCTAGATTGGCAAAAATCCTGATCGCCTTCTTCTTGAGCGCCACGCTGGTCACTTCCATCGCCGCTCAGCAGTCTTTCCCCGTCACCTCCACCGTCAACGAACCTACCATCGCCGGCCGCCCCGTCGAACTCGACCCTCAAGGCAAGCTCCTCCCCTGGCCCATGCCCACCAACACCGGCTACTCCTATTCCGGCTATTTCCTCTCGCAATGGACCATCGTCTGGGATCAGTAC
>Ga0209415_10008145_pt1 | contig 18200 bp, 13 predicted proteins | sample PeaSoiSIISIP2007_FD_187696 | JGI IMG/M metagenome (GOLD analysis project Ga0209415, IMG submission 187696) | Peat soil microbial communities from Weissenstadt, Germany - SII-SIP-2007 (SPAdes) (version 2) | ecosystem: Environmental > Terrestrial > Soil > Wetlands > Peat | place: Germany...
CGGCGGCGCGGAGCACCTCGAACTGGCCCGGCGGATTGGCCCATTGGTCCTCTTGGGCCGCCGAGAAAAGCACCGGCCGCGGGGCGCAGAGCGCCACCAGGCAATTCTGATCGAAGGGCAACCGTTCGGGGGCGAGGTTAAACTCTTTGAATTGGGCGTTGAACCAATGAGGAAAATGATCGTTGATGGCCTTGACCGATTCGCCAATCTTGCCACGGCTCGGCGCCGAGCCGCCGCAACCGGCCTGGACCGGAAAGGCCATGGCGATGCGCTCATCGTAGGCCGCCGCCAGCAGCGCGGTCTTGCCGTTGCGCGAATGGCCTATGGCCGCGATGCGGCGCGCGTCGAGGTCGCGGTCGCTCACCAGGTAATCGACGCAGCGCTGGAAGCCCCACGCCCAGGCCGCAATGGTGCCCCGGCTGGCAGGCGGGTTCCGGGCCGGGTCGCCCCCCGCGAGCCAGGCATAAACCCCGCTGCTCACGTCCCCGCGGTCCGAATCCACGTCGCCGCTAAAAAACGCCGCCAGGGCGTAGCCGCGGCGCACGATCTCGCCCAGCGGCCAGTCCGCTGCCTGGGCGCCGCGTCCGGCGTCGGTGGCGGCGTGGTTCGCGCAGCCCGCGCACCCGTCGGCTATCCAGGTCCGCGGCAGCGGGATCCGCCGGTCTGGGGTCAGGGCATGATTGCCGCAGAAATCCATCGCCAGAAAGACCGGCGCCGGCTCGCGCCGCTCATTGGGCACCACCAGCATCAAACCGATGTGTGGCGCATTGGCCTCCGGGCCGGCCTCGAGGGTCACCACCTTCAGCGTCGCCTTGCCGTCGAGGAAATCGCCGTATTGGCCCTCGACCTGGACGCGCAGATGCGCCGGCTTGGGCGGGATGGCTCCATACATGTAATGCGCGAACAGCGCCTGGAGTTCGGGGCGGCGCTCATGCCACCACTGCGCCGGGCTCGAGACCCGTTGCCCGTCCAGCATCACCAGCGGGTCCGGCAGACTCGGTTGGGGCGGCAGTGACGACAGCTCGGGAAACGAACGCGGCGCCTGGGCCGTCGCGCAGACCCCCAGCAGCACCGCCGCAACGGACCCGCCGCCCACGGCAGAGCAGATCAAGAGTGACATAAGATGGGAACGACGGCTCGCGGAAGCGATTTCATTGTGACTCGTTTTCATATTTCGTGGTTCGAGCGCGGCTCGGCCGCAAACCGGCTCGAATCGGAATAGCGCAATCTGTGCCCGGATACAAAGATATTTTGGATTGGCGACGGAACCGGAAGCGATTACTTTTTTGGCGTGGCGAATAATTATTCCATTGCCGGGCACTGGCCTGGCGACTTCGAGGAGGCAGGTTTCCAGCAGTGGGCGGAGAACCTGCGCCAGCAGTTGAGCGCCCCCGCCGTGTCGCTCGGTTTGGTGTTTATGGCCCCGAGGTTCTTCCCGTGCGCCAGGCAGATCCTGGAAATCCTGCGCGTCCACGCCCGCGTCCCCTTGCTGGTCGGTTGTTCGAGCCAAAGCCTCATTGTCGGCGCCTTCGAGGTGGAGGAAAACGCCGGGGTCGCCCTCGGCCTCTATTGGCTGCCCGAAGCCCAACTCCGGGCCTGTCACTTCACCGAACGGCAGGTCCAGGAAGCCACTCAGGCCGGTTATTGGCCCGGGCACACCGGCATCGAGCCCAGCCAGACCAACGGCTGGCTGGTCTTTATCGACCCGTTCCATCTCGACAGTGAGTCCTGGCTGCGGAGTTGGAACGAGGCCTACGCCCCGCTGCCCGTGATGGGCGGTTTGGCCAGCGGCGATTCCACCCAGCAACTCACCCAGTTGTATTTGAACGGCGACGTCTTCGAAGAAGGCGGCCTCGCCATCTCGTTCGGCGGCCAGGTCACGCTCGCCGGCATGATTTCCCAGGGCTGCACGCCCATCGGCGAAACCTGGACCCTGACCAAAGTCGAGCAAAACATCATTCACCAAATCGGCAACCGCCCCGCCTACGAGGTCCTGGCGGAAACCTTCAACCAGCTCACGCCCGAGCAACAATCCAAAGCCCGAGGCAACCTCTTCCTCGGCCTGGTCGTCAACGAATACCTCGAGGAATTCCACCGCGGCGACTTCCTGATTCGCAACCTGATCGGCGTCGACCCGCGCTCCGGCTGCATCGCCGTCTGGGCCCTGCCGCGCGCGGGGCAGACGGTCCAGTTCCAGCGCCGCTCCGCCGCCGCCGCCACCGAGGACCTGACCGAGCTGCTGGCGCGCACCCGAAAGCAGTTGGGCCACGCCACCCTCTACGGCGGTTGTCTCTGCTCTTGCAACGGCCGTGGCCTAAACCTCTTCGGCCACCGCCATCACGATGCCCAAATGATTCAACAGCAACTCGGGCCCCTGGGGCTGGCCGGCTTTTTCTGCAATGGCGAAATCGGCCCCGTCGGCAACAAAAACTTCCTCCACGGCTTCACTGCCTCCCTCGCCCTGTTTGTCAAAAAGAGCGGCCCGGGGAAGGATGAAGGGGAGGGAGAAAGGATGAAGGATAAAGGCTAAAGTGGGAGGGGACCGAAATATAACCTTGATAGAGCCCGATCCTTCCTTTAATTGGTACATCCCCGACGGCGACTTCGTATTTACCCCAACCCATTAATCGTCATTGGCGCAGATCCCGCAGGGCAGCCTGGGTATCCTGGGCGGGAGCGCCTTCACAAAGACGGTCCAGCTCCGCATGAATTTGCTCTGCCGTAAGCCGCACGCGCTTGCGGCGGGACAACACCAGCGGCTCCTTGGCGTCTTCCAACTGGATCGACTGCCCCGGCTTCAAGTGGGAGGCCAGAGAGGGTTTGCGGACCAACTCCCGTTTTGTGATCGTCTTCACGCTGACTAGTATGTCAGCTAATTCGGCATTGGCAAGCCCTCTCACGCCCTTTGCGGGGCCAGGACATGAAACCCCCGCCCCCTTCATGAATTGACCCCGCTTGACGCGGCAGCGCGTCTTTTTCTATTGACATACATAGCTTCACAATGCATAGTGTTGCCGTGCTTACAAAAGAACTTGTGGCCGCTTCGACCGAGCCGATGATACTGTCGCTCCTGTCCCAGGGCGAAAGCTACGGCTACGCGCTGATCCAGGCGGTGAAGCGGCTCTCCGGGGACAAAATCGAGTGGACCGACGGGATGCTCTATCCCGTGCTGCACCGCATGGAGCGGGAGGGCTGGGTGGAATCGCGCTGGGGGGAAGCGGAAAACGGACGCAAACGCAAATACTATTCGCTTAAGCAGGGCGGGAGAAAGGCGTTGAGGGAGCAGCGCGCTCAGTGGGCCACCGTCTCGGGCGTGTTCCGGCAATTGTGGAAGGAGAAGTATGTTTGACCTCGAACGGGCGATTCAAGCGTGGCGGCGGCAAATGGCCGCCAGTGGCGTGCATCCCGCCGAAGTGCTGGATGAACTGGAAGGCCATCTCCGCGACGACGTGGCAGAGCAAGTGCGGTCCGGGGCGGAGGCGGGGCCGGCCTTCGCCGCCGCCGTCCGGCGGTTGGGGCCCGCCTGGGCGCTCGCCAAGGAATTCACGAAGGCGGACCAGGCGCCCCGGCGGCGGCCGCGGAGGAGACTCGTGCAGGGGGTTTGTTTCACTTCCGCGGCGGGGGTCCTCCTGATCAACACCTGGACGCTGCTCGAGTACGACCTGGGCGTGGCGGAGCGCGTGGCGGGGTTGTGCGCGGTCGTCCTGGCCGCTCTGTACCTGGCCAGCGTGCCTTTTCTGCGCGGGCTGCTTTCCGGGGCGGCTTGGGTGCGATTCATGGCGACAGTCAAGCTCGCGAGCCTCCTCCTGGCTCTCGTGCCGGTTTGGGCGCTGCTCACCGCCGGGGGGATCATCCGCGTCGGCATCCTGCCGAGCATGGTTATCTGGCTGTTCTACGCCGCCGTGGCTATCAGCCTTTTTCCTGGCGCGCTCGGCGGGGACCCAGGCCAGGAGGGCGGCTCCGGCGCTCCCTTGCCGCCCTCGAATCCGCGGCCGCAAACGATCCCCCCGAACTGGCCGGTTCCACCGGAGCTTGAGAGCCCTCTTCCCCCGTCGAGGGCCCTTGCAGCCAACGCCCGGCAATCGCTCGAATTGGCGCGCGAGGAAGCCCGGCGCCTGGGCCATGATTTCATCGGCACCGAACACGTCCTTCTCGGAATCCTCGAGTCCGCAACCGGCAGCCTGGCTGCGGTGCTGCAAAACCGTGGGCTGGATCGCGAGGCCCTGCGCCGGGAAATCGAGCGGTTGGTGGCGCCCCTGCCGCCGCGCGCGAACCCGACGGCGCTCCCTTTCACCCCGCGCGCGCGAAGGGCGCCCCGGTTGGCGGGCAGCGAAGCCAAACGGCTCAAGCGTCCGGTGATTGGCGCCGAACACCTGCTCCTGGGCCTGCTCCGCGAGGGCAGCGGCGTGGCGGCCCAGGCCTTGAAGAATCTCGGCTTCCGGCTTCAGCCGCTGCGCGCGGAGATTTCGGAATGAGTCAAGAACAATGAAGCAGATGTTTCTCGCTTGCCCCCGGCAGTCGATTCTGTCATCATGCGCGGGCGTCGGCGGACCGATGCGCCCAGTCGGCAGCGGTTGGGCGTCTGACCGCCCTTTATCAAAATCAAGCGCATTATGAAAACTCCTTCCTCGACTCGACGGCAATTCCTGAGACAGACCACCGGGCTGGCCCTATCGGTCACGGCCTTTCCTTCGCTCGTCCCGGCCTCCGCGCTGGGCCGGGGAGGCAACGTCGCCCCCAACGACCGCATTGGCGTGGCGGCCATTGGCGTCGGGCCGCAGGGGACGGGCGACATGAGCAATTTCCTGGGGCAGAAAGACGCCCAGGTGCGGGTCGTGTGCGATGTCAAGACGGATCAACTCGAACAGGCCCGCCAGCTTGTGAATCAGCGCTACCAGAACCAGGATTGCGCCTGCTCGGGCGATTTCCGCGAGGTGCTGGCGCGCAAAGACATTGATGCCTGCCTCATCGCCACGCCCGACCATTGGCATGTCTTGACGGCCCTGGCCGCGGTGCGGGCCGGCAAGGATGTCTATCTGGAAAAGCCGATGGGCCTGAGCCTCACCGAGGACTGGACGCTGCGACAGGAGGTCCATCGATGCCAGCGGGTCTTCCAGTTCGGCACCCAGCAGCGCTCCTCGCGCATTTTTCGCCTCGCCTGTGAGTTGGTCCGCAGTGGGCGGATCGGCAAACTCAAGCACATCAATGTCTGGGCCCCCGGCAGCAGCCCCGGCGGTCCGACCAACGTCGTCCCCGTTCCGCCCGGCCTGAATTATGATTTCTGGCTCGGCCCCGCCCCCTTTAAACCTCATACCCAGGACCTTTGCTCGGCCGACGGCGCCAAGAAGACCTGGTGGTTCATCACCGATTACGCCCTCGGCTTCATTGCCGGCTGGGGCATCCATCCGATCGACATCGCCCTCTGGGGCGGCGGCGACTTGCTCGGCGGACCGGTCGAGATCCAGGGGCGCGGGTCCTTCCACATGGAAGGGGCTTGCGACACCGCCACCGTCTGGAACGTGGGCATGAAATTTGCCAGTGGCGTCACGCTCAAGTATGTGGGCGTTCCCAACGGAGGCAACCAGGGACAGGGGACGTCTGACACCTGGCCCGAGGCCACGGAATGGAAGCAGCGCTACCGTCGCATCACGAGCCACGGCACCGCCTTTGAAGGCGCCGAGGGCTGGGTGCATGTCGACCGCGAGGGGATCAACCTTCAGCCCGAGAGCCTGATCGATGAGAAAGAAGAGGCCCTGTCCGTGCAGCTCAAGAGGAGCTCTAACCATGCGCGGGACTTCCTGGATTGTGTCAGGAGCCGCGCGGAAACGATCTGCCCCATCGACGAGTCGGTGCGTGGCGACGCCCTCTGCCACCTCAGCGATATCGCCATCCGGCTCAATCGCAAGGTCGCTTGGGACCTCGCTCAGGAGCGGTTCCTCGGCGACGACGAGGCCAACCTCCGCATCCGCGCCCGAAAAATGCGCTCGCCGTGGCGTCTCTAACCGGCAGACCATTCCGGCTGGGCGTGCTGGGTTCCGGCAAGGGCTCGAATTTCCTGGCCATTGCCGCGGCCTGCGCGGCAGGCACGCTCCCGGCGCAAGTGGCCCTGGTGCTGAGCGACGTGGCCGAGGCCGGTATTCTCGAGCGCGCGCGGGAACACAACCTCCCCGCGCGATTCATCGCGCCGGGCAAATTCCGCGCCAAATTGGACGAGGAGGCGGAGCGGGCCTACGTCGAGGCCCTGCGCGCCGCCGAGGTGGAGCTAGTCGTCCTGGCCGGCTTCATGCGCGTGCTCAAGAGTCAGTTCCTGCAAGCCTTCCCCGGCCGCATCGTCAATATCCATCCTTCACTGCTGCCGTCTTTCCCGGGGCTCGAGGCCTGGAAGCAGGCCCAGGCTTACGGAGTCAAGCTGAGCGGTTGCACCGTCCATTTCGTCGATGCCGGGGTCGATGCCGGCCCGATTATCGGGCAACAGGCCGTGCCGGTCCTGGATGAGGATACCCCGGAGTCGCTTCACCAACGCATCCAGGCTGCCGAGCACGAATTGTATCCCCGCTGCCTCGCCGCGATTGCCCGCGGCCAGATGGTGCTCGAAGGGCGCCGCGTGATGGTCCTGGCAACTCCGCCCCCCCGGAATCCTTAAGACAGCGCCAACGGCGCGGCTTCATGCCAGCCTGGGCCAACGGCCCAGGTCACGACCGGAAAAGTGCCAAAGGGCTGAAAGCCCGCCTCATACGATGTCGCTATTTCGGGCGCTCCATCTGGCGGAAGACCACGCAGGTCGCGAGGAGCGCGAGGTTGGCGCATCCGAGGATGGTGATCACCGTGCCGAAGGAACTGTGGAAGTGCTGCAGCGCCTCCCAGTACCCGAAGGCCACGGTCGCCAGCCACGGCACGCAGCGGAACTTCCCGCGTGCCAGCAGGACGGTTGCCAGGGTGAGCGGCACCTGCGCCAGCGCGTAGCGGTGGATGAGCGGGAGGATCGAGGCGTACTCAGGTTTCGAGAGTATCCTGATGGCCAGGGGTGCGGCGACTCGGAGGCCCTCGGCGGCCAACACCCCGAGCGCCAGCGTTTCGACCAGGGTTATGGCCACGACGTCGGTCTTGCGGCCCCGCGCCAGGCCGGCGACCACCTTGGGGAACATGACGGCCGTGAGCGAGCTGGCCATAATCACGATGGCCGGCAACCCCATCCACAGCAACACCGGGAGCAGCGCTCCAAAGGCGGCATACTCGGCATTAGGCAACCGCTTCGACAGGGTGTGGACGAGCGACATCAGGATGCCGCTCGCCACGGTGGCGATCATCATCCAACTGCTCTGCTGGAAGAAGCTGGCTCGGGAGTCGGCAGCCTTGGTCTCCCGCCCAGGCTGCAGGCTTGCCATGGCTCCGCTGGGTTCGGACGTATTCCTCACGCACCTCTTTCAGCCGAACCACGCGGCGGTGAGCATGAGGCACTGGGCAGGGAACAGAGGGATGGCCCGCCAGCGTTTGTGGGCGGCGGTAAACTCGGCCACGGCCTGATTGACGCCCTCCGCCCCTCGGTCGTAATCGTCCAGGACCAGGAAGCTGCGATCCAGCAGAATCCGTTCCTGTTCCAGGTAATTGAGCGACTCGAGGGTGGCCTTGTAAACGTCCACGTCCAGATGGACGAACGAAACCGGCGCCAGGGTCTTCCCGGCACATGATGCCGGGAAAAAGCCGTCGATGACCTCGTAGTTCCGTTTTCGCGAGATGAACAGGGCGGCGACCCGCTCCTTGCTTGTCCCGGTGAACATTTCCTGGTTGAAGCTCTTATCAAGCGTCGGATGGACCTCCTCAAAACTGCGGAACGAATCACAAGCGATGATCTTGCGGCCCGGACAACTGTTGGAAAGGTGCAGGGCGCCCCCGCCCCGGAACGAGCCAATCTCCAGGATGTTGCCGCCAGGATCGGTCATCCTGCACAGCCTCCACAAATTGGCCAGACGCGCGGTGTCGAGCAGCGTCAACTCGGCAACCTCCCTCACTGAAGCCTGGAAAGCCGCATCTGCAAGAATCTCGACACCGAGAGGGTCAATCGGCCTAATGATGGGAAAAGCCCCATGGACGTTTCGCAGATGAAAGCGAAGTTGACGGAACCGGTATCTGATCCCATCGCGTAACTTGTCCCAGGTCGTCTGCAGCATAAGTGTCAGCGCATTTCGATCGGGAGGCGCTCCAGGCGGATGCAGCACGACACACTAGTAGGAGCCGCAGAGGACCCGCTGCGGAAGCGAGCCGATCCAGAGGTCATAAATGCGGCGCAAAACACGCTCACGTGGAATGGGGGGCAGCCGCGACTTGTCAGCCGTCAACACCAGGTGGAAGCTGCGGGGCGCGCCATACTTCGGACCCCTAACGAACTGCGTGTGAAAATAGCGGACATGAGGTTCGGAGTGCTCAAGCCCTAGTTCCGCGAACTTGCATATCCACCAGGGTTTGGGCCGGACGGTCTGGTGCAACCTAACTCCGTGGACGGTCTCTTCGTTTGGCGAGACACTCATGATCCAGATTCCATCCGGCGCCAGATGGTTCTTAACGTTGGCCGCAACCCTGGCAATGTCGGGCTCGGCGATGTGCTCGATCATCTCCCAGCAAGTCACCACCTCGAATGGCAGGCGCTTGGTTTCACTCTCGGTCTCAAGGAGCAGCTCGAAATTGCCGGTGACGTCGCACGTAAAGAGGTGCTCCGGGATGCTTCGCCACTCAGCGCGGCGGTAGCGTTTGGAGAAATCACTACCCTCCAACCCCACCGCAAAACATCCGTCGTCCAGACAGGCCTTGACAAAGCCGCCGCCGGAGCAGCCCATATCCAGGACCTTGAGTTGTTCGGGCCTTGGATACAGGTTGTAAAGCTTGTAGTTGAACTGCCGATTGACGCTGTTGTCCCTCATGGTCCCCCAGGGCATCAGATGGTCGGGTGACCCGAGTGCCACCTCTCGTTCTGCCTTAAGGAGAATGCGGAAGGGAACCGATTGCGAAGTTTGGCTCGGCGTCATGGGCATGTCTCTCTGTTTTCCAATGCACTGAACTGAGGGATAATGTGGGAGAATATCTCTTGCCGGTCAAGATTTCCCGGTGAAGGGCTTGACCGCCCGGGCGGGCCACGTATGATTTCCACGATGAATTGGACCAAATGCCGGTTGCCGCAGGACAGCCGCACGGTCTGGGCTCGCACGATATTCGTCCTGAACCCCAGATACGTTCGAGCCAGACCATGAACCCGAATTTCCGAACGACTATTCCCCTCCCGTGGTTGGCGGCTTTGGCCATCGCGCTGGGCTATCCGTGCCGGGGCCATGGGGCCGCGCCCGAGAACAAGCCTTGGTTCCAACGCTGTTTGGTCGGCATGCATATCGACCCGACAGGAACGCAATTCGGCATCGACCCCAAAGACACCGGTTATGCGGCTGGATTTGACGGACGTGACGTGGCGCGGCACTGCCAAGAGGCAGGCGGGGAGTATTTGTGCCTTTGGACCCGGGACGAGCAACACGTCTATTATGACTCGAAGCTCGAGCCCAAGGCGCCCGGACTGGGGAGCCGCGACGTTCTCCGGGAGGCGGTGGAGGAAGGGCACAAACGCGGCTTGGCGGTCATCGCCTACAACACGCAGCAGTACTGCCTCGAAACGCTCCGCCAGCATCCCGAGTGGCGGATGGTGGCCGCCGACGGCCAGCCCATCGCGCGGGTTTGTTTTCGGTCCGGCTATCTTGATTACATGAAGAAGCTGCTCGCCGAACAGCTCGCCTATGGCATTGACGGACTCGAGTTGGACATGATGGACCAGGGCTTCATCCCTCCTTATGGGTGCTGGTGCCCAACCTGCCAGCAGGAGTTCGAGGCCCAATGCGGCCGGCCAATGCCGCGCCACATGACCTGGGACGAGGATTGGGACCGGATGCTCGAGTTGCGCTACGCCAGCAGCGACCACTTCGAGAAGGAATTGACGCAATACGTTCACCGCCTCAACCCGCGCGCCACGGTGTACTTCAACTATCACGGCTACCCGCCGTGGTCCTGGCAGTGCGGCCAGCGCCCGGTCCAGCACGCGGTCAATGGGGACTTCCTGGCCGGCGAGACTGGCCTGTGGGGATTCGGCGCTTTGTCCGTCGGGCTCAATGCGGAGTTCTTCCGCGCTGCAAGACCCGGCAACCCCTTCAACGCGGCCATACAACGCGGCGTTCGCGGCTATCATGACCAGACCACGCGCCCACTCAACGATCTGCGCTGGGAACTGCTGGACCTGCTTGCCCACGGCGCTTTCGTCACCTTGATCGATAAGACCGGTTTCGATGGCCGGATCGACCCGGCGGCCTACGACCGCTTCCGGCTTCTGTTCAACGAGGCGCTGGCCAAGCGCGCACACTTTGGCCATCCGCCCGTCCAGGAGATCGGCATCTACTATAGCAGCCGGACCCGCGACTGGATGGGCCGCGACAAGCCGGCGGATTACTTCATGGCCTTCGAGGGGGCCCACAAGGCCATGGTTTACGAGCACATCCCCTGGGGTATCGTTCATGAGGAAAACATGACGCTCGAGGCCCTGCGGCAATTCCCCATCCTGCTTCTGCCCAACGCGGCCATCCTGTCGGACAGTCAAGTCCTTCTCTTCCGCCGCTACGTCGAGGCCGGCGGCAAGCTCATCATTACGGGCCTCAGCGGCACGCTCGACCGATTCGGCCGGAAACAGCAGGAGTCCTCGCTCCCGGAACTCATCGGCGCCAGGCTCGTGGGCCCGCTCGAGTCCCAGGATAACTGGGTCACTTTTCCCGCCGCTGCCGGCCCCGGCCTGAACGCCCTGCAGGGTGACATCCGGTCCGCCTGGCCTTTCCTGGTCAAAGGTCCTGCGGTCGTCTATCAACCGGCCGCAGCCTCGGTCGTGGGCGACCTGCTCAAGCCTCGCCGCACGCTCCTCCAGCAAAAAGCAAGCACCGCAGACCCGGACTGGCTCATGAGTGCCGGCGAACGAGTCGGCCCCGCCATCCTCGTGAACCGACTCGGCCAGGGCACGGTCCTGACTTTCGCCGGCTCACCCGACTTCGCCACCGCCAGCGAACTCCACATTGTCGAGGCGCGCAAGCTCCTTCGCTATGCGGTGCGCTTTCTCAATCCAAAGCCCCTGGTCGAGATTGCCGCGCCGGCAACCGTCGAGGCGGTGGTTACCGATGACCCCGCCCAGCGCGCCTTGCGCGTGCATCTGATCGCTTATAATTCGCCGCCGCAGGCCACGCCGTCCTCGGACTCGCCTTATGTTCTGCCGGCCCTTATTGAAGACGCGCCGATCTACCGCGCGAGCATCACCGTGAACCGGCCCTTCAAGCACGCTGCCGCCCTGAACCGCTCCACCCGCCTGCGCCGCCACGCCAACCGCCTCGACCTGACCGTCGAGGATATTCATGAGGTCATCGTGCTGCAGTACTGACTGCGCGCTTTACTGCCGGCTTGCTCAGCACGAAGTTGGTGGCCCGCCGCGGCCAGGAGAGTTGCATCGGATTGGAGTTCTCATATCTACAACCTTCGATCTGAAGCTGGCCAGATTGCTCTGTGAGCCGGTGATTCGGCCACTGTCCGCGAGGTTGGCGCCGTTGAGTTGCCATTGATAGCTCTGGGGCTCAGCGGACTAAGCAGGGCGCTCAGACCGAGGATCGTTCGAAAAGCGCCCAGCGTTCTCATACCTGAGTTCTTAACGAATCACCGCCCAGTTACGCTCGGCACCGAGATGCGGAAAGGGCCCTTGACCGCATGCCCTCCCTGTGAGGGCGCCGGTCTCTTTCCCGCCACCATGACCTGCCCATCCCAACTGGCGAAGGCGCGTGGGACCAGGTCCACGGTCACCTCCCGCACCGTCGGCGAGTCCCCGAAGGCCACAGCCGACACACTGCCGCTGGGGCCGATCACGTCGAAATACACGGTGAATACCGGGCCGCCGTCGGCCACCTCGAGCCCCGTGCCCGCCGGATCGTCCCACGAAAACGTGAGCCGGCCGCTCTCCGCTAAACCCGCCCCAAAGTTATCCTCCCCCAGTCCGCGCACCCCAAATTCGCCAACGTCGGCATACCGCAACACCCTCGCATCCCAGCCCAGGCTAAACTGCGCACTGGTTCCTCCGGTGAACCCGCCAACACTCACCTGCACCGCCACTCTCTGCCCCGGCTGAACTACCTGTCCCCGCGCCTCGAAGCGGACCGCGGAGATCTCCGGGTTCGACTGTAGCCCCGGCTCAGTGCCGCTGGGCAACTTCACTTGTGGACCCGCTCCGGGACCAACCCACGAATGGTTCACGTCCCCGAGCTTGATCGCCACATAATCCTGTCCCGTCACGTCCGCCATCAGGTCCGGGTACAACCGGCTCGAGGGCGCTCCCCACGGATTTAAGGGGTCTGGAAACAGATAATCCGCCGGCACGAACCGCCACAAGCCCGCCGGGAACGCATTAGTCAGAGCCAAAATCAAGCGGCGGATCAAGGCTATGTCCAGCGTGTCCACCGTCCCCGAGGCGTTCACGTCGGCCGCCAACAAGGCGTAGGGTGAACCCAAAGGGGCCAGGTCGAGGATCTGCCGCCGAATGAGGGCGATACCCAGCGTGCTGACTCCGTTAGCCGGGGGATCGTCGTCCCCCTTCGCGGGACTGATCTCGTAATCAACGCCCGCGGCCAGGCCCGGGAAACTATAGCTGCCGTCCGTCGCGGTCGCCTGGTTGAGATTGGTAGCACCCGTGAGGTTAACCGTTACCCCCGCGACCGCCTGGTCCGAGGGACCGCTCGGCGGGTAGTTGGTGGGGTAGTACCTAACTTGTCCGCCGATGACCACCTTCGGCACCAAGGCCACGGATAAAAGGCCAGGGGCAGTCTGGGCGGGCACCAAGGTCAGATCGGAGTTGGCGACCTGAAGGGTCGTCGGCGTGCCGTCTATCGTGACCGAACTGGCCGCCCCTGCGTTTCCTATCATGTTGAGGCGGATCGCAAACAATGAGGCGCCATCGCCCAGCGATTGACCCGATCCAGTGGGATCATCCCAGGAGACTGTCAGCGTGCCGCTGCTGGTCAACGCGGTTCCAAAACTGGCGGCGCCCAATCCGGGCAATCCGAACTGTTCGACATCGACATAGGTGGCCACGGTGGGATCCCAGTGAAGCGAGAATTGGAAGGTAAGAATGCGGGTGAAGAGGTCCACCTGAATGGGCACCAATACTTGGGAGAACTGCGGCCCGCTACTGGTGCCGGCGGCGAAGCGCAGCCCGTTCGCTGTGCCAACCGGAGCGGCGATAAACACCTCAGGGGGGGTCGTGTAACCAGCGCCGGCATCGCTAATGATGATGCCGACCACCACGCCGTTGGCGACCACGGCGGTGGCTTGCGCGCCAGTGCCGCCGCCTCCCTCAAATGCGACGGCAGGCGCGTTGGTGTATGCGCAACCACCGTCCGTGATATTGACCGCAACCACAAAACCATTGGTCACGGTCGCCGTAGCCGTGGCCGCCCGTGGGGTGCAGGCGGCCGCTCGGAGAGCGTAAAGCTGCTGGACTTCGGCGCTCGAGAGGGCACGGTTGTAGAAGCGCAAGTCCGCCATGCTCCCCTTCCAAGGGGCGCTTGGGAAATTGGGGTTCCCAGCGCCCCAGCCATTGCCAACCGTGCCGTGCTGCATAATTGGGTTGCCTGGATTGACGGTCTGGAACGGTGCGCTATCCGTCATTACTCCATTGAAAAAGATGCTCAATGTCCCGCGGTCCACTCCCCCGCCGGCCAGCGTAACCGCGAGGTGGTTCCAGCCATTGGTGAGGACGTTGGGAACCTCAGGACCGAGCCAATTGCCGGGAGTTGATATATTGAACGCGGCGATGTCCAGGAGCCCATCCAGGAGGTCGATGGAGAAGCAAGGGCCTCCTGGCGCCCCCTCCATATACATCGATTGCACCGATGGATTCACAGGACCGGCCTGAGGGCTGTAGAGCCAGGCAGACCAACTCCAGTTTGCCTGCTCCTCGATCAAGGTCTGATTGACGATGCCATAGGACGACACGCCGTCGAAAGTGGCCGCTTGCCGCATGTCCGAGGCGAGCGAGCCAACGGCGGTGAACACAACGTTGTTGAGGGTTAGGTCCAAGCCGTGGCCGCTCTGGTCCTTCCCGTCCTCGGTGAACGGGTAATACGCGACCAGACCGCTGGTGAGGGAGGATTGAGCCTGGACCTGAACGGCCAGACCCAAGACCATGGTGAGAATCCCAAGGACTGCTTTAGTTGCTTTCATGGAAACCTTCTTAATACGTTGCCGCGGTTATAGGCCTTCTCGCCAAGGACTGCAAGCGAAATCCACCTTTTCTTTCTTGAGCAAGACTTATCAGGTTGGCTTACCGGCTGTCAATACGAAAGTCAGCCGGTCTCTGAAACCTGGCGGAAGCGCGCTGGTGATCCAGTTGTAGAGCGTGCCGCAGGAGCCCGCGTGCCCAAGGTCGGACCTGGATTCAAAGCGACTCACTTCAAGGTCGACAGACTTCGCCGCGGTCTCGACTTCCCTGCGCGTTGGCTCGCGCCAGTGACCCCAGTCGCCATGTTCGGCTTGCGCCTTGAGCGGAAACGGTTGCCGCCCCAAGGCCAGCTTGATGCGGTTCTTGAGGCTGGCCGCATTCGGCACGGAGAGCAGCAGCTTGCCATCGGGCTTGAGCAGCGCCTTTAACTCGTGCAGCGCCAAGGGCAAGGGCAGGCGCAAATGCTCCACGACCTCGCAGCACGTCACGAGGTCGTAGCGCTCCGGTCGCGGCCACGGCATCAGGTTCAGGTCGTGCTCCACGTGCTTTTCTCCCGGGCGAAGGTCCAAATCCTCAGTGTCGAACCCGAGAGAGTCCACGCGGCCAAAAACCTGCCTGAGCCTCTGGGTGAGAATGTGCGGGCCGATGTCGAGAACGATCGCGGGGGCGGCAGTGACTTGCTCTGCGATCCTGACGGTGCGGTCCAGGCGGCGGTGGTGTTGGGCCTCGTAGGTCATGGGGTTTGCTTACCGGCATTTGTTTAATTATCCAATTGGAGGCTATGATGAACCTGCGGTCCTGTCAGCGCAAAAACAATCGCCCGCCCGATTGCAAATTGCAAATTGCAAATTGAAAACCGAAAACTCCGGTGCGAGATGGTTTGTCGGAGCGGCCGTGACTTGCAGCCGGGCTGGGACGGCGCGAGCCAAGCGTTGCTTGCGGCGTCGTTCCCCTTGTTGAGAATTGCTGGCCACCGGCGACAACTGCCTTGACTGGCCGGCGGGAGGCCGGCAGAATGGCCTCAAGCATTTCGCCAGCGAATCGGCGACCAAACGGGACATGACGATGTGATGCCAACAAGCAAGAATATGAAACCGCCGGGTTCCACTGGTCAGCCGTCTCTGGAGGAGCCGGAGCGGCGCTCGGGCTATGGTCAGTTCCTACTGATGGCCGTTTTGTTGATCGGGGCGATTCTGCTCCTGTTCTGGAAGGCGTTGTTCTTCGGGGACTATGCTGTGTTTGCCAACGACGGTCCGCTGGGTCACCTCAGCGCCCGCTGGGCCGCCGATTTGCCGGGCAATGTATTGCGCGTCTGGCAGGACCTGAACTGGCTCGGCGGCGCAGAGCCCAACGGCATACCCAATATTTCGGTAATGCTCAACACGGTGCTTGGGGCCTTGATGTTCTCGAAGCTGTACGCCCCATTTGCGATCTTGTTTCTGGGGCTGAGCGCCTGGTTCTTTTTCCGGCAGTGGAAGTTCTCGCCGGCGGTCTGCCTGCTGGGCGGGTTGGCGGCGGCCTTGAATTCGGACTTCTTCTCCACCGCCTGCTGGGGTGTGGCCTCGCAACCGATCTCTTTCGGAATGGCTTTCCTGGCCTTGGCCGCGTTGGCGGATGAGTCCAGCCCCAGGCGCTGGGTCCGCGTAGCCCTGGCGGGAATGGCGGTGGGGATGGTAGTGAACGATTCGTTCGACATCGGGGCGCTATTCAGCTTGTTTATCGCGGCCTTTGTCGTGTTCCAGGCCTTCAACGCCGAAGGAGCCCGGGCCAGGAATCTGGCCGTGGGTCTGGGGCGGCTCGCGCTGGTGGCGGCGTGTGCGGTGGTGGTCGCCGCGGGCGCGCTGTTCAGCCTCGTCAATACCCAGGTCATAGGCGTCGTCGGCATGGAGCAGGATGCCGCCAGCAAGGCCCAGCGATGGAATGATGCCACCCTCTTTAGCCTCCCCAAAAAAGAGACCCTCGGCGTCCTGGTCCCGGGCCTTTTCGGTTTCCGGATGGACACGCCTGGAGGCGGCGCTTACTGGGGCGCGGTGGCCCAGGACCCGGCTTATGAGCGCTATTTCGAGGCCAAGCGCGCCGGAGCAGAGGCGACCCGGCCGGACGCAAGTCCCCGCTTTACGGGCGGGGGGTGTTACGCGGGGGTGCTCGTCGTGCTGGTCGCGCTCTGGGGGGTTCTGCAATCGTTCCGGAGGACCGAGGGGGTCCTTTTGGCCCGGGAGCGTCGGTTCATCTGGTTTTGGCTGGGAGGGGCGCTGGTGACCTTGCTGATGGCGTACGGACGGTTTGCGCCGTTCTACAAAATCTTCTATGCGCTGCCTTTCGCCTCGGTTATCCGCAGTCCGGCCAAGTTCATCCACCTGTTCACTTGGGCGCTGATCATCCTCTTCGGTTACGGATTGCAGGGCCTGAGCCGGCTTTGCCTCGAGGGGCCGGCCGGGGAGGAGCCGAGGGGCCCGCGTTGGCCATCGAGGGCCTGGTGGGCAGCAATGATCCGCAGCATTGGCGGGTTCTGGCAGGGCCTGGGTTCCCAATGGAGGACCTGGTGGACCACGGCGGGGGCCTGGGACAGGAACTGGGTGAGAGGCTCGGTGGTGGGGCTGGGAGCGAGCCTGGCAGCCGGGGTGCTGTACGCCGGCAAGCGCCACGCCCTGGTAACCTACCTGCAAGACGTCCATTTCGATGCCGCCACCAGCAATGCCATAGCCGCGTTCAGCCTTCGGCAGGTGGCGTGGTTTATCCTTTGCCTGATACTGGCTCTGAGCCTGCTCGCCGTGCTGCTGAGCGGCTTCTTCAAGGGCCGCGCCAGATCGGGGGCGGCTTTGGTGGGAGTCTTGCTGGCCGGGGATTTGGTGGTGGCCAACCTGCCGTGGGTGGTCATTTATAATTGGAAAGAGGTCTATGAGTCGAACCCGATCCTCGATTTCCTGCGCGAAAAGCCGTACGAACAGCGCGTGTCGGTCTTGCGGGGGATGGAACAGTTCCTCGACCTCCGCAACCTCCCGACGAACGCGGTCCCGCTGGTCCAGAATTACTTGACCATGGAGCAGCTCTACGACAGCGAGTGGGTGCAACATCTCTTCCAGTACTACGACATCCAGTCGCTCGACGTCATCCAACTGCCGCGCGTGCCCGTCGAGTACAACAACTATGAGACCGCCCTGAGAGGCGTCGCGCTGCGGCATTGGGAGCTGACCAATACGCGCTACCTGCTGGGCCTGGCCATCCCGGTCGATCAACTCAACCAGCTCGTCGACCCGGCCCGCAGGTCGTTCAAGATACTGAAGTGTTTTGCGGTGGTCCCCAAACCGGAACTGACCGGCCCGGCGTCAGCCTTCACTCAAATGACTGCCGTCCCTACCACCGACGTTCCGTGCGCCCTCTACGAGTTCGCCGCCGCCCTGCCGCGCGCCAAACTCTACAGCAATTGGCAACTCTCGACCAATGACCAGGAGACCCTCAAGCAATTGGCCAGCCCCGCCTTCGACCCCGCACGAAAGGTCTTGGTGGCCGCTCGAATCCCAGCGCCCCTCGCCGCCGATGCCAATAAGTCCGCCGGCACTGTGGACTTTACCAGCTACGCCCCCAAGCAAATCCGGTTGCAGGCCAAGGCCGCGGCGCCTTCCGTGCTGCTGTTGAACGACCGGTTCGATCCGGGCTGGAAGGTGAAGGTGGACGGAAAACCGGCGGAGTTGCTGCGCTGCAATTACATCATGCGCGGGGTGCAGGTGTCGCCGGGAGAGCACGAAATCGAGTTTCGGTTCACGGCGCCGCTTGCCGCGCTGTGCGTCAGCCTCTTGGGAATTGTGGCGGGCGTTGGGTTGCTCTGTTTCCTGGGCTTCTCCCGCAGGACAGGATTAGGAGGCCATTCACAATAACATGGACAACTATCGCGCCGGGATTTTGACCGCTGGCGAGGCGCGAGCGAGGAGCA
>Ga0209415_10008146_pt1 | contig 18199 bp, 15 predicted proteins | sample PeaSoiSIISIP2007_FD_187696 | JGI IMG/M metagenome (GOLD analysis project Ga0209415, IMG submission 187696) | Peat soil microbial communities from Weissenstadt, Germany - SII-SIP-2007 (SPAdes) (version 2) | ecosystem: Environmental > Terrestrial > Soil > Wetlands > Peat | place: Germany...
CTCCGGCGGTCCGGGAGCGCTTCAAACGAGTCGACCGGCGGCTGAACGCCGCCTAATTTTTGTCACATCAAGGCTAAGCTAACCCTGATGCGAGAAAATCGTCACTACGAGGCACACGAGTCCCGTTCGGCAACGCCACTTCGATACGTGTTGACGATAGAGGATCACTTGTTGTTATAAGAGCCAGCTATGCTCAGGATGATCCTCGCGCTAGTGCTGCTGGCGCTTTCCTTCCTTCCGCGCTGCGCAGCTTGTGCGTGCGTCGGTGACTGCACCGGCGACGGCAGTGTGACCGTCAACGAGCTGCTCACGATGGTGAACATCGCACTGGGCAACGCTCACGTCGGAACCTGCATGACTGGCGATGCCAACCATGACATGCAGATCACGATCGATGAGATTCTCACCGCGGTGAACAACGCCCTGAACGGCTGCCCAGCCGAGGCGACAGCGACGGGCACGACTCCGCTCACGGACACCGAAACGCCGACTGCGGTGGCGACAAGCACCTCAACCGCCACTGAAACCGCAACGTTTTCGCCGTTGCCTCAACCGACCGCTACGGCAACCGCAACCCAGAGCCCTACGGCAACGTCGTCGACGACGACCACCCCCACGTCCACGATCACGCCCGCTCCGTTGACGCCGACTCCGACCGAGACGTCGATGCCTGTGGTGGCCCACTTCTGTGACCTCCCCGGCTCGGTACAGACGACGGCGAGCGGCGTGGTCGTCGTCCCCGGCGGACCGACCGGTGCACCCAATCTCAGCTTTCTCCACCTGCCGGTCGGCTTCTGCGCCCACTTCTTTGCCAACGTCGGCAATGCGCGCCAGCTGCGTTTCGCCCCGGGCGGCGAGCTGTTCGTGGCGTCGCCCACTACGGGCACGACCGGCGGTGGCGCGGGCGGCCGGGCGGCGATCATCGTGCTGCCCGACGACAATCACGACGGCGTGGCGGACGCACCGACAACAACTTTCCTGAGCGGAGTGCCCTCGACTCAGGGCATGCTCTTCTTCGACGGCTATTTCTACTACCAGAACGGGACGAAGATCATGCGCGTATCCTACGCGACGGGCGATCGCTCGCCGTCGGGCAGCAGCGAACAGGTGGCGGACATCACCATCTACGTCTCCAGCCTGCACTGGCCGAAGGCGCTCGATGTTGCCGATGACGGGGCCATATACGTCAGCAATGGCGGGGACCAGGGAGAGGCCTGCAATCCCACGCATCCCTTTCACGGCGGCATCCTCAAGCTCGACGGTTCACCCGGTGGCACGCCGGTGGCCAAGGGCTTCCGCAACCCCATTTCGCTGCGCTGCTCGCGTGGCCACGACCTCTGCTTCGCGGCCGAGCTGACCAGAGACTTCACGGCCAGCGAGGGCGGGCGGGAAAAGCTCGTGCCCATCCGTCAGGGCGACGATTGGGGATTTCCCTGCTGCGCCACCCAAGACCTGCCGTTCCCCGAAATCACGCCGGTCCCCGACTGTTCCACGGTCACGCCCGAGAGCGTCTCCTTCATCGTCGGCAACACGCCCTTCGACCTGGATTTCGAGACCGGCAAATGGCCGGCGCCGTGGAACGACCGCGTGTACGTGCCGATGCATGGCGCGGCGGGCAGCTGGGCGGGCGCCCGGATGGTCGCCATCCAGCTGGATCCGATGACCGGCGAGTTGCTTCCCGGCTCGGATCTCCCGGGCATGTCGAGCGGGGCCATGGCCGACTTCGCCACCGGCTGGGACGACGGCACCTTATCACACGGCCGACCGGCCGATGTCGCCTTCGCCCCGGATGGCCGTCTGTTCCTGGGGAACGACAACAACGGCGACATCATCTGGATCGCGCCGTTGGACCTGTGAGCGGCCCGACCGGCCGCCTGCGCTGCGCGCTATCCAAAGATCCCGGCGCGCTTACGCGGCGCGCCGGGCGGGCGGAACTCGTGGCTGGAGCTCTTCAGTGACTCGTTGAACGTTTCGAGTCGCGTGCGCTGGCGCTCTTCGAACTCCTCCAGCTCGCGCTGCCGTTTATCCTGGAACGCGTCGAACTCGGCGCGCCACTGCCGGTGAAACTCCTTCAGTGCGCGGCTGATGTGGTTGTGCATCGAGGTCGTGATCACGTACGAGCCTTGGCAGAACGGGCAATAGAAGACCACGCCGCTGCGGAAGTGCTTGAACGCCACCGCATACGTGCCACGGCAACGGAAGCATTCTATCGGCACTTCCCACTCTTCGATCTCCGGGATGCCGACGGCGACCTCGGGTGCCGCAACGGGCATGGGCGCGGCCATCGCCGGGGCAGGTGCGGCTGCCGCGGGCACGGGTGGCGGCGCGGCCGGCGGCACCGCCGACGCGGGCGCGGCAGCGTCTGACGGCGCCGGCGGCGCGCCTTCCTTGCGAAAGCGCGACGGGAAGTCGTCACCGAAGCTCTGCTCCGGATGCAGCTGCTTAGCGCGCGCAATTAAAACCGTCTCGCTCTCCGGAATCTTGGGGTCCGGGACGCAGCAATCCACCGGGCACACCGCCGCGCAGGCCTCGTGATCGAAGAAGCCGACGCACTCGGTGCACTTCTCCGGAACGATGTAGAAGATGTCCGTAGCGATCGACGGGTGCGTCACCCCGTTCAGCTCCCATTCGACGCCGCCCTGATAGATGGCGGTATTCGGGCATTCCGGCTCGCACGCGCCGCAGTTGATGCATTCGCTGGTGATTACGGTGGCCATACCCAACCTCGTGCCGCAATTTTGGAGCAGACCATACCAACGCCACTGGCGCGCCGCAATCCGGGTGCGCCACCGGCGCACGTCAGGAAACGAAGTGAGTAAGCGTACCAGAGGACGCGCCGAGGCCTGCCAGAGGTCTCGGTCGCCGCTCTCGGGATACTTGTGGGCGTCGAGCGAACGGTACTCAGCCGCCAAGAGGTGGTTTTTTCGCGGCGGCATGCTTGGTCAACCGGCCGACGACGCCGATCCGCTGGCCGGGGCAGGCGCTGGTCTTGGCGCAGTGAAAGCCGGCCCAGGCGGTGCCGTCCGGCGCGATCGTGGCGGTGCCGTAAAAGAAGCGGTCGCCGAACGTTTCGCTGTCGGCCGCGTTGACCAGAGGATCGGCCGGGTCGTTCACCGTCGCGCCCCAGAAGCGGGGCCGGCGCGCGAGGGCGTTCTGACTCTCGGTGATATAGCCGTTGAAGTACGAGCCGTCGGTGGTTCCCAGGTACGCGAGCGCTATCTGCCCCCGCTTGCGCGCTGTTATCGCCACGCGCCGAACCGCCTGCACGCCGGGGGGAGCCACCATGATCGGAGCGCTCCAGCTCACGCCACGATTGGTAGACGTCGTCAGGTAGGGAAGGGTGCCGGGACCGATCCAGGCGATGTAGAGCTTGCCTTTGTTGTCGACGGCGGTCCCCGCGGTGTAGATGTCCTGGAGCCCGGAGTCGACGATCGGACGGAATTGCCAAGTGGCGCCCTCGTCGGGGCTGATCGCGATGCCCAGGGCGCCACATAGTGTCGTCGGGAAGTAGAGCACCCCGTCGGGGCCCACCACGCCCGGCCGCGACGGGTGTTGCTCCATGCAGCCGGCCGGTGGGGTGGGATCCGGAAAGCCGCCGGCGACGCTGAACGTGGCGCCGCCGTCGAGCGACTTGTAGCACCACAGGTTGCTTGCAGCGACGTCGGTCTCGTTGGCGCAGTAGTAGACGACGTGCGGATAGCCAACCGGCTTCGGGCCGGAGACGGGCGGAGGTCCCTCCAGGAGCTTCTCCCCTCCCATCGCCGGGCAGCCGACAGAGGCGTTGGTCTGCCAGTGCTCGCCGTCGTCGTCGCTCCAGGAGATCCGCGCGCCGCAGAGGCTCGGCAGCGCGGTGGCAAACCAGATCCGGGACGTATTGGGGTCTACGCTCATCCACGGCGGCACCAAACCGCTGGTGGTCGGTCCCCCGGAGTCGAGCGTGGTCCACGTCGCACCGAGGTCTTTGGAGCGGATCACGTCCTCAGGCCCCTGAAGGACGTTCGTGGGCGGCGGAGAGGTGTTCTCAAGGAGCGGTGCATAGAGGACAGATCCCAAACTGGTGACGCCGACCGTCGCCGATTCGCTGGTCGTTCCGACCAATGTCTCGCACGGCACGGGGGCCCCCTTCGACCCGGGGGCGGAAACGCCTCCGCTGAAGTAAGCCACGGCGGGACGCGCCGGATCGCAGCCCGGCTGGGCCGCGGAGCCCGAGGATGCAGCCGACGCTAACAGCGCCAGCGACACGCTCAGTGCCAGGACGGCCGTGCGCACCCCGTGGCAGGACACGGATCTCACCCTAGCGATGCAGCTAACCGCAACGACAATAGCTGAGGGAAGCTGGCGCCAACGCGTCATGTGAGTCTCTCCTTCCGTGGCCGTGCTCAGGAGCTTGCGCTCGTTCCCGATCTTTTCACGGAGAACCCTGTGCACACTGTGAGTCAAGAGCCAATGACAAATCAGCCGAGAATCAATGACAAACGTCATATTTTGACCGCGCGATGCCTCCACAACGCCGGATACCAAAGCAGTGCCACCGGGTCGAGTGTCGCTTCTCCGCTCAGCGTTGTCTTTGTGCCTTCTCGCCCACCTCGTAGGATCGTGGTCGCCGAGGTCGGGTGCTTTCTACGCCAAAGGCGTTGCGCACCATAGCCCAGGGTTGCCGCCTTTCTTGGCGGCTACCCTGGGGCGATCGTCGGCACAGTTTTTCAACCCTGAAAGGGTTGCGTCCCGCCGCTTCAATCCCACACGTACCGCTCGTCGTATGCCACGCCGTGGGCATCGAGCAGCTTGCGGAACTCCGCCTGAAAGTCGAACGTACGGTGATGCCCCTCTTGCCCTTCGATGTACTCCTCCACCTTGTGGCTCAGCGACTGACTCACGGAGAATGCCCCATATCCCGCCTGCCACTGAAACCCGACAAGCGACGGGCTCTGGGTTTTGGCCCACTGCGACGAGGCGCGCTTTAGTTCCTTGACCCATTCGGCCACAGTGATCGTGCGGCTCTGCCGTGCCAGACAGTGCACATGATCGGCGATGCCGCCAACGCGGATCACCGGGCATTCAAGGCGCGCAGAGACCGCCCCAAGATAGCGGTGCATTGCGGTCCGATGGGTCGCGTTCGCAAGAAAGGGGCGGCGTTCTCTAGTTGAGAAGACAAGGTGAACGAGAAGATTCGAGAGAGACTGAGCCATGCGATTATGTCAACATGAATGACGGTGCACGTCCAGAGCGCAACCCCTTCGGGGTAGGGAAATCGTGGGGGCTCGCTTCCCAGGGTAGCCGCTACCGCGGCAACCCTGGGCTATGTTACGCAACGCCCACGGCGTAGGAGAGGGAACCTGACGGTGGCCGTGTGCTATTCGGTCTGCGTCAAGAGAGGCTGCCTCGCAAATTAAGACACAACCCGCACTCGCAGCCCCGTCTGCGTGCGGGCTATCCGCTCGGTGAACCGCCCCGTCCGATAATTCCCGACGTAGACCGAAGTGTCGAGGACAGCGAGCTCAGCTGTCCCGGAAGGCATCCGGCCCGCCAACGCCGCTGTACTTGCGTATCACTGCCTCATGCGCAGCTTTCTCGGCGACGAAGTCCACGGCAGCTCGCACGGTTTCACTTGGCCGGCGGGTCTTCAGGTATCGCCCCACCAGTTTGAGGCGCTTTTCTTCTATACGGGCTGTGACGCTCCGTTTGTGCATTGCGGTTCTCGCTTCTCCTTCCGTTCCTAGCATACTCGTGCGGCGCCAGCCTAATCGGGTGTGCCGTCCAGCGGCTCACCGCGAGCGCCACGCACGTGCGGCATTGAGCCATCTGGCGGCGTGATGGTCGCCCGCCGCTCATGGGGGCTTCCGAACCATCGGAAGTGTTCAACGCGGACGCCTCGGACGATCTGTGGGTAGCGGGCAACGATTTCAAACAGCACGACGCAGGCCTTCGACGCGGGGCCGCCAGTGCTCCGCGCCGTCGCGCGCCGGCCTGTCCCGCTGATCGTTGACGGCTGTCAGCTGCTCGTTTCCCCAGTCCCAGGCACGCGGGCATTTGGGAGTTGCTCCCGCCGATCACTTGTTTGCGAACGTAGGCGGTCTACAGGCTCTTCAACTACCACTTTCCAGACCTCAAGCTCCTTCGGTGCCAAAGCTTGTCAGGATGTCCCCGGCCTCCGGAAGAGAAACCAGCTCGTCCCGACACTGGGGGGACATCCAGCAGATTGAGAGGCTCCCTGGCTGGAGCCTCCAACGCCCCTCTTCGCTATGTCCTTTCGGATGAAGTTTTCGCTTGGGACAAGGGAGAAGGCCCTACGAAGATATTCGGTGCTGACAGACTTGCGGGCGAGGATGTAAGAACGGCCGTCCCAGCCTGCGAGGATGGCGAAGTGTAAGGCTTCGTCCAAGGCAGAGAAGACCCGGAGGAGATCTTCTTCGAACTGCTGAATGTGAGAGTGAATCCACACCCCCTGCAGCATCTCGTCCGACGGCCGCCGCACGAACTTCTCCGCCGTGCTCCGGAAGAGGGCGGCGGCATCGAGAACGGGGGAAGGAGCGACGTGCGCGCCGGCCTCGATCGCGGGTATTGTCTGCCGCAAATGTTCGAGGAGATCCTGCTGCCGATGTTTGACGTCGAGGAGGATGGGGGTACCGTTGGGTGGCTCAAAGAGCCAATCGATGGTTCTGTTCCCCATGCCGTATCCCACAGCCTCATACGTTCCGCGCATGAAGGAGGTTACTCTGGCGGCAGGTGCCATCTCTGCCAAAGTAGCCAAATGCTTGTGGGGATCCCTCAGGCGCTCCAAGTAGGCGAGAAGCTGCGTCGCAGTCAGGAACCTTTCGGCGGCGAGGACTCCCCGAAACAGATTCTCGGCTGGTGGAAACTGAATTGTCCCGCAGACGGTCATCTCTGTTGGGAGGTCGTGGAAGGGTGGCCCGAACTCATAGCGCCAGAGGTTCGTCAGTCGGCAAAGGAAGGCGCCAGCGCACCTGACCTCGCTCGGGAGAAGACGAACCAATCGCTCGGCGGTGGCCCTCGTTTCGTTGAGCGCAGATGCGATCTCCTCGAAAGCTCCCAGGAGATGGCTTCTGCGGGTGACAAACTCATCTGGAGACCTCAACCGTGTCATGAGCAACGTGTATGGTATAGCATGTGGGATTCCGAGCGGGCCAGCTCAAGAAAAAAACGAGCGTCGAAATGCTTGTAGGTTCCCACCTGAACCCGCGGCGGTTGCCGCAACCGCTAACGCTTCACCGGCTGTCGCCCTCTGCGATATACAGCGACAGGGTAGGGGCGCGGCCAGGGAGAAGAGCCGCCAGGGGAAAGACCCTGACGGCTCAGCGGATGACTGCGTATCACGGCACTCTGTTGAGAAGTGAGGGAACTGCGTCCTCGGTAAACTCAAGGGCGTCGCCGTTGAGTTCGTCCAGTCGGGCGACAAAGGCGCACACGGGTTCACCGGGTCGGTGAAGATGGAGATCTGCTACCGCAGTCTTGTCAAAGCGGGCAACATGCTCGCGCAGACGCTTTAGGTCTACGCGCCAGGTTCCTTCAGCAACGGATTCAAGGTGCACCTTGAGTGTAAGTACCTGAGTCGGGACAGTGGCTCCGATTGGTGGTAGGCAATGGTGAGGTGCGAGGCCGTCGAGGCGAGCCATGACTGCGTTAGCCACACGGTCATCAGGCGTACGTTTGAGCACTAGAGAGAAGACGTCGAGCATCAAGAAGGCGAACGATGCCTGCTCTTCTTGAGTAATGGGCCGCAAAGGGTTCCGAGCCTGATTTTGAACGTGAAAAGTGCCGTCGGAATCGACTGTCGCGCGACGATGGACAACGGAGTGCCGCGCCTCCTGCAGGTTCATGTAGAGCTGCGCGAGCCGTTCCCAGATTTGAGGGTACGGGCAGAGGCCCTGTGGTAGGAGCGGTATCGCGCCTCGGCGGAGGTAAGCCTTCTTGTCCTTAAAAGTCCATCGAGGTTCGGGTTGGGGAGCCGAGTTCAGGCGAAGGACGGATTCCACGAGAAGATCGAGGGCCTTGTAGGCCGCAGCGAACAACAGAATACGGAATTTTTGAACTGCTCGGACGACAGCACCGGCACTGAGGGTGTCCGCGATGGTAACGTGTATGGGAAGCTGGTCACCACGAAGGTCATGAACGACCGTCACTATTCCGCGGTGGGTTTCTTCCACATCGGCAAACGTGTGGAGGACGAGGCGCTCGTAAGCGGAGTCTTCGTCAAGGTCACGGGTGAGACTATCCTCGTCGGGCGTTGCCATGGAGCAACAGAGGCGGCGCCACAGAGAAGAGCCGCCAGGCAAACACTAACGGCTCAACGTCTGTGCCGCAACCGTGATCACCAATAGCCGTCGTCAACGAACGAGACATAACGACCTTTGCCGATGATGATGCGGTCGAGGACCCGGACGCCCATGACGTCACCGACCTCACGCAGCCGGCGCATGATCTCGATGTCCTCCTTGGACGGGGTCGCGTCACGAGCCCCGCGGCGGCGGGATGGCTCCCGGGGTCAGTAGAGCATTTGCGGGAAGTCGGCCCGGCACTGCTGCAGCTGTGCCGGATCGACCGTCACCGCCGGCAACGTCGGCGGATTCAAGAGCGCCGGATGCGAAAAATCGAAGAGGTCGAGCATCGGTTCGGCGTTGGCGTCGCGGTCGGTCAGCGCCGGCAGATCGAAGCGCGTCTCGATGAACCCATCACATTGTCGTCGTGATGCAGGAGAATCACGATCGGGATGGCGGCGCCTTGAGGTCACTTCGAACTCACTCCCCAGTCTCGGTCGTTCCCGGCACGCAATCTACCAATATGAACGATGAGGACACCTCGAGGGCGGCAGTGCGTCGATCAGCTTCTGCGTTTCGAGGCTCACGGTGATGACCCGGCACAGGCAACTCGGGGTTCTCGATGATCCATCGGGATACGTTGCCAAGCTTATCAACCAGTGTCTTAGTCGTGGATGTCATCGACGGGCACCACGTCGTGGAAATGCGTGTAGTCGACGACGCGGCGGCCGTCGGGGAGGCGTGACAGGATGTCGACGAAGCGCGCGTTCCACACGATCTCTTCGGGCACGTACGAGTGCCGGGCGTGCACGGTTTGCGAGAACGTCTCGTCGAGGCCGGTCAGTGACACGATGATTTCCATTTCGGCCGCCGCCAACGACTCCGGCGTGGCGCCGTAGAGCGGGCTGCGCTCGGTGATCGGATGAATCGCCGTCCACGACAGCGCGAACAACGCGTGTTGTGAGCGCAGCATCTCCAAATCGCGCAAGCGCCGGATGACCTCGCCCTCCGCGGTGGTCTCGGTGGTCGCCAGCACGACGTGGATGCGCGCCTCGACGATCTGGTTGCGGCGCCGGTTGGCGACGCGAAACATCAGACATGGCACGCCGTCGCGCTGCGTCATCACCGCCACACGGCTGAACAACACCCGCGCCGTCGGCCGCGAGAACTTCGCGAAGGTCAGTCCTGTGACCATTGCCAGCCCCAACAGCCCGACGAGCGCCTCCGTCGTCACCAGCACGTTGGCGATGAACGTCTGTGGAACCATCTGGCCGTAGCCGATGGTGGCCATCGTCTGTACGCTGAAGAAGAAGGCGTCTGCAAAAGAGCCGGGACGCGCGCCGGCGATGCCGTGGTCGTCGAGCAGGTAGAGAAACGCAAACAGACTGTTGCTCGCCACGTAGGCGGTCACCAGCATGGCCAGCAGGCGCGTCCACGATGAAACCAGCAGGAAGTGGTAGACATCACTGAGATGGCCGTCGCGCGCACCGGTCTGCACGATGTTGATCCGACCGCTGGGATGTAGGATGCGCCCCGTATCGCGCGGCTGAGAATGGCTTGCCATGCAGGCGGCAAGTATACACAGTGCCGCCGTGGCCGCACCAGTAGAGGCCGCTCGACGCGACCTTTGGAAGGGTAAGACGATGAGCCCGCTCAACTCCCTGGCGGTGCGGACGCTGTGCGCCGCAACGGCGGCGGCCGTCGCGTTGTCGCTCTACTGGTGGACGCTGGCGCCGACGGTGACGCTGGTGGATAGCGGTGAGCTGATCGTCGCCGCCCGCGGTCTCGGCGTCGCACATCCGCCGGGGTTTCCGCTCTACGTGCTGCTTGCCCATTCGGCGACCTGGCTGCTGCCGTTCGCCGATGTCGCGAAACGGGCGAACTTCGCCTCCGCCGTGTTCGCTGCGCTGGCCGTTGGAATGATGGCGGCCGTGATGGGCGAAGCACTGCTCACTGTGCTGAAGGCCGGCGCGCCGCCCAAAACGATCGGCCGCGGCGACGCGACGGCGGAAGGGATCCGCACGCTGTCCGTCGGCATCGCCCCCGTGCTCGTCGCCGCACTGTTGCTGGCGGGCTCACGCACGCTGTGGGCGTATGCGACGGTCGCGGAAGTCTACACGCTCAACACGTTCCTCATCCTCACCGTGTTCTTCTTGATGCTGCGCTGGCGACGCCGGATCCTGGCGTCGGGACGCGCGCGGCGGACCTCTGCGACGCAACACGCCGACGGGTGGCTCTACGCCGCGGCGCTCGTGTTTGGTCTGGCGCTCGGCGTGCATCACGTGACGGTAGGGCTCACGCTGCCGGGGCTGGCGGCGTTGGTCTATGCGACGGAAGGCCGCGCCTTTTTCACGAGCCGGCGCATCATGTACGCGGCGCTGTGCGCCTTCACTGGGTTGTCGATTTACGCGTACTTGCCACTCGCCGCCGCCCGCTCGCCGGTGTTGAACTGGGGTGATCCTGAAACCTTGCAGCGCATCTGGTGGCACGTGACCGGCCGGCAGTATCAAGCGTACATGTCGTTCTCATCCGCGCTGGTCGGCCGCCACGTGACGGAGTTCGTCCGGCTCATCACGCGCGAATTCGGTCCGTGGTGGCTGCCCGTTGGCCTCGTGCTCGCCGGCATCGGCTTGGCAGCGGTGTTTCAAAACGACCGCGCACTCTGCGTCATGCTGCTCCTGATCATTGCCGCCGATCTGGCGTACGGCCTCAGCTACGACATCGCCGAAGACAAGGACGCGTACTACCTGCCGACCGTCGTGGCGTTGGTCATCGCCGCCGGCATCGGCGCACAACAATCGCTTCTGTGGGCACGCGCACGACATCGCGAGCCCGGTGCGACGCTGCTCAGCGTGGCGCTGCTGCTGGTTCCCGCCGTCGCGCTGGCGAGCAACTTCCGGTTCAACGACCGCAGCCGTTACTTCATCGCGCACGACTACGTCGACAACATCCTCGACACCATCGCGCCGGGCGGCATGTTGCTCACGCTCGACTGGCAAGTGTGCTCGCCGCTGCTCTACGTCCGCACGATCGAGGAGCGCCGGCGCGACGTGATCGTGATCGACGTGAACATGCTGCGGCGCTCCTGGTACTTCGACTATCTGCGGCGTGAGTACCCGGACCTGATCGCCGGATCGCACGACAAGGTCGAGGCGTTCCTCGAAGATTTGCGGCACTGGGAGCAGGACCCGCAAGCGTATGAGCGCGATCGCAGCCTGAATCGGCGTATCGATGCACGCTTCCACGACATGCTCCTTGATTTCGTCAGTCGCCACATCGGCGGGGCGCCGGTGTACGTTACGCAGGACATCGTGCTCAGCCGCGACCCGAGTGACGCTGCGCTGGCACGCGCGCTCAGCACCACGTACCAGCTCGTTCCGCAAGGGCTGGCGTTCCAGCTGTTTGCCGATCGGGCGGTCCACGAACCTGCGGAACCGGTCCTGCGGACGCGTGGCTTAACGGACGGCACGCTGCGCTTCGAGCCCGACGACGTGGTCGAGCTGAAGGTGCTGCCGGTGTACGTCACCATGCTCTACAACCGCGGCCGCTATCTGGCGCTCATCGGCCGCCAGGGGCGCGCGGCGGCGGCATTCAAGCAAGCTGTGGCTCTGGATCCTGGTTTCGTTCCAGCACAGCAGGCGTTAGCCGAGAGCTTGCGCGCGACCCGTGGGGAGTGAGACGCGTCGCCGGATAGAATGGGCAAACATCCACGCTGCGCCGGCTACTTGACGATCGATGTTGCGATGTTTGGGCTGCTCGGATTGACGTCCAATGTCCTCGTACCTGGAATCACGACGAGGTCCATATCCTCCATCGGAATGGCGCCGAGGAGCACCTGGTTGCCCAGGACCAAAGCCCCAGCGAATCCCACCCGATTCCGGAAGCGGATCTCGATCGGCCCCACGTACGGCACCAGCTTGCGCGTATCGTCCGCCAGCGTCGCCTCTTTCCTGCCGATCTCCTCAAGCTCGAGTTGGATGCAGACGTGCTCCGGGATACAGAGGTGCACCGATCCGGAGTCGGCAAGGGCGTCAACCTCTACGGGCGCCAACTCCGGCTTCCGTGGGTTGTTCAGTGTAATCTTGGTCGACACCAGTCCCATCGCCGACATCATACACAGGTGTCCGCCCGTTTCCCAACGGCAGCGCTCACCCGACTGGCACTGCCGCTAACCGAAGAACTGTCGCAGCGCCGCATACACGGCCTGCCGGTCGGCGATGAGCCGGCGCGCCGGCGGCAGCGAGTCGAGAAACACGCGGCCGTAGGGCTTGCGCACGACGCGGCTGTCGAGCAGCACGACGGCGCCGCGATCGGTGCGGGCGCGGATCAGCCTTCCAAAACCTTGCTTGAGCTTGATCACCGCCTGCGGCACGGTCTGCTCCGTGAAGGCGTTGCCGCCGCGCGCGGTGATGGCTTCGACGCGCGCTTGCTCGATGGGCTCGGTCGGGACGCGGAACGGCAGGCGCGTGATGATCACGCAGCGCAACGCATCGCCGCGCACGTCGACGCCCTCCCAGAAACTGTCGGTGGCGAACAACACGGCGCGCGGATCATCGATGAAGCGGCGCAGCAGCAGATGACGGTTGGTCTCGCCTTGCTGCAGCACGGTGAGCCCGGAGGCGCGCAACGTGTCGCCGAGCGCGCCGACGGCGCGGTTGAGCGCGCCGTAGGCGGTGAACAGGACGAACGTGCCGCCGCGCGTCGCGCGCAGCGTCTCGGCGATGGCGGCGTGCGTGGCCGGCTCGTAGCGCGCATCGGTGGGCTCGGGGAGATCACGCGGCACGACCAGCAGCGCCTGGCGCGCGAAGTCGAACGGCGATTCTGCGCGCAGCGTCTGGACACGTTCCGGATCGGACAACTCATGCAGCCCGAGGCGATCGTGCAAGTAGTCGAAGCGTTGGTCCACCGCCAAGGTCGCGGAGGTCAGTACGACGGTGGGGAATTGTTCGAACAGCGCCTTGCGCAGCAGCGGACCGACGGCGATCGGCGCTGTGTGAAAAGCGATCGACGCGCCGCTGCGCGTCCGGTGACGCAGCTCGATCCAGCGGCAGGTGTTGCCGTCGTCGTCATCACCGACGAATGCCAGCAGCGTGCTGCCGAACCCGGCGATGCGTCCTTGCAGCGCGCGCAGCTCGGTGTTGAGGTACAGGACCTGTTTGCTCGATTCCTCGGACAGCTGGTCGATGCGGTCGCAGACCCCGTCGAAGTCCTGCGCGAAGTCGGACAGCGCCACGCCCAGCCGCGTCAGCGACGTCTCCAGCGTCTGCCAGTACGGCAGCGCGCGGAATTCAGGTACGGCCCGAACCTTCTCGTCGGCGCCGGGTCGGATCGCGCGGCCGAGCACGTCTTCCAGGCCGGTGCGCAGCTCGGTGAAGCACTGCTCGGCGTCGACCAGCAGGCTCATCCGTCGCGGCAGCAGGCGTTGTTCGATCCAGCGCACGGCACCCGCGGCGGCCGGCCGGTCATCCGCCGCTGCAACCGATTCCAACGCCATCAGTAGCGCCGGCAAGAGGCCCTTGTTCTCGTGTTTGACGCGGCGCAGCCGCCCGAACGTGCGCTCGATGGCGGCGTAGCTGATGCGGGTGCCGAAGTAGCTGGTGGCGACGTCTTCGAGATGGTGCGCTTCGTCGATGATCACGCGACGCGCCGGCGGCAGGACGGCATTCTGCGTGTAGCTGCCGATCTCGTCGCGCAAGGCGAGATCGGCCATCAGCAAGTGGTGATTGACGATGATGATGTCCGCCTTGGCGGCGGCGCGGCGCGCCGTGTAGAAGAAGCACGTGGAGTAAAATGGACAGCGGGTGCGCAGGCAGTTGTCGTTTTCCGAGATCACCTGCTCCCACACCTCGGACCGGGGACGCACCGGCAGGTCGCTGAGGCTCCCGTCGGCGGTGTGCTTGGCCCATGCCAGCAGCTCATGCAGCTCGCGCTGCTGCTCGTCCTCGACCAGCAGCGTCCCCTGCGTCTCCAGCTGCGCCGCCTTGCGCCGGCAGAGATAGTTGCCGCGTCCTTTGACCAAAGCGGTGGTGCACGCGAATCCGGCCTGCTCGGTGAGGAACGGCAGGTCCTTTTTGATCAGCTGCTCCTGCAGATTGATCGTGTGCGTCGAGACGACCACGCGCTCGCGGTTGAGAAGGCTCCATGAGATCGCCGGCAGCAGATAGGCCAGCGACTTGCCGGTGCCGGTGCCGGCTTCGACGGTCAGCGTCGTCTGCTGGTTGAACGCGGCGACGACGGCGTCCAACATCTGCAGCTGTTGCGGCCGGTGCTCGTACCCCGCCAGCCGTGCCGCGATGGCACCGCCGGGTCCCAACAAGGCTGCGGCTTCGTCGGGTGCGAGCCGCGCGGGCGCGCCGGCCGCGTGCGGCTCGACTACGACGTAGACTTCGGTGACGGCGTTGTCGACGATGTACGCGCCCACGCCGTTGTTGCCGAGCGACGAGGCCACGGAGAGATCGGCGTCCGACGGCACGAGCATTCCGCTGGGATGGTTGTGGATGACCACCTCGCCCGGACGCGGCACCTGCAGCAGCGCCGGTACCGCGTGGCGGTTGCCGCGTGCCAGCACGCGTACGGAAGTCACCTCGAGCTGATCATCGAGTGTGCCCAGGAAGAAGACCTCGTTGCCTCCGGCGTCGGCGATTGCCGCGCGCAGGGCGTCCGTTGCCAGGGCACTGAGCCGATGCTCGATAGAAACCGCCACCCGCCGAGCCTACCAGGCTCGTGCCGAGCTGTCAGCCAACCGACTCATGCAGCGGTTGGCACGATCACTGCTCATTCGGCGGAGCAGGGGAGAAAAGGCCCATGACGACGACGATTTTTCTCATGGTTGCGATTGGCGCTGTCGGCGCGTTGTATGTCGTGGTGATGGAAGTCGCGGCGTATTGGAGGTGGCGCGGGACTAGAGTCATCACCTGTCCCGAGACGCATGCGCCTGCTGCCGTTGTGGTGGATGCGCGGCATGCTGCGTGGTACGCCGCCGTCGATGTGAGCGATCTACGCCTCAAGCAATGTTCACGGTGGCCCGAGCGTGGTGAATGCGGCCAGGAGTGCCTACGGCAGATCGAGCTTGCTCCTGAAGACTGCCTGATGCGCAACATCCTTGCGCGCTGGTACGAGGCAAAGTCCTGCGTCTTCTGCGGCGAGCCCTTCGGCGCCATCCACACGTGGGATAACCAGCCTGGGTTCGTCAGCGCCGACGGCGCGACGCTGATGCTCTGCTCCGACGTTCCCGGCGAGAAGCTCCCGCACGTGCTGGAAACGCACCGGCCGGTTTGCTGGAACTGCTACGTTGCGGAAGAGTTCCGCCGCCGCAATCCTGCGCTCGTGGTCGACTGGCCCGTGGGCGTGCGCCCGCGGCACGCCGGTGAGCACGGCTGAGTGCTGCGCACACCGTCCTTTCGGCGGGTCCGCTCCCGTTGGTCGCTACGGGCGTCCCCAGGGCATGCGCTCGCGACGTGGATCAGCCGATTTGGCCACTACTTCTCGCCGCTCACGAATTGCCGCAGAAATCCTAAGACAATCCGTTCGTTGGCACGATCGCTGCTCAGCAGACGGACCGGAGGGAAAAAGAGCCGATGACGACGACGAGCTTTCTCATGGTTGCGACTGGAGCGCTGTGCGCCTTGTCTGTTTTGGCAATTGAGGCCGTGGAATACCGGCGCTGGCGCAGAGGGGAAACAGCGGCGAAACGCCGCATGTGAGCGCTGTCGACGTCTCTACTGGTGCACGCTGCAGTGCACCTCGCGGCCGTCGATGTCGTAACGGCCGCCCTCCGGGCACGACGGGATACGGATACCGGCGGCCTGCAACGCCGCGAGTGTCGGCTGCTCGTCCGGATGATCGACCGACCACATGACGATGTCACGCTCGAGCTGCTGCCGATTGGTCCGACAGGCGACGGCGCGGGTGGCGTTGATCGCCGTTACGCCGCTTGCGCGCTCGCTGGTTGCGCTCTGCATCTTGAAGTAGCCGAAGTAGAGGAAGGCGACGATCAACATGGCGAACAGCACGGCGACGAAGCTGAAGCCGCGTTGATTCGACAGGAAGGGCCATCGACCGCGCTGCCTGAATCGATTCATTGAGCATAGCTTAGGCGCGAATCGATCGTGCAAGCAAGCGCGCGGCGCCGGCGCAAGCGCGCGGCGCCCGTACACCGCGTGACTATGCGCCAACAGCTCGCCGTATCACCCCGCTTCCTGCTCGCCGACGACGCGGCGGTGGACGATCGAGTAGTAGCGATAGCGGCCCGGCATGTGGGAGGAGACGCCGCCGATGATGATGGCGGTCGTGAGGAACACGATCCGCAGATCCCACCACACCGCGACGGCTGCAACGAGCAGGATCTTCACCAGCGTCGCCACGCCGCGCAGCTGCACCAGCCAGAGCGGCAGGCGGTAGACCTCCAACGCCATCAACAGTCCGCCGGTCGCGACGGTAGCCAGCAGCGCCGGCAGCAGGCGGTCCGGCGCCACGCCGTAGACGTGCCCGCCGTACAGAGTGCCGAAGGCGATGAGATGCGCCGTCCGTAACGTGGTGCGCGGCGGCCGCACGCCGGGCAGCGGACGGGGCTGCGCCCAGCGCTGCAATCCGGATCCGGCTTTCCTTGAGGTCGGCATATCGTGGGGCATCATTGACGCAGTGTTTCATATAGGCCAGGCACCTTCCGCTTGCACGTTCGGCTCGGTTCACCACGGAGGACCATCGCGAAGGCATTCCCCATTGATCCAACCCGCGAAATGCGCCAATCAAGCACTACGAGATGAGGTGACACCGATGGATCTCTCCTACACCCCCGAGCAGGAAGCCTTCCGGAAGAAAGTCCGCGCGTGGATCAAAGCCAACCTGCCGCCGCGCGAGAAGGATGGGTCGGGCATCGAGTACGGTGACCCGAAACGGATCGCGGCGATGAAGGCCTGGCAGCACAAGCTCTACAACGCCGGCTACGTCGCCATGGGCTGGCCGAAGGCGTACGGCGGGCAGGAAGCCGACGTCGTGCAGCAGACGATCGTCAACGAGGAGCTGCTCACGGCGCGCGCGCCCGGTTTGATCGGCATGATGGGCATCCAGATGGTCGGGCCGACGCTCATCCAGTTCGGCACCGACGAGCAGCGCCGGCGCTATCTGCCGAAGATCCTCAGCGCCGAAGAGATCTGGTGCCAGGGATACTCGGAACCCGGCTCGGGCTCCGACTTGGCCTCGCTGAAGACACGCGCCGAGTTGGTGGGTGACGAGTTCATCGTCAACGGCCAGAAAGTGTGGACCTCGAGCGCGCAGTATGCCGACCGGATGTTCTGCCTGGTGCGCACCGATCCGGCGGCGCCGAAGCACAAAGGCATCTCGTACATCCTCATCGACATGAAGTCGCCGGGGATCACCGTCCGACCGCTGATCCAAATGACCGGCGACGCCGGCTTCAACGAAGTGTTCTTCGAGGACGTGCGCGTACCGCGCGAGAATCTCGTCGGCGAGCTGAATCAAGGCTGGCTCGTGGCCAACGCGACGCTGGCGCACGAACGCAACATGCTCGGCTCGACGACGCGCACGCAGCAGATGTTCAACGGCCTCGTGCGTCTGGCACAAAGCCGCCGGCGCCACGGCCGCCCGGCGTCGGAAGATCCGGTGATCCGCCAGCGTCTCGCCGACCTGATGATTCGCGTCGAAGCGATGAGGTATCACGCCTTCCGCCAGCTCACCGACAGCATCAAGAAGCGCTCGCCGGGCATCGGTGCGTCGGTGAACAAGCTGGTGTCGACGGAGCTGAATCACGACATCGCGGCTACGGCCCTCGACATCATGGGCTCGTACGGGATGCTGGCCCGCAAGTCGCGCCACGTCGTCGACCGCGGCGTCTGGCCGATCGAGTTCATGTTCACCCTCGGCCTGGTCATCGGCGGCGGTACTTCGCAGATCCAAAAGAACAT
>Ga0209415_10008147_pt1 | contig 18199 bp, 11 predicted proteins | sample PeaSoiSIISIP2007_FD_187696 | JGI IMG/M metagenome (GOLD analysis project Ga0209415, IMG submission 187696) | Peat soil microbial communities from Weissenstadt, Germany - SII-SIP-2007 (SPAdes) (version 2) | ecosystem: Environmental > Terrestrial > Soil > Wetlands > Peat | place: Germany...
TATCCCTCGGCGTGGGATACTCGGCGCGTGGCGTAGCCACTCTATGAAATTTCACGGTATTCGGATAGGCTCTTAGGACTTCCGTCCGAGCGCGGCGGGACCGAAGCGCCCTGGCGCGCGCGTCCGCGCGGGTGTATGCTCTTCGGGATGTTCCGCTCCGCCGTCTCCGAGCCGCGCGCCGAGACCCTCGACGTCGCCGGGATCAAGACCCACGTCGTCCGCGCGGGCCGGGGCGAGCCCGTCGTCCTCCTGCACGGGCTCGGCGCGTCGTCGTACTCGTGGCGCTTCGCCCTGCCCGAGCTCGCGCGCCGCTACGAGGTCTTCGCGCCCGACATGCCCGGCTTCGGCCGCTCGGACAAGCCTTGGGATTTCGACTACTCTCTCGCGGGGCTGCACCGCTGGGTCGCGGCGTTCATGGACCGCATGGGAATCGCGAAGGCGCGCTTCGCGGGCAACTCGATGGGCGGCTGCGTCGCGCTGTGGACGGCGATGGACGCCGGGCACCGCGTGGAGAGGATGGCCCTGCTCGGCACGCCGGCGTACCCGGAGAACCGGCCGCGCATCCTGTGGCCGCTGAGCTGGCCCGTGATCGGGCGGGTCTACGAGTGGGCGCTCGGCGAGACGACCTTGCGCTGGATCGCGAAGACCACCTTCGTCGACCGCACGAAGATCACCGAGGAGCTCATCGCGGAGTACGGCGCGCCGCTGAAGAGCGCGGCCGGGCGCCGCGCCGTCGCCGAGTTCATCCGCCGCGCGATCCCGCCCGACTACGAGCGGCGCATCGCGTCCTACCCGACCCTCCAGCACCGGACCCTCGTCCTCGTCGGCGACTCCGACACGATGGTCGACCGCGGCGGCGCCGAGAGGCTCTCCCGCGACCTGCCGCGCGCGCGCTTCGTCTTCCTCGAGCGCTGCGGCCACGCGCCCCAGGAGGACGCGCCCGACCGCGTGATCCCGCTCCTCGGCGAGTTCTTCGCCGCGCCGGCGTGAAGGCCCGGCGCGCGCCGCGCCGCGTCCCCGGCCTGCGGCCGGACGCGAGCCGCGCGCTCTCCATCGCGGCGGAGTCCGCCGCGCGCGCGAGCGGCCTGCACGACTCGCGCGTGGCCGGCAAGCGCCTGCGCGCGCTGTGGCGCCTGCTGTTCTACCGCGTCGGCCGCGAGGAGTCCGACCACCGGCGGCGCGCGCTCGCGCACGCGGCGCGCGCTCTCGGCTCGGCGCGCGACCTGGAGTCGGTGCGCCAGCTGGCGACGGCGCTGGCCTGCGATCCCGCCGACGAGGCCGGCTCCGCCTGCGCGCGCGCCCTCGGCCTCCTGCCCGAGCCGCCGCGCGACGCCGCGCTCGCGGGCCCGCTCGCCGCGCTCGTGCACGCGAGCCACTCCTCGGCGCACGCGCTGATCGCCGCGGTGGTGGGCGCGTCGGGAGACGACCTGCGCCGCGGGCTCGAGCGCCTGCACCGCCGGCTGGCCAAGGGCGTCAAGCGCGCGCGCAGGAGCCCCGGCGCCGAGGAGCTGCACGACTGCCGCAAGCGCGCGAAGGACCTGCAGTACGCGCTCGAGGCGCTCGCGACCGACCGCGTCCGCGCGGGCCTGTGCCGCGAGGCGGCGGAGCGGCTGGGCCGCGCGCGCGACCTGCGCCGCCTGGCCCCCGCCATAAGAGGAAGCGCGCGCGTCCTGCTGACGCGGCGCGCCGCGGTCCTGGAGGCCGAGGCCCTCCGCCTGCTCGCGGGCTGGACGCGCGCGAAGGCCTCTGCTAAACTGCGCGCATGAGCGACGCCGTCGTCTCCCCCGCCTGCTGCGCCGCGCCCGACGCCGCGAGCGCGTCGAAGTGCGTGCTCTGCCAGAAGGCGGTGTGCGCGAGGTGCTGGTCCCTCCTCAACGGCAAGCAGGCCTGCGCCGCCTGCCGCGACTCGGTCCTGGCCGAGATCGCGCGCGAGAGCGCGATCGACGCGAACCTCCCGCTCGCCGCCGCGGCCGGCGTCGCCGCGGCCGCCGCCTGCGGCGCGCTCTGGGCCGCGATGGTCGTCGCGACCGGCAGCGAGATCGGCTTCGCGGCCGTCGGCGTCGGGTGGGCCGTCGCCCAAGCGGTGCGCCGGACCGCGGGCGGCAAGCGCGGCGTCGCCCTGCAGAGGATCTCGCTCGCCTGCGCGGCGCTCGGCCTGCTGTTCGGGAAGTACTTCACGATCGCGCACATGCTGCGCGCGATGATCGCGCGCGACCCCGCCGCCGCGGGGAAAGTCCCGGGCTACTTCGACCCGCGCGTGGCGTCCTTCGTCGCCGGAGTCCTGCCGCGCGTCCTGAATCCCTTCGACCTGCTCTGGCTCCTGCTGGCCCTGGCCACCGCCTGGCGCCTGCTGCGGCCGGCGCGGGTCGTCGTCGCCGATGGCCGAAGAGACGCCGCTCCAAAGGCTTAGGCGCCTCGAGTCCGAGGAGCGAGCGCGCGCCGCCGGCGCCGCGCCGGGGCGGGTCTCCGGCGGCAAGGCCGCGGCCGCGGGCGGCGGGGCCGTGCTCGCGCTGACGAAGGGCAAGCTCGCCTGGCTGTTCCTTCTCGGCAAGCTCGGGCCGCTCGCGGGGACGCTGGCGACGATGGCGCTGTCGGCGCGCCTGTACGCGTCCATGTACGGGGCGCGGCTCGGCGTCGGCCTCGTCGTCCTGATCCTGGTCCACGAGCTCGGCCACGGCGCGGCCGCGCGCGCGCTGGGCCTGCGCGTCGGCGCGCCGATCTTCATCCCCTTCTTCGGCGCGCTGATCGCGCTCAAGGAGCAGCCGCGCTCCACCTGGGTCGAGTGCCTGGTCGCGGCGGCCGGGCCGGCGGCCGGCCTCGCGGGCGCGGCGGCCTGCGCGGCCGCGGCGGCGCTGTTTCCCGCGGCGCTACCGGCGGGGCTCCTGCTCGCGCTCGCGCGCACGACGGCCTGGATCAACCTGTTCAACCTCCTGCCCGCCGGCGGCCTGGACGGCGACCGCGTGACCCAGCCCTTCGCGCCCGCGCAGTGGGCCGCGGCGCTCGCCGCGCTGATCGCGGTCTGCGCGGGCGCGAGCTTCGCCGCCGGCCGCCTGGAGCCCGTGAGCCTCTTCGTGCTCCTCGCCGCCGGCCTCAAGGCCTGGCGCCGCCGGCCCGCGGCCGCGAAGAGCATGGTCGAGCGGCTGTCCGACGCCGGCCGCTACGCCGCGGAAGCCGAGGAGACCACCCCCGAGCGCCGCCATCTGGCCGCCGGGCTCTACTGCTGTCTCGTCGGAGCGCTCGCCTTCCTCGCCGCCTGGGCCGGGGCCGACGCCGTTCGCTGAACGGCCTGACGACGAACGGATGAACCACAGAGACACAAAGACACAGAGAACAGAAGAGAAACGTCGTTAACCCGTTTCTTTCTCCGTGCCTTTGTGTCTCTGTGGTTATTTTCCGTTCCGCCTTTTGCCGTCCTTTTAAAGGCTTTTAACATGCGGGGCCTTGATGCGCGGCGGTTTACCCTTTATCCTTCAGGCATGGCCACGATCATGATCGTTGAGGACAACCTCATCTACCGCGAGCTGCTCTGCGAGCTCTGCGAGATGGAGGGATTCGACGTCATCGACGCGGCGCGCGCCGAGGAGGCCCTCGCGCTGCTGGCGAACTACCAGGGCCTGGACGTGCGCCGCCAGCGCCGCAGCATCGACCTCTTCATCACCGATTTCAACATGGACGGAATGAACGGCTTCGAGTTCCTGCGCGAGGTGCGCCGCTACGACGCCCTGCGCCACGTGCCCGTCCTCATGATCAGCTCGACGAGCAAGAACATGCGCGATCTGATGGCCATCGAGGGCGTCTCGTTCCTGGCCAAGCCCTGCTCGAACGCGACGGTGATGGACCACGTGCGCCGCCTGCTCGGCGACTCGGCGCCGCGCCGCGCCCAGGAGTTCGCGTCCGAGGCCCAGGTGCAGGAGGTCTTCGCGGCGGAAGCGCCCGCCGCGCCCGAGGCGCCGAGCCAGGCCGAGGCGGAGGCCGTCGCCTCCGAGGCCGGACCCGCCGCGCTGAGCCCGGAGTCCGACGCGACGCTGCCCCCGTTCCTGGGGTCGGGCTCCTTCCCCGTCCTGCCCGCGGAGCCGGCGGCGCCGCCGCCGTTCGCGCCCGCGCGCCGCGACCTGCGGTCCGCGCCTCCGGCGCGGCGGCAGTCCCCGCCTCCGCCGCCTCCGCCGGCCGCTCCCGCCGGGCCCTCCTTGCCGCAGGCGCGCGCGCCTCTGCCGCCCGCTCCGCCGCCGGCCGCGCCGCCCGCGCCCCCGACGAGCGTCCCTCCCGCCCCGCCGTCGAACGTCCCGCCCGCGGCGCCGCGCGACCGCACCGCGAAGTACGGCCAGATGGACGACGGCATCCGCAACCACATCGCCGACTCCTCGGGGCTCAGCGACTACCTGACGAGCCGCCGCCGTCCCGCGACGCCGAACGAGGCGTCCGCCTCCGAGGCCTCCTCGCCGGTCGCCGAGCTCTTCCAGAAGATCCTGGACGGCGCGATGCGCAAGGACGCCTCCGACATCCACATCGAGCCGTACGAGGCGGTGCTCGAGGTGCGCGCGCGCGTGGACGGCGCCCTGCAGTCGCTCGTGCGCCTGCCCGCGTCCGTGGCCGAGAACCTGATCGCGCGCATCAAGATCGTCTCGAACCTCAACATCACGGAGAAGCGCCTTCCTCAAGACGGCCAGTTCTTCTGGCGCAGCCCGAGCGGCAAGGCCGCGAAGTTCCGCGTGAGCACCTTGCCCTCGGTGCACGGCGAGAAGGTCGTCATCCGCATCCTGCCGTCCGAGAGCCTCAAGGCCAAGCTCAACTCGATCGGCCTCAGCAACGAGGAGCACTCGCTGGTGCGGCGCATCCTCTCGTCCCCGAACGGCCTCATCCTCGTGACCGGGCCGACGGGCAGCGGCAAGACGACGACGCTGTACACGATGCTCGACAGCCTGAACACGCCGCAGCGCAACATCGTGACGGTCGAGGACCCGGTCGAGTACCAGCTGCCCGGGATCACGCAGGTCCAGGTCAACTCCGCGATCGGCTTCACCTTCGAGCGCGTCCTGCGCTCCTTCCTGCGCCAGGACCCGGACGTGATGCTCGTCGGCGAGATCCGAGACGCGGAGACCGGCGAGATCGCGCTCAAGGCGGCGGTGACCGGCCGCATCGTGCTCTCCACTCTGCACACGAACGACGCGGCCGCCGCCGTGCACCGCATGATCGGCATGGGCCTGTCGCCGCACCTCGTCGCCGCCGCGACGCGCCTGATCATCGCCCAGCGCCTCGTGCGCAAGCTCTGTCCCGCCTGCCGCGTCCCGTCGACGCCGTCGAGCGAGGAGACGATGGCCTTCGAAGGCGAGGGCGCGAAGACGCCGAACCACGTCTGGCGCGCGCGCGGCTGCCCGGCCTGCCACGGCTCCGGCTATTCGGGACGCCGGCCGGTGTTCGAGATCCTCCCCATCCTGAGCCACGAGACGCGCACCCTCGTCGCGAAGGGCGCGCCGCCCGAGGAGATCCGCGCCTCGGCCGCGGGCATGCAGACTTTGCGCCGCAAGGCGCTCCAGCTCGTCGCCGACGGCTCGACCTCCCCCGAGGAGGCGCTGTCGGTGCTGTACTGCCTGTAGGTCTTGAAACCGCCCGGAACCCCTGCTAACCTGCGGAGGTGAGCCCCTCCACCCGGCTCCTGGCCGCGGCCTCGGCCGCCCTGCTCGCCGCGTCCTCCGCCATGGCGGACGACCTCCCCGACATCCACATCAAGGACCTGAAGGCCGCCGCGGACGCCGCTCCCGCGAGCCAGGCGGTCGTCCCTCCCAACCCGAGCTGCGACACGCGCTTTCCCGGCCTGGCTCCGTACGCCCCCGCCGGCGCGACGCCGAAGAAGTTCTGTTCCGACGTCGCGAGCTGCGAGAGGTTCTGCTGCTCGGCCTTCGGCTTCGACGCGACGAAGTGGACCGGCGTCTACGACTGGAAGACGACGAACGTCCTCGCGCCGCTCGACATCCCAGGCACGATCCAGCCGGACTCCGCGGACCTCGTGGACCTGGGCCGCGAGCTCCGGGACATGCGGGTCCTGACGAACTACTCGGGCAAGACGGCGACGAAGGCCGTGGCCGACGGCCTGCGCCGGCTCGACGCGATCCTCGACGGCGTGCGCGGAAACGAGCCCAAGACCTTCACGGTGGACGTGAGCAACTGCTACCGCCGCGCGATCGGCAACGAGATCAAGCCGCTGTCCTCGATTGGCCCCGACGCGAACGCCGAGGCCGTCTGCGGCGAGCTCTTCGTGATGATGCGCCTCGAGGACAAGCCGGCGCGCGGCGCCGGCGAGCAGAAGCTGCTCGACGACCTGCACTCGACCCAGGACGGCGCCTTCCAGATGAGCTGGCCGGGCTGGACGCCGCACGCCGCGGGCGACGCCTGCGACCTGATCGTGCGCGACGAGAAGAGCCAGCCCTGCTTCGGCTCGACGGCGGGAACGCCGGACTCGCCGACGTGCGCGATCGAGCAGCGCCACGCCGTGGACCTGATCAGCGACGCCGTCACCTCGGCCGGCGGCGCGCGCCTGGACTACGAGGCCTGGCACTTCGAGTGGGGCGGCGCGACGGGCTCGGGCTCCTGCCGCTGCACGGGCGACGGGTGCAAGAGCATCTGGCCGGTCACCCTGAAGTCCAAGAAGCCCTGCCCCGACTGAGCGCGGTCGTCGCCTCCGCCGCCTCGCGACCACGCTTCGTTGGTTCCTTGCTCCAAAGCAAAATCGACGTCAATCGCCGCGATATAAACGATTTGCGGCGCGATTGTTTTGCATCGCTGCAAGGAACGCTGACCGTCAGGAGCGCTCGCGGATCAAGTTCTGACCGGCCGTCATGTCGTTCATCGATCCTCTCGCGCGTGCCAAATCCGGAGCACGAAAATGCTTCTTTGCCGGATTTCGTACCGCATCTCGTAGCGCCCGATCAGGAGGCGGCGCACTTCGCGGGGCTCGAACCCTTCCAGCGTTTCCCCGATGCGCGGCTGGGAGAGAAGCCGCTCCGGCGCGGCAACCAGAGCGCGAACCGCGTTCTCGGCGGCTTTCGCGTTCGAGCTCGCCAAGAAGGCGTAGAGACGCGCGAGATCGTCGTGCGCTTTGGCGGTCCATTGGAGCTTCACCGAGCGCTTTTTTGTTTTCGACGACCGAGGCTCGCGGCCCACGCACGGACCTCGTCATGGTCGACGACGCGGCCGGCGTCCACGTCGGCCAGGCCTTCCAACGTCAGCTGTCGGCGGATTTCCTCTTGGGACAGCCAGTCGAGAAGCGCCTTCTGCACGATCCAGCCGCGCGACCGCTCCAGGCGAGAAGCGGCGAGATCCACCTGTTTGGCGAGATCCGCCGGCACGTGCGCGGTGAGCACCCGAGTCTGCATGAGAATATCCTCTGCGTCTAACTTAATCATAACGATTAATTACGATTAAAACAAGACCCAGAACATGCGATCTCGAGCGGCACGCGAGCGGTGATCGGCGAGTGGACACCCCAAGGATACGCGGCGGGGCACACAAAAGTTCCCTGCCGCAGGCGACGGCGAGCGCGGCTCTTAGGCGTGCTCGCGGATCAGGTGCGCCGCGACGACGCCGGCGGCGGTGAGGCCCGCGAGCATGAGCGCGGGATGCGCGCCGCCGAAGGTGATCGACGGGTAGTGGTTCGACAGCATCGTGAACAAGAGCGGCATCGACATGAAGGTGTTGTGCCGCGAGCAGCCCTTCGCCTCCGCCGACAGCTCGGGGCGCGGCGGGCCGCCGGCCTCGGTGATGGCCATGATCTTCTTCTGGTTCGGGATGATGGTCATCCACACGTTGGTGACCATGACGGTGCCCATCATCGCGCCGACGTGAAGATAGGCGGCGCGCGCCGAGAAGACGCGCATCAAGCCGACGCCGGCGCCGAGCAGGAGCAAATACCAGATCGCGCCGCCGACGAGCTCGGACTTCCCGAGCGGCGTTTTCCAAATAAACCGATAAGCCAGCACCGCGCCGACAAGCGAGGCGGCCGACAAAGCGACCGCTTGCCACCGCGGCAGCTCCGCGCCGTAGTCCTGCAGCGGCGCGCCGGCCCAGTACACCACCCACAAAAGGAAGAAGCCGGAGAGCCACGTCATCATGGCCTCCCACTTGAACCAGTGCAAGGTGCGCGGCATGATCTTGGGCCACTTCTGCTTCTCGACGAGATAGAAGCCGCCGCCGTGCACCATCCACAGCTCGCCGGAGATGTTCGGGTCCGCGCCCGCCTCCTTCGGCGGCTCGAACGCTTTCTCCATCCAGTTGAACAGATAGGTCTGGCCGATCCACATGATGCCCGCGATGACGTGCGTCCAGCGCAGGATCAGGCTCAGCCACTCGTTGAGATCGCTCATGATTTCACCAGTCCGATTTCGGTTGTCCCTCGCCGAGCGAGAGCAGGTACGCCGTCAGCGCCTCGAGCTCGTCGTCGCTGAGGACGCCCTTCCACGCGGGCATCGCGACGGCCGGCGTCAGCCCGTCGTGACCCTCGGGCGTCACGCCGCCGCGAATCTTCATCTTGAGCTCCCAGGCGCGGTAGGTCGGCATGAGCGGCGCGAGCGCGGGGATCACGTCGCCCTGCGCGCCCGGGTTCGGATGGCCGCCCTTCCCCGCGGGGCCGTGGCAGGCGACGCAGCCCGCGCGCAGGTAGATCTCGCGACCGAAGCGGACGTTCTCCGTCTCCTCGCGGGCCGAGCGCCATAAGCCGAAAAGCCAGCCGCGCTCGAAGCGGCGTCCGCTCCACGGCCGCTCGTCCTTCCAGGCCTGCCCCTGCTGCGACGAGAGGTAGTAGGCGAGGGCGGCGCGGTCGGCCGCCGAGAGTCCCTGCTCGGGCATCAAAGTGTCGTGCTTCCACGCGCGCGGGCTCGCCAGCCACGCCTCCAGCCACGGCCGCGGGCGCCGCAGGCCGACGAGCGTCAGATCGGGGCCCGCGCCGCCGCCGCGGAGCCCGACGCGGTGGCAGGCGCGGCAGCCCGCGGCGTCGAAGACCGCGCCGCCGTCGGCGCGCGCGGAGCCCGCGAGAGCGAGGAGGAGCGCCGTGAGCAGGCTCGTCATGGCGATATTCTATTTTTTCGCGACGGCGCAGGACGACGCGAAGATGAGGAGCTCGCTCGGCCGCTCGTCGCCGTGGTAGCAGCGCGGCCAATCCAGGAACGTCCTCGGCCCGAACTCGTCCTCGGGGCCGGACTTGTCGGCCGGCATCCCCGCGGGACCGACCGTGCGGTCGAGCAGGATCGCGCGGATGCCGCCCGCGCGCAGGCGCTCGCGCAGCTCGGCCTCCGGCGCCAGCAGCGGATACGGCCGGCGCAGGTCGGGGCCGCCGTCCCACGTCGAGAACAGGCTCTCGAACGGGAGCAGGTAGCCCTCGGGGCCGACGTGAGCGCGCAGCCACGCCGACGCCGGCGCCCATTGCGGCGGCGAGCCGATGAAGCCGCGCGGGTCGGCGCTCAAGCCGCCCGCCGAGGGGACGAGGAAGGCCAGCGCGAGAGCGCCCGCGACCGCCGCGGCCGCCGTCCGCCCGCCGCCGACGCCGAGCCGCTTCAGCGCGGCCTCCGCCCCCAGAACGGAGAACGGAAGCAAGGACGCCGCGACCGGGAAGACGAGGCGCACGCCCGTCTGTCCCGCGCGCGCGCCCCAGACCAGCGCCAGCAGGACCGCCGCCGCGGCCGCGCCGAACGCCAGCGCCTCGGACCGCGCTCCCTCTCTCCAGCGCCGGCGCAGGCCGACGGCGGCGAGGAGCATCAGCGGCCCGGCGAGCCAGCGATGCAGGGCGCTCGGCCCCGTGCCGAAGCCCCAGAACAGATCGGACGCCGTCGAGCCCGCGCCGAAGAAGACGCGGGCCAGTATCTCGCGCGCGCCGTGGCCGCGCAGGTACCACGCCGGGCCGATGCTCTTCCACAGCGCGGCGTCCGGGGACAGCCGCCAGAGCTGGGACCAATCGTCCAGCCAGAAGATCGTCGCGTTCACGTTGTGGAAGAGGCTTCCCCACACGCGAAGGTTGCGCGCGAGCAGGAACGACGCCGTCGCGGCGAACGCGCCCAGCGCCGCGCCGAGGTGCGGCAGGGCGCGCCGCCCGCGCCACGCGCGCCGCGCCGCGACCGCCAGCGCGGCGGCGAGCAGGAGATGCCCGTCGCCCTTCGCGAGATAGGCCAGGCCCGCGAGCGCGCCGAACAGCGCCCAGCCCGACGGCCTCTCCTCGCCGCGGACCAGCGCCGCCAGGCTCGCGAAATAGAGCGCCGCGAAGAGCACGTCGGCCAGCACCTGCTGGGAGAGCAGGGCCGTCGCCCACGAGAGCGCGACCAGCGCCGCCGCCGCGAGCGCCGCGCCCGGCCCCCAGAGCCGCCGTCCCGCCCCGTAGACGACCAGCACGAGCGCGAGCGCGCAGGCCAGCGTCAGCAGCTTCGCGCGCGCGAAGTCACCCGGCCCGCCGTCGACGAACGGCGCGAGAGCGAGCGCGTAGAGCGGATGCCGGTTGTCCTCCAGGCAGCGCCCCGACGCGTAGCACGCCGCCGTCGCGAGCGCCCCTCCGCGCGCCGCGAAGCCGCGCGCGAGATCCAGATACGCGACCTCGTCGAACACCGGGAACGGATGCGCGCGCGACAGCGTCAGCGACCGCGCGGTCAGCGTGAGCAGGAGCAGGACGAGCGCGACGGCCTCGGCCGCGCCGGCGAAGCGTTCGGCGACTTTCTTTTTGCGATTCATGCTCGCCAGCGATGCGTCGCCGAGAACCTATGCGCGCTGCCGAACTCGCTCGTCATCTGATGACGGCCACCTTGCCGGTGGCGACGACGTCGCGCTGTCCGGCCTTGTGAGCGACGAAAGTGTAGCGATAGACGCCGTTGCCTGTCCCGCCCACGTTCCAGACGCGATCGTAGGTGAGCTGCGCGCCCAGGCCGTTGCCGTCGTCGAGCGTGCTGGGCGCGCCCAGCGAAGCCGAGACGACCTGGCGGCCGGACGGGCTGTAGACGCGCAGCTCGACGTCGTCGGCGGGCGCGCTCAACTGGAGGCGGAAGGTGGCGGCGGCACCTCCGCGCGCCGGGTTGGGGAAGGCGTACGAGGCGAGCAAGCCGAAGGGATTCTGCGCGGGCCCGCCGCCGGCTTCGAGGCCGAGACCAGCGAACTCGCGGAAGGTCATGAGGTGGAGCACCGTCGAGGACGACGCGAAGTTGCCGTAGGCGTCGCTGGCCGACAGCTTCACTGTGTAGTAACTGGAGAAGAACGCGAGCGTGGCCCAAGTGGCGAGCGTGCCGTCGGCGTCGCCCTTGCCGGAGCCGATCTGGAAGAAGCCGGAGGTGGCGGCGGAGCCGATGGCGACCGAGACGTTCCACGTCGGCGTGTGGAGTGAATCGATGACCTCGCCCTCGACCTGGATGATGTCGCCGATGATGAAGTTCCGCGTGCGCAGGGAGATCGTCAGCGTGATCGGCGAGACGGCCGTGCCGGAGGTCACGCGCACGTAGGCGGAGCGCGGCGTCTCGACGTTGCCGGCCTTGTCGATGCTGTGATACGAGATCGTGTAGGTGCCGAGGGCGAGCGAGAAGGGCAGGCTGTAGACGAGGGAATAGGTCGCGGGGCTCACGCTGTAGAGCGTCGCGGCCACGCCCGTGCCCGAGTCGACCGCGACGAAGCCGATCGTGTCGGTGGTGACGATCACGAGGCTCGTCGTCGCGGCCGTGAGGCCGTCGACCTGGAGCGAGGTGACGGGCGGGATCGAGTCGAGGAAGAACGTCGAGGTCGCGTAGGCCACGTCGCCGGCGAAGTCCGCGACCGAGGCCGTGACGACGTGCGTGCCTTGGGCGAGCGTGGACGTGGGTACAAACGTCGCCGACGAGGCCGTGATCACGGCGCGAGTCGTGACGTTGACGCCGTCCAGGGCGAGCCGGAACGCGGCCGTGTTGACGCCCGTTACGGTGTCGACGTATACAGCCGTGATGGTCGGGGTCGTGATCGTGACCGTGCTGCCGGACGGCGGCGCGAGCGTCAAGGTCGGCGGCGCCACGCTGACGCTGCGGACGCTCAACGCGACGTTGTGCGTCGCTTCGACGTTGCCGGCCTTGTCCATGCTGTGGAAGGCGAGGCTGTGCGTGCCCACGGACACGGAGAACGCGGACGCATAGACGATCGGCGTCGAAGCGTCGAGCGCGTAGAACGTCTGCGCCACGCCCGAGACCGCGTCGGTGGACGTGAAGCCCAACGTGTCGGTCGAGATCAGCACTAAGCTCGTCGCCGAGGTCGTCAGGCCGTCCACTTGCAGGCTCGTGACCGGCGGGATCGTGTCCACGACGAACGTTGTGGTCGAGGAGGTCACGATGCCGGACAGGTTGGCGAGAGTCAGCACCAGGGTGTGCGTGCCTTGGCTGAGTCCCATCGGCGTGTACGTGACCGACGAGGCGGTCACCACGGCCGCGCTCGTCACGTTGACGCCGTCCAACGTCAGCATGACCGAGGCCGTGTTCACGCCGCGCCCCGAGTCCGCGTAAGAGATCGCGAGCGCCGGCGTCGTCGAGTTCTCGTAGCCGCTCGGAGGCAGGTCGGACGTGACGGTCGGCGGGGTGGTGTCGATGATCACCGTGTTGGCGTAGTACGTGTCGATCCCGTTGTCCACGTTGTCGTCCGCCGCGTAGTAGACCGTGTGCGTGCCCGGCGCCAAGGTGAACGAGCTCACGTACACCGACGGCGCGGTCGCGTCGTCCACTTGATAGAAGATCTCGCCCACACCCGAGGCGACGTCGTTGACCACGGGATCGTAGGCGGTGATGAAGACGTCGTTGCCGCTCATGTACAGCGAGACCACGGGCGGCGTGTTGTCGACGGCCACGCCCGTGCTCTGCGCGATCTCAGTATTGCCGACCAAGTCCACGCTGTAATACGACACGGTGTGCGTCCCCTCGGCGACGACGTAGAAGGGCGCGGTGTAGACCGCGTAGCTGCTGCCGTCGATCGAGTAGTACGTGTTCGCCACGCCGACGCCGGCCCCGTCGCCGATAACGCGCGCGTCGTCCACCGCGGTCAAAGTGAACGAGGTCTCGGAGCTCACGTAAACGACGGACTCGCCGATGATGTACGCGTACGGCGCGCCGAGCGTCAAGGTCGTGCGCGGCGGCAGGAAGTCGGCCGGAGGAGCGGAGACCGTGACGCTGGCGACATTGAGGGCTTCTTGATTGCCGACGGCGTCTTCGGAGAAGTAATAGACCGTGTGCGTTCCGACGGCGAGCGTGAAGGCGCCGTCGTAGACCTCGTTGGCGCAGGTGCCGTTGGGCTGAGTCGGGTCGAGCGGCGTGTTCTCGCAGGCGGGAGAGAAGGGATTCGCGTCGATCACGTAGAACGTGGCCGCCACTCCCGACGCGACGCCGTTCGAGATCGGGTCCACGGCCGACAGCGCAAGCGGCACGGACGAAGAGATCGTGATGACCCCGGAGACGCTGGTCGTGCTCGTCCCCAGGGCCTGCAAGGTCGTGATCGGCGGCGTGAGGTCGACGGCGACGGACGACGAGTGCGCGACCTCCACGTTGCTGTCGAAGTCGACGCTATAGAAAGAAACCGCGTGCAGCCCCTCCGCCGCGATGGAGAACGGCCCCGCGTACAGGCTGTACGCCGTCGTGTCGAGCGCCAGGTAGGTCGCCGCCACCCCCACGCCCAGGCCGTCGCCGATGACCGAGAGGTCGTCGACCGCGGTCAAGGTGAAAGTGGTCGCGGCGGTCGCGTACGTGACCGTGCCGGAGGAGTAGCTCGGCGATCCCGAGTTCAGCGTGGTACGCGGCGGCAGCACGTCCACGGGCGTGACGATGAACGTGACGGCAGTTTCGTTCTCCTGATTTCCGACGTTGTCCTCCGAGAAATAGTAGACCGTATGCGTGCCGCCCGAGAGCGTGAACGGTCCGTCGTACGCTTCGTTGGCGCAGGTGCCGTTGGGCTGGGTCGGATCGAGCGGGGTCAGCAGGCAGTCGGACGAGAAAGGGTCGACGTCGATCACATAGTAGGTCTCGGCCACTCCCGAGGCCACGCCGCCCGAGATCGGATCGACCGCCGACAGCGTGATCGGCGTCGTCGCCGAGATGTCGGTGTTGCCCGAGGAGTCCGTCGTATTGGGGCCGAGCACTTGCAGCGTCGTGATCGGCGGCGTGTCGTCGAGCGCGACGGTCGACGATTTCGCGACCTCGACGTTGTTGTCGTAATCGACGCTGTAGAAGGAGATCGTGTTCAGGCCCTCGAATTGCATGCCGCCGAAAGCCAGGTAGGGCGGGAGGATTTGTCCCACGGAACTGAGGCGGCGGAACGACGCGAAATCGATCGAGAAATACGACGCCGCGACCCCGATCCCCAGTCCGTCGCCGACGGTCGACAAGTCGTCGACCGCAGACAAAGTGAGGGGCGTCGCGGGGCTCACGTAGGTCAGCGTCCCTGAGGAGAAGCTCGGCGCGCCGATGACGAGCGAGGTGCGCGGAGGCAGGACGTCCGGAGCGCCCTGAACCGCGACGACGAAAGCGCGCTCCTCCTCCTGATTGCCGGCGTTGTCTTCGGAGAAATAATAGATCGTGTGTCCGCCGACCGGAAGGGTGAACGTGCCGTCGTAGATCTCGTTGGCGCAGGTGCCGTTGGGCGCGGTCGGATCGAGCGGAGTCGCCTCGCAGGCCGGCGAGAACGGATCGACGTCGACGACGTAGTAAGTCGCCGCCACGCCCGAGGCGATCCCGTTCGAGACCGGATCGACCGCGGTCATACTGAACGCGGTCCCGGACGAGACGAGGGTGAAGCCCAGGTTGTCCGTCGTCGAAGGGCCGAGTATCTGCAGCGTCGTCTTCGGCGGCGTGAAATCCGCCGCGACCGTGGAGGAATGCATGACTTCCGTGTTGCCCGACGCGTCCACGCCGTAGAATCGGATCGTGTGCAGCCCCTCGGGAGACAAGAAGAATTGCCCGTTGGCGGCTTGGAATGCCGCGCCGTCGACGCTGTAATTGACCACGACGCTCGAGCCGAAGCCGTCGCCGACCGCGAGATAGTCGTCGATCGAGAGAAAAGACTCTAAGTTATTGGCCGACACGTAGGTCAGAGTGCCCGAGGAGAAGAAGGGCGGTGCGAACACCAAGCTCGTGCGCGGCGGCTCCGTATCGGCGCGGACGGTGAAGCTCTCCTGCTCGAGAGGCTCCTCGTTGCCGGTCTGGTCGATCGAGAAGTAGTAGACGGTGTGCGTGCCGAGAGACAGCGTGAAGGGATTATTGTCGTACACCGGATTGGCGCACGTGCCGGGGGGCGCCGTCACATCGTGCGGCGCCGTGCAGGAGTCCGGCGGCGTGTCGACGTAGAAGAACGTCGCCGCGATGCCGGGCGGCGGGACCTGCACGTCGAGCGATTGTTCCTGCGCCTGCAAGGACAAGAGATCGTTAGGCGCGACATAGGTGACGCCGCCGATCTTCTCCGTCGCGGCGCCCGCCGGTATCGTCAGCAGAGTGGTGATGAGCTCCGGGCTCGAGGAGCCTTCCAGCCCGTTTCCGCCCGCGAGTTGGGCCAATCCGTTCAAAGGCACCGGGGCCGAGCTGGTCGTCGTCGCCAGCCAGCCGCTGCCGGCGCTGTAGGCGATTGCGCGGGCGGGACCGACGCCCGCTATCGTCTGCGCGGACTGGAGCGCGCCGGTCTGATCGTAGCTCCAGTACCCGAGCGTCGAGAACCCGCCGATGTCGGTCTGGCCGACGACGTTGGCGCCGCCCGCCGCCGTCGCGGAGAGCGCCGTCGGCACGTCGTTGGAGCCGGCGGCGCCGTGCCAGAACTGCTCGGACAGGATGAAGCCCGAGGAGTCCTCGCGCAGGTAGTCGACGTCATAGTTGCCGAGCGCGTTGAGCCGCGAGGCGGCGATCGAAAAAGCGCCCTGCTCGTAGGTCATGCTCGCGGCGAGGTCCCCGCCGATGTTGCGGCCGAAGCCGGGCCACGTGACGGGACCGCTGACCAGCTGCGTTCCCGTCGGACCGAAGCCCCACAACGCTAGGTCGAGCGGATTGGATGTAGTGGCGGCGGTGTCGGAGGAAAAGCCCACGACCCACACGGCGCCCATGGTGTCGACGGCGACGCCGTAGCCCGCGTCGTTCCCGCCGGGCCCGCTGTACGTCGAGGTCAGAGTCAGCATGCCGCTCGTCGCGTCGTAGCGCCACAGGCCCAACTCGTCGTTTCCGCCTGCGAGGCCGACGGCTCCCGTCACCCAGAACGCTGACGACGCGGCATTCGCTGGCGCGGCGCCGAAGGCGTTGTCGCCGGCGCCCCCGGACGAATCGAAGAAGGCGCTGCTCAGAAGCACGCCGGACGTCGACACTTTGTAAACCGCGACGGTGGTCCCGCTCGTCGTGGCGGCGGTCGCGGTTCCGATGGCGTACGCGCCGCTCGCCGCGACGAAGACGCTCCACTCGGCGCCGCCGACCGCCTGCGGCAGAGTGGCCGAGGAAATAAATACGCCGCTCGAGTTGAAGATCGACAGCCAGACCGGCGAGCCCGCGGTGCTGGCGACGACCTCGTAGAGCTGTCCCGAATTATCCGCGGCGAGCGCGCGCCCGCCGCCCGCGACGAGTTGGGCATTTGCGGCGGTGGCCGTGAAGACGGCGTAGTAGCTGTCGATGCTGTTCAGCGGAACGCTGACTTGTCCGACGACGCCCGCGTACTGATTGGGCAGGAGCTTGAGCGGTTGTCCCGGCGTCAGCTCGTAGATCGCGCCGCCGGGAGCCGACGCGGGCAAGGTCAGATCCGCCGGGGAAGCGAGCGCGGTCCCGAAAGGACCGACCACGACGAACGGGCTTGCCGGCGTGAGGCCGGCGGCGGAGGCGGCGCTCGCGAGGCTGGCGAGGGGTGGCTGGGCGGGGTTGGCGAGCGCGAGGCTCAGCCCTGGATTGCCGGAAGCGTTGTACAGAAGCGCCACTCCGGCGGTGCTCAGCACGATCGGGTTCACGGGCGACGGCGCCGTCAACAGGAATTGAAACGTCTGCGAGAACACGTTGGGATTGCTCGGCACGGTGAAGCTCGCGATCGGGCCGCTCGTGCCGCTCGAGACGACGGCCGGCTCGGTCGCCGCGATGTTTCCCGTCGCCGCGTTGACGAACGCGACTTGGACGTAGTTCAGCTGCGCGGCGGTCAGCGCGGGATCGAGCGGGACGTTCAGCGTGAACGGCGCCGGCGCGTAGGGCTGGACCGGATTGGGATTGTAGTCGACCGTGTTGGGGAGGATGTTCAGCGCCAGCGTGTTGCTCGTCGGCATCGCGCTCTGCCAGCCGGGGCTCAGCTGAGGCGGATCGGCGGCCACGAACAGGCTCAGGTCGGCCTCGTTGACGACGGCGAGGTTCGACGCCGAGACGCCGCGCGCCAGCGGAATGTTCGGATACGTCCCCTGGAACACTTCTTGGACTCCCGGGTAGGGACCGCCGAGGTTGCCGAACAGGCACGGGCCGCCGGTGTACGCGACCGCTTGGGCGTAGTGCATCTGGTTGCCGTCCACGTCGGTGACGATGAACGTGTAGAAATTCCCGCCGGGATCGCTGACGACCTGCAGGGGCACCGTCGCGGTGCTGAGCCCGACGGGAAAGAGCGTCGGCGTCGGGAACACCGGGTTGTAATTGCTGCCCAGCGTGCTCCCGACGGTGCTCTCGACAGTCCACGAGTACAGCTTCTTAGTCGTGTAGAACGTCAGGTCGAGCGTGGAAGGACAGGCCGCACTCGAGTTCGCGACGTTCGCGGTCACCGTGAGCGCGACGAAATCGATCGGCGCGATCGTGGTCCCGCCGTTCGAGTCCACGACGGTGAGCGTGCTCACGCCCACCATGCTGAGAAAATTGGCCGGCCAAACGATCGGGTAGATTCCCGGCGAGGTCGCGGTCATCGACGACACCGTGCCCCCGTTCGGCCCTGGGAAAGCCATCGTCACGCTCGCGATTGTTGTTCCCGGAGGCGACGCGGCATCGGGCACGGCGGTGAGGCTGCCGTTGACGACGACGGTATTCCCCGGCGGTCCGACCAAGTCGTGGAGCTGGGCGTCCGTCTCGGGGTAAGGCGGGGTCTTCACGCCCGAGAAGTCGCTGTAGATGGTGGGCTTCCAGTACCAGGGCAGTGTCAGAGTGATGTGCGGCGAGGGGGCGATATTCACAAACCTTTGATCTCGCTCGTTCCCGGCCTGATCGAACGCGCGGACAAAAATCTGGGCTTGCGGCAAATTGGCCAAAACGGA
>Ga0209415_10008148_pt1 | contig 18196 bp, 16 predicted proteins | sample PeaSoiSIISIP2007_FD_187696 | JGI IMG/M metagenome (GOLD analysis project Ga0209415, IMG submission 187696) | Peat soil microbial communities from Weissenstadt, Germany - SII-SIP-2007 (SPAdes) (version 2) | ecosystem: Environmental > Terrestrial > Soil > Wetlands > Peat | place: Germany...
CGGATCGCGGACGGCTGGTTCCCGATGATGCCCGCCGACCACCGGTTCGAGGAGGCCAGGGCCCTCGTCGCCGAGGGGGCCCGCGCCGCCGGCCGCGACCCCGCCCTGGTGCCCTTCGAGGCCCGGGTGAGCTGGTCCGACGGCGGCGCCAAGCTGGAACACCACCTCGAGAAGTGGCGGGCCGTCGACGCGCCGTACGTCTCGGTCAACACCATGGGCGCCGGCCTGGTGGGCGCAGACGCCCACATCGCCGCCATCGCGGCGGCGGCGGAGATCTGGCGGGCCTGAGGCGACGCAGCCCGGCTGGCCGTTCTGACCGAGTGGCGCAAGAGCGCGTGATCTCGGTGGCCGGATCGCTCGGAAAGCGCTGGGCGCGAGGGGACCGCCAGTGCCGGGAGTCCCGCTCCCGTCACCGAGGTTACGCAGGTGTTCTTCCCCGTCTTGCCGGGTTAGGCCCAGCGGGCGAGAGGCAGCGGGGGATTGGGGCGATCGAGGAATCTTACGATTTACCGACATTTTGTCTGTGTGCCTCTTTCAGTTCGCGAAACGTTCATGTCCCGTCACTACCGTCGATATCGATGACCATGGGGGAGCAGCCGACGCCGGCTAGGCAGGACGCGACAGCCCAGAAGCTGGCGCGTGCAGAGCTCGACCCGATCCTCGCGGCGCTCGACCCCGACGGCTCCAGGCCGGCCGACGTGGTCCATTCGAAGGGACTCTCCCTTTCGTTCGGGCAAAAGCGCGTTCTCTCGGACGTCCAGATCTCCTTCAAGCGCGGCACCATCACGGCACTGATCGGTCCCACTGGTTGCGGCAAGTCGACGTTCCTCCGGACCATCAACCGGATGAACGACAAGGTGAGCGGGTTCCGCTTCGAAGGAGACGTCACCTTGGAGGGCGAGAGCATCTGGGCGCCCAGCCAGGACCTGCTCGCGCTGCGCCGCCGGGTCGGGATGCTCTTCCAGCGGCCCAACCCGTTCCCGATGTCGATCCGCGACAACGTCGTCGCCGGCGTGAAGGCGCACCAAATCGCCAAGGGCAAGCAGCTCGACGTGGTCGCCGAGGAGCGACTCCGCCAGGTCGGTCTGTGGGACGCGGTCAAGGACCGCCTGCACGACTCCCCGTTCCGACTCTCGGGCGGCCAGCAGCAGCTGCTGTGCCTCGCCCGCGCGCTGGCGGTCGGCCCCGAGGTGCTCTTGCTGGACGAGCCCACCTCGGCGCTCGACCCCATCTCGACCGAGTTGGTCGAGAGACTTCTGCGACAGCTGACCCCCGCACTGACGCTCATCTTCGTCACCCACAATCTGGGCCAGGCGCGCCGGGCCTCGCACAACACGATGTTCCTCTACGAAGGGGAGCTGGTGGAGAACGGCCCCACCGAGGACGTGTTCGAGCGGCCCAAGGACGCCCGCACCGAGCACTACGTCAACGGACGCATGGGCTGACCACGATGCAAGTCGCCGAACTCGGTCGACACTGATTCGAAGGAACAACCGACCGCAGCAGCTCCGTCTCCGCCCCCTAACCACCGCAACAACACCAAAGGAGGACCTTTGACTGGATCAACGCGCCTTGCGCGCCTCATCGTCGCCCTCACGGCCACCCTGGCCGTGGGTGTCGCGGGTTCGCTCGCAGTCGCGACGGCCGCCGGCGCCAAGGCCAAGGCCAAGGCACCCAAGGGCGCCGTGGAGAAGCCGTCCGCCGGCACCGTGACCGAGACTGGCAGCTCTCTCATGTACCCCCTGTTCAACCTGTGGGCGGGTGGCTACAGCACCAAGTACTCCTCGGTGACGGTCTCGACTGCTTCCACCGGTTCGGGCACCGGCCTCGCCGACGCCGCCAACGGGACTGTCGCCATTGGTGCCTCCGACGCTTATCTGGCCCCGAGCGCCCTGACCACTACGCCGACCCTGCTCAACATCCCGCTGGCGATCTCCTCACAGCTCGCCGCCTACAACATTCCAGGTGTGACGGCCCACCTGGTGCTGTCGGGCAAGGTTCTCTCGTCGATCTACCAGGGCAAGATCACGACCTGGAACGACGCGGCGATTGCCTCCCTCAACCCGTCGGTGACGTTACCCAGCATCCCGATCGTGACGCTGCACCGTGCGGACGGCAGCGGTGACACCTTCTTGTGGTCCACCTTCTTGTCGGACGCCGATCCCAGCGGCTGGGGCAAGACGATCGGCTTCAACACGACCATCTCGTGGCCGAACGCCCCCGGTGCCCTCGGTGAGACTGGGAACTCGGGCATGTTGGCCGGGTGCAAGGCGACGACGGGCTGCATCGCCTACATCGGCATCAGCTACCTGACCCAGGCCCTGCAGGCGGGCCTCGGCTACGCGGCCTTGGTCAACGGCAAGGGCCAGACCGTGCTGCCGACGCCAAAGAGCATCGCCACCGAGGCAGCCGGCTTCACCAGGAAGACGCCCCCCAACGGAACGATCTCCATGATCTACGGAAAGATCAAGGGCGGCTATCCGATCGTCAACTACGAGTACGCCATTGTGAACTCGAGCCAGACGAGCTCGTCTACGGCGCAGGACATCCGCTCGTTGCTCGAGTGGATCGTCAACGCGAAGGACGGGAACTCGCCGTCGATCCTGAATCAGGTCAACTTCCAGGCGCTGCCGGCCTCGATCGTGACCGCGTCGCTGAAGCAAATCAAAACGATCCAGTAGTGACCACCATCGGCAGGCCGACAGGTCCTTCGCCGATGATGGCTCAGGTAATGCGCCGGGCGCGAAGCGCCCGGCGCATTACCGACAGCTTGAGGTTGAGGGAAGGCGCCCTTTGGCAGGGAGCAGCCCGGATCGCAGTGGTGCTGCCCCTCGCCGCGCTGGTGTTCGCCGTCACCATCCTGGTGATCAAGGCGCGTCCAGCGATCATCGTGAACGGCTGGGGCTTCCTGACCCGGTCCAAGTTCGACCTGGGCCAGTCATACGCCACCACGGTGAACCACATCCACGGAGTGGCCGTGCCCGTGGGGGCCTCCTACGGGGCCGGCGCGCTCATAGCGGGGACGCTCGAATCCTCGGCGATCGCGGTCATCATCGCCGTGCCGATCTCAATCGGGGCGGCTTTCGCACTCACCGAGCGAATGCCTCGATGGGTATCCCAACCGCTCGGGTTCTTCGTCGAGTTGCTGGCCGGAGTGCCGAGCGTGCTGTTCGGGCTGTGGGGCATCCTCACCCTCGGGCCATTCCTGGCTACCCACATCTATCCGACGATCGCCAACAACGTGCCCAACGTGCCGGTGCTGGACTTCTTCCGCGGGTCTAGTGGGCATGGTGAAGGGTTAATCACCACCGGCCTCGTGCTCGCCCTCATGATCGTGCCCATAATCACCGCCACCACCCGCGACCTGTTCTCCCAGGTCCCCGCGCTGCCCAAGGAGGGGGGCGAGGCGCTTGGCATGACCGACTGGGAGGTGGCGCGGCGGGTGACCCTGCCGTGGGTCCGCACCGGCATCATCGGGGCCACCGTTCTTGGCCTGGGCCGGGCCATCGGCGAAACGATCGCGGTGGCCATGGTGTCGGGGTCGTTGTTGGCATCGGTCGCTCCTAACGTCTACGGGACGTTCGGGACCCTTGCTGCCGCCATCGTCACCCAGCTCGACTCGGCGTCCACCGATGGGACCGGCTTCGCCGTGTCCACCCTGGCCGAACTGGGCCTGATCCTGGCCATCATCTCGGTCGGGGTGAATCTGCTGGCCAGGCTGGTCATCAGTCGGTCGTCGCGGTTGGGCGCACCGGTTGGTCGAGCCTGAGCAAGCCAGAGAAAGGACGCGTCATGAGTGCGCTCCCCGGTACCGGCCGGCGGCGGTTCATCGCCATCGGGTTCCGCGTGGGCACGTACCTCGCCCTGTCGCTGATCATGGGGCCGGTGATTTGGCTGGTGACCGGGATCATCAGTCGGGCGGTGCCGCATTTCAGCTGGAGCGTGCTCACCCACCCGACCGCCGGAGAAAGCGGGGGTCTCGAGAACGCAATCATCGGCACCCTTCTCCTCATGCTGGGGGTGCTCGTCATCGCCGGTGGGATCGGGATCCTGGCCGGCCTGCACCTGGCCGAGTTCGCCAAGCCACGCAAGAGCGGCAAGGAGAGCGGCCACCTCTTGCGGACGGCGTCTGACGTGCTGTCGGGCTTCCCCTCGATCGTGCTCGGCTATGTCGGCTATGTGGCCCTGGTGCTCGGACTCCACTGGAACTTCTCGCTGCTCGCTGCCTGGATCATCCTGTCGATCATGGTGATCCCTTACATCGCCAAGTCGACCGAGACCGCCCTACGTCAGGTACCGACCGCCTATCGCGAAGGTGCCGAGGCCCTCGGGATGCCCGCTGGCTATGCGCTCCGCAAGGTGACGCTAAAGACCGCGCTACCAGGCATCGTGACCGGGTTGCTCATCGCCCTGGCCATCGCCTGCGGGGAGACGGCGCCGCTCATCTATACCGCCGGTGCCTTTGCCGACTCGCCGGTCTCGGTGTCGCTCACCCACCACCCGGTCCCGTACCTCACCTTCTTGGTCTACGGCTTTTACACGTTGCCGGAGAACGCGTCTCATTACCTCGCCTATGACGCTGGGCTGATATTGGTGGTACTGGTACTACTACTCCTCGTGTCGGCCCGGCTCATCGTCAACCGAACCCAGCACTACTCCGAGGGCAGGCGCTAGGGGGGCTCCGACCAGCCGTCGCCGCGTCCGGGCGGCGACGGCTGTACGACCGATGCCATGCTGGGCCGACCATGCCCAACGATCTGGCCGCGCAGCTGCTGGAGCGGTCCTCCCGCTACATCGATGACGGCGAGGCCGACGGCGCCACGACCCAGCCCATGGATGCCGGGCTGGCCGAGTTCGGGGACGGACTGGCGTCGGTGGCCTCCTTCTCCCATGTCATCGCGCTCCGCGGGACCGACGGCCTGACCCTCATCGACACGTCCTCGGAGGCGATGGCCGGCGGGGTGCAGGCGTCGCTGCGCCGCTGGTCCACGGCCCCGGTCGACACCATCGTCTACACGCACGGCCACCTGGACCACGTCGGTGGCGCGCCGCGCTTCGTCGAGGAGGCCGCCGGAATGGGGGAGGGAGCGCCGCGCGTGATCGCCCACCACGCGGTGGCCGACCGCTTCCGCCGCTACGACCAGACCGACGGCTACAACGCCCGCATCAACGCCCGTCAGTTCGGCCGCATCGCCCTCATGCAGGCCGCCCCGGAGCGCTGGGCCATCGACTGGGTCTGGCCGACCGTGGCCTACGCGGAATCGCTCGAGGTGGACGTCGCCGGGGAGCCGGCGGTCCTGCACCACGACCGCGGCGAGACCGACGATCACACCTGGGTCTGGTTGCCCGAGCGGCGGACGATCCTGGGCGGGGACTTCGTCACCTGGGTCTTCCCCAATGCGGGCAACCCGCAGAAGGTCCAGCGCTATCCCGCCGAGTGGGCGAGGGCGCTGCACTCCATGGCGGCCCTCCAACCCGAGCTCTACCTGCCGGCCCACGGCCTGCCGATCGCCGGCCAAGAGCGCATCGCCCGGGTGCTCGGTGACGTGGCACGGGCCCTCGAGTCCCTGGTCGACCAGACGCTCGCCCTCATGAACGCGGGCGCCCCCCTCGACGAGATCCTGCACTCGGTCCGGGTCCCGGGCGACCTGGCCGACCGGCCCTATCTGCAGGTCACCTACGACGAGCCCGAGTTCGTGGTGCGAAACATCTGGCGCCTCTACGGCGGCTGGTGGGACGGCGACGCCGCCAACCTGAAGCCGGCGCCCGCGACCCAACTCGCCGCGGAGGTCGCGTCGCTGGCCGGTGGGGCGGAGCCCCTCATGGAGCGGGCCGGCCTGCTCTCCCAGTCCGGCGAACACCGCCTCGCCTGCCACCTGGCCGACTTTGCGGTGCGCGCCGACGGATCCCCCGAGATGCACGCGCGGCGCGCCGAGATCTACGGGCGGCGGCGGGACGACGAGCGATCCGTGATGGCGAGGGGTGTCTTCCGGGACGCCGCCGAGGCGTCGGCGGCGCGGGCCGCGCCGGACGCCTGAACGGCTGGCGACCGGTCAGAGGTCGCGCCACATGTGGAGGTGCTCGATGTCCTCCAACAGGAACGGCTTTCCTTCTACGACGAAGCCCGCGCGTCCGTAGAAGCGAGGGGCGCCGATACGCGCCTCGCACCAGAGGAAACGCCCGCCGTTGGCCGTCGCGTGCTCGATCAGCGCGTCGAGCACCCGGCGTCCGTACCCGCGTCCGCGCAGGTCGTCGCGGGTCGCCATGCCGCGCACCCGCCACGCGTCCGTTCGATCCGGCGCCCACGGCGCCCGGTCGGGGAAGACAGTGCCGACCGAGACGACCTCGGTGCCGACCCGCACCGCAACGTGGCAGGCGAGCGGATCGTCGTCCCCCGGGTAGGCGCTGGCGCCGGGAGGGCGACCCGGGCGCAGGACCGCCATGCGCAGCGGGTGCACGTCGGCCACGGGGACTGGCCGGGCGCACACGGACTCGCGCGCATCGTCGTGCGACATGGCCCACGATACCGTCGGCCTCCGGCCGGCCCCGACGAGCCAACCCGCTCGAGGTCGTCAGTCGGGGCGCGACCGCCGGCGCCTCGGCAGCTCGGGCGCACGGGAGGCCGCGACGGTCGCCGCCGCATCGCCCAACGCCAAGAACAGCACGGTGGCGTCGTCGACGAGCTGCTCGCGGGTGCTCGGCACGCGGCCGGCCAGCCAGTCGACGAGCAACTGGCTGAAGCCGCCGACCAGGATCGAGGCGCCGACGCGCCCGACCTCGTCGGGCTCCTGCCCCGAGCGCCGGCGCTCGCCGGAGTAGTCCTGGACGAACGCGACGACCATCCGACCGGTCTCGAGACGCCGACGGTTGAGTGCCTCGTTGCCCAGGCCCTCGGCGTAGAGGATCTTGCCGCGCCGACGATCCTCGTCCACGAACTCGACGATCCCGCGGACGACCGCCCGAACCTGCTGGGCCGGCTCGTCGCCGGCCGCCGCCATTGCGGCCCAGACCACCTGGCCCAGCTCTTCTACGACCCGGTCGTAGACCGCCACCGCCAGCTGGTCGAGGTCGGCGAAGCTCTCGTAGAAGTAGCGCGGATTGAGGCGGGCCCGTTCGAGCACGGACCGCACGGTCATCGCCTCCCAGCCCTCCGAGTCGACGAGCGCCAACGCGGCGTCGAGCAGGAGCACGCGGCGCTCCTGCTGGCGGTCAGCCAGGGACAGGCCGGTCCAACGACGCTGATGGGCCACGAGGGCACTATTTGGCAACGCGTGTTACCTTAATCGCCGGCGTCGTTGCCCGAGGAGTGGAAGTTGGGATACCAGCGGGTGGTCGTGGCGGGGGGCGGGGTCGGGGGGCTCGGAGCCGCCCTGGCCCTGGCGCGCCACGGGCATCAGGTCCTCGTGCTCGAGCGCGACCCGTTGCACGACGCGGCGTCGGCCGACGACGCGTTCGCCTGGGAGCGACCGGGCGCACCGCAGACGCACCAGACCCACGGATTCCTGGCCCGGATCGCCGTCCTCCTGCGCGAGCGGTTCCCCGACCTCCTCGAGGCGCTGCATGCGGCCGGCTGCTCGACGGTCTCGGGGACGGCCGCGCTCGGTGAGGCCCGGCCGGGGGACGAGGACCTCGCCATCCTCCTCGTGCGGCGTACGACCTTCGAGTGGATCCTGCGCCGGGCCGTCGACGCGGAGCCCGGCGTCGAGGTCCGCAGCGGCGCCGGCGTCGCCGGACTGCTGCCGGCCGGGCCGGGCGGGGCCGGGGTACCGGTCGTCGGCGGCGTCGCGCTGGAGGACGGCACCGAGCTACGGGCCGACGCGGTGGTCGCCGCCACCGGTCGCCGGGGCGACGTGCCGGCCTGGCTGGCGCCACTCGGGGTCACGGTGCCCGAGACCGTTCGAGAGAGCGGGCTCCTCTATCTCACGCGCTGGTACCGGCTGGCGGACGCCATCGCCACCCCGCCCGCCCCCAAGCTGGGCGGCGACCTCGGGTACCTCAAGTACCTGATCGTCCCGGGCGACGGCGGCATGCTCTCGGCCACGCTGGCGGTCGGCACCCTGGACCGCGAGCTGCGCCGATCGCTGTCGGACCCCGACCGTTTCGATCGCGCCTGCCGCTCCCTGCCCGGACCGGACCAGTGGTTCGGCGACCTCGACCTCGAGCCGATCGGCGGCGTGCGGCCCATGGGCGGGCTCATGAACCGCCTGCGGTGCTTCGCCGACACCGACGGTCGGCCGACCGTGCTCAACTTCCACGCGGTGGGTGACGCGCACACCTGCACGAATCCCCTCTACGGGCGCGGCTGCTCACTGGCCCTCCTCCAGGCCGTGCTCCTGACCGACGCCATCGGGGCGCACGACGACGCGCTGGACGTCGCCGCCGCCTACGAGACGGCCTGCCGCGGCGAGGTGACGCCCTGGTTCCACCACGCGGTCGAGGTCGACCGCTCGGGCGCGGACCCCGCGACGTCCGACACGCCCGAGGCCGCGCCGGCCAACCGGATGGGCGCCGTCATGGCGGCCGGGCAGACGGACCCGGTGATCGGGCGGGCCATGGCCCGGCTGTGGAACCTGCTCACGAAGCCCGACCAGCTGAGCGCCGATCCCGAGTTCATGGCGAGGGTCGCGGCGGTCATGGGTGACCCGGTCACCTATCCCACCCCGGTGCCGGCGGGGCCGTCCCGCCAAGTGCTCCTCGACAACCTGGCGGCATAGGAGAAGACAATGGCCACCACCCGGACCACGAAGACCGTCACGAGAAACGGGGTACGGCTGGCCGTTGAGGTCGACGGCGCGGGTCCGCCGGTCATCCTCGCCCACGGCTTTCCCGAGCTGGCGTTCTCGTGGCGGCACCAGGTGCCCGCCCTCGTCGAGGCCGGCTACCGGGTCGCCGTGCCCGAGCAACGGGGCTACGGGCGGTCGGATCACCCCGACGCCATCGAGGACTACGACATCGTCCAGCTGACCGGCGACCTCCTGGCCGTGCTCGACAGCCTGGGCGAGGAGCGGGCCGTCTTCGTCGGTCACGACTGGGGCGCGATGGTGGTCTGGCAACTGGCCCTCCTGGCGCCGGACCGGGTGACCGCGGTCGTTGGGCTGAGCGTGCCGTTCATGCCGCGCGGACCGGTGCCGACCGTCACCCTCCTGCGGCAGCTCTACACCGACGCCTTCTTCTATATCGTGTACTTCCAAGAGCCCGGGGTGGCCGACGCCGAGCTGGCCGCGGACCCGACGAGGACGATGCGCCGGCTGTTGGCGGGGTCCGCGGCGGACGCCGAGCCCGACGCCGCGTCATTCGCCGCCAACGACGGGCGGGGGTTCATCGAACGGCTGCCCGAGCCCAAGGGGCTGCCGTCGTGGCTCAGCCAGGAGGAGCTCGACGTCTACATCGCCGAATTCGCGAGGACCGGCTTCAGCGGTGGCCTCAACTGGTACCGGAACCTCAACCGCAACTGGCATCTCACCGAGCACCTGGCCGACGCACATGTCTCGTGCCCGTCGCTGTTCATCACCGGCTCGCTCGACCCGGTGCGGTCGTTCATCCCGGCCGAGGTCGGCGAGGCCTGGCTCGACGACCACCGCGGCAGCGTGCTGATCGAGGGGGCCGGGCACTGGATCCAACAGGAGCGACCCGAGGTGGTGAACGCCGCCCTGCTCGGCTTCCTCGACGACGTCACCGATCGAAAGGCACACCCATGACGGCTCGGCCGCTGCGCTTCGGCGTCTTCTTCGCCCCCTTCCACCCCCTCGGTCAGGATCCGACCCTGGCGCTCGAATACGACCTCGAACGCGTGGTCGAGCTCGACCGTGCCGGCTTCGACGAGGCCTGGTTCGGCGAGCACCACTCCGGCGGCTACGAGATCATCGGCTGCCCGGAGATCTTCATCGCGGTGGCCGCCGAGCGGACCAAGCACATCAAGCTGGGCACCGGCGTGACCTCGCTCCCCTACCACCACCCGTGGCTGGTGGCGGACCGCCTGGTGCTCCTCGACCACCTGACGCGCGGACGGGTGCTCTTCGGCACCGGCCCCGGCGCGCTGCCGAGCGACGCCTTCGTGATGGGCATCGACCCGCTGGACCAGCGGCGCCGGATGGAGGAGTCCCTGGAGGCCATCCTGGCCCTGCTGCGTTCCGAAGATCCGGTCACCCGAGAGACCGACTGGTTCACCATGAAAGAGGCGCGCCTCCAGCTGCGCCCCTACAGCCACCCGCACTTCGAGGTCGCGGTCGCCGCCATGATCTCGCCGTCGGGACCCCGGTTGGCGGGCACCCACGGGGTGTCGCTCCTGTCGCTCTCCATGCAGGTCATCGAGGGGGGCTTCGCCGCCATCGGCCAGGCCTGGGGCGTGGTCGAAGAGCAGGCGGCCAAGGCCGGCCGCCCGGCGCCCGCCCGCGACAGCTGGCGCGTGCTCGGGGCCATGCACATCGCCGAGACGAGAGACCAGGCGATGGAGGAGTGCACATTCGGCCTGAAGGACTTCTCCAACTACTTCGGCACGGCGGGCTTCGTCCCCCTCGGCTACCAGGTCGAAGGTGGGACCGACCCGCGCGCCTTCGTCGAGAGCTACGCGGCGGGCGGCAACGTCGTCATCGGCACCCCCGACGACGCCATCGCCTACATCGAGGGACTCCTGGAGCAGTCGGGCGGCTTCGGAACGTTCCTGCTGCTCGGCCACGACTGGGCGGACCGCGAGGCGACGCTCCGCTCCTACCGGCTGTTCGCCCGCAAGGTCATCCCCCACTTCCAGGGCAAGCTCTCGGCACCCCGCGCCTCGCACGACTGGGCGGCCGCCAAGCGCGACGAGCTGTTCGGCCGCGCCGGCCAGGCCATCGTGGCGGCCATCACCTCGCACATGGAGGAGAAGGCGGCCACCCCGAGCGGCGGAGACGGTTGAGGTGCGCGCCGCGGTGCTGCGCGACGGGCACATGGTCGTGGCCGAAGACGTCGAGGAGCCCGTCGCCGGGTTCGGCCAGGTGCTGGTCGAGGTCAAGGCCTGCGGCATCTGCGGCTCGGACCTGCATTTCGCCAAGCACGGTGCGGCCATGGTCGAGCTCATCGGCCAGATGCGCGGGACACCGGACCTGGGGGTGCCGACGGTCGATCTCAGCCGTGACGTCTTCATGGGGCACGAGTTCGCGGCCGAGGTGCTGGATGTCGGGCCGGACACCGACGGGCCCGCGCCCGGCACGCTCGTCACCTCGGTGCCGATCATGCTGAGCGCGACGGGCGTGGCGGACCTCGCGTACACCAACCTGTTGCCCGCCGGCTACAGCGAGCGCATGCTCCTCTCGGCGCCGCTCGTCCTCCCCGTGCCCAACGGGCTGGACGCCCGGCGGGCGGCCCTGACCGAGCCGATGGCGGTCGGCCTGCACGCGGTCAACCGCTCCGGCATCGTGGCCGGTGAGGGGGCAGTCGTGATCGGGTGCGGCCCGGTCGGGATCGCCGTCATCGCGGCGCTCGGGCTGCGGGGAATCGAGCCCATCGTGGCCGCCGACCTCTCGCCGATGCGGCGCGAGCTCGCCACGGCCATGGGGGCCCACCACGTCATCGACGCCTCGAAGGACGACGTCTTCGACGCCTGGTCCGACCACGGCGGGGGTCGTCAACTGGTGGTGTTCGAGGCGGTCGGCGTGCCCGGCGTGATCGACAGCGTGTTCCGGGCCGCACCGGGCAAGACCCGGGTCGTCGTCGTCGGGGTCTGCATGGGTGCCGACTCTGTGACCCCGTTCTGGGGCATCACGAAAGAGCTGTCGGTGCAGTTCGCGTTCGGCTACGACCTGGACGAGTTCTCCGGCACGCTGCGCACCATCGCGGAGGGAGCGGTCGACGTCGCCCCGATGATCACCGGCGAGGTCGGCCTCGACGGGGTGGCCGGCGCCTTCGCCGATCTCGCGCACCCGGACCGCCACTGCAAGATCCTGGTCACGGCGTGACGGACCCGGTGCTCACGGGGAGTGTGGCGCTCGTGACCGGAGCGGCCCGGCCGCGGGGCATCGGTCGGGCCACCGCGCGGGCGCTGGCCGTGGCGGGCGCGGACGTGGCCTGCCTCGACATCGCCCACCCCTACGAGTCGGCGCCCGCCCACGCCACGGCCACCGACGACGACCTCGATCAGGTGGTGACCGAGATCGCGGCGCTCGGGCGCCGGGCGGTGGCCGTCCGGGCCGACGTCTCCCGAGCCGACGAGGTGGAGGCGGCGGTCGCTGCCGCCACCGAGGCCCTCGGAACCATCACCCTGGTGGCGAACGTCGCCGGCGGGAGCGGACCGGGCTTCGGTTTCGGCCCGCTCCTTTCCCTCCCCGAGGCGGAGTTCCGCCACGTCTTGGACGTGAACGTCGTCGGCACCTGGCTCGTGTCCAAGGCCTGCGCCGCCCGCATGGTGGCGGCCGGCGTGGGCGGGCGGATCTGCAACGTGTCGAGCCAGGCGGGCAAGCGGGCGTTCCCCCACCTCGGCGCCTACTGCACGGCCAAGGCCGGCGTGATACTGCTGACCCAGACGCTGGCCCTCGAGCTCGGGCCCGCCGGCATCTCGGTCAACGCCGTGTGCCCGGGCACGGTCGACACCGACCTGATCAACCCGAACGGCCTCTTCGAACAGCTGGTCGGCGGCCCCGACGGCCTGCGCTCCTACCTCGAGCGGGAGATCCCGCTCCGCCGCCTGCAGAGCGCGGAGGAGATCGCCACCACCATCGCCTGGCTGCTGTCGCCCGGCGCGGCGGCCATCACCGGCGAGGCAGTCAACGCCAGCGCAGGCCAGACCATGGTCTGATCCGGGCCGGGAACCCCGCCTCTCGTGGGCTTGCGTGCTTCAAATCCCGTTTGAGACATCTCCTGGACATCGCTTACCAGGCAACCCGCAGCCCAACTGCCCAGGGTTCTCGCCTCGGCCAAACTAGTTGCGGCGACGCCGTATAGGTGCCGATACGGCTCCAGGGTGCCCCACTTCGCCGCGCCGGGGTTGGACCGACCACCTCCCGCTGTCTCCTTCCGGCGCAAGCGTCAGACTGGAGCAGTGCTTCTCATCGATGCTGCGAATGTCGTCGGGTCTCGTCCGACTGGTTGGTGGCGGGACCGAGCTGGAGCAGCCCGAGCATTCGTGGATCAAGTGAGAGCCGCCGTGGGATCGGGCCGCCTCCCGGTACCCGTTGTTGTCGTTCTGGAAGGGAAGGCTCGCGGTGGCGTCCAAGCTGGCGGCTCTGGTGGCGTAACGGTCCTTCATGCTGTCGGCAGCGGTGATGACATGCTGACTGACCTCACTTCAGATTCCTCCGATCAGGTCACACTGGTCACAGCGGATCGCGGTTTGCGGCAACGAGCCGAAGCCCTGGGGGCGAAGGTCGTAGGACCCGGATGGCTCCTAGAACTACTCGAACAGTGAACTGAACAATCACGACTCTCCTAGCACGTGCCGGCCCGAGCGGACCCAGCGGTGCGCCTGCGCCGATCGAGGCGGGCACCATCGGTGCAGGATCGGGCCCTCGCTGCGCTCGCCGATGGCGAGATCGATGGTCCACCCGGGGGACGAGGGGGATCACGGCCGGCTTGTTGCCCTTGCCGTTGATGTGCAGCGTGCGGTCGGCAGAACGGAATCGCCTGAATTGCGGGTTTCCAACAGGTACACGCGTTTGCCGTCACCGTAGTGCCGACTCATACTGATGGGCGAGAAATCTACCCAATCATCCGAAGCACCCTCCCTTAGTCAGCGTCGAAAGAAGGCACCAATGGGACGGTTAGATGGTCGTGTCGCAATTGTCACCGGAGCTGGTCGAGGGATCGGCGCGGGTGTAGCCCGACTCCTGGCTCATGAAGGTGCGCGGGTCGTCGTCAATGATCTCGGTGGCGCATTGGACGGCACGGGTGCGGACACGGCACCCGCAGCGCAGGTTGTTGAGCAGATCAAGCAGTCCGGTGGCGAAGCGACCGTGAGCGGGGACGACGTCGCTGACTACTCCGCCGCTGCGCGCATCATCGACCAAGCGGTCGATACTTACGGCCGGCTCGATGTGCTGGTCAATGTGGCGGGGATCCTGCGTGACCGCATGCTGTTCAACATGTCTGAGGAGGATTGGGACGCCGTCATTCGGGTCCACCTCAAAGGTACATTCAACACGTCTCGTCATGCCGCGGCGTATTGGCGGAAGGAGCGAGATTTCGACGGTCACTACCGGCTGATCAACTTCACGTCTGGTTCGGGTCTCCACGGCGCGCCGGGCCAGCCCAACTACGCGGCAGCGAAGATGGGAATCGTCGGCTTCACCTACTCGTGTGCCAATGCCCTTCGCGCGTACGGGGTGACTGCGAACGCCATCGCCCCCGGTGCGGCCACCCGCATGACCGAATCAGTGCCCGACGGCCGTCGCCGGTCGCCGTCCACCGACGACGACGAGCGATCCCCCGACAACGTCGCACCAGCGGTCGCCTACCTGGCCAGCGACCGATCTGACTGGTGCAACGGTCAAGTGATCTCGGCGCGGGGTTACCAGATTGGGTTGTACAACGTTCCACAGGTCATCCGCGAGATCGTGTCACCTGGACCGTGGGATCTGGACGTGGCATTCCGGATGATCGAGGCGTCATTCCGCCCCGCCGCAGAAGGAAGACTCGGCCGCTCTCCGGCCCAAGCACCCCCTCCCAGCTGAGCACCGGCCCGGCGTGCTGCACTCGTCGATCCCGTCCGATCGTTATCTTCGACCCGGTCACTCCAAGAGCGTGACGCGGGCGACCGGGGTGAAGCACCCGGCTCAAAGCCGACACATCCACTAGAAAAATGACTTGCGAGCTGCAACGATGCGAATGGCTGTTAGCGCGGGCAGCTACGGCCTGACTGCACGGATGGGCCAACGGGCCTGGTTGCCTAAGGAGTAACAATGACAGTCAATCCTGCGAGCCTTACGCCAGCTCCATCCAAGGGGGAGCCCTTCGTTCCGAGCGGCGGCTACCGGGGCAGCGTCGACCAGTTCGGCTATGCCGAGGAGGAGTGGTTCGCCACAGGCGAGGTCGACGGCCATCCGTACACGACCTCCATCTTTGTGCGCCGGCCCCGAGACAAGTCCCGCTTCAGCGGGACTGTCATCGTCGAGCCCCTGCACGCGGCGAGCGCGGCACCGATCTTCATTTACACCGCTCCCTACATCATGCGCTCGGGGCACGCGTGGGCTTGCGTCTGCTCCCAGAAGGCTCCACTCGACGCCTTCGTGAAGCCCTCCAACAATGACAGGTACGCATCGCTGAACATCTGGTCCGACGCCCTGCCGCAGGAGGGATCCGGCTTCGGCCCCGGCCTGCTCCGCGACCCCTCGGCCATGCAGGCGAGGATGGAACATATGCGGCGGGTAAACGTGCTGTCGACGCCGATCCTCGCTCAGGTCGGGGCGGCCCTCGCCAAAGGGGAGGGACCCTTCCCGGGTGTCCGCGATGTCATCCTGGCCGGCCACTCACAGACCGGGGGCGTCGTGATCGACTACATCCTGAACGGCCACGACGCGTACCGCCTCGCGGACGGCTCGCCCGTCTACCACGGCTTGTTCCCGACGGGATCGACCGGACTGTCCCCGGGTGGGTCGGCTTCAGTGACTCTCGGCCCTTGCGACGTGCCGATCGTACAAGTGCTGAGCGATGGTGACGTCTCCAACCCGCACCGTCCCGGGCGCGAGGGCCGCACGTACCGTCGTCCCGACGGCGACGAGCCGGGTGACCGCTACCGACTCTACGAGCTCGCCGGCGTCGCCCACATGGGCACGAGATACCCGCCCTACAACCAGGCCTCGACGTGGCAGAACGATCCCCTGGGTACCGCAGGGCGCGTCCCGGAGGACGCGCAGATGAACAGCCTGCCCCACGGGGAGCTGTTCAGCATGTCGCTGGACCACCTCGTGCAATGGGTGGCCAATGGCGTCATGCCTCCTCGGGCGGACCGGATCGAGGTCGGCCCGGACGGGCTGTTCGCCAAGGACGGGCAGGGCAACACCCAGGGAGGCGTCCGCTGTGTCCAACTCGACGTTCCGAGCTTGCAGTACTTCTCCAACCCGGGGGTCAACGAGGACGGGACGCCGGCCTTCGGCGTCGTGGGCATCGAGAAGCCGTTGCCTAAGGACGTGCTGGAGCGTCTCTACAAGGACCACTTCGAGTACGTCGAGCGGTTTAACCGCCGGCTTGACGAGCTCATCGCCGAAGGCTGGTTCCTCGCCGAAGACGCCGCCGAGATGCGTGCCGAGGCCGAAAGGGCAGGCGTTCCCTAGGCGTACCGCGACGGCTGCGCGACCGCCGGTGCGCCGCGCAGCTGCCGGCCACGGTGAGCCCAGGAGAGCTGCCAGCGGCGGCTCCGAAGGGGCGTTGACCGATCTCGGGGTGACCGGGTCACCTATTCGGAAACGCCGGCCGCGGCCATCGCCGAGCTCAACCGACTGTCAGCTCCGATCGCCAATCCGGTAGCACCCCGTTCTCGGCGATGGCAACGAGCGAGCCAAGCTCCTCGTCAGTCGGCAGCCTGAGTGGGCCATCTGCTTCGGTCTGCCGAGGCAGGCAACTGGGTGTCGGTTGTCGCCGTGGGACAATGCGACCGTGCCAACCAGCAGCGAAGCTGAGACCACAACGCCCAACGGGGACGACCCAATCGCCGACCGGCGTATACCGGTGCTCGAAGACCTGATGGTCGCGTACCGCAAGGACCCGGCACTCCACGGCGTGCACGCGCTCGAGGTCGTCTTCTACCAAGGGGTTTGGGCGATTTGGACCTACCGGCTCGCTCACGCGCTCTGGAAGGTCGGCATGCCCCTCCTGCCACGGCTGATATCTCAGCTCGCGCGAGCCCTCACGGCGATCGAGATCCACCCCGGAGCGGAGATCGGCCGACGGTGCTTTATCGACCACGGCGCTGGTGTCGTCATTGGCGAGACCGCTGTGGTCGGTGACGACGTGATGCTCTACCACGGCGTGACGCTTGGCGGCCATGGCTGGTGGGCAGACGCCAAAGGTATGAAACGTCATCCGACGATTGGGGACAATGTCACGCTCGGCGTCGGGTGCTCGGTGCTCGGGCCGGTCGTCATCGGAGACAACAGCCGGATCGGTCCGCACGCGCTTGTTGTGGACGACGTACCGCCAGGGTCGGTTGTGGTCTCCGCACGAGGTCACTGCATTGTGGTCGGTGGGGCGAGTGTCGGGGAACCTGCAGCGGGGGAACTCCTCCCTGCCGCTTGGATGGGGATTGACGGAGAGGGGATCTGATGGTCGTGCATCCTGACGTCACAGCGCTCATAGGCGGGACGCCACTGGTGGAGCTCCGTCGCTTCGGGGCCGACCTGCCCGTGCGACTGGTGGCCAAGCTCGAGAGCGAGAACCCGGGGGGAAGCGTCAAGGACCGCATTGCCCTCGCGATGATCGAGGCCGCTGAGGCCTCTGGTGACCTGCCGCCCGGCGGCACTTTCGTTGAGCCAACGAGTGGTAACACCGGGATTGGGCTCGCCATGGTGGCAGCCGCCAAGGGCTACAGCGCAGTCTTCACCATGCCTGACAGCATGAGCGTCGAGCGACGCAGCCTCATCGCCGCGTACGGCGCTCGCATCGTCTTGACACCGGCCGCGCAGGGAATGCGCGGCGCTATCGAAGAGGCCCGCCGACTTGCCGACGAGAACAGCTGGCACATGCCCCAGCAGTTCGAGAACCCGGCGAACCCTGATGTGCACCGCCGCACCACCGCGCTCGAGATCTGGGACGATCTCGACGGCCAGCTCGACGTTTTCGTCGCCGGCGTCGGTACAGGCGGCACGATCACTGGCGTCGGGCAGATCCTGAAGGAACGCAACCCATCGATCCACGTCGTCGCCGTCGAGCCGGAAGAGTCGCCGGTCCTGTCGGGCGGTTTGCCCGCCCCCCATCGGATCCAAGGCATCGGAGCGGGTTTCGTCCCGGCAATCCTCGACGCCGCCGCCTACGACGAAGTGATGCAAGTCGGCGCGTCTGACGCCACGGAGGCCACCCGGCGTCTGGCAAGCAGTGAGGGCATCCTCGCCGGCATCTCGAGCGGCGCCGCGCTTTGCGCCGGCGTCCGGATCGCTGACCGGCAGGAGCTGGCGGGCAAAACCATTCTCGTCGTGCTTCCCGACACCGGAGAGAGGTACCTAAGCACCGGGCTCTTCGACACCGAGGCTGTTTGATACAGCTGGGCTTGCGGTGCAGGGTGTTCGGCGGATCGGAC
>Ga0209415_10008149_pt1 | contig 18196 bp, 16 predicted proteins | sample PeaSoiSIISIP2007_FD_187696 | JGI IMG/M metagenome (GOLD analysis project Ga0209415, IMG submission 187696) | Peat soil microbial communities from Weissenstadt, Germany - SII-SIP-2007 (SPAdes) (version 2) | ecosystem: Environmental > Terrestrial > Soil > Wetlands > Peat | place: Germany...
CGCCGGCCAGCAGCTGCGGCGTGAGCGGCTCGAGCGCCGACCCGCGCTGCACCTGCGAGCAGACAGCGAGGACCTCCTCGACGGCGCCCTTGCATATCAGGCGGTGGCGCGCATCGAGCGCGGCGGCGTCGGGCGTGGCAACGACCACCGACATGCGACGGCGGGTGAAGTCGAACGGGATCTCGTCGATCTTGCGAAACGTCGCGGCCACGGCGCCCTGGTTGCGCATCTCGGCGTGCTCGAGCACGGCGACGTCGAGCAGGTTCTTCAGGCCGGTCTGGTGGTAGCTGTTGAGGTAGGCATATTCCAGAACCGCATCGGAGTCGGCGCCAAAGGCGTCGAGGTGGCGCGACAAGAAGATGCGGTCCTGTGTCAGCGTGCCGGTCTTGTCGGTGCACAGGACGTCCATCGACCCCAGGTTCTGAATGGAAGCGAGCCGTTTGACGATCACGCGCTTCTCCGCCATGCGCAGCGCCCCCCGCGCCAGCGTGACCGACACCACCATGGGCAACAGCTCCGGCGTCAGGCCCACCGCGAGCGCCACAGCGAACAGGAAAGACTCCAGCCACGGTCTGTGGAAAAGCGCATTCACGAGCAGCACGAACAGCACCAGCAGGACCGTGAGCCGCATGATCAGCATGCCAAAACGGCGAGCGCCGGTCTCGAAGGCGGTCGGCGGCGGCTGGCGGGTAATGCTGTCGGCAATTGCTCCGATCGCGGTATCGGTCCCGGTTTTGACCACCAGCATCCTCGCGCTGCCGCTGATGACGGAGGTGCCCGCGAACACCGCGTTGGCGGCATCCTGAATATCGGTTGCATCTGCGGATGGCGTGCCGGGTTTCTTTTCGACCGGATATGGTTCGCCGGTCAGCAGTGCCTGTTTGACGAAGAAATCGCGTGCCTCCAGCGCCAGGCCATCGGCAGGAATCAGATCGCCGGCGGAAAGCAACACGATGTCGCCGGGCACCACTTCGGCCACCGGCACCTCCTGGTGCTTGCCGTCGCGCATCACGGTCGCCCGCACCGAAACCGCCTGGCGCAATCTGTCCGCGGCTTTGCCTGCGCGATACTCCTGGACGAAATCCAGAGTTACGCTCAGGAGCACGATAAAACTGATGATGAGGAAGTTCGCGACTTCGCCGGTAAACGCCGAGATGGCGCTTGCCACCAGCAGCACGATGACCAGGGGATTTTTGAAGCGGGTCAGAAACTGCACCAGCGCGGACCGCTCCTGGCGGGCGCGAAACAGATTGGGGCCGAATCGGGACAGCCGGGAACTTGCCTCGACACCGGACAAGCCCGCCGCATCGGTGGCCAGTTGCGCCTGTGTGTCCGTTAGCGGCTTAAGCCACCACGGCTGGCTGCCGGAAGCCCCGGACATCAAATTACCCCCCGTTTTAGCACCGACCGAATCGACCGACTGAGCGCGGTAGGCTGTAACGCGCTCAGCCGCTACCATGCCTAATTCGTCATGGATAGGCAAGTCGACGGTGGTCGGCGACGACCCCGTCGCGGTTCAAACGATACTTGGAATCGGCTGCGTGCGCGGCGGGCTGCCGCACAGGCGCACGATGAGATGCGGCTGGCGATCAGCCGATTTGGCGGGAAGTGCCTTCTTTCCAGGGACAATCGACGCACTGCTCGAGCCCCGGGCATCTGCCCTGCAGCCACGGCAAACAACCATGGTGCGGGTCGCGATGACCGAGCGCCTGCGACAGCGCGTGAGTATCGTAACGTGATCCGAACAGCTTTCCCCACCCCAAATACTTGTCAAAGATTTTCATGGCTACGCCTTTCCGCACAATCACTCGCAGGCTCATTCTCGGACCGGCAGCGGCGCCGGGATTTGACGTGGATCAAAATGCGTTTATTCGCCACCCCCGGTTTAAGCCGGACGCAGGTCGGCGCACGTCGTCAATCCCGCAGATGATCTTGATCCAGATCAACACCGCCCGGCGCCAGCCGCCGTAACGTGGCCACCATCGCCCCGACAATACTCGAGAAACGGCACGCAATGGAAACGATCACCGAACGCATCGACAACGTCACGAAAATTCCGCCCCGGTACCTGCACGCAAAGCTGCCGGCGCCGCGGAGCGTGAAGATCGAGATCTCGCCGCGCTGCAATTACCGCTGCGGCTTTTGCGCACTGCGCAACCGCGAAGTGCAGCCGAAGTGGGACATGGACTTCGGGTTGTTCAAGCGCGTCACGCGCGAGATGCGCGAGGCGGGCGTCGAAGAGATCGGCGTGTTCTACCTCGGCGAGTCATTCATGAATCCGCGGCTGCTCGTGGACTGCATCGCTTATCTCAAGGGCGAACTCGGCATGCCCTATGTATTCCTGACCTCGAACGCCTCGATGGCATTTCCCGAGGCGGTCGACGAATGCATGAAGGCCGGTCTCGATTCGCTGAAGTGGTCGATCAACGCTGCCGACGAACAGCAATTCGAGAAAATCATGGGCGTGGCGGGCAAGCTTTTCCACACTGCGCTCAGCAACGTCAAATCGGCGTGGGAAGTGCGCAAGCGCGGCGGCTACAAGACCGGGCTGTACGCCTCGTCCATCAAGTACGACGGCGAGCAGTTCGTGAAAATGGATGCCTTGCTTAACGCGCGCGTGCGGCCTTATGTGGACACCCACTACTGGCTGCCGCTTTACTCGATGGGCGCGTTCGCCACCCAGCGCGAGGCAGAGCTCGGCTACCGTCCCACGGCGGGAAACCAGGGACGCCTCGGCGCACTGCGCGAACCGCTGCCTTGCTGGTCAGCGTTCACCGAGGGTCACGTCACTGCCGAGGGCAAGCTCTCGGCGTGCTGCTTCGATGCCACCGCCAACTGGACCATGGGCGACCTCACCAAGGTATCGTTCATGGATGCGTGGAACTCGCAGCCGTTCGTCAAGCTGCGCGAGGCGCACCTCAAGAAGGACGTGCGCGGCACCGTGTGCGAAAACTGCATCGCGTATTGAGTCCGGCGGGTTTCCCCGTGGCCAGGCCGGTAACACGGGCCCGCAGCACCCCGCGCCGCTGAAGCAAGTCCATATATCAGTGCGGCCGGGCCCAGGGCGCACCCAAAAGCCCCCGTTTCGCCACCCTGAGGTAGCTCAAATCACCAATAAAAGCGACATTGTTTGATCTATATCAGAAGATCTTCAAAATCCGCTTGCGGGGCCTTGTATTACGCAATAGGTCGCACTAGGCTTGACTCCGACCACTAGATATTGTGTTTTTGTCCGGGAGGATCCGCATGTCTCTGGAGTCAGGGAATTCCGTTCCCCAACTGTCGGCGCTGCCCGCTGAAGTCATCAAGCGCGACGGCAGACGCGCGCACTTCGACCGCGCCAAGATCGCGTCCGCGATCGCGCGCGCCGGCGGCGCCACCGGCGAGTTCGGGAGCGACGGGGCGGCAACGGTGACCGCGCAGGCGCTCAAAGTCATCGCCCACCGCTATCCGGTCAGGGTGCCGTCGATCGAGGAAATCCAGGACATCGTCGAGCAGGCGCTGATTGCGGCCGATTTCCTGAAGACCGCACGCGCCTATATCGTCTACCGCGAGCAGCACAAGCAGTTGCGCGCCGACCGCAAGACGCTGATGGATGTCGCGCAGTCGATCAATGAATACCTTGACCAGAAGGACTGGCGCGTCAATGCCAATGCCAACCAGGGCTACTCGCTCGGCGGGCTGATCCTCAACACTTCTGGCAAGGTCGTCGCCAACTACTGGCTGTCGCACGTCTATCCGCCCGAGGTCGGCGCCGCGCATCGCGACGGCAGCATCCACATTCACGATCTCGATATGCTCGCCGGCTACTGCGCCGGCTGGTCGCTGCGCATGTTCCTGCATGAAGGGCTCAACGGCGTGCCAGGCAAGGTCGAGGCGAAGCCGCCCAAGCACCTGTCGAGCGCGGTCGGCCAGATCGTCAACTTCCTGGGCACCTTGCAGAACGAATGGGCCGGCGCCCAGGCGTTTTCGTCATTCGATACTTACATGGCGCCGTTCATCCGCAAGGACCGCCTCGACTACGCGACGGTCAAGCAGTGCATGCAGGAACTGATCTACAACCTGAACGTGCCGTCGCGCTGGGGCACCCAGACGCCGTTCACCAACCTGACGTTCGACTGGGTGTGCCCGGAAGACCTGCGCGAGCAGATTCCGGTCGTCGGCGGCGAGGAAATGCCGTTCACTTACAGCGACCTTGCGCCCGAGATGGAGATGATCAACCGCGCCTACATCGAAGTGATGATGGCGGGCGACGCCAAGGGCCGCGTGTTTACGTTCCCGATTCCGACCTACAACATGACGCCGGATTTCGAGTGGGACACTCCGATGGCGGACCTGTTGTTCGAAATGACCGCGAAATACGGGCTGCCCTATTTCCAGAACTTCATCAACTCCGAATTGAAGCCGAACATGATCCGCTCGATGTGCTGCCGGCTGCAACTCGACCTGCGCGAGCTCCTGAAGCGCGGCAACGGCTTGTTCGGCTCCGCCGAGCAGACCGGGTCGCTCGGCGTGGTCACAATCAACTGCGCGCGGCTCGGACATCTCTACAGCGGCGACGAGGGCGCGCTGTTTGCGCGCGTCGACGAACTACTCGAGATCGCGAAGACGAGCCTCGAGATCAAGCGCAAAGTGATCCAGCGCCATATGGACAACGGGCTCTTCCCGTATACCAAGCGCTACCTCGGCACGCTGCGCAACCACTTCTCGACCATCGGGGTCAACGGCGTCAACGAAATGATCCGCAACTTCACCGCCGATAAGCATGACCTCGCCAGCGCATGGGGCCACGCCTTTGCCTGCCGGGTACTCGATCACGTGCGCGAGAGAATCCGCGGCTTCCAGGAAACGACCGGGCATATGTACAACCTCGAAGCGACACCCGCCGAGGGCACGACATATCGCTTCGCGAAAGAAGACGGCAAACGCTATGCCGGCATCATTCAGGCAGGCACCGCCGCAATGCCGTATTACACCAATTCATCGCAATTGCCGGTCGGCTTCACCGATGACCCGTTCGAAGCGCTCGAACGCCAGGAAGAATTGCAGAAGAAATACACCGGCGGCACCGTGCTGCATCTTTACATGAGCGAGCGCATCACGTCGATCGCCGCATGCAAGGTGCTGGTCCGGCGCGCGCTCGAGCGCTTCGGCGTGCCGTACATCACGATCACGCCGACCTTCTCGATCTGCCCGCGGCACGGCTATCTCGAGGGCAGGCACGAATTCTGCCCGCGCTGCGACGAGGAATTGATTGCCAAGAAACGGCGTGAGCTCGAGGCCGCCTGATCCGAATCACCCGATCGACAACAACCCCCATAAGGAGGACACCGTGAACGACATGACCCAACCCTGCCTTGAAACCGGCACCATCGTGCTCGACGACAGCGAACGCCAGCGGTGCGAAGTCTGGACGCGCGTGATGGGCTATCACCGCCCGGTGTCATCATTCAATATCGGCAAGAAAGGCGAATTTCATGAGCGTCGGTTTTTTGAGGAAGAAAAGACGCAGCCCGCCATGTGAGGCGGGCCCGGCGTTGCGCATCGGCGGGTTCACCGGTCTGTCCTGCACCGACTATCCGGGCCTGCTGTCGGCCGTGGTGTTCTGCCAGGGCTGTCCGTGGCGCTGCGGTTATTGCCATAACCCGCACCTTCAGGCGCCGCGCCCGGCTGCGCCGATCACATGGAGCGACGTCGAGCGCTTCCTCGAGCGCCGGCGCGGCCTGCTCGATGCGGTAGTGTTCAGCGGCGGCGAGCCGACGCTGCAGTCCGGGGTCGCCGACGCGATGCGCGCGGCAAAGCAAATGGGGTTTCGCGTCGGATTGCACACCGCGGGTATCTACCCGCGCCGGCTGGAAACGCTGTTGCCGCTCACCGACTGGATCGGCATGGACATCAAGGCGCCGTTTGCCGGATACGCCGCCACCACCGGCAGGCGCAACAGCATCAGGCCGGCGCTCGAGAGCCTGCAGCTCATTCTTGCCAGCGGCGCAAATTGCGAATTCCGTACCACGGTGCATGCATCACTGATGCCGCCGAACGCGCTGATCGAGCTCGCGCAACTGCTGGCGAAGCTCGGCGTGCGCAACTATGCGCTGCAGGAATTCCGCGCACAAGGCTGCGCGGACTCGGCAATGCAAAGCACGCGCTCGTATCTGACCGAGCCGTTCTGCCGGTCGCTCGCCTCGCTGTTTCCATCGTTTGAGGTGCGCCGCGCACAATAGCAGCGCCGCGTCCGGCATACCCGCCGCTTCGTTGATCTATGTCATTGATTTCCCCGCCAGCGCGGGCAACATTGCGTTTTGATCAATGCGCCGGAACGCGTCCGCCGCCGGGCGCGTGCGATAAAATCCCTCCCATGGAGTATTGCCGACATGCAACTGGTGTGCCCGGCGGGCAGCCTGCCCGCGCTCAAAGCCGCCATCGATAACGGCGCCGATTGCGTTTATATCGGTTTTCGCGACGACACCAACGCGCGCAACTTCGCGGGGCTCAATTTCGATCCGGCGGGCGCGCGCGAAGGCGTCCGCTACGCCCATGGCAGGAAGCGGCAGGTGCTGCTCGCGCTCAACACTTACCCGCAGCTCGCCGGCTGGGAGCGCGCACGGCAAGCCGTCGACCGCGCGGCGGAACTCGAAGTCGATGCGGTGATCATCGCCGACGCCGGGCTGATGCAGTACGCGGCCGTGACCTATCCGCATTTGCGTCTGCACCTTTCAGTGCAAGGCTCGGCCACCAACTACGAAGCAATCAATTTCTTTCACGAGCATTTCCACATCAAGCGCGCAGTGTTGCCGCGGGTGCTGTCGCTGGCGCAGGTCAAGCAGGTGATAGCCGGCACGCCGGTCGAAATCGAGGTGTTCGGCTTCGGCAGTCTGTGCGTGATGGTGGAGGGGCGCTGTGCGCTCTCGTCCTACGCAACCGGTGAATCGCCCAACACCTGCGGCGTATGCTCGCCGGCGCAGGCGGTGCGCTGGCAGCGCACGCCCGCCGGCCTCGAGTCGCGCCTGAACGGCATTCTGATCAACCGCTACGCGGCGGACGAGATTGCGTCCTACCCGACGTTGTGCAAGGGACGCTTTGAGGTCGACGGCGAGACCTACTACGCGATCGAGGAACCGGCGAGCCTCAATACGCTCGAGCTGATTCCCGAGCTGCTCGCGGCAGGAGTCGCCGCCATCAAGATCGAAGGCCGGCAGCGCAGCTCAGCCTACGTCGCGCAAGTGACGCGCACTTGGCGCGCGGCGATTGACGCCTGCCGAACGAATCCGGCGCGCTACGCGGTCCGGCCGGCGTGGAACGATGCGCTGCGCAAGATGTCCGAAGGCCAGCAGCAGACGCTCGGCGCTTATCACCGGCCATGGAAATGAACATCGCATGAAGCTCGCGCTGGGACCCATCCTCTACTGCTGGCCGCGCGACCGCGTATTCGAATTCTACGCCGCGGCCGCGGCGGCGCCAGCCGATATCGTTTATCTCGGCGAAGTGGTGTGCTCGCGGCGCCACGAGCTGCGCCTTGCCGACTGGCTCGAACTCGCGCAGCGGCTCGCCGACGCCGGCAAGGAAGTGGTGCTGTCGACGCAGGCGCTGCTCGAATCCGAGTCCGATCTCAAAACGCTGCGCAGGATCGCCGCCAGCGGCGGCTTCATGGTCGAGGCCAACGACATGGGCGCGGTGCATTTGCTGGCGGGCAAAGCACCGTTCGTCGCGGGCCTCCATCTCAATGTCTATAACCCGCAAACGCTCGCACTGCTTGCAAAACTCGGCGCGCAACGCTGGGTGATGCCAGTTGAGCTGTCACGCGAAAGTCTGCGCGCGCTGCAGCAGCACCGGCCGGCCGCGATGGCAACCGAGGTATTCGGCTATGGCCGCCTGCCGCTCGCGTTTTCGGCGCGCTGCTTCACCGCGCGCCGCTACAACCTGTCCAAGGACAGTTGCGAGTTCCGCTGTCTCGACCATCCCGACGGCATGCCGCTTGCAACCCGCGAGGGCCAGCCGTTCCTTGCCTTCAACGGCATCCAGACGCAATCGGCGCAGATCTATAACCTGATACGCGAACTCGATGAGTTGTCGCAGCTTGGTGTCGACGTGCTGCGCATCAGCCCGCAGTCCGCGCACACTGTCGAGGTCGTCAAATTGTTCAGGCAATGCCTCGACCGCGATAAGACCGGGGATAACGCAGCGCGCGAGATCGCCGACCTGATGCCCGCGGCAGCATGCAACGGTTACTGGCACGGCAAGCCCGGTCTCGAGCAAGTGGCCGTGCCGACCCGTACCGCAGAGGCCTGAGTCATGTACCGCGGCGAACGACTCAGCAGCGGCACCCATCTGGCAGGGACGGTGCTGGCGGCGGCCGGCGCCGCGGTGCTGGTGGTGCTGGCCGCACGCCAGGGCGATCCCTGGAAGATCGTCAGCTTCGGCATTTACGGCACGCTGCTGTTCGCGCTCTACACCCTGTCCACTCTTTACCACAGCACCCGCGGCAAAGTGAAACGCGTGTTCCGGAAACTCGATCACTGCTCGATTTACCTGCTGATTGCGGGTACCTATACGCCGTTTACACTCATCAGTCTGCACGGCGCCTGGGGATGGTCGCTGTTCGGGGTGGTTTGGGGGCTGGCGGCGCTCGGCATCGCCCAGGAAGCGTGGCTCGGAAAAGGGGCACGGATTCTGTCGTTGGTGATTTATGTCGTCATGGGCTGGCTCGGCGTGATCGCAGTCAAGCCGCTGATTGCGGCGTTGACGCCCACCGGGTTTGCCTGGCTCGCGGCGGGCGGCCTGTTCTATACCGCGGGCATCATTTTCTACGCGCTGGACGAGAAGCTGCGGCACGGACATGGAATCTGGCATTTGTTCGTGCTCGCGGGCAGCGCCAGTCATTACCTTGCGATATTGCTTTATGTCGCGTGACGGCGGCGCGTCTTTCACCAACCGATGCAAGCATCGATGAAGCTGCCGCCGCTACCTGATCCCGTGCGCCGGCTGTTGTCGCGGCTGCCGCAGTACCCGGCGTCGGCGGCTTTTGCCGCCGCGCTCACGCTGTGCCTCGGAGAGACCCTCGGCGCCGACGCGCACCCCGAGTTCGCCGGCAAGCTGATCAGGCTGCATGTCACCGACGTCGGCATAACGCTCACGTTGCGCGTGACACCACGCGGCTTTGCGCCGTCCGCTGCGGCAAACCCCGATCTCACGCTCGCGGCGGCAGCAGAAGATTTCCTGGCGCTCGCGCTGCGCCGCGAGGATCCCGACACGCTGTTTTTCAGCCGCCGTCTCGTGATGGAGGGCGACACCGAGCTCGGGTTGCTGGTGAAGAACACGCTCGACGCGCTCGAACTCGAGCCGGCGCTGCCCGCACCGCGCGACGTGCTGCGCCGGCTGCGCTCCTTCCTGCCCTGATTGCTGCATGGCGCGCCATCTGCTGCGGCATTACGCCTTTGCCGGTGGCGGCTTCTGGAAAATAAAACGCGCGCTTCGCGATGCGCGGACTGCGCGCCCCGTTTGACGTATATCAAGGATTGCGCGCGACGGGTCGCGCAGAATAACCCATCGTTATTGCCCCAACCTTGCATGGACGACGGGTCCCTGACACGCGATATCGCACTCACCGAATTGCCGCGCTGGCGGTTGCGCTCGCGGCTGCTGCTGCCCATTGTGCAGGGCGGCATGGGCGTCGGCATTTCGGCGCACCGTCTTGCCGGCACTGTCGCCCGGCTCGGTGCGATCGGCACGATTTCAAGCGTCGATCTGCGTCACCATCATCCCGATCTGCTCGAGCGCGCCAAGGACTGTACCGACAAAGGCGAACTCGACAAGCTCAATCAAATCGCGCTCGACCGCGAAATCCGCATGGCGCTCGACATCGCCGGCGGGCGCGGCGCGCTTGCGGTAAACGTGATGAAGGCGGTCTCCGATCACGCCGCCTACGTGCGCCAGAGCTGCGAGAGCGGCGCGCATGCAATCGTCATGGGCGCCGGGTTGCCGCTCGACCTGCCCGACATGACACGTGATTTCCCCGATGTCGGGCTGGTTCCGATACTGTCCGATGTGCGCGGCGTCAACATCGTGCTCAAGAAATGGCTGCGCAAGAACCGGCTGCCGGATGCGATCGTGATCGAGCATCCGCGCTACGCGGGCGGACACCTCGGCGCGACGCGTCCGGAGGAAATCAAGGACCCCCGCTTCGACTTCGAACCGGTGCTCACTGGCATCTTCGAGCTGTTACGCGAACTCGGCCTCGAACGCGACCGCATTCCGCTGATCCCGGCCGGCGGCATCAACAGCCACGAGCAAGTGCGCAAGCTGCTCGCACTCGGCGCCGCCGCAGTGCAGATCGGTACGCCGTTCGCGGTCACCGAGGAAAGCGACGCGCATCCGAACTTCAAGAAAGTGCTGGCGGAAGCAAAACGGGAGGACATAGTCACGTTCATGAGCGTCGCCGGCCTGCCCGCGCGCGCGGTGCTGACACCGTGGCTCGGAAACTACCTGCGACGCGCGAAAGCCCTGCAGTCGCACGCCAAAGCCGATCCCGCGCGCTGCGTGCCCGGCCTCAATTGCCTTACGGTGTGCGGATTGCGCGACGGCATCGCGACGATCGGCCAGTTCTGCATCGACACGCGGCTTGCGTACGCGTTGAAGGGCGACGTCAAGAAAGGATTGTTCTTCAGGGGCAGCGAAAGCCTGCCGTTCGGCGCCGCGATCCGGCCGGTCGCGGAACTGCTCGATTACCTGCTGACCGGCAGGATGCCGGATCTCAACCCGGCAACGGCAGCGGGTTGCGCGTAACCGCGACCGCAACAATATAGAAAAACACCGCCTGCGCGGCGATCCACGCCGTGATGCGCGTGCGCCGCGTTTTACCGTGTTTGAGTGCGACCATGCCCAATCCGATATAGATCAGCAGGCCGGCGACTTTGGCGGTGAGCCAGCCCTGAACCAACGGGTATTGACGCAACATGACCGCCAGGGCGATGGCGCTTGCAAGCAAAATCGTGTCGATCACGTGCGGCACGATTTTCACCCAACGCCGCTGCAAGAGCTCGGATTCGCGCATCATCCACACGCCGCGCACGACAAACAGCGCGTAACTGGCGGCTACGGCGCTTACGTGCGTGACTTTAAGCGAGACGTAATCCATATCGCACCCCCCCAATCCGGTCATCCGGGCTTGCCGTCCAACCGGGCTTGCGTAAGGACGGGCCAGTAGCGTACCGTATACAGACCGAATGCAGCAGCCCAGAGCAGCCCCGATAACCGAACACTCGCCATATACAGTCCTGGCTGCGCAATGCCACCGAAGACACGAACGACCGCCGCGACCTGTACCAGCAGAAACACCGTAAGCTCGAAGCCATCCGCTTTCAGAGGCCGTCCGGTGTGGCCGCGGGCGGTACGGGTCATCATTCCCAGCGTCAACCCGCCAATCGCTCCGACGGTGAGCGCATGGGTCGCCAACGAGTCGGTCACCACTTCGAACCCGGACAGACCCCGCAGCGCCAGGTGCGCGACTATCCATGCGTATGCGGCATGAAGTATCCAAACCAGCGGGGTAGCGAGTGTCCGCCAGGGTTGCCACAGAGAGAGGCGAACGCCATGTGCGATTGCACCAATCAGTGCAACCGTGGCGACCACGATCGGATTCCACTGCAACAGATCCGCGGCAAACAACAACAGAACGCTGCCAAGAGCAATCTTCTCCACCAGCGCATGACGCGTTGCGTTCGTCCCGGGCACGCCGTTGTTGGTGAACATCGGAATGACCCGGCCACCCATGACCACCATGATGAACAACACTACGTCCCGCGCAAGCTGGAGGCCCAACTGCGGCGAGAGATCGAGACTTTCCCTCAACGCCAGGTGCACTGCGAGCACCAGCACGCCCATCAAGAGCAGCAGCCCGACGAAGAAATAGTTCCGGATATTGCGTGCCCGCAACAACGGTATGCCGATTGCCACTGCGATGGCAACCGGGAAGGCCGCGTTCACCGCAGCCGCCATGAGGTGAAACGACGTCAGTACCAAAACCCTGCCGCACACCCATAGCGCCGCCAAGGCCATCAGCGGCGCGCCGGTTGCCGTCGGTTGGCTCGTCCAATTTTGCACGGCCGTCAACAGGAATCCCGCAATGACCGCAAGCGTGTATCCGAACAGCATTTCGTGGCCGTGCCAGACCGATCCCCGCAGATATGCGGTGGACAGCAAACCGGAGTACTGCGCGATCCACAGCAGCACGCTGAATGCACTGAAAAAGCTCGCCAGCAGGTAAAACGGGCGAAAACCCATATTCCATAGCGCGAAGCCGGTAGTAGCAGCCGGAGCTATGGGTTGTACAGGCTCATTAGCCGGCCGTTCGTTCATGTGAGATCGCGGCAGGCCGGCGTGTAGCGTGCGTTGCAACGCGGCGGGTTAGAGGTAGCGGTGATCAACACGTTGAAGGCCTCATTCATTGTCATGCGCAGACGGCGCGTAATCATCGGGCAAACAATAGATATCCGTGGCTGCCGGCAACCGCGCCAGCGATGGTAAGCAGGCTCACGACCAGCAATACCCAGTGCATACGGGTCACCAGCGCAAACGTGGAATCGGGATCGCGCCGCGCGCGTTCGATGAAGCGGCGGTGCAGAAACAGCGGCTCGAGCACGAACAGCATCAGCGTGAAGAGTGCCCACACGAGCACCATCGCGTGCATCCACCAGTATTCGGCGTGCATGAAACGCTGCCACAGATCGAATCTATCGACGAGATACAGTCCGCTCAACCCGGTGAGGAGCGTGGTGAAGCGCGCTTGCCGCGCGAACCCGCGCTCGACCTTTTCGAAAAATGCCACGCGCTCCTCGGCGCTCTTCAGGCACCGCACCGCCGGCAGGAGCACGGTGGTGACCATCGCCACGCCGCCAATCCACAGCACCACGCCGAGCACGTGCAGCACCCGCGCGAATATCACGTCGCCCATACGGGTCACCGCGGCAGCGTGAATATTTCGCCGCGGCAGCGTGCCGATGCGCCGGCAACCCCGATCATGCGCCGACTGAAAAGGTCATGACGCAACTGTAACCGCTGCCGCAGCAGCTCGCGCACCGCGGCGAGCCGGTCGGCAACCGCCACGCCGTTCACGCTGCTCATCGCTGCCTCACCACCTGGTACGGCCGGATGACATAGTAAAGCGTGGCAAAGCCGCTCCAGATATGTACGAGCCGCGTAAACGGAAAAATCAGAAAGATCGTCAGCCCCAGCGCGATGTGGCATTTGAAGATCAATGACGCGCCGGCAACCAGCCCGGCCGCGCCCTCGCGGAACGTAACGATGCGCTGCGCCCAGTCCATGAATTTGACCATTTCGCTGCCGTCGAGATGCGCCCACGAAACCGTGATCGAGACCAAGCCCAGCGAAAGTTGCGCGAGGAACAGGACCAGCACCACGATGTCCATCGGCTTGCTGGTCACGCGTATGCGCGAGTCGGCGAGCCGCCGGTGCAGCAGCAAGACGAGGCCGACAATGGCCATGGCGCCAGCGATGCCGCCCGCGACGATCGCCAGCATCTGCTTGGCCGGCGCGGTGACGCCCAGCATGTGCCATACCGGCACTGGCGTCAGCAATCCGACGAAATGGCCGACGAAGATGCCCAGCACGCCGATGTGGAACAGGTTCGAGCCCCAGCGCAGCTGGCCGTGGCGCAGCAGTTGCGAGCTGTCGCTCTTCCACGTGTACTGCTCGCGGTCGAAGCGGATCAGGCTGCCCACGAAGAACACCACCAGCGCGACGTACGGGTAGTACCCGAACAGGAACTGGTTCATGTAGCCGGATATCTCCATCGTAGCTCTCCCGTCACGCCGTCTTGTTCATGAACCGCACCACCTGCGCCTGCGGCTTCGCAGCGGCGCAGCCGGGTCCGAACATCACCGGCGCGTCCACCCATTCGTCATCGATGCCGGGCGCATCCGCGATGCGGGCCTTGCGCGGCTTCGGCTCAAAATCGAACGCCGGCTCCCCGGCCACCGTGAGCAGCGAAGCCAAGACCGCGCTGTAGCGGCTGTCATGCCCGACGAGGGCTTCGCCGACCGCGCGCAATACCTGCGCACAATCGGCCAGCATCTCTCGCACCTCTGCGAGCGGCCGCGTGGACAAATACTCCAGCACCGCCGGCAAATAGTCCGGCAGTTCGTTCGCTGCGATCGCGAGGCCATGACGCGCATACAGCGCATTGAGATCCACCATCGCCTGGCCGCGGTCACGCGCTTCGCCATGCACGTGCTCGAACAGGTGCAGCGAGGTCGCGCGCCCGCGATCGAACAATTCGACGTAGCGCTCCTGCGCGTCGAGCGGATCGGCTGCAGTCAGCTCGTCGATCAGCGCGGTGAGCCGCGCCCGGTCATCGCGCCCGAGCAACTTTTCCGCGGCGACGATACTGCGGATCTCAGGCAGCGCTTCGAGCAACACCGGTTCCGGGTACGCAAGCAAAGCAGCAAATGCTTTTAATGCGCGCATGATCGCCTCCTATACCGCCGCCTTGATGGGAATGACCTTCTTCTTTTTGCCGCCGAACAGGCTGGCCCCACCTTCGCCATCGGAACAACCATTGCCGAAAGAAAATCCGCAGCCGCCGCGCAGGTCATAAGCGTTCTCGGCATATTCGCGGTGCGCGGTCGGGATGACGAAGCGGTCCTCGTAGTTGGCGATCGCCATGTAGCGGTACATCTCCTCGATCTCCTGCACGCTCATGCCGACCTGCTTGAGCACTGCGCTGTTCTCGCGCTTCTCGACGTGGCGGTCGCGCATGTACGCGCGCATCGCCAGCATGCGCTCGAGCGCGGCGGCCACCGGCGCCTCGTCACCCGCGGTCAGCAGGTTGGCGAGGTACTTGAGCGGGATGCGCAGGCTGCGCACGTCGGGCAGCTGGCCGAATGCGCCGACCTGCCCAGAGTTTGCGGCCGCAGTGATGGGCGAGAGCGGCGGTACGTACCACACCATCGGCAGCGTGCGGTATTCGGGATGCAATGGCATAGCCACCTTCCAGTCCATCGCCATCTTGTAGACCGGCGACGCTTTTGCCGCCGCGAGCCAGGCTTCCGGCACGCCGTCCTTGCCCGCCTGCTCGATCACCTCCTGCGCGTGCGGATCGAGAAATACGTCGAGTTGCGCCTTGTAGAGATCTTCCTCGTCCGCGACGCTCGCCGCCTGCTCGATGCGGTCGGCGTCATACAGCAGCACGCCGAGATACCGAATGCGGCCGACGCAGGTCTCCGCGCACACCGTCGGCTGGCCAGCCTCGATGCGCGGATAGCAGAAGATGCATTTTTCGGCCTTGCCGGTCGACCAGTTGTAATAGATCTTCTTGTACGGGCACCCCGACACGCACATGCGCCATCCGCGGCACTTGTCCTGGTCGATGAGCACGATGCCGTCTTCCTCGCGCTTGTAGATCGAGCCCGACGGGCACGACGCCACGCACGTGGGGTTCAGGCAGTGCTCGCACAGCCGCGGCAGATACATCATGAAAGTGTTCTCGAACTGGCCGTAGATGTCCTTCTGCACTTGCTCGAAATTCGCGTCCCTGGAGCGCTTTGCAAACTCGCCGCCGAGAATTTCCTCCCAGTTGGGCCCCCACTCGATTTTCTCCATGCGCTCGCCGGTAATGAGCGAACGCGGCCGCGCAACCGGCGGCGCCTTCATCTCGGGCGCGGTGTGCAGGTGCTCGTAATCGAAAGTGAACGGTTCGTAATAGTCGTCGATCTGCGGCAGATTGGGATTGGCGAAGAGTTTCATCAGCAGCGACCACTTGCCGCCCTGTTTGGGCTCGATCTTTCCGGAAGCGGTGCGAACCCAGCCGCCGTTCCATTTGTCCTGGTTCTCCCACTCCCTGGGATAGCCGATGCCCGGCTTGGTCTCGACGTTATTGAACCACGCATACTCCATGCCTTCGCGCGAAGTCCAGACGTTCTTGCACGTGACGGAGCAGGTGTGGCAGCCGATGCACTTGTCGAGGTTCAGCACCATGCCGATCTGAGCGCGGATTTTCATGACCGTTCTCCTTGCGCATGGGCTTCCTGCGCGGCGGGCTCGTCCAGCCAATCCACTTTGTTCATCTTGCGCACAATCACGAACTCATCGCGATTGGTGCCGATCGTGCCGTAGTAGTTGAAACCGTAGCTCTGCTGCGCGTAGCCGCCGATCATGTGCGTCGGCTTCACGACGATGCGCGTGACAGAATTGTGGATGCCGCCGCGCGAACCGGTGATCTCCGAGCCCGGGACGTTCACGATCTTCTCCTGCGCGTGGTACATCAGGCACATGCCCTCCTTGACCCGCTGCGACACCACGGCGCGCGCCGTGATCGCCCCGTTCACGTTGTAGAGCTCGATCCAGTCGTTGTCCTCGATGCCGGCCTGCCGCGCGTCGGTCTCGGACAGCCACACGATCGGCCCGCCGCGCGACAGCGTCAGCATCAGCAGGTTGTCGGTATAGGTCGAGTGGATGCCCCACTTCTGGTGCGGCGTGATGAAGTTGAGCACCACCTCCGGGTTGCCGTTCGGCTTGTGGCCCTGGATCGGATGGATTGTCTTCAAATCCACTGGCGGCTTGTAGACGCACAGCCCCTCGCCGAACCCGATCATCCATTGGTGGTCCTGGTAGAACTGCTGGCGGCCGGTCAGCGTGCGCCAGGGAATCAACTCGTGCACGTTCGTATAACCCGAGTTGTAGCTCACGTGCTCGGACTCGATGCCGCTCCACGTCGGGCTGGAAATGATCTTGCGCGGCTGCGCCTGGATGTCGCGGAAGCGGATCTTCTCGTCCTGCTTGGCGCCGGCCAGATGCTTGTGTTCGCGCCCGGTAATCTTCGACAGCGCCTCCCACGCCTTGACCGCGACTTCGCCGTTGGTCTCGGGCGCCAGCATCAGAATGACTTCGCACGCATCGATGTCCGATTCGATGCGCGGCATGCCCTTGGTGATGCCCTCTTCCGTCACCGGGTAGCTGAGGTTTTTCAGGTTCTCGACCTCACGCTCCGTATTCCAGGCGATGCCTTTACCGCCGTTGCCGACCATTGCCATCAGCGGGCCGAGCGCGGTGAACTTTTTATATGTGTTGGGATAATCGCGCTCGATGACCGTGATCTGCGGCGCCGTCTTGCCCGGGATGAGTTCGCACTCGCCGCGCTTCCAGTCCTTGACGTCCACGGCCTGGGCAAGCTCGCCCGGCGTGTCGTGCAGCGTCGGCGTCAGCACCAGCTCCTTTTCGACGCCGAGCTGGCCGATGGCAACCTCGGAAAATTTCCTGGCGATGCCCTTGTAGATTTCCCAGTCGCTGCGCGATTCCCAGACCGGGTCCACCGCCGCGGACAGCGGATGGATGAACGGATGCATGTCGGAGGTGTTGAGGTCGTTCTTCTCGTACCACGTCGCCGTCGGCAGCACGATGTCCGAATACAGGCACGTGGTGGACATCCGGAAATCGAGCGTCACCAGCAGGTCGAGCTTGCCGGTCGGCGCATCGGCGTGCCACGTCACTTCCTGCGGTTTCTCGCCGCCGAGACCGCCGAGATCCTTGCCCTGCACGCCGTGGGTGGTGCCGAGCAGGTGCTTGAGGAAATACTCGTGCCCTTTGCCGCTCGAACCGAGCAGGTTGGAACGCCATACGAAAAGGTTGCGGGGAAAATTCGCGGGATTGTCGGGATCCTCGCAGGAGAGCTTCAGCGAGCCGTCCTTGAGCGATTTCACCACGTGGTCCTTCGCATCGACGCCGGCCTTGGCCGCGTCACGGCAAACCTGCAGCGGATTGGTCTGCAGCTGCGGCGCGCTGGGCAGCCAGCCCATGCGCTCGGCGCGCACGTTGAAGTCGATCAGGCTGCCGGTGAATTCCTTCGGCTCCGCGAGCGGCGAGAGTATTTCCTTCACCGCCAGCTTCTCGTAGCGCCACTGGTCGCTGTGCGCGTAGAAAAACGATGTCGAGTTCATGTGGCGCGGCGGGCGGTGCCAGTCAAGCGCAAACGCGAGCGCCGTCCAGCCGGTCTGCGGCCGCAGCTTCTCCTGACCGACGTAATGCGCCCAGCCGCCACCCGACTTGCCGACGCAGCCGCACATCACCAGCATGTTGATGATGCCGCGATAGTTCATGTCGCAGTGATACCAGTGGTTCATCGCCGCGCCGATGATGACCATCGACTTGCCCTCGGTCTTGTCGGCATTGTCGGCGAACTGGCGGG
>Ga0209415_10008150_pt1 | contig 18196 bp, 16 predicted proteins | sample PeaSoiSIISIP2007_FD_187696 | JGI IMG/M metagenome (GOLD analysis project Ga0209415, IMG submission 187696) | Peat soil microbial communities from Weissenstadt, Germany - SII-SIP-2007 (SPAdes) (version 2) | ecosystem: Environmental > Terrestrial > Soil > Wetlands > Peat | place: Germany...
TCAGCGAGCCGATCGAGTTTATCGGCGCGCGCAACGCGGCGGCCGAGCTGCACGGCGCCCACGGCGTTGCCACGCTCGAGCAGGTGACCGCCTGGAACCCCGAGATCATCATCGCCGGCGACCGGGAATTCACCAAGCTCGTGCGCAGCGATCCGGCATGGGCGGCGATCGCCGCGGTCGAGAAGGGCCGTATCTATTTGGCGCCGCGGCTGCCGTTCGGCTGGATCGATTATCCGCCGGCGGTCAATCGGCTGATCGGGCTGTGGTGGCTCGCGAAGATTTTCTATCCCGACCGCTTCCCGGAAGACATCAACGCGCTGGCGCGCCACTTCTACACGGTGTTTTATCACGTGACCCCGACGGCGGCACAGATTGGGCGCGTGCTGGCGGGCGGCGATTAGGATACGGTTTTAGTGGCGGGTAGCGGTGGCCGGTTTCCAAGCCCAGATCTCACCGATACTCGCTCCGAACGGGCGACCGAGCTTTTCGACAAGCGACTGATGCACTTCAACCTCGAAGCCGTTACCTTCGAGGATCGTAACCAGCTCGGCAACCCGGCGATCGCGTCCGAATTCATGATACTCGATCGCAGCGCGCTCGATGCGAGACCAACAGGCGCCGCTGATATTTCTCAGAACTTCAAATTCGCTGCCTTCGCAATCGAGCTTGAGATAATTCACGACCTCGATCCCGTGGTCGTCCATGATGTGTTCGAGCGACATCAGCGGCGTGACGATGCGCTGTGCGGACTCGGCGGTAGTGTGCCGGTTGGTCAATCCGGCAATGATCCATCGGACCAACCGCGCCGGTCCGCCGTGCTTGTAGAACCACGGCGCCGAAACCTTGGCGTCATGGGCGATCATTTCCCAACCGGGATGGCAGATCAGCTCCATGGTTCCGCCATCGCTCCCGGCGGCCGCCTGCATCGCCGTCACGTTGCCGAGACCGTTTCGTTCGATGTTCAGCTGCAGGCACCCGAGTGACACGGGATTGGGTTCCACGCTGACGATCCAGCCTAGCGGAACTTGCGGAGCCGCCCAGAGGACGAACACGCCGATATTGCCGCCGATGTCCACCACGGTGTCGCTAGGCCGCAGCTCAAAACCTGCACGAGCATAACGGCCCCGCTTGAAGATTTCCCACCTCAAATATTTTGCGAGCGGCCTCATCGATTCGGATGTCAGATGGCATACCGTGCCATTGGGAAGTCCAACGTTCAGTTCGACCACTACGTCACCTCATCACGTGTCCGCAGATGCACTCTACATTCGATGCTATCACTTTCATGCGGTACCTGCATGCACTGCCTCGGCAATGGCCATCTGGTCAAAATTGTTCACCAGGATCATTGGGCTCACCCCCCGGCGGCAAAATGGCTACTGCCGTAATTTTAGTCTTATTGAGCTTCGCCTCGTTCAAAATTGATTTAATACAGCCGCAAATAATAATGGCGGGAGCGGGCAAAAACGGACGCAGCAGCGAACGTGCTTTATGAGTACGCAGGCTAGATCGTTTCCAAGCAATCGGACGGCTCGTGGCGCATCCTGAAACCCTTGGCGTGGTACTTGCCGGCGGGCGCGCGCGCCGCATGGGCGGCGGCGACAAGGCGCGCATCCGCATCGGCGGCGCCAGCATTCTCGAGCGCGTGCTTGATCGGCTCCGTGCGCAGTGCAGCGGAATCATTGTCAGCGCCAACGCCGACCCGGCGCGCTTTGGCGATTTGAAGCTGCCGGTCGTTGCCGACAGCGTGCCCGATCATGCCGGCCCGTTGGCCGGTATTCTCGCCGGCCTCGACTGGACGGCGCGCCACGCGCCCGAGATCGAATGGATCGTGAGCGTGCCGGGCGACTGCCCTTTCCTGCCGCACGATTTGGCGGCGCGGCTGCATCAGGCGCGCGCCGCCGCGGGCGCGCAACTCGCCTGCGCGCGTTCGGGAGAATGGACCCACCCGGTCGTCGCACTCTGGCCGGTCACGCTGCGCGAAGAGCTGCGGCACGCGCTCACCGTTGAAGGCGTGCGCAAGGTGGACCAATGGACGGCGCGCTACCCGATCGGCATCGCCCAATGGCCGGCCGCGCCGGTCGATCCGTTCTTCAACGTCAATACGCCCGAACAGGCCGCCGCGGCCGAGCGCATGGCGGCGGAACATCCGGATATGTGAAACGCTGAAATCGTTACGCTTGGGTCGCAGGCCTGATCTGCTCGCGCGGCCGCGCTTCGGCCTCGAGAACATTGGCGATGCCTTCGATGTCGTCGAGCCGGAGCACCGGCAATTGCGCCTGCGGCAATGGCGAGTCGGTCGCGATCGCCACGATGCAATCGTCCTCGGGGTAGAGGAGCGGCTTGCCGATTGCGGCGCGATAAATTTCGAGTTTCGGATGGGCGTAGCGCTTGAAGCCTTCGACGATCACCAGATCGGCGGGGCCGAGCTTGGCCAGAATCTCGGCAAGCGGCGGTTCGGCTTCGCCGCGCAGCTCGTGGATGACCGCCCAGCGCCGGCTCGACACCACCGCGACCTCGCTCGCCCCGGCTTCGCGGTGCAGCCATGAATCCTTGCCCGGCCGGTCGATGTCGAACTCGTGATGCGCATGCTTGACCGTCGCCACCTTCAGGCCGCGCCCGAGCAGCACCGGGATCACCTTGGTGATCAGCGTCGTTTTCCCGGACCCGCTCCAGCCGGCAAGCCCGATGACGCGCATCGACGTGGAATGTTTCATCGTCATTATGATAGAGAGGGTTTGCCGATTTTGCGACCCTTGCCCATGGCGGAAAAACTCTTCGATCTGCGCGGTCTCAAATGCCCGCTGCCGGTGCTGCGCACGCGCAAGGCGCTCGACGCCAGCGCGGCCGGCGACATTCTGACTGTGGCTTGCACCGATCCGCTCGCCGGCGTCGATATTCCCAATCTGCTGCGGGAAACCGGCGATACGCTTGAAGAAACGCGCCGGGACGCGCGGGTTATCACGTTCCGTATCCGCAAGCGCTGAATTGCATCACTCGGCGGCGACCCGCTGCGCGGCCACGCCGCGCGCTTTCACCACCACCTTGATCGCATCGTCGACCCGATCCTTGGCGTAGCGGATCGCGGTGGGCAAATCGTCGAGCGCGAAGGTGTGGGTGTGGATTTTTGTGGCGTCGAAGCGCTTTTGCGCCATGAAGGCTTCGGCCCGGTGCGTCGCGCTCTTACCCTCGCCGCGGATGCCGTAGAGGTAGATGTTGTTGCGCACGATGTGCGCGACATCGACCGGCGTCTCCTGGTGCGGGAACGCCGCGAGGCAGACTTTGCCTCCGCGATTGACCATGTGAATGGCGTCGTTCACGGCGTTCGGCGCGCCCGAGCACTCGATCACGTAATCCACGCCCTTGCCGCCATTGAGCCGGCGCACGGCTTCGACCGCATCCTCGTTACGGATGTTGACGACGTGATCGGCGCCGAGTTCGCGCCCGATCTTGAGCCGATTGTCGCGCGTGCCGGTGAGGATCACCGGCGACGGGCCGAGCGCCTTGGCCACCGCGACGCCGAGCAGGCCGATCGGACCGGGCCCGGTCACGGCGACGCTCTCGCCGGCGACCAGCCCCCCGAGCTCGGTCAGCCCGTACATCGCGGTGCCCGCGGTCACCACCAAAGTCGCCTCCTCGTCCGACATCCCATCGGCGATGGCGACGAGCGTGTTGATGTTGTTGACCTGGTATTCGCAGAAACCGCCGTCCGTGGTGAAGCCGTTGGCGCGGTGGCCTTTGTCCACGTCGCCGTGATTGAGGCCGTAGTTGAAGCACGACGTGTACATGCCTTCGCGGCAGCGTTTGCATTGGCCGCAGCCGGCGTGGATTTCGACAGTGACGCGCTGGCCGATGCGATACTCATCGACGCCGGGACCGAGCGCCACCACGGTGCCCATGTATTCGTGGCCCGGCGTAAAGTTCTTGTTGAAGGGCATGCCGCCCTGGATCAATGCCGGCGATCCATGATCGATGACCTCGAGATCGGTGGCGCAGATCGCCACCGCGTCGATGCGCAGCAGGACTTCCGCCCGCCTCGGCACGGGGACGGGCTTGCGCACCAGGATAAGCTCGCCGGGGTTCCCCAGAACCCAGGCCTTCATCGTCTCGGGAACAGGAAAATCCGGGCTTGTTTTTACGCCAGCTGCGGCAGCCATCGCCAAATCCCTCTTTTCGGCCCCGCACTTATAATGAATTTGGGCAGTCAACGGAACCGTCGGTCGAAGGCGCGGCGCTTCATCATGCCGGCTCGCCGGCGGCATTGCGGCTCAGATCGACGAATACGTCGTCGCCCTTGAGGATGACCTGATAGGTACGCAGGGGTACTTCGCAGGGCGGCGCCACCACGTTACCGGTCGGGACATGAAACGAGCCCAAATGCATACAGCACTCGATCACGTCGCCTTCGAGCATGCCGTCGGCCAGACTCGCCGCCGCGTGGGTGCATTCGTCGTCGGTGACATAGATGACGCCACCGATGTTATAGACCGCGAGCGTATGGGCGCCGACCGCGAACGCCTTGACCGAATCCGGCGCCACGTCGGACGTCCAGCATACGCGCACGACGCTATCTGCATTATCCGCCATCGTTGACCCTTCCCTGGCGATTCCCGTTTAGAATAAAGGCGACAGGCCTGGAAACATGCAAGTCCTTGTCGTCGGCGCCGGAGTTATCGGGCTTGCCGTCGCCCGCGCGGCGGCGCGCCGCGGTCACGACGTGATCGTCGCCGAAGCGACCGGTGGCATCGGCAATGGCGTGTCTTCGCGCAACAGCGAAGTCATCCATGGCGGCATCTATTATCCGACCGGCTCGCTGCGCGCCCGGCATTCAACGCGAGGGCGGCGCATGCTCTACGAATTCTGCGCGTCCCACGGCGTCGCCTACAAGAAATGCGGCAAGCTCATTGTCGCCACCGATGTGGCGGAGTTGGCCAAGGTGGAGACGCTCCTCATCCAGGGGCAAAAGAACGGCGTCGAAGGCCTGGAAATGCTCGGCGGCAACGCCGCGGGCGCTCTCGAAGCCGAGCTTTTCTGCGTCGGGGCGCTCTCCTCGCCGGAATCCGGCATCATCGACAGCCACGGCTATATGCTGGCGCTGTGGGGCGAGCTGGAGGATCGCGGCGGCCGCATCGCTTTCGAGACGCCGGTCGAGCGCGCTTCCTATGCAGTGCGACAATGGCAAGTGCAGTTCGGCGGCGACGACGCCGGCATGGTCGCGTTCGATGCGGTGGTGAATGCGGCGGGACTCGGCGCGCAGGCGCTGGCGCGGCGCATCGAGGGCTATCCGGCGGACAACGTGCCGCCGCTCGTCCTCGCCAAAGGCAACTATTTCGGCTTTGCCGGCCGTCCGGTGTTCTCGCGGCTCATTTATCCGACGCCGGTCGACGGCGGTCTGGGCGTGCACGTGACTCTCGACCTCGCCGGGCGCATGCGCTTCGGGCCGGATGTGGAGTGGATCGATCGCGAAAGCTATACCGTCGATCCGCGCCGCGCCGAGGCATTCTACGACCGCATCCGCACCTACTGGCCGGGCCTGCCGGCCGGCTCATTGGTGCCAGATTATTGCGGCATTCGCCCCAAGCTCAGCGGCCCGGGGCAGACGCAGGCCGATTTCATGATCGCCGGCGAGGGTGCGCACGGCCTGCCGCGGCTAGTCTGCATGTTCGGTATCGAATCGCCGGGACTGACCGCTTCGCTGTCGCTGGCGGAAGAGGTCGTCGACTACCTTATAGCCTGAACGTTGCCCGATTGCGGGACGATAATTCCGGGATCGTCCGTGGGACCGGCCGGCTCACTGCCGCGCCGCGCCACCCGCGGTCGCGAGAATCCGGAATTCAACTCCGCCCCTACTTTTGCAGAATTCACCGGGGTGAACGCGTCGGTCTGGCCGCGTTTGCCGGCATAGGCCTTAAAGCCGTCCTTGGTAGAGACGATATCGCCGGGGCGTAGCGTCGGATCGGTGCTACCATCGAAGGACGCGAGCCCGAAGGCGTCCTTGCCGTTGCAGGTGCAATCAGCCACGAGATGCTGGCGATACACGAAGGCGGTTTCGAGGTCGGCATAGCGCGCGCCATCGGCGGCGGAAGCGTGATCGATTTCACTGCCGTAAAACACTTTGGTCTTGCTCGCCGGGCACATCGACCGGCAGGTTTCAATCGGCGTCGCATTGCTCGGATGCTCGAGCGGAAAGTGCTGGCCGTCGCAGAGCCGCACGCAGAACGCCACCGCATGGCTGGTGCTGCCATTTGAGTGCAGGATTTCGCGGCCGTTCGGCAGCGGCATTCCCGGCGCCGGCGGCTCGGCATAGGAATTGACGTCGGCCGGTGGCTGCTGCGGCGCGCTGCCGAATAGAAAATCGAGAAATCCCGCACGCGCCGGGGCCGGCCCGGCGGCCAGCAAAGCCGCCGAGAGCACGCCGACAAGGATTGCACCAACGCGCCGTTCCGATGGGTTGCGGTTCCGATGCACCACGCCACGACCTTACAAGCCGGTTCGCTTCCCCAGCACCCGGTTGGTGAACGTGCCGCGGGCCGCATCGTTCCCGCCGCGGCGCCCGCCTATGGGCGTGAAACATGAGATCGCGGGGCGATACGCTACCGCAAGGTGGCAAAAGCCAGGGGCTCCTCAGAAATACCGCCGCGCGTAAACGATAAGAAGCACACCGACAACCGCTATTCCGCCGCCATAATAAATCCACCGCGTCTGGCTGATCATGAAGCTTGAAGCGGGATAGGGGAAATAGCCGGAGCCCTGCCCGATAAAGACCACCCCTGCCAGCAAAGCGATAATTCCGATAATCGTTAGTAGCGTTTGCATTTTTCCATCAGCGCAAAATCAATGCGCGGCATCCCAGTTGTCGGCGGCGTGCGCCTCGACCTGCAAAGGCACCGAGAGCGAAACCGCCGGCAGCGGCGCGTCTCCCATGACCTTCTTGACCACCGGCAGGGTCTTTTCCACTTCCGCATTGGGCACTTCGAAGACAAGCTCGTCGTGCACCTGCAACAGCATCTGTGCCGCGAGCTTTTTCTGCGCCAGCACCTCCTCAATGCGGATCATAGCGCGACGGATGATGTCGGCGGCACTGCCTTGCAGTCGCGCGTTGATCGCGGCGCGCTCGTTGAACGAGCGGATCGACGGATTGGAGGCGCGAATGTCCGGGTAGTGGCATTTCCTCCCGAACAGCGTGACCACGTAGCCATTTTTCTTGGCGTATTCCTTCGATTCCTCGATGTAATCGCGGATGCCGGGAAAGCGCTCGAAATATTTTTTGATGTAAGCGGCGGCCTCTTCGCGCGGGATGCCGAGCTGGTTGGCGAGCCCGAATGCGGAGATGCCGTAGACGATGCCGAAATTGATCGCTTTCGCCCGGCGGCGCACTTCCGGCGGCATGCCCTTGATCGGCACGCCGAACATTTCCGACGCCGTCATGGCGTGAATGTCGAGGCCTTCGCGGAACGCCTTTTGCAGCGGCTCGATGCCGGCAATCTCGGCGAGCAGCCGCAATTCGATCTGCGAATAATCGGCGGAGACGAGCTTCGTCCCCGGCGCGGCGATGAACGCGCGGCGGATTTTGCGACCGTCCTCGGTGCGCACCGGGATGTTTTGCAGGTTCGGGTCGGAAGACGACAGCCGCCCGGTGGTCGTTGCCGCGAGCGCGTAATTGGTGTGGACGCGATGCGTCGTCGGATTGACGAATCCCGGCAGCGCGTCGGTGTACGTCGATTTCAGCTTCGACACCTGCCGCCAATCGAGGATCATTTGCGGCAGCTTGTGGCCTTGCTCGGCCAATTCCTCCAGCGCCCGCGCCCCGGTCGACCATTGGCCGGTCTTGGTTTTGGTGCCGCCTTCGAGCTGGAGCTTGCCGAACAGGATGTCGCCTAGCTGTTTGGGACTGCCGGGATTGACGGTCTCACCCGCCTCTTTGTTGATCTCGGCTTCGAGGGCGGCGGCCTCCTGGGCGAACTCGCCGGAGAGCCGCGACAACACCTGCCGGTCGATCGAGATGCCGCGCCGTTCCATGCGCGCCAGCACGGCGATGAGCGGCCGTTCCAGCGTCTCATAGACGGTCAACACCTCTTCGGCCGGAAGCCTGGCTTTGAGCACCTGCCAGAGCCGCAGCACGATGTCAGCCTGCTCGGCCGAGTATTCAGTCGCCCTGTCGATGGCGACGGCGTCAAAAGTGATCCGGCTCTTGCCCGGCTTGAGGAGCGTGTCGATGGCGACCGCGGCGTGCGTGAAGGTGCTTTCGGCGAGCGACTTGAGACTGTGATTCTGCCGGCCGGCGTCGAGCGCATACGACATCAGCATGGTGTCGTCGTAAGGCGCGATCTCGATGCCGCGCAGCACGAACATCTGCCAGGCGAATTTCAGGTCGTGGCCGATTTTGAGTACACCCTTGTCGGTGAAGAGCGGCTTGAGCACGTCCAGGGCCGCGCCTTCGGGAATCTGGTCGGGCGCAACATCGCCGCGGAACAGTCCGTCGGCGCCGCCCTCGCCTCCTTGCCGGTGCGACAACGGCACGTAACAGGCTTCGTTCGGCGCCACGGCCAGGGAAAATCCGCAGAGCTCCGCCTGCATCGGATCGCCGCTCGTGGCGCCGACGTTGATGGCGACGTAGCCGGCATCGCGGACGCGTTCGATCAACGCGTTCAGCCGCGGCAGGCTGCGCACTGTCTCGTATTTGGCGCGATCGAACTTTTCCGCGCGCGCGGCTTCCCGGCGCGCGATCGCCAGCGCTTGCGGCGCGGCCGAGAAATTCCCGCTACGGTCGCTGCTTGCCGGCTGCCGCGGCGCGTTCGCTCCCCCGATGAGCGGGAGGCGCATTTCCCCTCCCCCCGCACCCGGAGCGCGTGGCGGTGAGGGTGCGGCGGCAGGGGGCCCTTCGGCCACATGGCCCGCGAGCCGCGTATCGGGCTCGATTTCGCCGGCTTCGGTTTCGGAAAACTCCGCCACGCGCCGCATCAACGAGTTGAATTCCATCGCCTTGAGGAAGGCGATGAGCCGCTTGTAATCGGGTTCGTGCACGGCAAGTTCGCCGATCGGCACGGCGAGCTCGACGCGATCGTCGAGCGTCACGAGCTTTTTCGACAGCCGCGCTTTTTCGGCGTTGTCGATCAGCGATTGTCGGCGCTTTTCCTGCTTGATCTCGTTGGCGCGCTTGAGCAGCGTTTCAAGATCGCCATATTCGCCGATCAGCTGCGCCGCGGTCTTGACGCCGATGCCGGGCACGCCCGGCACGTTGTCCGTCGAATCGCCGATCAGCGCCTGCACTTCGATCACTTTTTCCGGCGGCACGCCGAATTTCTCGATCACCTCGGCACGGCCGATCTTCCTGTCCTTCATCGTGTCGAACATGACCACGCGGTCGTTGACGAGCTGCATCAAATCCTTGTCCGAGGAGGCGATGGTGGCGGTCGCGCCGGCCTCGCCCGCCTGCCGTACATAGGTTGCGATCAGATCGTCGGCTTCGAAGCCGTCCTGTTCGAGGCACGGCAGATCGAAGGCGTGAACCGCTTCGCGGATGTATTTGAATTGCGGCTTCAGATCGTCGGGCGGGTCCGGCCGATGCGCCTTGTAGTCGGGATACATCTCGGTGCGGAAGGTCTTTTCCGACTTGTCGAAGATCACCGCCAGATGGGTCGGCCGATCTTGCGGCTTCATGTCGCGCAGAAGCTTCCACAGCATGTTGCAGAAGCCGAACACGGCGTTGAGCTGCAAGCCGTCCGATTTGCGGTTGATCGGCGGCAGCGCATGATAGGCGCGGAATATGTAGCCTGAGCCGTCGACCAGAAAGACGTGATCGCCTTTCTTCAACGGCTTGGCGGCGTGCGCTGGGACGGCGGCAGCCTTGGACTTTTGTGCGGCGGGCATGATGACCGCTAATATATGGGTTTGGCGTCATTCCGGAAGCCGATGATATCGGGTTTATCCCCCGTCATTGCGAGGCACGGAGTGCCGAAGCAATCTAGAATTCTTGGCGCTTGACTGGATTGCTTCGTCGCTTTGCTCCTCGCAATGACGCTAAAACCAACCATGGACTTCTCCTCGCCTTTACCCATCGACGCCACGCTGCCGGAGCTGACCGCGGGCTTAAGCGCGCGCAACGCCGCCGTCCTGGTCGCGCCGCCGGGGGCCGGCAAGACTACGCGCGTGCCTTTGGTGCTCGCGGGCGAGGAATGGGCCGCAAACCGCCGGATCCTCGTGCTCGAGCCGCGCCGGCTCGCCGCCCGCGCCGCGGCTGAGCGGATGGCGAAGACTTTGGGAGAAAAGGTCGGCGAAACAATCGGCTTGCGGGTGCGCTTCGGTTCGAAAATCTCGCGAAAGACCCGCATCGAAATCGTTACCGAGGGCATATTCACCCGCCTCGTGCTCGATGACCCGATGCTTGAGGGAATCGCCGCCGTCCTGTTCGACGAGTTCCACGAGCGCTCCCTCGATGCCGATCTGGGGCTCGCTTTGGCGCGCGACGTGCAGGGCGGATTGCGCGAGGATTTGCGGCTTCTTGTCATGTCGGCGACGATCGACGGCGCGCGGGTCGCCAAACTTCTGGGCGATGCCCCCGTGATCACCGCCGAAGGCCGCGCCTTTCCCGTCGAGACGCGCTATCTCGGCCGCGACGCGCGGCCGATCGAGCCGCAGATCGCCGACGCGATCGTGCGGGCGACGCGCGCCGAGCCGGGTTCGCTGCTAGCGTTTCTGCCCGGCGCCGCCGAAATCCGCCGCACCGCGGCGCTGCTCGACGGCCGCCTCGATGCCGACGTCGATGTGGTCGTCCTTTACGGCGCGCTTGCGGCCGACGAGCAGGCGCGCGCCATCGAGCCGGCTGCTGCCGGACGGCGCAAAATCGTGCTCGCTACCTCGATCGCGGAGACCTCGATCACCATCGAGGGCGTCCGCATGGTCGTCGATAGCGGGCTTGCGCGCGTGCCGCGCTACGAGCCCGATGTCGGCGTGACGCGTCTCGAAACGATGCGGGTCTCGCGCGCGGCGGCCGATCAGCGCCGCGGCCGCGCCGGGCGCACCGAACCGGGCATCTGCTACCGGCTCTGGGACGAGCCGCAGACCGCCGCCCTTGAAGCTTTTTCACGCCCCGAAATCCTTTCCGCCGATTTGTCCTCGTTCGCGCTCGATCTCGCCGCCTGGGGTAGCGGCCCCGAGCAACTGGCCTTCCTCGATCCGCCGCCTCGCCCGGCGCTCTCCGAAGCAAAACTCTTGCTCGCCGAACTCGGCGCCATCGACGGCGCCGGCCGTATCACCGAGGAAGGGCAAAAGCTGCGGCGCCTACCGTTGCCGCCGCGGCTTGCGCGCATGGTCGTCGATGCCGCCGCGCAGGGTGCGGCGCTACCGGCCGCGGAGATCGCCGTCTTGATCGGCGAACGCGGCTTCGGCGGCGACGACGTCGATCTCACCGCCCGTCTCGAGGCTTTGCACCGCGACCGCTCGGCCCGCGCGCGCGATGCCCGCGCCGTGGCAGCGCGCTGGGCGGAACAGACGTCACCCTCCCCTGAAGGGGGAGCAATGTCTGTTGGCTCGCTCCTTTCGCTCGCTTATTCCGAGCGCATCGCCAAAAACCGCGGCGGCGGGGCGGGCGCCTCCGGCACTTTCATCTTAGCCAACGGCCGCGGCGCGCAAATCGATCCCACCTCCCCGCTCGCCCGAGCGCCTTATCTTGCCGTGGCCGAGCTTACCGGCAGCGCCGCGGCAGGCCGTATCGTACTCGCGGCGCCGATCACGCTTGCCGAGATCGAGGCGCGCTTTGCCGGCCGCATCGCCACGCGCGAGGAGATCGCCTTCGATCCGGCGACGGCAAGTCTGCGCATGCGCCGCTTCCGGCGGCTTGGCGCCATCGCGCTGTCCGAGCAGCCGATGCCGGTCAGCGCAAGCGAAGTAGCCGCGCGGCTCTTCGCCGAAGGGATCGCACGCCTTGGTATCGACCGGCTGCCGTGGACCAACGCGCTTCGGCAATGGCGCGACCGGGTCATGTTCCTGCGCCATGTGGAAGGGGGCGAATGGCCGGATTTGTCGGATGCGGCGCTTGCCGCCGATATCGACTGGCTGGCGGCGGCGCTCGCCGGCAAGACATCATTGGCCGAGCTTTCCGCCGACGAACTCGCGGCCGCGCTTGCCAGGGGCCTGCCCTACCCGCTGGGTCGGCGGCTTGATGCCGAAGCGCCGACGCATTTCGAAGCGCCCACCGGCTCGCGCGTGCCGGTCGATTACGACGCGGAGGGCGGCCCGAAAATCGCCATCCGCGTGCAGGAGCTTTTCGGCCTCGACCGCCACCCGGCAATCGCCGGGGGCAGAATTCCGCTTCTGGTCGAACTGCTCTCGCCGGCGCATCGGCCGGTGCAGACGACCCGCGACCTGCCGGGCTTCTGGCGCGGTAGCTACGCCGCGGTGCGCGCGGCGATGCGCGGCCGCTATCCGAAACACCCGTGGCCGGAAAATCCGCTGATCGCCGTGCCGACAAAGCGAGCAAAGCGAGGGGTGAAATAGCGAGTAGGAGACGGTGAATTGGCTGGAACCGCTGTCCGCTATTCGCTATTTCCCTATTCGCCGCCCATTTGAGGCTTCAATGTTTCCCAAGCCCAAGCCGTCGCTGAAGCCCAACACCTACGCCTACGAATCCGAGCCAATGGTGAAAGCCACCGGCTTTCGCGAATACGACGCGCGCTGGCTATTCGGCAGCGAGATCAACCTGATGGGGGTCGAGGCCCTCGGCCTCGGGCTGGGCACGCTGATCCACGAACTCGGCGTGAAGCCGCAAATCGTCACCGGCCACGATTTTCGCTCCTACTCGGCGTCGATCAAAATGGCGCTCGCCAACGGACTCATGGCCGCCGGCTGCAAGGTGCACGACATCGGGCTCGCCATGACGCCGATGGCTTATTTCGCCCAGTTTGCCCTCGATTTGCCCTGCGTCGCCATGGTCACGGCTTCGCATAACGACAACGGCTGGACCGGCGTGAAGATGGGCGCCGACCGCCCGCTCACCTTCGGCCCTGACGAGATGAGCCGCCTCAAGGACATCGTGCTCAACGGCCGCTTCAAGATGAAGGACGGCGGCGCGTACGACTTCGTTGAGAACTTTCCGGCGCGCTACATCGCCGATCTCACCGACCGCCCGAAGCTCAAGCGCCGCCTCAAGGTGGTCTGCGCCTGCGGCAACGGCACGGCGGGCGCGTTCGCGCCGCAGGTGCTGCAAGCGGTCGGCTGCGAGGTGGTGCCGCTCGACTGCGAGCTCGATCATACTTTTCCGCATTATAATCCCAACACCGAAGATATGAAGATGCTGCACGCCATGCGCGACGCCGTGCTGGCAAACAAGGTCGACGTTGCGTTGGGCTTCGACGGCGACGGCGACCGTTGCGGCGTGGTCGACAACGAGGGCGAAGAGATTTTCGCCGACAAGGTCGGCGTCATGCTGGCGCGCGACATCTCGGCGCAGATTAAGGATGCGCTGTTCGTCGCCGACGTGAAGTCGACCGGGCTGTTTGCGACCGATCCGGTGCTGATCAAGAACGGCGCCAGGACCGATTACTGGAAAACCGGGCATTCCTACATGAAGCGCCGGGTCAACGAGATCGGCGCCGTCGCCGGCTTCGAAAAATCCGGCCACTTCTTTTTCAACAAGCCGCTCGGCCGCGGCTATGACGACGGGCTTATTTTCGCGCTCGCCGTCTGCGATATGCTCGACCGCAATCCGGGAAAGAGCATGGCGGACCTTAAAAACGCGCTGCCGAAAACCTGGGGCTCACCCACCATGTCGCCGCATTGCGCCGACGAGGAGAAGTACGGCGTGGTCGGTGCGGTGGTGAAGCACTTCGAGGCGGAGAAGAAGAAAGGCGGCAAGGTCGCCGGCCAGCCGATCCGCGATCTGGTCACGGTCAACGGCGTGCGGGTGACGGTCGCGGACGGCACCTGGGGCCTCGTGCGTGCTTCATCGAACAAGCCGGAGCTGGTCGTCGTCGTGGAAAGCCCGGTGTCGGAGGCGCGCATGCGCGAGATGTTCGCGGCGGTCGATGCGGTGCTGCGCACGCACAAGGAAGTCGGCGAGTACAATCAGAAAATCTGATTCGCGGAGCGAAAAGAGTCAGACCTCCTGAAACACGTCGATCTCGAGCGCGCCGGGAAACATCGTGCGCCAAGATTGCAGATAGGTCTGCATCCTCGCATCGCTGGCGATGCGCTGCCGATTGAGCTCCCAGTCTTCGTCCGCCTCGTATTCGATCACCTGGATGAATTTCGCCGGATCGTCGACGTTTTGCAGCAAGCGCACGTCGGCCTTGCCGAACATCTGGTAGAACGGCGCCGCCGCCTTGATCATGGCGATCAGCTGGGCGGGATCGGAGCTCGGCAGGGTGAACCGCAGTTGCAGCGTGCGTCGGACTTTTGGATCGTCATTGCTCATGGCTGCATTCCTACTTGAAGGTCTCACGAAACGCGTGCGCCGGATAGACGCCGAGAATCTTCAATGATTTTGGCTGCGAGACGAATTCCAGTTCTTCGAACGCCAGCTCAAGCGCGCGGTCCTTCGGATGGCCCTGCACGTCGGCGTAGAACTGGGTCGCGGCAAAATTGCCCTCGACCATGTAGCTTTCCAGCTTGGTCATATTGACGCCGTTGGTGGCGAAGCCGCCCAGCGCTTTATACAGCGCGGCCGGGATGTTGCGTACCTGAAACACGAAAGTGGTGATCGTTCGCCGCTCCTTGCGCCCGGCCCATTTCGGCTCGCGCGCGAGCACGACGAAGCGCGTGGTGTTGTGCTTGGCGTCGGCGACGTCCTTTTTCAGGATCTTCAATCCGTAGATCTTCGCCGCCAGCTTCGTCGCCAGCGCCGCGCGCGAGCGGTCGCGCGCCTCGGCTATTTCGCGCGCGGCGCCCGCGGTGTCAGCGGCGACAATCGCCTTGAGGCCGAGCTTGCGGATCACGTTGCGGCACTGGCCGAGCGCATGCACGTGGCTCTCGACCGTGCGGATCGTCTTGAGCGTCGCGCCTTTCGGCGCCATCAGCTGATGCTGCACCGGCAGGAACCACTCCGCGACGATGTGAAGTCCCGATCGGGGCATCAGGTAATGGATGTCCGCCACCCGGCCGGCCACCGAATTGTCGATCGGGATCATGGCCAGCGCGGCGCGGCCGCTGCGCACCGCCGCGAAAGCGTCTTCAAAGGTGGGGCACGGCAACGGCGTGTATTTCCGGTAGGCCTGGTTGCAGGCGATGTGCGAATTGGCGCCCAACTCGCCCTGGAAGGCGATCTTTTTGCGTTTGCTCATGACCGTCCCGATAGCACGGCACGCGCACGAGCCAAATCCTCCGGCGTGTCGACGCCGAAAGGCGCGGTGTCGACGATCGCCACGTCGATCCGCATGCCGGCCTCCAGCGCGCGCAATTGCTCGAGTTTTTCGCGCATCTCTAGCGGCGAAGGCGCAAGCGTCACGAAACGCTCAAGCGCGGCCCGGCGAAAGGCATAAAGCCCGATGTGATGGTAGAGCGGTCCATCGCCGTAGGGGGCAGTGGCGCGGGTAAAGTAGAGCGCCCGCAACCGCCGCGGCGCAACCGGCGTGCCCACCACCTTGACCACGCCCGGATTATCGCGCTCGTCGGGCCGCGTAATTTCCGCAGCCGGCGTGGCGATATCCACCGCCTTGTCGGCGAGCAGCGCCACCGCGGCGGCGATGGCGGACGGCTCCAATGTCGGTAGATCGCCCTGCACGTTGACGACAATGCCTGCTTTGCCGCCCGGATCGGCCTTGCCGAGCGCCTCGAAAATGCGATCGGAGCCGGAGGTATGGTCGACACGGGTCATGACCGCGCGCCCGCCGGCTTTGCGCACCACCGCTTCGATTTCCGGCGAATCGGTCGCGACAACAACGGGGCCAATTGCGGCCGCCTCAACGCGGCGCAGCACGCGCACGATCATTGGCACGCCGGCAATGTCGGCGAGCGGCTTGCCCGGCAGTCTGGTCGCGCCCATGCGGGCCGGAATGAGAATGAGAGTTTCGGTCATGGCCAAGGGTTGCAAGACGCGCGGCAAACCGGCTATCTCTGCGCTACCCCTCCCTCTGCCGCTGCGGAGCCATTCAGCGATGGATTCGTTCGAAATCAACAAGATTCTCGGCGCCCTCCTGGGAACCTGCCTTGTCCTGCTCGCCGTACATATCGCCTCCGGAGCGATCTTCACCCCGCCGGTGCCGGCCAAGCCCGGTTACGAGGTCGCGGTCAAGGAAGAGCGGCCGGGCCGGCAGCCCGCGACCAAGGCGACGGAAGAGCCGATCGAAAACTTCCTGGCCAGCGCTTCGGTGGAACATGGCGCGCAAGTCGCCAAGCAATGCGCGATTTGCCACAACTTCCAGGAGAGCCAGGGCCCGAAAGTCGGCCCCGATCTCTATGACGTCGTCGGACGGAAAATCGCGTCTGTGGCGGGCTTCAACTACTCGACCGCGCTGAAAGGTGTCACCGGCACCTGGACCTTTGACGAGCTGAACAAATGGTTGGCCGATCCGCGCGCCATGGTCCCCGGCACGGCGATGACCTTTGCCGGCCTGCAAAACGAAAAACAGCGCGCCGACGTCATCGCCTACCTGGATTCGCTGTCCAAAAATCCGGTACCGCTGCCGAAGGCGGCTGCCAATCCGCCAGCTGCCCCCGCCAATGCCCCGGCCGCCGCGCCAGCCAATCCGCCGCCGGTTGGCGCAGCCCCTGCTCCGAGTCCAGCGCCGAAGGAATGAACGTTTACGGCGCCACGCCGCGGGACGCACGGGGATGTGAAGTCCATTTCGCCGCGGCGCCCGCCCGGTCCGCTGGCGCCGTGTCTGAAAAGCACATAATCACGCGGCATCCGAAGCTTTGGAGCACGACGTGAATCGCCGAACCCTGCTTGCCTCAGCCTTGTTCGCGCTCGGCGCCCGCGGCCTTCCTCTCCCGGCCTGGACCGGCCCGGCGCAGGCGCAGGAACCAGCGGCAAATCCGGTCTGGCGGCACGGGCTGTCGCTGTTCGGCGACCTCAAATATCCGCCGGGCTTCAAGCAATTCGAATACGTCAACGCAGCAGCGCCCAAGGGCGGCGTGGCGCGGCAGACCGCGATCGGCACCTACGACAATTTCAATGTGGCGGTCGCCGGCGTCAAAGGCGCGCTGGTGACCGGAATCGACTTCATCTACGACACGCTTCTGGTGTCGGCGCTCGACGAAGTGTCGGCCGAGTATGGGCTCCTTGCCGAAGCGGTCAGCCATCCGGCGGATTCTTCGTCGGCCTCTTATCGGCTGCGCGCCCAGGCCAAATGGCACGACGGAGCGCCGGTCACGCCCGACGACGTCATCTTTTCCTTCAACGCATTCAAAAAATACAGCCCGCAGCTCGCCGCCTATTACCGCCACGTCGTCAAAGTGGAGAAAACCGGCGAGCGCGAGATTACTTTTACCTTCGACTCGCCGGGCAATCGCGAATTGCCGCAGATCGTCGGCCAGCTTCTGGTGCTGCCGAAGCATTGGTGGGAGGGAACCGACAAGAACGGCAACAAGCGCGACATCGGCGCCACCACGCTCGAGCCGCCGCTCGGCTGCGGCGCCTATCGCATCAAGGAGTTTTCGCCCGGCCGCAACATGGTCTATGAGCGCGTCAAAAACTATTGGGGCGAACAGCTCAACGTGAATGTCGGCCGCGACAATTTCGACGAACTGCGGTTCGAATATTTTCGCGACACCACCGTCGCGCTCGAAGCGTTCAAGGCGGATACAGTCGATTGGCGCGCCGAGAACAGCGCCAAGAATTGGGCCACGGCCTACGACTTTCCCGCGGTCAACGATAAACGCGTCATCCTCGAGGAGTTTGCCATCAACAATATCGGCGTGATGCAGGCCTTCGCCTTCAACATCCGCCGCGCCAAATTCCAGGATCCGCGCATCCGCCTCGCCTTCGATTACGCTTTCGACTTCGAGGAGATGAACAAGCAAATCTTCTTCGGGCAGTACAAGCGCATCGCCAGCTATTTCCAGGGCACCGAACTCGAATCGAGCGGGCTGCCGGCGGGGCGCGAACTCGAAATCCTGGAAACGGTGCGCAACAAGGTCCCCGCCGAGGTATTCACCACCGTCTATGCCAATCCGGTCGGCGGCAATCCGCAGGCGGTACGCGGCAATTTGCGCGAGGCGGTGCGGCTGTTCAAGGAAGCGGGCTACGAGATACGTAACGAAC
>Ga0209415_10008151_pt1 | contig 18195 bp, 20 predicted proteins | sample PeaSoiSIISIP2007_FD_187696 | JGI IMG/M metagenome (GOLD analysis project Ga0209415, IMG submission 187696) | Peat soil microbial communities from Weissenstadt, Germany - SII-SIP-2007 (SPAdes) (version 2) | ecosystem: Environmental > Terrestrial > Soil > Wetlands > Peat | place: Germany...
ATTCCGCCTCCGGCCCGAAGTAGATCGTGTCGGCGATCCCGGTCGTCTGCAGGTAGCGCTCCGCCTTCAGAGCTACGTAGCGGGGGTCGCGCGTGTAGCTCTCGAGGGTCACCGGATCGTGGACGAAGCAGTTGAGGTTCAGCGTCTTGTGCTGGCGGAAGGGGTCGAGAACGGCAGTAGCGGGATCGGGGAGCAGGATCATGTCCGACTCCTGGATCTCCTGGAAACCGCGGATGGACGACCCGTCGAAACCGAATCCCTCCACGAAGGCTTCCTCGGTCAGCTCATGGGCCGGCACGGAGAAGTGCTGCATCAAGCCAGGGAGGTCGCAGAAGCGGATGTCGACGATCTCGACGCCTTCGTCCCTCTTCAGTTGGACGACTTCAGCGGCGGTGCGATCCTGCACGTTTCCTCCTTGGTCCCGCCGGTCAGGCGCGACAAATCGAGCGAGATGATCACCGGACAGCTTGGCGCTCGTCCGTTTCGGGACCGTTGCTCGAACGTGAACGCCGTGTGAACAGGTGCCCCACGAGGGCTCTCTCGCCTTGCGTGGCTGGCTCGGCGTCGTTGGCACCTGCGACACTGATCGCGCGCCCCGGCGCGGAAGTCTTGTCCCTATCGCCGGGCGCGACGATCGGAGGGCCCCGATGCAAAGCCAGCGGGAGTACGTGTTGCGGACCGTGGAGGAGCGCGGGGTGCGTTTCATACAGCTTTGGTTCACCGACGTGCTGGGCACTCCGAAGTCGTTCAGCATCACGCCAGCGGAGCTCGAGAATGCGCTGGACGAGGGGATGACCTTCGACGGATCGTCGATCGACGGCTTCAGCAGGGTGCAGGAGAGCGACGTGCTCGCGAAGCCGGACCCGAAGACGTTCCAGATCCTGCCGTTTCGTATCGGCCGGGAAGGCGATGACTCACCGGTCGCCCGTGTGTTCTGCGACATCACCAACCTCGACGGAACTCCCTTCGAGGGCTGCCCCCGGCATGTTCTCCGCAGGACGCTCGAGCGTGCCCGGGCCCGCGGGTTCTCCTTCTACGCCGCCCCCGAGATCGAGTACTTCTACTTCGCCCCGAGCGAGCCGGGCGAGTCGCCGAAGCCGCTCGACGCAGGCTCGTACTTCGAGCTCACGGTGGCGGACCTGTCCACCGATCTGCGCAAGCGCACCGTGCTCACGCTGGAGGACATGGGCATCCCTGTCGAGTACGCCCAGCACGAGGACGCGCCGAGCCAGCACGAGATCGACCTCCGTTATACCGACGCGCTCACGATGGCTGACACCGTGATGACGGTCCGTCTTATCGTGAAGGAGATCGCCCAGGAGCGCGGCGTGCACGCGAGCTTCATGCCCAAGCCGCTCTCGGGCGTCCAAGGCTCGGGAATGCACACGCACTTCTCCCTGTTCGAGGGTGACCGGAACGCCTTCGCCGACCGGGGCAGCGAGCGCGGCCTGTCGGATGTGGGACGACATTTCATCGCAGGTGTCCTCGAGCACGCCTGCGAGATCACGGCAGTGACCAACCAGTGGGTCAACTCCTACAAGCGTCTCGTTGTCGGTTACGAGGCGCCGGTGAACGTGTCCTGGGCCTACAACAATCGGTCGGCCTTGATACGCGTCCCGATCGCAAAACGTGGCAAGGTCGAGTCGACGCGGTTCGAGTACCGCTCGCCGGACCCTGCCTGCAATCCCTATCTCGCGTTCTCCGTAGTGCTGGCTGCAGGGCTCGAGGGCATCGAGAAGGGCTACGAGCTCCCGCCCGAGGCCGCGGCGAACCTGTTCACGATGACCCCGGAGGAGCTCGCCTCGGAGGGCATCCGACCGCTGCCGTCCAGCCTCCAGGAGGCGCTCGTGGCCATGGAAGGCTCAGAGCTCGTCGCCGAGACGCTGGGCGAGCACGTCTTCGAGTGGTTCCTACGCAACAAACGCGCCGAGTGGGAGGCCTACACTCGCGAGGTCACACCCTACGAGTTGGCCCGTTATCTTCCGGCCCTCTAGCGCAGCTGCTCTAGGAACCTCGGCCGCCAGAGCGATGGAACCGCTTCTCGTCTACCCGGACCCGCCTTCGGAGTGGCTGTCGGGCGCGCTCGAACGTGCGGGGTACCCGTGGCAGGCAGTTGCTGATCCCGCTTTCGCAGCTCGTGAGGAACCGGAGGACGGCTTCGCCGGCGCGGTGATCTCGGCCGTCGAAGATCCGGTCACCGCTTTTGCCGCTTGCCGTATCCTCCGCAAGGGCGATAGCCCGCTGCAGCCGGTCCTGCTCGTGCTGCCCGAGGCGTCCCTGGCGGAGCTCGAGCTCCGCGAGGACCTGTTCGACGATTTCGTGCTGCCGACCGCGACCGCGCTCGAGGTGGAGGCGCGGCTCGCTCACCTCTTCTGGCGGACCGGGCGCGGCAAGACGCACGACCTGATCGTCTACGGCCCGCTTGCGCTGAACCTCGAGACCTATCAGGCCGCGATCCAGGGACGTCCCTTGGATCTCACGTTCATGGAGTATGAACTCCTCCGTTTCCTCGCCGCACACCCGGGCAAGGTCTTCACGCGGGAGGCGTTGCTGAGCCGTGTGTGGGGGTATGAGTACTTCGGGGGCGCAAGGACCGTTGACGTTCACATCCGGCGCCTGCGGGCCAAGCTGGGAGAAGAGAACGCACACCTGATCGAGACGGTCCGCAGTGTCGGTTACCGTTTCGGCAGCGTCCGGTGGCTGCCGTCCGATCCCGGTCGTTGAAACTAGTTCTCATCTTCCAGGCTCCTCGTCAAGCGAGCGAGGAAGGAGCGCACAGTCGACCGCGCGACCCGGTGCAACAGGGCGCGGTCGAGCTGACGTCCGAGCTCACCGAGGGGAGGTATGTAGGAAGCGGAGAGGGTGAGGCGGCAGCGGGCCGGGCCAAGGGGGGCGAGCTCCAGATCGCCCTCGAGCACGGGGAAGAGGGCAGGCAACCCGCTCGGCTCCCAAGCCAGCGGCACGACGAGCGCGTCCCCTCGTTCACGTGGCGGCCCGAGGGTCACCAAGACCTCCCGGGCCACTCGTCCGGTTGCCCACGAGGGTCCGATCCGGAGGTGAAGCTCCTCCCCGTCCTCCTCGGCCGCGCTCACGAGCGGCGCGAGCCACTGCCCATCACCGACGAAGTGCTCCCGTACGACCTCGAGCGGGCGCGAGATGTCGGCAAAATCCTCGAGGAGGATCGCTGGTCTTGGTCCGTCAGGCATCGTGAGTGCCTCCTAGGTCCATCACCGTCGCTAAAGAGTACGGAGTCATCCCCGACCCGCGATAGGGGCGAAATACCCAACGTCGGCTGGCATTGTGGTTCGGTTCCGCAGGACGCGCGAAGAGTATGGCGGCAGGAGCTTCCGCCGTGTTGGCTCAGGGCGTCCGTGAACGTCGAGCCGGTAAGCCGATGGCTCGCCTTCTCCCGGTCACCGGGAGATTCGCGAGAAACCTATTCGTTCACACGCCGCGACCGAAAGGTCACGGCCTCGTCGACGCCCCAACTCACGATCCGGCTCGGCATGATACGAAACATGTCGTTGTCGAATGCCGGCATGATCTCCTTGCCGCCAGCGCTCAGAATCGACGCGTCCCCGCGAATCTCGATCGCTCGGGGTGTCCACGGATCCATGGAGACGAGATCGTCCACAACGACCGCGACCTTAGGGTTTTCCTGTACCTGCCGGAACTTCCGCCGCTTTGCGAAGTCGTGGCCGCCGATGTCGATCGAATCGTGCTCGGCGTTGTACCGGTACGAGACGGGCACCACGTGTGGCTGGCCATCGAGACCGGCAGTGGCCAATCGAGCCAGGCGTTGGCTCTGCAGATACTCGATCTCCGCCGGGGTAAAGACGCTCACCACGCACCTCCCTTTCGAGCCCGGCACGCTTCCCGGTCCGGCCGGCCGCCTGCCGAAGCTACCTCTGTCGTTGTAGCACCTACGCCGCCCGGAGCCCCAAGACCTGTCGGGCGAGCTTCCGGTGGCCACGGTTCGTTCAATCGGCCGCTCGCTCGGGCCCTCGCTCGGCTCCGCGTTATGCCTTCTTCTTCTTCGAACCGGAAGGACTCTTCGCGGAGGAGGACTTCTTCGTTTTGCCCGTCCCAGTCGACGTGGGACGTGCGGCCACGGCGATTGCGGACGGCCCTCCAGGCAGGTGGATCGGTGTGCCGAGGAGGTGTGTCCGAGTGTTGAGCGGCACGATCGTCTGGTCGTCGAAGCAGACGATCCATGCCGCCGTCCCGCCGGGGGTGAACGCGATTGCCTGTGGGTTCTTGCCGACGAAGATCGGCGCCCCGGCGATGTCGTCGGCCAGGTTGATCAGCGTCACGTTCCCGGTAGCGGACTGCTTGGAGATCGTGTCGACGACGTATGCGATCGTCGGCTGGGCAGACGAGATCGCGACGGCGATCGGCGCTCCTTGCACCTGGATGGGCGGTCCGGCGGTGTCCTTCGCGATGTCGATGGGCGAGACGCTTCCGGAGTTGAGATTCGTCACGAGCGCGGTCGACCCGTTGGGCGTGATGGCGATGCCGGTCGGAGCGTTGCCGACCGTGATGGGCGTCAACGCCTTACCGGTCGTCAGGTCCACCGGCGTCACGGTCGAGCCGTAGGAGCCTGTCTGTCCGGACACGATTGCGCCGGCGTCGGCCACGTAGGCGCGCTGGCCGTCAGGCGTGATCGCGATGCCCTGCGGCCCGGGTCCCACGGTGATCGGCGGCAGGGTCTTGTCGGTGGCGAGATCGATGGGCGTCACGGTGTTCCCGAGGGTCCCCACAGCGCCTGCGTCGGTGACGTACGCCGTCTTCCCGTCGGGAGCGATGGCGATGCCAGCCGGCCCGGCGTTCGCGCCGAGCGCGATCGACGGCAGTACCTTCCCCGTGACGAGGTCGATCGGGGTGACCGTGTTGGAGTTGTAATTCGCAACGTAGGCTTGCTCACCGTTCGGCGTGATGGCGATCGCGTCGGGGTAGCTGCCGACTCCGAGAGGAGACTGCGGACCGCCACCACCGAGCGAGATGTTGACCGGGATGACGGAGTGGCCGAGGCCGATGTTGCCGCCTGTTCCGACCATCGTCACGTAGGCAAAGAGAGGCGGGGGAAGCGGCGGGAGGGTCGTCGCCGGGAGCGTGGTCGTGGTGGTCGTCGTCCCGGAACTGCAGCCCGCGGCCACGCACGCCAGCAGGCACGCCAACCCGACGCCGAGCGCGCGGCGCGGCAGGCGCATGGTTAGCCGGCCGGGTTGGAGGGTGATCGCGACGTGAACGCCCACGCCTCGATCTCGACCAGCGCGCCGAGAGGCAGGCCGGCCACGGCGAAGGCGCTCCGCGCCGGCCGATGGTCGCCGAATGCAGCCACGTAGGCCTCGTTCATGACCGAAAAGTCCGCCATGTCCGTAAGAAACACGGTCGTCTTCACGACGTCGGAGAGCCCGCTTCCCTCGCTCTCCAGAAGGGAAGCCACGTTCCTGAGCGCCTGCGTGACCTGTGCGGCGACCCCCCCGCCTACCAGCGAGCCGTCAACGAGTGCGAGCTGGCCCGAGCAGATCAGCCACGGGCCTGCGCGGACCACAGGTGTGTAGGGGCCGATTGGCCTGGACATGGGCGGCTCTGCTCCAGTTCAGCTGAAAGAGGAGCCGCAGCCGCAGGTTCGCGTCGCGTTCGGGTTGGTGATGTGGAAGCCGGCTTCCTGCAGGCCGTCGCGGTAGTCGAGCGTCGCTCCCTTGATGAGCTCCGCGCTCTCGAGGTCCACGGCGACGCGGACGGTCCCGAAGCTGCGCACGACGTCGTCGTCGGCAACTTCGGAGTCGAAGAACATCTCGTAGCTGTATCCCGAGCACCCTCCGGGCCGCACCGCCACGCGGAGAGCGAGGCTGTCGTCTCCCTCCTGAGCGAGCAGATCGGCCACCTTGGCCACAGCCGCATCAGTGAGGGTCACGGGGCTGGGCCGCTGACCGAGCTTCACCGTCGAGGTCGCAAGGCTCACTGCGGGTCTCCTTCTGGTAAGGGCCTCGGGGTGCAGCGGCCCGGGGGGCTCCGGGACACTGCACCAGTAGGCTTGATCATACCGTGAGCATGTCGCGCAAACCGCCGGCCGGATCCTCCGGCTCAGGTGCCCCTTCCCCGGAAGCCATCCGGGCGGCGCTCACCGGAGTCATCGACCCCGAGCTCGGAACCGACATCGTCGAGCTCGGAATGGTACGTGGCATCGAGATCGCCGGTGGCGCGGTCAACGTGGACATCGCCCTCACCATTGCTGCCTGCCCACTTCGCAATCAGCTTCGCGACGATGTCGAGCGTCATGTGAGGGCCGTTCCTGGTGTCGAGCGGGTAGAAGTCCGTACGGGTGTGATGGCACCCGAGGAGCGGTCGGTGCTCATGGCCAAGGCGCGGCTCAAGGCCCAGGACCGGGCAGTCGCGACCGACATTCCTTCGACGGCAAGAGTGCTCGCCGTCGCCTCGGGCAAGGGCGGCGTCGGCAAGTCGTCGGTCAGCGTGAATTTCGCCGTCGCGCTCGCTCGGCGAGGGCTTGTCGTAGGCCTCCTCGACGCCGACGTCTGGGGCCATTCGGTTCCCCGGCTGCTCGGGATGAACGGAGCGGTCGAAGCACGGGCGGGCAAGATGATCCCTTTCGAGCGCGTAGTGGCTTCCGGGCTCCTGAAAGTGATCTCGATGGGTTTCCTCTCCGGCGAGGACGAGGCGATCATGTGGCGAGGCCTGATGCTCAATCGCGCAGTCCAGCACTTCCTGGAGGATGTGCGATGGGGAGCGCTTGACTACCTGGTGATCGATCTCCCACCGGGCACCGGCGACGTCCAGATGGGCCTCGCGAGGATGCTGCCGCGCACCGAGGTTCTCATCGTGACGACGCCCAACGAAGCCGCGCAGAAGGTCGCAGGCCGAGCTGCCGACATGGCGCGTCGCGGACATGTTCGCGTCGCAGGCGTCATCGAGAACATGTCGGCGTTCACCTGCGAGCACGGTGAGACCTACGCGATCCTCGGGACCGGCGGGGGTCGCCGCCTCGCCGACGAGATCGGGGTTCCTCTTGTCGGCTCCGTGCCGCTCGACGCGCGGGTGGCGGCCGGGGGCGACGCGGGTGTTCCCATCGCCTTGGAGGATGTCGGACCGCTCGTCGAGGTGTTCGCGGCGATCGCGGAGCGCATCGCGACCGAGATCTCGCCACTCGTCGAGATGACGGGTTGCAGCGCCCGCGTGCTGGAACGGGTGGAGCAGGCCCTCGGTCCGATCGGCGTCTGACCGCGCCGGAGCGCCCATTTGGGCGCCGGGCTCGAGGACCGTCGCACCAGCGCTGGCCGCTAGCGAGCCCTCGCCGTCCAGACCCCCTCGATGTCGTCTGGAAGCTTGGCGTAGGCCTTTCCTTCGTCGCCGAGCTTGCGGAGGTGAGCCCAAAGCGAGCGACGGGCAATCGGATGCATTGAGGGGTCGACGTCGACGTACACGGCAGCGACGAGCTCGTCGACGGTCGCCTGGCCTCGCTCCGCGAGTGCGGTGGAGACCGCCAGCTCGCGGGCGCGCCGGTGCGCGAGAAGGGCCTCGACCTCGGCCCCGGGGTCTTTCAGGACCGGCCCGTGGCCGGGAGCGATCGCGTCGATGGGTGGGTCGAAGTCCAGGAGCCGCTCGAGGCTCGCCATGTACCGGGACATGTCGCCATCGAGTGGCGAGATGACGACGGTCGAGCCGCCCATGACGTGGTCGCCGGACAGCAAGAGCCGCCGGTAGTTGTCGCCCGGGATCGGGTCCCCCCGTTCGACCAAATAGCAGAGGTGATTGGAGGCATGGCCCGGCGTGTGGACCGCCGTGAGACGGACCGGCCCCAGGTTGAGGACGTCCCCGTCTCGCATCTCGACGTCGGGCGCGAACCCGTCACGCGAGTCAAACCCGCGGACTTCGGCTCCGGTCTTGGCGGTGAGCGGGGCGGCACCGGGCGCGTGGTCCGGATGAGTGTGGGTGACGAGCACATAGCCGATGCGATCGGCTGCGCCCTCGATTCGAGCCAGGTGGCCGTTGTCCGCCGGCCCGGGGTCGACGACGGCCACGACCTCGTCTCCGATGAGATAGGTATTGGTCCCGGGTCCGGTCATGACCGAGGGGTTGGGGGCCGTTAGCCGCCTGACGAAGCGGTCGACCTCGTCGACGATGCCGGGCACCGGCGCGGGACCGACTCGCGGCTCAACCACGACGGAGCCCGATCGGTCGTTCCGGGAACTCCATCCCGTCGGGCAAACCCGTCGCCTGCTCGAAGCCGGGCTCACCGGGGAGCAGGATCCGCACGACGGGCCCGTCAACGCTGATCCGAGGCTCAATGGTTGGGACGTCGGCCGTTGCGGTGCTCCAGAGCTCGTGGGCACTCGAGAATCCGCTGAAAGATTCGAGGTGCTTGATGGTCGGGAACATGAGGTCGAGCTCGCCGGCGCGGTGCCGCTCGAGAGCCTCGGATGGGACCAGCCACTCGCTGGCCACGACCTCGGCATCGTCATGGAGAGCGGCCTGACCTTCTGGAACGAGGCCCACGAAGAAACGGGTGTCATAACGGCGAGGCGCCCCGGCCGGCGTCACCCAGTGGCTGAAGTAACGGAGTCGGTCGACCGCGAGCAGCAGTCCCTCGGCCCGGCAGATGGCGGCCAAGGTCGTGGCTCCGGAATTGAGTGTGCTCCGGTGCTGCGTGAACCGTGCGCGGAGACCCGGGTCGGTGAAGGACACCAGCCCGCCCGCGCCCCCCGCGAACAGCAGGCCTGCCTCCTCGAAGCACTCGCGTATCGCGGCGACGAAGTAGCCGAGGCCTCCGGAATCGACCGCGAGCAGCCGGCTCGCCTCGCGGTCGTCGCGCCCGGCAGACAGCGAAGTCATGCCGGCATCCCGATCGGAGGGATCCACCGCGCCCCCGGGGAAGACGTAAGCACCGCCCGCGAAGGCCGAGCTCGGCCGGCGGCGGAGCATCAGGACCTCCATCACCGAGCCGACGCCCGACGCTGTGTCGCGCACAACCGCCACGGTTGCCGCGTCGCGCGGCTCTGACAGGCTCATGTCCTCACCGTACCGTGGCATTCTGAGCTGCCGAACGGCTCGCTCCGGCGCTCAGCGCCAGCTCAAGACGCATGCTCCCAAGAGGAAGGCCCCAAGACGCATGCCGCTACCAAGAACTAGGTCTCGGTCGCCGGCCGGCTCACGAAGGAGCCTGGCACAGCGGTCAGGCGGACGCGACTGCGCGCGGACTCGTGACCTCGCCGTCGATGATCTGCTTGCGCTCGACCTCGCTGAGGCCGCCCCAGATCCCGTGTGCCTCTCGTATCCTGATCGCGTAGTCGAGGCAATCCTGCCGCACGGGGCAAGGGCGGCAGATCTCCTTGGCCGACCGTTCCCGTGCGATCCGCTCTTCCTTGCGCTCCGCGTGCGAGGGAGGGAAGAACACGATCGCGTGCGGACCTCGGCATGCTGCTTTGGTCTGCCAGACTGCGTCACCGCGATTCGCGATCACGGCCCCCTCCTCGTTTCAACCCACGACGCGCCCAGCGCCGGCCACTCCGCGGCTCCTAGGTTTCGTCGTGCAGCGTCCGCCGACGTCCCCCATGGCCGTCCCTCGACGTTGCACCTCATAGGCGCCACCTGCGCAGACCTGCAGAAATGTGTCCTCGGGCCTCGCTTCGCGCGACGCTACCGCCGCCCCTACCGCCCTTACAAGGGGCTCTTGTTGCCTTGCGATCAGAAGCTGCACAGGAAGGGGGCGGTAGTGTCGCCGCGCATGGATCGCGAGGCGTTCTGCCGACAAAGCACCGTCGTCGTCGTCGCCGGGAAGGGTGGCGTAGGGAAGACAACAGTCACTGCAGCCCTTGCCCGGATGGCGGCGGACATCGGTCTCGAGGTTCTCGTCGTCGAGCTCGACGACGCCGGCGGCCTGCCGGTCCTGTTCGGCCGGGAAGCCTCCTTCGAATACGACGAAGCGGTGCTGTACGAGCCGCGTACCAGCCGCGACGGCACCAGCAGCACCCTCGGCAGCGGCACCAGCGGGACCCTCGGCGATGCCATCAGCGGCGCCAGCGGGACCCTCGGCACCAGCGGCGCCCTCGGCGATGCCATCAGCGGCACCAGCGGCACCAGCGGCACCAGCGGCAGCCGCGGCTGTGGACGGGTAAGCGGCCGCGTGATCACGCCTGACGACGCGCTCCTCGAGTACTTGGAAGAGCACGGTCTCCGTCGCGTCGCGAAGCGCCTCGTCTCAACCGGCGTGCTCGACGTCGTGTCGACCGCCATCCCGGGGATTCGCGAGATCCTTGTGCTCGGCAAGGTCAAGCAGCTCGAGCAGTCAGGCGCGTCGGACCTGATCGTTCTCGACGCGCCCGCGGCAGGCCATGCCGTGACGTTCCTCACCAGCGCACTCGGGTTGATGGACGCCGCGAGAGCAGGGCCGCTGCGTACCCAGGCCCAAGAGGTCGTCGAGATGCTCCGGGATCCCGCCCGGTGCCAGGTGATGCTTGTCAGCCTGCCGGAGGAGACTCCGGTCAACGAGCTCATCGAGACCGCATATCGCTTCGAGGACCTCGTGGGTGTCGCGCTTGCGCCTGTGGTCGTGAACTCCTACTACCCGGTGCTCCGGCATCTCGCCGCCGATCCGGTGGCCGCCGCACAAGCGGCGGGCGCCACTTTGCCGGACCCCGATCAAGCGGCCCGGCTAGCCGCCGCCGCAGCGTTCCGGGAGACCCGCCAGGATCTGCAGGCGACCCAGGCAGCTCGCCTCGCCGCCGGCCTGCCGCTGCCGCAGTTGTTGCTGCCTTACCAATTCAGCGCCGAGCTCGGCCCCGAGCAGCTCGGCGTGCTCTCCGAAGCGCTCGGATCCGCGATCGACGCGCTGGCCGCCGAGGACGCGGCGTGACGAGATCCCCCGCGTGCCCGTGGTAGGCGTGCCGGCCGAAACGGCCGTGACGCCTCCCGGTTTCGGCGCACTCGTCACGGGGAGGTCTGTGATCGTGTGCTGTGGGTCAGGTGGAGCGGGAAAGACCACGATCTCTGCGGCGCTCGGGCTCGCAGGTGCCGAGGAAGGCCGGAAGGCCTGCGTCGTGACGATCGATCCCGCGCGACGGCTCGCCGACGCGCTCGGCCTGGACAGCCTCGACAACACGCCACGGCGAATCGCCGGCCCTTGGAGCGGGGAGTTGTCGGCGGTGATGCTGGACGCGAAAGGGACCTTCGACGACCTCGTCGCCCGGTACTCGGAATCGCCCGAGCAAGCCGAGCGGATCCTGCAGAACCGGCTGTACCGCAACCTGACCTCGGCGCTGTCGGGTACCCAGGAGTACATGGCGATGGAGAAGCTGTACGAGCTCCATGAGGAAGGCGGGTTCGACGTCGTCGTGGTGGACACGCCGCCCACCCGGCACGCACTCGACTTCGTCGATGCGCCGCGACGGCTGTACAGCTTCCTCGAGAACCGTGTCTTCCGGTTGCTGCTGATGCCGACCCGCGCCTACATGAAGGCGATGACCCTTGCGGCCCAAGCGCTGCTTCGCACGGTCTCGAAGGTCGCCGGGTCCGAGATCGTCGAGGACGCGATCGCGTTCTTCCGCGCCTTCGAGGGCATGGAAGAAGGATTCCGGGAACGTGCCCGGCGCGTCGAGGACCTCCTCGCGAACCCGGGCACAGCCTTCGTGCTCGTCGTCGCGCCGCGGGAGGACTCGATCGAAGAGGCGCGTTTCTTCACCCGACGCCTCGCGGAGAGCTCGATCCCGGTGAGCGCTCTCGTCGTGAATCGCCTGTTCCCGAACTTCGCACCTGAGCAGCGCCAAGCCGAAGATCCGATACCCGCACCGTCCGCCGAGGCGCCAGCCTCCGGAGATGAGCATGCAGAGCCAGATCAAGCCGGCGCTGCCATGCCCGAGATCCCGGCTTCCTTCCCCCCGGATCCGATCGCTTACGAGGAGCTCCGGCGTAATCTCGACGATTTCCTCGTCGTCGCGAGCCGGGAGGAGCGATACGTCGGCGAGCTGGCCGGAGAGGTCGCGCCGGCTCCGGTGGTACGGGTTCCGTTTCTCAGAGAGGACGTGCACGATCTCGAAGGCCTCCGGATCGTCGCTCGCCACCTGCTCAGAGGCCAACTAGTCTCCGGTGGTGGCAGTCTTGCTGATCGTCAGTGACTCCGAATCCGTTCTCGACGAGTTGAGATCGGCCCTTGAAGACGACGAGACGGACATCTTCGAGTTGCGTGCCGGCGAGGAGGTGCGGCCTGCTGTCGAGGAGGACCCGCCCGATCTCGTGATCACCGACATGCAGGTCGGCAACATGGGTGGCATGGCGATCTGCCTCGACCTTCACCTCGAGGAGTCGGGCGGTCGGATACCCCATGTGCCGGTCGTGATCCTGCTCGACCGCCGAGCGGACGTGTTTCTGGCCCGGCGGTCGGCGGCCGAGGGCTGGCTAGTCAAGCCTCTCGACCCCATTCGGATCCGGCGCGCCGCTCGGGCGGTCCTCGACGGTGGGACGTTCTATGACGAGTCCTACAAACCGCTTCCGATCGCCGCCGACCTCTAGCTGTCGGCCGAACGGCCACGACAGATGAGGCTCCGCCGCCAGGCTCGAAGGCTCGGTCAAAAGCCATCGGCGCAGGTCTCCGAGCAAGAGATGCAGATTCGCAAGGGGCTTGAGTCGATGCACAATGCCACCGCCCGCGAGGTGATGACACCTCGAGTGGACGTCGTCGCCCTCTCCGTCCCAGTTACCCTCGACGACGTGGCGCGGGCAGTGCGCCGGTCCGGCCACAGCCACTTCCCGGTGTACGAGGACGACCTCGACCACCTGCTCGGGGTCTTGTTCGTGAAGGACCTGTTCCACCCGGGACCGCTCGGGATCGAGGGCATCCGGGCCGTCGGGGCGAGCAACGACGCCGGCTCGCAGATCCTCGACGTCGCAAAACGGGTACGCGAGCCCTACATCGTCCCCGAGTCCCGGCCGGCCCTCGAGATCCTCGCCGAGATGCGCCGGGCACGGCGAGCCTTTGCTGTCGTCGTGGACGAGTACGGGGGCGTCGCTGGCGTCCTCACGATCAACGACCTCGTGAGCGAATTGGTCGGAGACCTGAGGGACGAGTTCGACCGATCCTCGTCACCGTCGATCGTGCGGGTGGACACGTCGCGTTTCCTGGTCGACGGCGCGTGCGGCGTCGACGAAGTCCGTTCCGACCTCGGCATCCCGATTCCCGACGGCGATTATGTGACGCTCGGCGGTTTCCTCTTCGACGGCTTCGGACGGATCCCCGAGGAGGGGGAGCAGCTCGAGTTCGCGGGCTGGACGCTGCGGGTCACGAAGATGGACCGGAGGCGCGTCGCCAAGGTCGTGGTACAGGCACCAGCGGCTACGATGACCAAACAGGCTGGCACCGAGTCATAACGGGCTCCAGCCGACGGGAAGTGGCGCAGCTTGGCAGCGCGCAGCGTTCGGGACGCTGAGGCCGCGGGTTCAAATCCCGCCTTCCCGACCAAGTAAGTCCTGGTCAGAGCCTACTTTGTTATCCACAGGGCCACGGCGCTCATCGGCAGACCGCTAGGAGCGGCGTCTCGTTGACGTTGCGCGTGCCGATGGATCGCTCCGGCGCGCTTACCGAAGTTCGCACTCCGGTTCTCTGAGCTCGAGTAACGGATCACCGATCCGGCGATCTATGGCAATCTGAGATGGCGGCTGCTCCCTCATGAGGCGAAGATGACCATGTCAACAACCGTCAAGCTCTCCCGCAGGGGCTGGGGATCGAGCCATTCGCGCCACGCCCGACCTTGGAAAGTCGAGGTCGATGGGAAGACAGTCGGGACGATCTCCAACGAAGAGACCGTCGAGTTACGGGTTGAACCGGGACGTCATGCCCTTCGTGTCAGGTCTATGCGATTCCTCTCTAGTCCCGAGAAGCCATTCGAGGCTACGAGGGACAGGTGGTCGGGTTCTCATGCCACCCTCGGTCACTGAGCCCGATCATCACGCGATGGATCGTCTGGCTGCTCGCCACGCTGGTAAAGCACGACCTATGGATCGACCTCAAGCCCGAGGTTGACAAGAACTAGCGATACTCACCGATAGCAGCACCTCGCCACCCAGATGCGATCGGTGGGCGGCCCCGAACCGATCGGTGGGCGGCCCCGAACGTCGATACGTATGTGTGCGCCGCGGTCAAGTTCGCCTCGTGAAGGGCGCGGATGGAACGGTCTGTTCACCAGCGAGTATTGGCTACAGCCTTAAGATTTAGGTTCTCTTGCATCACTGCTTGGTCCCCGCTGCACGGAAGCCTGTCACGGCGCAAGGAACCTTCCTTCGGCATCAGCCTTCTGCAGATCTCTGATAGCGCTGGCCTTGGTCCTCGGTGATGGCGCCTGCTGCGACGACACCAGACAGATCACGGGCGATTCCGAAGGCTCGCTTGGCGCTTCCGAGATCTCGGTACATAACGACCGGGGAGCAGGTTCGAGTCGTTGGCAGGAGGTGGCAGGCGCGGTGACTCATCGGGCACCTCACTGTGGGAGAAGCTGGCCGATGAGGATCGACCTCAACCACTTCTCGTACCGCTCCCCGCTCCAGTCTCGGTCGAGGACGAGCAAGCCATACACCTCGGGAGACGCAATGGCGTGGATGATGTCGGCGGCGTCGCGCTCTCGAAGCTCGGGCCTCAGGGCACCCGACCGGGCGAGTGAGCGTGCGATACGGCGCTGGCCTTCGTGACGTTGTCGAGCGATCTCGGCGAGCAGCGAAGCGGCGTCTTCGTCGGATTTGGCCGCGTCGGCGAGGATGCGATGAACGGGCCCAACGCGGGCCATCACCTCGCGAAGTAGCGCGGCAAAACCGGCGAGCTGCTTCTTCGGGTCCTCGTCTGAGAGGAGCGCACGGACCTGCGGCCGGTCCGTCATTGCAACCGCCTCATCGTCACCTCCGACCGAGACGTCCAGCACCTCCTTGAGGATCCCGAGCTTCGAAGCGAACAGCCGGTACACCGTGGCCTGCGGAGTATCCGAGTGGTCGCTGATCGCCTCGATGGTTGTCGCTGCATAGCCGCGCTCGACAAAGAGGCTCCGGGCCGCATCGACGACGGCCGCCCTGGTGCGGCGGGTACGCGCCTGGCGGGCGGCTCCCTCGTTGGGGGGGTGGGGCTTGACATCTCGGTCCATCTTCGTGATAGTAGTACTCTCGAAACGAGAGTCCAACTACCGGACGATCCGATCCACGACTTGAGGAGCGACCATGACCGACTCGTCCACCCAGGGCATCAAGACCGTGCTGCATCCCGTCTCCGACCTGGCGAAGGCCAAGGCGGTCTACGCCGCCCTGCTCGGCGTCGCGCCGCAGAGCGACGGGCCCTACTACGTCGGCTTCGAGGCCGCCGGCCAGCAGATCGGGCTGGTGCCGGGCGGCGGTCCCCAGGGCATGACCTCGCCGGTGGCCTACTGGCACGTGCCGGACATCGAGGCGAAGCTCGCCGAGGTCACCGCTGCGGGTGCCACCGTGAAGGAGCCCGTGCGTGACGTCGGTGGCGGCCGCCTGGTGGCCACCGTCACCGACCCCGATGGCAACGTCCTGGGGCTCCTTCAGGACCGATGAGTGCCGATCCCGCTTTCGCGCTCGGCGTCGTCGACGACACCGAGCACCCGATCACCGACACCTCGACGTCTGGATGCGCGACAACCCACATGAGAAAGGATCTGCCAAGGTCTGGAGGGGGTAATGGCGGTCTCCCGCGGTGAACAAGAAGGTGTCACTACCAGCGACTTCGTGGTTTCACCAGGGTGTGGATAACCTCAGCGCGCAGCGTTCGGGACGCTGAGGCCGCGGGTTCAATCCCGCCTTCCCGACTTGCTCACGCTGCCTCCCAACACCGCCTTCCGACTTCGGAAAGCGCTGGCGGAGGCGGGCTAAGCCGTAGCACTTAGCCGATCGCCAGCTGGTCCAAGAGGTCAACGACCCGCCGCCGAATCTCGTCTCTCACAGGCCTTATCTCAGCGACGGTCCTGCCGGCAGGGTCGTCAAGCTCCCAGTCTTCGTAGTGCTTTCCAGGCAGCAGCGGGCAGGCGTCGCCGCAGCCCATGGTGACGACGACGTCAGCCGCAAGCACGAACTCATCGACCCACGGCTTGGGGAACTCGTGTGAGATGTCGATGCCGACCTCGGCCATGGCAGCCACTGCGGCCGGGTTGACCTCGGAGCTTGGTTCTGACCCGCCGGACCAAGCGACGGCCCGGTTCCCCGCGAGCTGCTTGAACCAGCCCAAGGCCATCTGCGAGCGTCCAGCGTTGTGGACGCACAAGAACAGCACGCTCGGCACCCGACCCTCTGCATGAGTCTCTGCGAGAGCAAGTGCTTGCAGGCGCTGCCGGGCGAATCGCTCAGCACCAACGACCAACCACCTAGGAACCGTCGCGGTCGCCGCCAGCTCTCTATAGCTGCTGAGCAGCAGTGACTCGATGGTCTCCTCGCCGAAGACGCCGCGGAACTCTGCATGCAGGTCGCGAGCCGCACTGCGCAACGCCATTCTCTCGCCAGGTGTCATCAGGTCCAGTTCACCCATGGCTGCGCTCCCTCACGGTCGCTTCGAGACGGCGGGCTCGCGCACCCGAGCGTGGGCTTTGGTTGCCTTCACGATCGCGGCATGCATGCCGGATACGAACTCGGATGTCGAAGTGATACTGATGTCCTCGAACCCGGCAGCACGCAGCCCCGTCTTGTACTCCTCGAACGACAACGCGCCCGCGACACAGCCGACGTACGTGCCTCGCTCAGATCGCTGAGCCGGCGTGAGGTCGTCGTCAGCGACGACGTCGCTGATACCTATGCGTCCACCGGGACGGAGAACCCGATACATCTCGGCAAAGACCTGGAGCTTGTCCGTTGACAGGTTGATGACACAGTTGGAGATGACGACGTCAACCGTGTTCGCGGGGAGGGGAATCTGCTCGATGAATCCCTTGAGGAACTCGACGTTCTTAGCGCCGGCATCGTCGCGGTTCCTTATCGCGAGGGCGAGCATCTCCTCGGTCATGTCGAGCCCGTACACCTTTCCTGTAGGCCCGACACGCTTGGCCGACAGGAGCACGTCGATGCCACCACCCGAACCGAGGTCGAGCACTGTGTCCCCTGGATGCAGGGCAGCCACGGCCGTCGGGTTGCCGCACCCGAGGCTTGCGAGCACGGCGGCCTCGGGGAGTCCCTCGTCGGCGAGAGCGTCGTAGAACGCAGGTCCTGACGCATGGCCCTCTTCAGCGCACGTCGTCCCCGGGTGTCCGCAGTCGCATGCCGCTCCCGCGCCAGCCTTCACCGTGCTCGCCGCCTCGGCGTAGCGGCGCCGAACGTGCTCACGAAGCTCCGTGTCCTGGGTCATGTCGCAACCTCCTGTGCGTCGAACACCGTGGCGAGTCGGTTCAGCCCGTCACGCTTGAGTGAGTAGTAGGCCCAGGTCCCGCGCTCTTCTCTCTCGAGTAGCCCGACGGCGACCAGCTTCTTGAGATGGAAGCTCACTGTCCCCTGGGACAGCCCGAGCTGGGGCATGAACTCGCAGACGCAGACCGGGTCGGTCGCGTTGGCGAGCAGGTTCACGATCCGGACCCGGTGAGGGTCGGCGAGCGCCTTGAAGATGGAGGCCAGCGTCTCGGCCTGACTCCTGGTTATGTCGGCGGCGGCCACGGGGGTGCAGCAAGCGACGGGCGCCAACGGGTCGTGAGCGAGCTTGCTGACCATCGATCTTCCTTACCTCGGCCCGCCCGGATGGGATCGAGCCTCATCGACATTCCTCAATATAGAACGCTAAGGCTTTCATCGAGATCTGTCAATCAAGGCCGTTTCCGCGAGCACTGCGGCCCGAATCGTGTAATTGCGTGCCAATCTGTCGCGGCTGGTGGTGTTTGGGACCCTTCTGGCCCGCCGGCCGGCGCCTGGCGACGCGATGTCAGGCGTCGGCTGCCAGCCTCGCGTGCATCGCGTCGTAAACGCCAGGATCGTTCAGCAAGTGGAAGTGGTGACGTCCCCCGAACGTGTCGTGGTTCCCGAATTCGAAAGGAATTTGCTGACGCCGGCGGCGATGGCGGCCGTGCGCGCTCGCCGGCTGGACCAGAAGGTCTCCTATCAGGTCGCCGAGCGGGTTGCCGGGGGTTCGAGTGATGGTGGCACTGACGGTGTAGTGATTCGCCGTTTCGAGGAGTGGAACGTCGTGGCGGTGATCCTCCGTGCAGGTGGCGG
>Ga0209415_10008153_pt1 | contig 18193 bp, 15 predicted proteins | sample PeaSoiSIISIP2007_FD_187696 | JGI IMG/M metagenome (GOLD analysis project Ga0209415, IMG submission 187696) | Peat soil microbial communities from Weissenstadt, Germany - SII-SIP-2007 (SPAdes) (version 2) | ecosystem: Environmental > Terrestrial > Soil > Wetlands > Peat | place: Germany...
CGCGGGCCTGACGCTCTGCGGCGCTTTGGCGTTCGACGGTCGAGGCGGCTTCCTCGGCCTTCATTTCGGCCTCTTCCACCCCCAGCTCGGCGTCTTCGATCTGGGCTTCCAGTTCGCGCATCCGGTTGCGCTGACGCAGACGGGCCGCCGCAGCCGAGGGAGCCCCGGCCCGCACGGTAAAGCCGTCCCAGCGCCACAGCCCGCCATCCACAGACACCAGCCGCTGACCAACCCTCAAAGAGCCGCGCAAGGCATCGCCGTCCTGCCCCTCGGGCAGCACCGCCACCTGAGACAGGCGACGAGACAAGGCATGAGGCGCGGTAACGAAACGGGACAAAGCGTCGCAGCCCGGCGGCAGAGCCGGAGCCTCGGTCAAAGGCGGCAAACCGCGCCAGGACATTTCCGCATCCACTTCGACGGGAGCCGACAGATCCTCGCCCAGAGCCACGCCGAGGGCGGATTCATAACCAGCCACCGCCGTCAGCTCATCCAGCAGCGGGCGATGGCCGCCGGTGGTGGCCTGGGCCATGGCCGCCTTCAGACCGTCTGCCTCGGCCTTCAGCTTCGAACGGGCGGCGGACAGAGTTTGCAGAGACTCCCGCGCCGCATCCCGCGCCGTCTGGGCAGCATTGCGCAGGCGCTCGGACTCTTCGGCCCGCTCGCGGCAGGAATCCAGATATTCCAGCGCCTCTTCCAGGTCCATCTCGGAGCCGGTGAGTTCGGCCTGATCCACCTGTTCCGCCTCGACGGCGGCCAGTTGGGCGGCAGCATCCTCGGCCCGTTTACCCAGACGCTCGCGCCGACCCTCGGACTCGGCCAGGGTGCGCAGGGCCGAAGCCCGTTCGGCGTCGGCGGCGGCCACCGCTTCCATCACCTGAGCCAGCTCGGCCTCGATGGCGGCGGCGTCTTCGGACACCAGCGCCAGCGCCGCCTCGGCCTCTTGCTGCTGGTCGCCTTCATCGGCGCAGGCCGACAGCAGGCTGTCTTTTTCTTCCTCAAGCCGCCCCAGCGCCCCTTCGGCGTCGGCGGCGCGCGCCCCTTCCCGCTGCAAATCGGTGGTGATCTGCTGAAGCCGCAGCTCCATATCGCGCTTGGCGGAGGCCAGGCGTCCTTCCTCGGCGTCCAACTGGTCGCGGGCCTGCACCAGCCTTTGCAGACGGGCGGCGGCTTCCGCCTCGGCCATGCGCAAAGTGGGCAGCCCGGCCTGAGCCTCGGCCTGACGGGTCGCCGCTTCGGCGGCCAGTCCGGTCAGGGTGGCCACCTGGGCCTCGACTTCCTTGCAGCCTTCCTGGGCGGCGTCCAGCGCCCGCATGGACAAAGCCCACTGGGCGGCCAACAGCTTGGCCTCGGTCTCGCGGATGGCCTGGGACAACATGCGGTAGCGGGCGGCATGGCGGGCTTGACGCTTCAGCCCTTGCAGCTGGGTGTCCAGGGTCGCCAGAACATCGTCGAGACGGGCCAGATTGGCTTCCGCCGCCTTCAGCCGCAACTCGGCCTCGTGCCGCCGGGAATGCAGCCCGCCGATGCCAGCCGCTTCTTCCAGCAGGCTGCGGCGGTCGGACGGCTTGGCGTTGATCAGAGCGCCGATGCGGCCCTGGCTGACGATGGCGGTGGAGCGCGCTCCGGTGGCGGCGTCGGCGAACAGGATCTGAACGTCCCTGGCCCGCGTTTCCTTGCCGTTCACCTTGTAAAGGGAGCCCTGGCCGCGATCGATGCGGCGGACGACTTCCAGCTCGGGGGAATCGTTCAGATGGGCCGGAGCATTGCGCTCGCGGTTGTCCAGGGTCAGGCCGACCTCGGCCAGATTGCGCGGCGGGCGGCTGGAGGTGCCGCCAAAGATGACGTCATCCATCTCGCCGCCGCGCATCTGCTTGGCCGAGGTTTCCCCCATGACCCAGCGCAAGGCTTCGACCAGATTGGACTTGCCGCAGCCGTTCGGGCCGACTACCCCGGTCATGCCCGGCGCAATGGGCATTTCCGTGGGCTCGACAAAGGACTTGAATCCCGACAGCCGAAGGCGGGTGAAATGAATCACGACTGACGACCCGCCCGGCTGCTCATGGAGTTAGTGCAGTTCCTTGACGTAGGTTTCGTAGGGCACGGCCCCATTGATAACCTTGCCGTTGACATAGAATGTCGGGGTGGAATCCACGCCGCGCTTCTTGGCGTCGTCGGCCCGGTCGTTGATCTGCTTCAGCAAATCTTCCCTCTGCCAGCAGGCTTCCACCTGGGCGTCGCCCATGCCGCCCAGCTTGGCCACCTGCTTGATGGCGGCCAAACCGTCTTCGGCGCGGCCCCAGTTCTGCTGAGTGCGGAAATAGGCGTCGACGAACGCCAGATAACGGTCGCCCGAGCACTGGGCCACCATGGTTGCCGCCAGCGAACGGCCATCCAGCGGGAAGTCGCGGAAGATCACCTTCAGCTTGCCCGTATCAACCCATTGGGCCTTCAGCTTCGGCCAGGTTTCCTCGTGGAAATCGGCGCAGTGGGGGCAGCCCAGCGAGAAATATTCAATGATGGTATTGGGGGCGTCGGCCTTTCCCACCACCTGATCCGTGGGAAAGCTGTCTGCGGCCTGAGCCAGAGTGGCGCCACACATCATGACGGCGCCAAGCGCCAGAATCTTCAACAGACGGGACACGGCAATCTCCTGCAATTCGATGGGCGGATATTAGGGTGCTTTCCCAGCGTTTAGCAAGATCACCGCAGAAGCGGACACAAAACCTAAGACCGTCAGGCGTTAAACCACGATGTTCAGATAGGTGCCGCGACGGGCATTGGGGTTCAGGCTTTCGCCGTCCACATTGATCACCTGCCGATTGGCGGTGGAGACGGACTGGCGGCTGTTGTTGGAAGCGCCCCCCTGCCCCGAAGACGCGGCGGCGGAGCGCACTGCCGTGCTGTCGGACGAAACCTTGGAAGAGGCGGATCCCACCGTCTGGCTCATGCCGCTGCTCATGCCACGGGTCAGGCCGGAAATACTGGTGTTCGCCATTCTTCTTATCCCCTTCGAGCCGTGAAACGATGCGCTTCTCGATGGGGTCAGCCTACTAGGCAAAAATTACCCGCCGGTAAACAGCGCGCATAAACGCGCATAAAATTGTTAAGGATCGGATTTCAGCAAATCGTTATTGACCTGCAAAGTCACATGCTCGCCCAGGATGACGAAGACCACCTGTCCGTCGCTGGCCTTGTAGACCCATTGCTCGATCGGCCCCAGCCGAGTGACCTCGTCCGGCCCGCCCAAGGCGGCCTGCAATTGCTGCTTGGTCTCGGCGCCTGCGGATTTTCGAGCGATGTCCGCCTTTGACGGCGCAAACAGCACGCAGCCCGATAACAGCAACATGGAAACGATGGCGATGAGCCTTTTCATCAGCAGCCTCCTCTGATCCGGCGATGATAAAAGAAAACGCCGACCCTGCGAAGGACCGGCGTTTTCCTTGCCATCTTAGCAAAAAGACTTAGTGCTTGCCGCCGCAGCCACAGCCCGACGCTTTCGGCGTCAGAGCGGCAACGCCCGGCAGAACCTTGCCTTCCAGCCATTCCAGGAACGCACCGCCGGCGGTGGAGACGTAAGAGAATTTCTCCTCCACCCCCGCCTTGGCCAGAGCGGCGACGGTGTCGCCCCCGCCGGCCACGGTCAGCAGCTTGCCTTCCTTGGTACGCTGAGCCGCGGCCTGGGCCACGGCATTGGTGGCGGCGTCGAAGGGCGCGATTTCAAAAGCGCCCAGCGGACCATTCCACACCAGAGTCTTGCAGCCATTCAGACGATCGATGATGGCCTCGGCGCTGGCCGGGCCGGCGTCGAGGATCATCATGTCTTCGGGAACCGCATTGACCGGAACCACCTTGTTCGGAGCATTCTCGGCAAATTCCGAGGCCACCACCACATCGACCGGCAGGACGATATGGCAGTTGGCGGCCTTGGCCTTGACGATGATCTCGCGGGCGGTGTCGGCCAGTTCCTTTTCGCACAGCGACTTCCCCACCTGAACGCCCTGGGCGTACAGGAAGGTGTTGGCCATGCCGCCGCCGATGATCAGGTAATCGACGCGGCTGACCAGGTTGCCCAAAAGGTCCAGCTTAGTCGAAACCTTGGCGCCGCCGACAACGGCGGCCACCGGCTTCTCGGGATGCTCCAGCGCCTTGCCCAGGGCTTCCAGTTCCACCTGCATCAGACGACCGGCATAGGCCGGGATCAGACGGGCGATGGCTTCGGTGGAAGCATGGGCGCGGTGCGCGGTCGAGAAGGCGTCGTTCACATAAACGTCGCCCAGATCGGCCAGAGCGCGGGCGAAGGTGGGGTCGTTCTTCTCTTCCTCGGGATGGAAGCGGACATTCTCCATCAGAAGGATGTCGCCATCCTTCATCTTGGTGACCGCTTCAACCGCATCGACGCCGATGACGTCGTCGGCCCAGGCGACAGGACGGCCCACCGCCTTGGCCAGCGGCTCCAGCAGGAGCTTTTGGCTGTACTTTTCCTCACGACCCTTCGGACGGCCGAAATGGGTGAGGATAATGACGCGCCCGCCCTTTTCCGCCAATTCGCGGATAGTGGCGGCCGAACGGTCGATGCGGGTGGTGTCGGTGACCTTGCCGTCCTTGGCCGGAACGTTCAGGTCAGCCCGCAGGACCACCCGCTTGCCGCGGGGGTCCAACTGGTCGAGGGTACGGAACATCGGCTTCGCTCCCCTGCTGATATCTTACTTCGCGCCGGCGACGTGACGGACGAAGCGCAGCATGTTGCAGGTATAGCCGTATTCGTTGTCGTACCAGGTGACGACCTTGACGAAGGTTTCATCCAGCTGAATGCCGGCGTCGGCATCGAAGATGGAGGGCAGGTTGCAGCCGACGAAATCGGTGGAAACCACCTTCTCGTCGGTGAAGCCCAGAACGCCCTTCAGAGCGCCTTCCGAAGCGGCCTTCATGGCGGCGACGATCTCGGAATACTTGGCGGGCTTGACCAGCTCGACGGTCAGATCAACCACCGAAACGTCCGAGGTGGGGACGCGGAAGGACATGCCGGTGAGCTTCTTGTTCAGCTCGGGCAGCACCACGCCCACGGCCTTGGCGGCGCCGGTCGACGAGGGGATGATGTTTTCCAGAATGCCGCGGCCGCCGCGCCAATCCTTCTGGGACGGGCCGTCAACGGTCTTCTGGGTGGCGGTGGCGGCATGAACGGTGGTCATCAGGCCACGCTTGACGCCCCAATTGTCGTTCAGCACCTTGGCCACGGGAGCCAAGCAGTTGGTGGTGCAGGAGGCGGCCGAGACGATGATCTCGCCGGCATACTTCTCGTGGTTCACGCCATAGACGAACATCGGGGTGTCGTCCTTGGAGGGAGCCGACTGCACGACCTTCTTGGCGCCGGCGGCGATGTGCTTCTGGCAAGCTTCCTTGGTCAGGAACAGGCCGGTGGATTCAATCACCACATCGGCGTTCACTTCGCCCCACTTCAGCTCGGCCGGGTCCTTGACGGCGGTCAGGCGGATCGTCTTGCCATTGACCACCAGATTGCCCGCAGAGACCGAAACGTCACCGTTGAAGCGGCCATGGACGGAGTCGTACTTCAGCATATAGGCCAGGTATTCCGGGTCGAGCAGATCGTTGATGGCGACGATCTCGATGTCGGAAAATTCCTTGGCGGCAGCGCGGAACACCATGCGGCCGATACGACCGAAACCATTGATGGCGACGCGAACAGTCATTCTCTCCTCCAATCGGCTTTTTTAGGCGGGCGGCCTTCGTGGCACCCAATGACGCGCCGGCGGCGCCCCCTAGAGGGGCGGCATCCGGGAAAAAGGAACAGGCGAAAGATTTGTCACAGTCGGCCCCAACAATCCAGTAGGAAACAGACAAGTCACCATTGCTTCATCTCGCCCGTCGGGTTTCACCCCTGGTTCTGCTTCTGGCCCAAGGCCTCCAATCGGCGTTTCAGCTGCGCGCAGACGGCATGGATGATCTTGATGCGGGCATGGTTTTTATCGTTGCCTTCCACCAGAACCCAGGGCGCATGGCCGGTGCTGGTGCGCTCGACCATTTCGTGAACCGAGGTTTCGTACTGGTCCCACTTGGCGCGGTTGCGCCAGTCCTCGTCAGTCAGCTTCCACTTCTTGTAGGCGATGGTTTCGCGCTCCTTGAAGCGGCGATACTGCTCGTCCTTGGTGATCTGGATCCAGAACTTGACCAGCACCGAGCCTTCCTGAACCAGCTGCTCTTCGAAATCATTGATTTCGGCATAAGCCCGCATCCATTCGGCATTGGTGGCAAAGCCTTCGATACGCTCCACCAGCACACGGCCATACCAGCTGCGGTCGAACACGGTGACGCGCCCGGCCCGCGGCAGGTGACGCCAGAAACGCCACAGATAATGCTGAGCCCGCTCTTCATCGGTGGGAGCCGCCGTGGGGATCACCCGGTAGTCGCGGGCTTCCAGGCTGGCGGTCAGGCGGCGAATGGCGCCGCCCTTGCCGGCGGCGTCGGCCCCTTCGAACACCAGCAGGGTCGAGATGTTCTTTTCCTTGGCCTGACGGCACAGCAGAGCCAGTTCGGCCCGGGCCTGCTTCAGGGCCAGACCATAGTCCGCCTTGGACAGAGATTTCGTCATATCCAGGGCGTCGAGCACCGTCAGCGCCTTCAGATCGCCTTCCGGGGTCAGCTTGACGGTGGATACCTTGCGGCCCGAAGGTTTTTTCGCTTCGGCTTCAGCCTGCTGCTCGATCACCGGCAGTTCGGCGTGCAGCTTCTGCATCTCGGCATCGCGCTGGGCGGCGCTGGCGGCCTTGGCTTCGCGGATCACCTTGAGCCGGGCCTCGCGGTCGATCATATGCTTGCGGATGGCGTCGCGCAGTTCGTCCAGCACCGTCAGGCTGCGATAGCGGGCATCTTCGCCCTCGACAATGACCCAGCGGGTCTGGCCGGTGTCGGTACGCCGCACGGTGCGCTCGGCGGTGCTGATGAAATTGTCGTACAGCTTCCAGTTCCGCCAATCGCTTTTGGACACCCGCCAGCTTTGCAGGGGGTCTTTTTCCAGGCTTTTCAGGCGGCGCTTCTGGGCGTCCTTGCCCAGATGCATCCAGAATTTCAGGATCAGCGCCCCATCGTCGGCCAGCATCTTTTCAAACGAGGCAACCCGTTCCAGATGTTTGTCGAATTCGTGGGTGGTGATGACGCCGTTCACATGGTCGAGAATGGGCTTCGAGTACCAGCAGCTGAGGAACAGGCCGATCTGCCCCTTGGGCGGCAAATCGCGCCAATAGCGCCAATAGGTCGGCCGTTCGCGCTCTTCATCCGAGGAAGCGCCGTAGGCGCGGGTGATGATCCAGCGCGGGTCCATCCACTCGTTGATCAGATTGACCGATTCGCCCTTGCCCGCCCCATCGACGCCGGCAAAGACCACGACCACCGGGAAATCGGCGGCGCGCAATTCCTGCTGCAAGGCCAGAAGCTCGGTGCGCAAGGAATCGGCGACCTTGTCAAAGTCTTCGCGCGAGACGCTTTGTCCCAATTCCGCCGTCTGAAACATACGAGCCCCCTGAAATCGGAAAACGAACGTAAAGTCCCAACAGCATCAACCCGCGCGAGCCGAGTGGCAAGAGCGGTCATGCCGTTCGGCAGGGCTAACCCATAAAATTTTAAGGATGTTTAGCGTCGACGCCCCAAAGCGCCACGAGTCTTGGCAGCTTCGGTCGCCAGCATGGCTTCCACATGGCGGCCCTGGAACAGAGTCACTCCCACCGACTGCCCCCAGTCGATGGCGTCCTGGGCATCGCAGCGGCACAAAATGGCCCGCGACGGGCCGCAGCGGCGCATATAGCTTTCCAGGCTGTCGCCATTGGGCAGCACGCCCAGGCTCATGGCCGGATCCCAAACGATCTTCACCAGATCGATGCCCAGTCGTTCGCGGTCGACGAAGGGCAGGCTTTCCATGTTCACGCCGTCGATGCAGATGCGATAACCGCGATCATGGGCGAAGTCGCGGGCGAACAGGAACGCCCCCAGATCGGCGAAGACATCGACCTTTTGCAGTTCCAGCACGATGGTGCCGCGCATACTGGCCTTCAGATTATCGTCGAAGGTCAGGAATTCCGGGGCCAACAGAGTCTGCACATTGAGGTTCACGCTGATGTCGCCGGCCACGGTACGGTCGTCATGCTTGTTCAGCAAGGACAGCACCCGCTTATCCAGCACCTCGGTCAGTTGCTGGAACAGCCAGGGGCTCGAGGCCAGATTGACGTTGGGCAGAATGGTTTCGCGCAAATCGGCGATGGAGATGAACAGCTCGTTATAGACCGGCTGGGGCGGCGCTTTGCCGACAATGGCGCAGATGGCCTGACGGCGCATCATATTGGCCAGATCGGCGCGCACCAGGGCATCCTCGATCTTGGCCAGCACATGGGGAGTCAAGGGCTCGCCCCGCCCGAAATTGCGGGCGACCGTCTGTTGCGCCGTCAGGGTCTTGGTCAGTTCCTGGGTCTTGCGCTGCTGCTCCTCGGTCGAGGCGTGCAGGGCATACTGCAACAGGGCGTCGTAATCCCGCTCCAGCAGATACCAATCCATGAAAGTGGCCTTGCCGGCGAAGCCTTCGTCGGCCAGCAGGGGATCGTCGCTGAACAGGAAGCGCAGCTTGACCAGCGCGGCTTCCACCTCGTCGATGGCGGTATCCTTGAAAATGAACACGATATCGGCGTTGGACAGCGAGAAAATCTGGCCCTTCAACTGCTTGACCAGCAGTTCGAAACTGTTCAGGGCGATACGAATATGATGTTCGCGGCGGTTGACCGCCTGCAGGCCCGACAGCCGCACCACCACGGCGCGGCGGCCCTTGCGATGCCGCTCCAGCTTTTGGACATAGTCCACCAGCAGGCTTTCCTGACCCACCAGGCGCTGGGCGATGGCCCGTTGCTGGGCGTTGGAGGGGCGTTCCTCACGGGGGGGCAGCATGGATCAAGCCTCCTTGTGGTGGGCTTTAGGCACCCGCATCACCGGCGAGCCGTCGAGCATTCCGAGGTCCCCGCATTGCAGGCGCAAAGGCCCCTTCACCACGGCATGGCGGGCGATGCATTGCTGCAAGGTGCAGGCCGACGCCTTGGGACAGCCGGCCATGGTATAGGCCGCCAGCATGGCGTCCACATAGCGGCCCTGGAAACGCTGAATGCCCCGCTCCAGACCCCATTGGATGGCCGCCTCGGAATCGCAGCGGGCCAGCACCACCTTGCTTACCCCCAGAATGCCCAAAGACGCGCCGACGCTGTCGCCATGCTCGCTCTCGCGCATTTCCGGGCTCCAGGCCACCTTATAGAGGTCGGCCTCGAACTGGGCGACGTCCATGAACTGCAAGGTCAGCTCGTTCAGGCCGTCGATAACCATCATATGCCCCTTGTCATGCAGACGCTGGCGGGCGGTGTAATAGCCCCGGCTGTCGGCCAGCACATCCAGCACCTGGACTTCGACCGAGATATCAGCCTTCGCCGCCGCATAGGCCTCGAACTGATCAAAGGCTTTGGACAGCACGGTCGAGATATTCAGATTCAGGCTGTAGCAGTTGGGCGTCGTCGTCAGGGGTGAGGCCGACAAGGCCCCCAGCACCCGCTTATCCAGAGTCTGGCTCAGATGCTGGAACAGCCAACGGTTGGCCAGCAGATTGACATCCGGGGCCAAGGCCTTTTGCAGATCATTGATGGAAACGTAGAATTCCTGGAACAGCACATCGGCGGTGCTCGAACTTTCCCGGATCACGATGGCCGACTGGCGCGACATCATGGGAGTGACATCGAAGCTGGCCAGCCGCTCCATCACCTCGCCCAGGGACTTGGCATCCAATGGCTTGGCGGGCGCCTTAGCCGCACTTTTGTCGCGGCTGCGCTTGCGGGCCTCTTCGGTGACCTGGCGGGCCATATCGACGAAGCGGTCATAATCGCTGCCGCTCAGATCGAACCAGGTGCAGAAATGATCCACACCATCGCCATCATCGCTAAACGTCAGCGGATCTTTGGAGAACAAAGCCCGCAGCTTGAAGATCATGTTCTCCACATCGACCGGATTGGGGTCTTTGAGCATGAACACGATGTCGGAATTGCCCAGCAGGAACATCTGGCCGCGATAGGCGTTGACCATGGGCTCCAGCATTCGCAGCGCGATGCGGATATGCCCATCCTGACGATTCTGAGGACGCAGGCGGGACAGAAACACCTGTACGGCCAGCCGTCCGTCGCGGATGCGTCCTACACGCTCCGCCGCCCCCAGCAGAAGACTCTCCTGCGTGACGATCTCAGGACCGGCCGCGTCCGGCACCGGCAGGTTCATACCCTATCCTTTCGGCATAGATGCAGCTCTTGCGCAATAGCAGCAAGGCTCCTGAATAAGAAATAGCATCGCCACCGCCCCGCAACCAGAGGATAAATCTCGAATTTTCGTCAACACAGAGCCACTCTGCCCTGCGAGACCTCTTGCAAGCGGACGGCGGTTGGGTTAGCCAAACCAACAGCCAACCGCACAAGCTGAAAACCATGACCGATCAATCCGACCTTGCCGCCCGTGTCGCCTCGCTGAAGAACGTCGATGTCCTCTGTGTCGGCGACGTCATGCTGGATGTTTTCGTCTATGGCGAGGTGGAACGCATCTCGCCCGAAGCGCCAATCCCCGTCATGCGCGTCACCCGAGACGCCGCCATGCTGGGCGGCGCCGGCAATGTGGTGCGCAATCTGGTTTCGCTGGGAGCCCGCCCGCATTTCCTGTCGGTGGTCGGCGACGACCATGCCGGCAACGACGTCACCGGCCTGCTGGGTGAGCATGAGGCCGTCGACCCGATTCTCGTGGTCGAGAACGACCGCCAGACCACCATCAAGACCCGTTTTGTCGCCGGCAATCAGCAATTGCTGCGGGCCGACCGCGAGACCTCGGCGCCGTTATGCGAGGCGAGCCGTCAGCGCCTGATCGACGACGCCGCCGGGCTTTATGACAAAGTCGGCGTGGTGGTTCTGTCCGACTACGGCAAAGGCGTGCTCAGCCCAGACGTCACCCGCGCCCTGATCGATGGCGCCCGCGCCGCTGGTAAGCCGGTGATCGTTGACCCCAAGGGCATTGATTATTCGATCTATTCCGGGGCCACCGTGGTCACCCCGAACCGCAAGGAACTGCACGACGCCACCAAGATGCCCGTCGGCAGCGACGAAGAGGTTATCGCCGCCGCCCGTCATCTCATCCAGAGCTGCGGCATTCAGCATGTGCTGGCCACCCGTAGCCAGGATGGCATGAGCCTTGTCTCCGCCGATGGCGGCGTGGTGCATCTGCCGGCGGAAGCCCGCGAGGTGTTCGATGTTTCCGGCGCCGGCGATACCGTCGTCGCCACCTTGGCCGCCTGCATGGCCGCCGGCGTGCCTTTGGACCAGTCTTCGAAGCTGGCCAATGTGGCCGCCGGCATCGTCGTCGGCAAGGTGGGCACGGCCGTAGCCTATGCTTCGGATCTGGTGGCCGCCCTGCATCACTCCGACATTGCCGCTGGCGAAACCAAGATTCTCGACCGCGTTGCCGCCGCCGATCTGATCAGCCGCTGGAAGCATAAGGGGCTGAAGGTGGGCTTTACCAACGGCTGCTTCGACCTGATCCATCCCGGCCATGTATCGCTGTTAAGCCAGGCCCGCGGCGCTTGCGACCGCCTGGTGGTGGGGCTGAACAGCGATGCCTCGGTTCAGCGCCTGAAAGGCCCGACCCGTCCGGTACAATCGGAAGCCTCCCGCGCCACCGTGTTGGCCTCCATGGCCAGCGTCGATCTGGTGGTGATCTTCGACGAAGACACTCCCTACGAACTGATCTCGCTGCTGAAGCCCGACGTTTTGGTCAAAGGCGCCGACTACACCGTCGATAAGGTGGTGGGGGCCGATCTAGTTCAAGGCTGGGGCGGCAAGGTGTTTCTGGCCAATCTGGTCAATGGCCAAAGCACCACCGCCACCATCGCCCGCATGGCAAAGTAGGTCGGGCCAAAATAGGTCGGGCCAAAATAGGTCGGGCCAAAATAGGTCGTCAGGCCTTTTTTGTCTCAAGCCGCCTGTTGCAGCGCCCGCGAGCGGCTTTGCATCTTACCCCAGGCCCAGCTGGTGACCTTACGCCCCAGCCAGCCATGGGGCTTCAGGCCGGTGGCCTTGAAGATCATGCCGACGGCCCGCTGAGCGTGATGGAAGCCGTACATGCGATAGGCCTTAGCGGCATAGGCGCTGTTGCAGCGGCCATGGTCATAGGCCAGCCCCGGCTCGTTGCCGCAGTGATAGGCAAAGGCCAATTCGTCGTCTTCGGTTTCCTTCAGACGACCGATGGTCACCTTCAAACGGTTCAGAAAACTGACTTTTTCCAGCTCCTGATATTTCTTAACGCCATCTAGGAACAAGCGGTAATGGCGGAATTCGTCGGCCGCGATGCGCCGACAGATTTCCTTCAGCACCGGCTCGTCGGCAGCTTCGGCCATGGCCGAATAAAAGCTGCTGGTGCCGGTTTCGACGATGCAGCGAGACTGCAGCTCGCCCACGCGGGAACCTCGGATAGAGTGCTCGAAATCGATGGGAATCACATAGCCTTCGGTGAAGGCTTTAAAGGTCGCATCGAAATCATAACCAGGCTCGGCCAGTTCGGCATAGCGGCCTAGCATCCGACCATGCTGCTCTTCCTCAAGCTGCCACTCACCGACGATTTCCTGGAACTCCGCATCGCCCTGAAAGACGTTCCGCAGATATTTCGTGTAGTGACCGGCGTTATATTCGGTCAAACCGGCGGCCTTGATCAGGGCCAGTAAATCCGGGTCCAGCTTGCTGCGGTCGAATTGATCCCAGGGAATATCATCGGAAGTCCAACGTGGCATGATGAGCGTGCCTCCTACGGTCGCGGCAGGACGAGTCGATGAAATAATAAAGGCATCTCGATAGCTTCCGGCAAGGGGAAACCATCATTTTTAACGATGCACACAAGCGAAAAGGCCGGGGAAGTCCCCGGCCTTTCCAATGTCTTAGACCTGTCGGCTGACCGCTTAGTGAGCAGCCTGACCCTGCAGGGCAGCCTGCAGAGCACGGGCAACCACCAGCGAGCGCTGGGCCTGGGCCTTCGTCAGGTCGCTGTCCGCTTCTTCGAGGGCCTCTTCCGCCAAACGCAGGCGGGTGGCCACCGATTCGGCGGTCAGTTCGGCCACCTTGATGGCTTCTTCAGCCAACACGGTGACGCGGGTCTCGTTGACCTCGGCAAAGCCGCCGGCGACGAAAATGCGCTCGCGCACATGATCGTCTTCATAAACGTCGATGACGCCCGGACGAACCGAGGTGATCATCGGCGCATGGCGGGCCAGTGCACCGAAATCGCCTTCCGAACCCGGCACGACAACCATGTCGACGGACTCAGAGACCAGCAGACGTTCAGGCGAGACCAGCTCGAATTCGATCTTCTCAGCCATGATACACCTTTCTTAGGCGGCTTCCGCCGCCATCTTCTTGGCCTTCTCGATGGCTTCCTCGATGCCGCCAACCATGTAGAAGGCCGCTTCGGGAAGATGATCGTAGTCGCCGTTGACGATGCCCTTGAAGCCCTTCACGGTGTCATCCAAAGCCACCAGCTTGCCGGGGCTGCCGGTGAACACTTCGGCCACATGGAACGGCTGCGACAGGAAACGCTGGATCTTACGGGCGCGAGCCACAACCAGCTTGTCCTCTTCCGACAGTTCGTCCATGCCCAGAATGGCAATGATGTCCTGCAGAGACTTGTAGGTCTGCAGAATACGCTGCACGTCGCGGGCAACCTTGTAGTGTTCCTCGCCGACAACCTTGGGGTCCAACACGCGCGAGGTCGAATCCAGAGGATCGACGGCCGGATAAATGCCCAGCTCGGCGATGGAACGGTTCAAGGTGGTGGTGGCATCCAAGTGAGCGAACGAAGTCGCCGGAGCCGGATCGGTCAAATCGTCGGCAGGCACGTAAATGGCCTGCACCGAGGTGATCGAGCCCTTCTTGGTCGAGGTGATGCGTTCCTGCATCTGGCCCATTTCGGTGGCCAGGGTGGGCTGATAGCCCACGGCCGAAGGAATACGGCCCAGCAGAGCGGACACTTCGGAACCGGCCTGGGTGAAGCGGAAGATGTTATCCACGAAGAACAGCACGTCCTGGCCTTCTTCGTCGCGGAAATACTCAGCCAGGGTCAGACCCGACAGAGCAACGCGAGCGCGGGCGCCCGGGGGCTCGTTCATCTGACCGTAAACCAGGGCCACCTTGGAACCCGGGCCGTCCAGCTTGATAACGTTGGACTCGATCATTTCGTGATAGAGATCGTTACCTTCGCGGGTACGCTCGCCGACACCGGCGAACACCGAGTAGCCGCCGTGCGCCTTGGCGATGTTGTTGATCAGTTCCATGATCAGCACGGTCTTGCCGACGCCGGCGCCGCCGAACAGGCCGATCTTGCCGCCCTTGGCGTAAGGCGCCAGCAGGTCGATGACCTTAATACCGGTCAGCAGGATTTCGGTGTCCGTCGACTGCTCGATGAACTCGGGAGCCGAACGATGGATCGGCAGGGTCTTGGTGTTGCCGATGGGGCCACGCTCGTCGATCGGATCGCCGATCACGTTAATGATGCGGCCCAGGCATTCCGGGCCGACCGGCACGGAGATCGGGGCGCCGGTGTCCACGACCTGCTGGCCACGGGTCAGACCGTCGGTCGAATCCATGGCGATGGTACGGACAGCGTTCTCGCCGAGATGCTGAGCCACTTCCAGGACCAGGGTCTTACCCTGGTTCTCGGTGTGCAGAGCCGAGAGGATAGAGGGCAGTTCGGCTTCGAAGCGCACGTCCACGACAGCGCCCAGAACCTGGGTGATGGTGCCGACATTGTTCTTCGTCATAAGAGCGTGCTCCTGATGGACCGTCACAGCGCTTCGGCGCCGGAAATGATTTCAATAAGTTCCTTGGTGATCTGGGCCTGACGGCTACGGTTGTAGCGGATGGTCAGGCTGTTGATCATATCGCCGGCGTTGCGCGTGGCATTATCCATGGCCGTCATGCGCGCGCCCTGCTCCGAGGCGTTGCTTTCAAGCAGCGAACGGAAAATCTGCACCGCCAAATTGCGCGGCAGCAGATCGGCCAGAATGGCCTCTTCCGAAGGCTCGAACTCGTAAAGGGCTTTGTCCGACTGCTCGGCATCGTCCTTCAGTTCCGGCACCGGGAACGGAACCAGCTGCTGGCGGGTCACCACTTGCGAGATGGCCGACTGGAAGCGGTTGTAGACAACGGTGCAGACGTCGAATTCCCCGGCCTCGAACATCGCGGTGATCTTGTCCGCGATGTTGTTGGCTTCCGGGAAGGTCACGCCCTTGCGGCCGATGCCTTCGTAGCTTTCCACATACAGGTGGCCAAATTCGCGTCGCAGCTGGTCGCGGCCCTTGCGGCCCACGGTAATCAGCTTGACGGTTTTGCCCTTGGCCTGCAGTTCAGCAACCAAAAGACGGATGTTACGAACGATCGAGCCGTTGAAACCGCCGCACAGGCCGCGATCCGAGGTGGTCACGACCACCAGATGGACGTCGTCCTTGCCGGTTCCAGACAGCAGCTTGGGCGCACCCGACTGGCCGGCGAGACTGGAGGCCAGGGCACCCAGCATCCGTTCCATGCGTTCGGCGTACGGACGTGCCGCTTCGGCAGAAGACTGGGCGCGGCGCAACTTCGACGCCGCGACCATCTTCATGGCAGACGTGATCTTACGCGTCGATTTGACGCTGACGATCCGTAGCCGTAGGTCCTTGAGGCTGGGCATCTGCCTGGCTTCCCGCTATTAGGCGAAGGTCTTGGCGAAAGCGTCCAGGAAAGCCTTAAGCTTTTCCTCGGTCGCAGCGCTGATGGCCTTCTCGGTGACGATAGCCTGCAGAATTTCCGGCTGCTTGGCCTTCAGTTCCGACAGCAGCGAGGCTTCGAAGCGGCCCACGTCATTGACGGGCAGCTTGTCCAGATAGCCACGCACGCCGGCGTAGATCGAGACGACTTCTTCCTCGGTGGAGAGCGGCGAGAACTGGGGCTGCTTCAGCAGCTCGGTCAGGCGCGCACCGCGATTCAGCAGCTTCTGGGTCGCCGGATCGAGATCCGAGGCGAACTGAGCGAAAGCAGCCATTTCACGATACTGAGCCAGTTCCAGCTTGATCGAGCCGGCAACCTGCTTCATCGCCTTGATCTGGGCGGCGGAGCCGACGCGCGACACCGACAGACCGACGTTCACGGCGGGGCGGATGCCCTTATAGAACAGTTCGGTTTCCAGGAAGATCTGACCGTCGGTGATCGAAATCACGTTGGTCGGAATGAAGGCGGAAACGTCGTTGCCCTGGGTTTCGATCACCGGCAGAGCGGTCAGCGAACCGGCGCCATGGGCATCGCCCAGCTTGGCGGCACGTTCCAGCAGACGGGAGTGCAGGTAGAACACGTCGCCCGGATAGGCTTCGCGGCCCGGCGGACGGCGCAGCAGCAGCGACATCTGACGATAAGCGACGGCCTGCTTGGACAGATCATCATAGACGATCAGGGCATGCATTCCGTTGTCGCGGAAGAACTCGCCCATGGCGCAGCCGGCATAGGGAGCCAGGAACTGCAGGGGGGCGGGCTCGGAAGCGGTGGCGGCGACGACGATGGAATATTCCATGGCGCCGTTGTCGGTCAGGGTCTTGACCAGCTGGGCGACGGTCGAACGCTTCTGACCGATGGCGACGTAGATGCAATAAAGCTTCTGCGACTCGTCGGTGCCCTGGTTGATCTTCTTCTGATTGATGATGGTGTCGATCAGAATGGCGGTCTTGCCGGTCTGACGATCGCCGATCACCAATTCGCGCTGGCCGCGGCCAACGGGGATCAGAGCGTCGATGGCCTTGATGCCGGTCGACATCGGCTCGTGCACCGACTTACGGGGAATGATGCCAGGAGCCTTGACGTCAACGCGAGCGCGCTTGTCAGCCTGGATCGGACCCTTGCCGTCAATGGGATTGCCCAGAGCGTCAACGACGCGGCCCAGCAGGCCCTTGCCCACCGGAACGTCGACGATAGCGCCGGTCCGCTTGACAGTGTCGCCTTCCTTAATGGTGCGGTCGTCACCGAAAATCACGACGCCGACATTGTCGGTTTCCAGGTTCAGGGCCATGCCCTTGATGCCACCGGGGAACTCGACCAATTCACCGGCCTGGACCTTGTCCAGACCATAGACGCGGGCGATACCATCACCGACGGAGAGAACCTGACCCACCTCGGCGACTTCTGCCTCGGTACCAAAACTGGCGATCTGTTCCTTGAGGATAGCGGAGATTTCCGCGGCGCGGATTTCCATCACCCGACCCCTTTCATAGCGAGCTGAAGATGTTGCAGCTTGGTCCTGAGCGAGCCATCCACCATACGAGATCCGAGTTTGACCACGAGCCCGCCAAGCAGGGCCGGATCAACCGACAGATCCAAGGTGACATTGCTGCCGACGACCATCTTCAGGGCGGCGCTGATGGCGCCGACCTGGGTTTCGTTGAGCGCGACGGCGGAGGAAACCATCGCCGTCACCTCGCCGCGCTTGGCGGCCAGACGGCTCAGGTATGCCTCGATCACGCCGTTCAGCGCGAAGAGCCGGCGGTTTTTAGCCACCAGCCCGAGGAATTTCTTGGTAAGGCCATTGAAACCAGCTTTATCGGCGAGAGCTTCCATCGCCTTCTGCTGGTCGGCACGACTGACGACGGGGCTGCGCACCAAACGGCGCAGATCCGCACTTTCAGCCGTCATGGCCGTGAGGGTCTTGAGATCCGCGGCAACAGCGTCCAAAGCGGACTCCTGTTCGGCAAGCTCGAACAGAGCGGCGGAGTAACGGTCGGCGATCGCGCCATTGGCTTCCGATGACACTTGGACAGTCCCTTAAGATTGCCGAAACGAACGCGGGCTTTAATTAAAACACATTGATAACGAACAAATTTTTGGCATCCGCAGAGCTGGGATGCCTGCAGTGCGTGGGTTAACTAGCATATCGTGCCCCCTCATGCAAGCCGACTCGGGCCAAAAAAGCCCTGAAGACCGCGTTTTTCCTGTGGGCTTGCCCCCCGGCTTGCCCACCGCCTTATGTGAAGGAATAGGGATCGACGTCGATCTGCACCCGAACGCCCTTCGGCAGGTCGATCAGCCCCAGCCATTCCTTCAACATCGGCTGCACGGCAATGGGG
>Ga0209415_10008155_pt1 | contig 18192 bp, 20 predicted proteins | sample PeaSoiSIISIP2007_FD_187696 | JGI IMG/M metagenome (GOLD analysis project Ga0209415, IMG submission 187696) | Peat soil microbial communities from Weissenstadt, Germany - SII-SIP-2007 (SPAdes) (version 2) | ecosystem: Environmental > Terrestrial > Soil > Wetlands > Peat | place: Germany...
CTTCAACTGGCCTCCCATGGCTCGAATCATGGATTGCAGAGTGCTGATGTACATATCGGCGCGGCGCTCCATCTTGGAGACTGCTGCCTGGTTGATGCCGAGCAGGTTGGCCAGATGCTGCTGGGTCAATTCTCTGGCTTCGCGAAGCTCATCGAGAGCCATCTCCGCAATCATCTTTTTGGTTTTGGCGTCCGAGCGGGCTCGCGATTCGGGCGACATCTTGGCTTCAAGCTCACGAAAGTTTCTCGCCATCTCACACCCCTTATCGTTCGTTCTCAATCGCCTGCAAATGCTCGGCGTAGATCTGGTCGGCACGTGGCACAAACTCCTCATACCAGCGATCGTTTCCAGTCTTATCGCCGCCAATCAGCAGAATTGCCATGCGGCGAGGATCGAAGGCAAAAAGCGTGCGGTAAGGCCGTCCGCGATGCTGAGTTCGCAACTCCTTCATGTTCGGATACTGCGACGTGGTAATCAGGTCAGCATGCGGTCGTCCCAAACTCGGGCCGCGTTCGCGGAGAAGGTTTATGCTGGCTCGGACGTCTTCCTGTTCCGATTCGCTCAGGGCATCCCACCAGGTCTCGAACTCATCGGTGAATTCGACTTCCCATGCCACAGAAGGAATATAACCTGTGAGGAATGTTTTGTCAAGGAGTTTACGAAGCGGTGCGCCAGCCAAAATCGGAGTTTTCCGCAGCTCAGGCTACAATGGAGACCGGGCGTCCTCGCCCGGTTGGACGGGCGAGAAGCCTCTCGTCCATCGAGAATCTTTTGTCGACGCAGAGCCGATGCCAGAGACTACACCAACTCCCGACGAGCGGCTTCAGCGGGAATTCAATCGCTGGGCCGAAGCGGGTGAAGGCGAAAAGATGGAGCGCCATCACCTGGACATCACCGGCAAGACCATCCGATTTATGGATCTTCGTCCCGGTGACCGCGTGCTTGATCTGGGCTGCGGCTCGGGCTGGGCAACACGGCTGCTGGCGCGTTTGGTGGCCGACGGCCCCGAAGGGTTCGGCCAAGTGGTAGGGGTCGACGTCGCGGATGAAATGATCCGTCAGGCGCGGGCGGCGTCGAAAGATTTCGAGAACATTTTGTACGTGTGGGGATCGGCCCAGCAGATTCCGTGGGAAGAGAACTTCTTCGACAAGATGCTGTCGGTTGAGTCGTTTTATTATTACCCGGATCAGGAGCGCGCGCTGGTGGAGTTGTTTCGGGTGATGGCGCCGCGCGGCCGCATGTTCATTCTGATCAATCTGTACAAAGACAATCCATACTCTCTGCAATGGGTGGACAAGCTGAACGTGCCGGTGCATGTTCGCTCGGAAGCCGAATACATCGAGCTGCTGAAGAAGCACGGATTTGAAAACGTCGAAGCCCGGCGCATTTCCGATGACACGTCCACCCCGGACGACTATCAGACGAAGTCATTTCACAGCCTGGAGGACTTACGGGCGTTTAAGAGGATTGGCGGGTTACTGCTGATGGCGTCAAAACCAGACGTGCGTAGCCAGGCGCCGGGGCACGCGATCTACTGAGGGCTAGTCGGAGTCGTCTAGAAATTCAGAAAGAGCAGCGGCTCAAGCCGAATTACTCCGGGGACGCCTACGATATGGCTAAAGCCATATCCCGATACGAGTCGGCTGCCTACTCGATGCCCAACTGCGTCCGCGCCTCGGGGCTCAGACGCTCAGGCGTCCACGGCGGAGTCCACACTACATTCACGGTTGCGGTACGGATACCCGGCAACTGCTCGAGGCGGGCTTTCACTTGTTCGCCGATCATCACGTGGGACGGGCAGCCCGGGGAGGTAAGCGTCAGGTCTACCGAAACATCCTGACGGTCGTCCGCGGCGGCTTCGAAGCGCACTGCGTAGATCAAGCCCAGATCCACAATGTTTACCGGGATCTCCGGGTCATAACACTGCTTTAAAGCGCTTCGAACTTCGTCTTCAGTCACAGCTGCCATGGTCTTCTCCTCGAAACTTCCGCCCGAAACCAGCTTGGACAGGGCATCTCACCCACTGCCAGTTTACCGCATCAGAGTAGGATTAGCGACGCGTTGGTCTCGAATTACCATCCCAGGCGCGGTCTCAGCCGGATAGTCTGTTAAGGTATACGGTTTATGCAAATCAGCCCCGAACTTAAGCAGAGGATTCAGTTGGTGCTGATTGTGGCCCTTCTGGTATCCGGGACCCGGCTGGCGTTCGTCCTGTACCAGCGGCATGAGAGCGCAATGGAGCAAGCCAAGAAGTCGGCGCCTCCTCCGTTAAACCCTGACTACTACGTAACTCCAAAGAAGCTGTATCCCTACGATCTGAAGTCCGCCCGTCAGCTGACCGAGCAGCCGGTGTGGGTCAAGGTCGGTTACGCTTACACTTATTATCCATACGATCCGGCGCGCCATCACGTGGACTTCTCGAAGGAGGCCGGAAACTGCTGCCCCTGGAAAAACTGCAGATCAAGGATGTCATCAGTGAGGTCGCGCCACAATCGCCCGGCGAGCGGCAGGTGATGGCAGTATTTGAGAAGGACGGAAAGACCTACGCCTTTTCCATCGGATCAATCAAGGAGGGTAACTACAAGTTCTACTCTGACGACAGGCTTTTCATCCAGGATCCCCACGACCTTTACAAACATTGGCCAGCGGAAGTGTGGGAAGCGATCGACAAGCACCAGGTCAAACCGGGGATGAGCGAATTGCAAACAGACTTTGCCATCGGCCTGGGGATTCCGGAGAGCGCAGGACAGCCGGGGAATCGGACGGTGAATTATCCGAATGGTGGCAGCCCTCTCAGCATCACCTACCGCGACGACAAGGCAGCGGAAATCAAACCCGGGCCGACGAGCTAAAGGCTGCCAATGGAGACCGGGCGTCCGCGCCCGGCGGTGCCCACGTGAAATTCGCATTCGATCGGCTGGAAGCCCACAAAGCATCGTTCACTTCACGGACGGTGAATTCTCATCGGCCGCCTTAGTCTCATCGGCATGAATCACGCCATCCTCGTTGGCATAAAATGCCCGATGTTCCGCGTCCAGCTGTTTGGGAGTCATCGTCAGCTCATAACCATCTTTCCGCGAATGGAAACCAACGGTGTAATCTCCCCGATCAGTCTGGGTCATGCGTTTGGTGAAGGAGCCGGTATGAACCAGATCCGCCAAGGTCGGGGCGTACTTATTATCTTTTTTGAAGTATTGCTGCTGCGCCCGAATCACGGTACGCATGTAACCTAGCGCATTGGCTTCGGCTTCCGACCGGGCCGGATCCCCCTTAAATTTTGGCTGATATGCGGTCTGTGCCGCTGAAAACAGCGTTCCGCTGGCCATTAAAGCTGCAACCATCAACACCGCAGTCCGGGCCAGCTGTCTTCGCGAGGGTAATCGGAAGGGTAATTTCATGAGTTTCCAGCCTCTTTCCTTCACATTTTCCATGTTACTGCCGTAATTGCCAAACCGTTACTGAGCTTTCCATCGGGGGCAATTGCAATTATGCTAGCCCCATCTACCCGAGTAGGAAAGCTATGAAATCTGCAATGGCCACGAAAGCTGCACCGGTAAAGAAAGCGCCGATCCGTATTGCCGTGGTGGAAAGCGATCCGCTGCGGTTCGTGGGATTTAGGGCCCTGTTTGATAATGAGTCGGATTTCGAACTGATCTCTGCCTCGCTTCCCGATATTGGCAACTTGCAGGGTATCGATCTAATCCTGCTCGGCAATCGCAATGGCCAGAACCTGTTCGACCTGATGGCCACCATGAAAGCTACGCGCCCGGACCTGCGCATTATTGTGACAGGTTCCGGTATCGATGAAGAGACCATTCTGAAGGCCATTGCCTCAGGCGCCAAAGGCTATGTGGACGAGGCTGCCTCGCCAACCGAATTCGTGCAGGCCATCCGGGTAGTGAATGAAGGCTCGGTATGGGCGCCCCGGCGGGTGCTTTCCATGTTCATCGAGCGGGTGTCATCGTCCCCGGGACGTATCTTCCCAGCCGGCCGGGTTACCTTTACCGACCGCGAGAAAGAAGTTCTGGAAATGCTGGTGGCGGGCCGCTCCAACAAGGAGATCGGTTCAGCGCTGGGCATCGAAGAACGTACCGTGAAGGCTCACGTCGCCAAGCTGATGCGGAAAGTAGGAGTGCAGAACCGGATTGCGCTGTCGGTGCACGCCATCACGCACAACCTGGTTACGGCGAAGTAGCTTTTCTTACTCAATCCCATCGTTCCCCGAGGCAGGCGAAAACTCCTGTGTCGGCCTCGGAATCGTGATCGAACCTTTTCTCTTACCAGTCGCCTTCCGACTCCGCTGCCCCTAAGCATCTAAAATCCATGCTCTCAGAAATTTCTGTCCCGCGGAGTGAACAAAGTCACCGTCGTGGACACAACGATGACAACCACCTGCGGGGTTGTAGGGAACCAGGGTCATGGCTCTGGTGTCTTGTTCACTCGCAATAGCATTCCGCTGCCAGCCCTGACATTCACGTCGCCCTTGTCGGACGCCAACGTGATCTCCCCCACCGGATTACTCCTGCCTGCATGGACGATTTTCAGGTCCGCGAAATCGTAAACTCCGCAGGCGTCGGAGGAAAACACCCACAGGGCTTGCAGCCGATCGTTGCCCTCGATCTCGCCCCGGCACGGCGTGCCAGGCTTGGCAGACACATGAACCAGCACGCCGCCGTACGTCGGTTCTCCGACAGTCCGCAGTCCATCAGCAACCGGCCCACCGCCACGGTAGACAACCTCGCCTCCGATCTGATCCGTGGTCCAGGCATTTTGTGAGGTTCCCCGATCCGGGCCACTCTCCGGAAGTTGTGCTGCCTCCACTGCCATCATCGACGCCACGGCCCTCAAATTAGTAGTGATGGGAATCCGCCGCTTCGAAACCATAAGCGTGTCAAACCGAAAAGATATTTGCGCGCCGCTGGCACCATTTGCTGGCTTGACATCGATCACGCGGCCGAAAACTTTGGTGCCCGCATGAATCGTTGATCCTGGCAACGGAACATCTTGCATGACTCGTGCAGTAATGACTTGTCCAGGTTTGACTTTCCGTGAATTAAGGGAAGAGTTCAAGGCAACGGGAAGGATCGTGCCGGAGGGGATTGTGTTCTGAGCAAACAAATCCACCGCGAACATGATTAAACTGAGCCAAAGTATGCGTTTCATGGGAACTACCTCTCGAAATCCTGGCACCTGGGAAACGCTCAGCATGGTTCGATGCAATTATCCAACAACCGGAGAGTGGGCGGCTATTAAATATGACTTGGACCCACGCCGACTACCCCGAAGGTGTGACGCATCCACAGGACTTCCGTGGTAGCGAAAAAACACTGCATCTCGTGATGCATTTCTGGTCATCTCTTTACGAAAGTACAGAGGGGCGTGAGCGGGCAATTCGTCCGCGAATAGAGAGACGACTGGAATCAGCATAGAAGACTTTGACGGAGGAAATCATGTCACGAGAATCGCGAATGCTTGCAGGAATCCTTCTGGTCGTTCTTCCCACAGTGATGTTCGGCGGCTTGTCTCTTCTCAGTTTCTTGACGAGCAATTCGCCCGGGTACACCGACAATCCGTTGCGACACGATCTCTGGCGCGCCGGACACGCGCACGCAGGCGTCTATCTCGTGCTCTCACTGGTCATGCTGCGTTATGTTGACGAGGCAGTGCTTTCGCCCTTTTGGAAGTGGATTGCGCGAACCGGCGCACCCATCGCCGCCATTCTAATCCCAGCCGCGTTCTTCCTTTCCGTCGTCTCGCCAACGGCGACGGAGCCCAATGCCTTGATGAATCTCGCTTACATCGGCGCACTATTTCTCGCTGCTGCCGTTCTAAGCCTCGGAGTTGGTCTCCTTCGGGCCGCAAGGCGCATGGAACAGTGATATGCACAGAAGCGGCGATCCCGTCGGCCCTGGCGAGGAGGGCCGCATCGCTGTCACTCCGGCAACAGTCGGCACAGCGACGAGGAGGCCCGAAAGGAAAGCAAAATGGATGCGCCAACCGATACGCAGCAGCGAGCCAGCTTGAGCGATTATCTAGCTGCCGAGCGAACCTTCCTCGCCTGGATTCGCACTGGCCTGGCGTTGATGGGGTTTGGTTTTGTTGTCGCGCGATTCGGCCTTTTCCTGCAACAGATTCAGGTCGTCGAGCACACCCCTTCGCCCAATCTTATGGGCTATCGCTCTGGTTCGGCACCGCGCTGATCGCAGTGGGAGTGGTGGTGAATCTTCATTCCGCATGGCAACACCTTCGCTTGGTCCGGCAGTTGGATCGGGGAGGGCCGGTGCCGCCGCGTCCGTCGATGCAGGCTATCTTGATCGCTTTGTTTCTGGCTCTGGTTGGACTGGCGATGGCGATCTACCTGATTTCCGTACACGGTTCCGCGAATTTAAATCTCGAAAACACGAAAACTAGTCACGAGGAGGCATCCATGGCACCTGCAGCAGATAAGGGAATCGTCGTGAAGCCGAGCAACCATACGGTCGAGCAGACCGTGGATCGGCTCAAGAATATTCTGCAATCCAAAGGAGTCGCGCTCTTTGCCCTCATCGACCACAGCGGAGAAGCGGAAAAGGTGGGAATGAAAATGCCACCCACCAAGCTGCTGATCTTCGGCAGCCCGAAAGCCGGTACTCCCCTGATGCTGGCCGCGCCCAGTATCGCCATCGATCTTCCCCTTAAGATTTTGATCTCTGAAGACGCTCAAGGAAAGGTTTGGGTTAGTTACAACAGCCGCGTCTATTTGCAGGAACGGCATGGCTTGCCATCCGAGCTTTTGCAAAACATCGCGGTTGTCGAAACATTGGCGACGAAGGCCGCAGAATAGAAGAGTCTGTTTTGGCGCGCACACCTGGAGAGTGTGGGAAACGACCGACGCGCTGATAAAGTTCCTGTGAGGTGTCTTAGGTTCTCGAGGCGAGCGATTCGTCAACGCACACCAACCACCGTCGAAAGGAATGTTGCGATGCTTAAGAACGTAGTGATCTTGTCACTCTGCTTGTGCACGGCGTTTGCTTCGAACCCGTCTAACCTTCCTCAAATGCGCATGACGCCGCAGGAGATCTCAGCGAGCGCGTTCAACGATAGCCCGACGGGCAGTTCGGCTGTGCCGGGAGTTCGTTCGAAAGTGTTGTTCGGCGACCCGTCCAGAGTAGGCTTTTATACGATTCTCCTTTTTATACCGCCTCACACCACGATACAGGCCCACTCCCATCGCGACGACCGCATGGCCGCCGTCGTCTCCGGCAATTGGCATTTCGGTTATGGCACGGCATTCGATGAGAAGTTGCTGAAGACGCTGCCCCCGGGAAGCATTTATTCGGAGCCGGGCGGCGTCAATCACTTTGCCCAGACTGACGATTCTCCCGTGATTGTGCAAGTCTCTGGCTACGGTCCAACCGACACGCGGTACTTCGATCCGGCGAATGATCCAGCGTTGAAGAAGAATTAACGGGTCAGGCGCGCGCCTTGTCGATCATTGCTTCCCAGATGCCTTTGGATTTAAGAACGAGTTCAATGGCTTCGCGGATTGCACCGTGTCCAGCCAACGATTTCGTCGTATAGTGCGCAGCGTCTTTCACCTCGGGAACCGCATCGCCCACGGCAACCGCGAGGCCCGCTCGGCGCATCAACGGGATGTCTGGAAGGTCATCGCCGATGTAAGCCACAGCCGAATCGGAGACCCCTGCCTTGTGAAGGATTTCTTCGTACGCCGGCATCTTTAACGGCTGTTTCATGTAAACAAATTCCATTTTCATTTCATTCGCGCGGCGGAGTAGCGCAGCACTTTCGCGACCCGTAATACAGCCGGTCCGGAGACCGGCAGTGTGCGCAAGCGTCAGCCCCTGGCCGTCGTGCGCGTCAAAGGTTTTGATTTCGAGGGCGGTGCCGTCGGTTTGCGAGAGCAGCGTGACGCTGCCGTCGGTCATTGTGCCGTCCACGTCCATGAGGATCAGTTTGATTTGCGCGGCACGTTTCTTGAGTGCGGGAGCGATCCTGAGAACACTGGCCAAAAAGACCTCCGGGAAACTTTGTGCATAGAGAGTCTAAGGCAAAGCCTGCTCATGCGGCCACAGCGCGCACGAGAAAATAGGGAATAGCAGGCATGCACGTTCGCAGTTCGGCGATAGAGGCAGTCGTAGAGTTCGATCGAAGCTTGATCGTTGCGAGAGGATTGACGGTGCGAGGCTGAGCCGCGCGGGATGGATCACACCCGGCGCGGCCGCAGCCTTATTGATTGCCTTTAAGCGTTCCGTTTGCGAACGGACCTACTTTGCAGGCTTGGGTTCACTGTGCTGTTGCGGTGGTTGTTGTTTCTGTTGTAAATGCTGTTGCTGTTGAGTGTGTTTTGCCTCCATTTGCTGCGTTTGTTGCGCGTGCTTTTGCTCCATTTGCTGGTTTCTCGTTTCGTCAGCTTTCTGCTGGGCCGCCTTCTGGTGCTGCTGCTCCTGCTGCTGTTGGAGTTTCTGGTGGTCCTGCTCCTGCTTTGCGTAGAGCTTCTCCTGCTGTTGCTGGTACTTCTGGTCCTGTTTGGCGTTACCCGTGTTTGGCGGAGCAGGACGTTCGTGGGGCTGAATATCCTTGGCGTGCGTCGGAGCGGGCGGCCGAGGAACATTGTTGTTCTCCGCACGGCCAGCCGCTTCGTTACCTCCCGGTCGAGGAACGTTGTTCTCCGGGCGACCAGCCTGTTCGTTATTCCCCGGCCGAGGAACATTGTTCTCCGGACGCCCGGCCTGCTCATTGCCACGTTGTGCACCGGCTGGCGGATGGTATGGCGCTCCCGCCTCTCTCGCCGGCACAGCGCCGGAGCCCTTCAGTTCTCCAGGTCTGGCAGTGGCTGCGACCGGGGGCCTGCCTTGGTTCACTGATGCCCGTTGCTGTGGGTCATTGCGCGCAGCTTCCTCATGCTGAGTCTGAGCCGCTACGGGCGGAATGTGTCTTCCCCTCTCAGCCGCCTCCTGTTCAGGCGTAGGACGCGCCGTGATTCCACCGTTGCCGCCGTTGTAGCTGACGCGGTTCACTGTGGTGTTATTGATCACCGTGGTGTTGTAAACGTTGTGAATATTGGTGACATTGATATTGTTTACTGAGCGGTTGTAAAAGAAGCGTCCGTTATCCCAACGTCCACCTTCATAGCCGTTTCCGAAGTAGCCAAATCCGTAATTGATTCCGCCGTAGAACCCGATCTGAGGACCCCAATAGCCTACGTGGAACATGAACGCCGAGCCGCCCCATCCCCACCACCCCGGAGTCCACAGGAATCCTGGCTGAGGCGCCAGCACCCACGTGCCCGGCACCCAGTAATAACCGTCCGGGCCGTAGGCCCAGTAGCCAGGAGTCCAGATATAGCCCTCAGCAGGACAAAGAGGCTGTTCGTACACGGGAAGGGCAGGCGGGCCGAAATTCACCGATATCCCGATCCCCACTTGAGCAAATGACGCCGCCGACATTGCCAGCACTACAACGGCGAAGAACAACGTACGAATGGACTTTACAATACGCATTGCGTTTCCTCTTGCCTACCATCCTTCGCTTGCCCGGTGCTGCTTTGCTGCTGCGGGTTGCGTGGAGGTGAGGCGACTTTTCCAGCAGGGCACAACCTCGAAACTCCCTACATCTTTACTTTTTCACGCTCCTGCCATGCTGCCTTCCTTCTCCATGAAAAATCTATGTCGTGATTGTCATGGAAACCACTCACGACAAAAAAGCTCAAGGTAATAAACCCCACGCGTCCCAATTCCACTCGGAACTACGATGCTTTTTCGTATGTATCCCGCGCTGATTTTTCTTGATCCCGGTTCTGCGGCGAGCTGTTTTCCCGGGTGGGGTTCTTTCCTAAAACGTCTTGCGGACTGATCTTGGCCGTTTTTGTTTTACCTGAATCCTGCAGGCGCTGTCCAGTATGAGGTCGCGACCTGCACGCATGGTTACGGCTATCCGCTTGTTTCATCAATGCTCCGTTAGTTTAATCGCGATCGAACACCCTTAAGACAACCTGTGCGACGCCGTCAGTTTGGTTGCGAAAGCTCACCTGAGGGTTGCTTGCTACCTCACCAATAGACTACGCGCTTGTCGGAGTGCGCCGACGGGCTAGATTCAACACCAGCAGCGAATGCTTGGCATGTACGATAAACTTACCCGTGAATCCAAGACCATCTGAGAAGGTATAACCATGAGGCGTCTCCCCTGTCTGGTTTCGATTCTCTTCGCGGCGATCGTGTGTCTTGCTCAGAACCCCAACAGTTCCGATGTTGGACCCTACAAGAATCCCAGCCTGCCGGTTGAGCAGCGCGTTCAAGATTTGCTGGCCCGCATGACGCTACAGGAAAAGGTTGCCACGTTGAGTGGGGCCGATTGGATGCAGAGCGTCCCCAATCAACGGCTCGGAATTCCCTCGATCAAAATGGCCGATGGCCCGCTCGGCATACGATCATGGGCCGGGCCTTCCTCTGAGACTAGTGCGGAGGTGGCCAAGAAACAAATCACTACAACTGCATTCCCCGCGGGAATAGCGATGGCCGCTACGTGGGATGCGGAATTGTCGCAAAGCGAGGGGCAAGCAATCGGCCAGGAAGTGAAAGCCTTAGGCCGCGACATGATTCTCGGACCAACCGTGAACATTAACCGTACGCCTCTCTGGGGAAGAAACTTCGAGGGATATGGCGAGGATCCCTATCTCGTTACCCGCATGGCAGTGGCTTACATCAACGGAGTTCAGAGCGAGGGCGTGATCGCAACTGTCAAACACTTCGCGGCGAATAATCAGGAGTTCGAGCGGCATCGCATCAATGCCGAAGTCGACGAGCGGGCATTGCAAGAAATTTATTTCCCCGCCTTCAAAGCGGCGGTTCAGGAAGCTGGCGTCTGGTCTGTGATGTCCGCCTACAACAAACTCAACGGAGTGTACTGTGCCGAGAACGCTGCCTTACTCAAAGACATTCTGCAAAAACAGTGGGTCTTTAAAGGATTCGTAGTCTCCGACTGGGGCAGCACCTACAGCACGGCCGGAACGGTGAATGCAGGTATGGATCTGGAGATGCCCGGCGGTGAACCCATGAAAGCGTGGCTGGCCAAGCCGAAAACACAAGCGTCCGGTAACGGCGGTGGCTGGCTGGCGCCCGAGAAGGTGCTGCCGGAAATATCGTCCGGCAAAATATCCACGGCGACGATTGATGACAACGTAGGCCGCATGTTGCGCGTGATGTTTGTCAGCGGGCAATTCGACAAGCCACACACCGCATCCGGCGTGATCGATACGCCCGAGCAACGGGCCCTGGCGCGCAGAGCGTCCACCGAGAGTATCGTTCTCCTCAAGAACACAGACGATTTACTCCCGCTCAATCCCGCGAAGATTCACTCCGTCGTTGTCCTGGGTCCGAGCGCTGCCGTAGCCAGAACAGGCGGGGGCGGAAGTTCACTGGTCACTCCCAAATATTCCATAACTCCGCTGAAGGGTATTCAGGATCGAGCCAGGCAGCGCATGCAAGTGAGTTATGCGTTGGGCGTTTCCATGGAAGGCGAGGATCCAGGCAAAGATACACCGGAGGCGCGAGAGCAACTCAGAAATGAAGCCGTCAACGCCGCGGTGAAAGCTGATGCTGCCGTCATCGTCGTAGGCAGATCGGCGAAGCTCGAGTCGGAAGGCTTCGATATCAAGTCGCTCGATTTGCCTGCCGGGCAGGACGACCTGATCGAAGCCGTGGCCAAGGTCAACAAGAATACCGTCGTCGTGATCAATGCTGGTGGTCCGGTCATTATGAGCGGGTGGATCGCGCAGGTTCCCGCCATTCTGGACTTGTGGTATGGCGGACAGGAAGGCGGAAATGCAATCGCTGATGTCTTGTTTGGTGATGCAAATCCTTCGGGAAAACTGCCTGTCTCTTTTGTGAAGGAGTGGAAAGATTCTCCGGCTCACGGACATTATCCCGGCGAGAACCTGCAGGTCGAATATGCGGAAGGGATTTATGTAGGCTACAGATATTTCGACAAGCACAAGATAGAGCCTCTTTTTCCCTTCGGATATGGTCTTTCCTACACCAAGTTCGATTACAGCGATCTGAAGGTCTCGCCGAACAGCGTATCGCCCGGGAAGCCTGTGGAAGTGAGCCTCCGGGTTCACAATGGCGGATCACGCTCAGGAGCGGAAGTGGTAGAGATCTACGTGCACGACGGACACTCCAGCGTAGATCGCCCTACGCAGGAACTGAAAGGCTTTCGCCGAGTTGATCTGGCCCCGGGAGAAACAAAAGATATCCATTTCACGCTTGACCGCAGTGCAATGGCGTTCTACAGCACTGCGAAGAAGGACTGGGTAGCCGAGCCTGGCCAGTTCGATGTTCTGGTTGGATCTTCGTCGCGTGACATCAAGCTGAAGGGCTCGTTTAATCTGCAACCGTAAGCGACATAAGAAAGAGCCTGCGGACTACACGCCACATCTAATTCTGAGGAGAAAATCGCACATGCGTGTTTTTGTTCTTATTGTTGTCTTGTCCTTGATTCTGATCCTTCCCGCAGCTGCCCAGATGCAAACTTCAAACTTGCAAACCTGGAACATTGATCCCAACCACACCGCCGCACAGTTCTCCGTACGCCACCTGGGAATTTCGACGGTTCGCGGAGCGTTCACCAAAGTAAGCGGCTCGATTCAATACGACCCTTCCGACCCCGCCAAGACCACGATAGAGGCGACCATCGATGCCACGTCCGTCGACACGCGGGTTGAGATGCGGGACAACGATTTGCGCAGTCCTAATTTCTTTGATGTGGCCAAGTACGCCACACTCACATTCAAATCCAAGCGTGTAGAGTTAGCGGGAACCGGAAAACTAAAAGTCGTGGGAGACCTTACGATTCACGGCGTGACTAAGGAAGTCGTCCTCAACGTCGACGGCCCCACCGCGCCGATCAAAGACCCACGAGGCAACCTCCACATGGGAGCTTCGGCCGCGACCACGGTCAACCGCAAAGACTTCGGGGTGAATGGAGCTGCCGCCGCCGTTGGCGACGATGTGCCCATAACAATTGATATGGAACTGGTGCGGCCGGCATCGTAGCCTGACAGAGAGTTTCTTAGGCATACGAGGAACAAACTGAGAACCGAGAACTGGCAACTGCCCGCTGGTTTTTCTCTAGCTTCTTTGCGCCCTTCTTCGGAGGAACGAAGTTAGGTTCCGGGCAGGTCCGCGAGCTTCACTCGTTCCTCCCCGCCGTGACCGGTGCGTGCCGGTTTTTAGCCTTGACCGCATCTTTCAACTAAGATAACCTTAACTTGATAAGGTTTTCTGCGAGATAATCGCCGCTCTTTGACAATCGAACCCAATCGCGGCCCGAGCATCTGAAACTCGGTTCCAAAGTGGAACTGTCTCGCTCGTAACTCCCATGTTGTCTAGATTTTGCGTGTAACTCCTTAAAACTCAAAGATCTAGCACACAGTCATATTTTAAGTCCCTTGTTTTCTAGATTTTGCAGAGAAAGGGGGGAGGGGGGTACCCAGTACTAAACAGTAAACTCAGTCCCATTGTGGGAAATCCGAGCCAATGCCCCGTGCTATCATTCGCGCAATCTCGTGACCTCGGAAACTCAAGAATGGTAACTCCGATAAAGTCGGTTCAGGGGAAATCTCTGATCGACGCTCGCACGCCAACCGCTATTCCGTTTGCCATGCTGGGAGTGCTCGCACTGGCAGCGTTCTTGACTTGCACAGCTCGTGCCGAAGAGACCCACAATCCATTGGCAGCGGACCCCAAAGCCGCGAAAGCGGGCGAATTTGAATTCCGCATAAACTGCGCGTTCTGCCACGGCCTCGGCGCACGCGGTGGAGGCCGCGGTCCCGACCTCACCCGCGCCCACAAACGTCACGGAGACTCCGACGCCGATCTGTTCCAGAACATCAGCCAGGGAATTCCCGGCACCGTGATGCCCGCCAACGGAACCAACGGTCAAGGCGTCGGCATGACCGACGATGAGATTTGGCAGATCATTGCGTATCTGCGAAGCGTTCAGGTTCAGGCGCCGACGAAGCCGATCGGCAATGCCGCCCACGGCCAAGAGCTCTTTTATGGCGACGCCAACTGCTCCTCATGTCATATGGTGGAAGGCAAGGGAGGACGCCTCGGCCCGGATTTGACCACGGTGGGCACGGCGCGAACCGTTGAGTCCCTGGTCGAGTCCGTTCGCACTCCCAGCAAGCGGCTGGCTTGGGGGCTCACCGAATCCACCAAAGAGTTTGCGCAGGAATATGAAACCGTCACGGTCGTAACTCCGGATGGGCACGAGATCAAGGGCGTGACTTTGAATGAGGACCAGTTCAGCCTGCAAATGATGGACACAGCCGAACACATTCATCTATTCGAAAAAGACAAACTGCGTTCGATGCACAAAAGCCGTGACTCCCTGATGCCCATCTATAACCCGACCATTTTGAGCGATCAGGATTTGAACGACATCATCGCTTACCTGCTTAGCGTGGGTACGAAATGAGCGCGGCGATCACTAACACGATGTTGAACAAGCTCCTCGGAACTTGCCTATCGTTGCTCGTCGTAAGTTTGTTGGTTGGCGAGATGCGGGCGCAAGTCACATTCGAGCGGCTGCTCAATGCTTCCAATGAACCGCAGAACTGGCTCACCTACTCAGGCGACTACGCAGGCCATCGGTTCAGTACGTTGGATCAAGTGAACAAGGCGAATGTACATTCACTGACTGCAAAGTGGGTCTACCAGACTGCAGCTACCGGAAAGTTTGAGACCACGCCGCTGGTCGTGGACGGAATCCTGTACGCCACCGGACAGGACGATCGCGCCTTTGCACTCGATGCCCGCACGGGCAGGCCAATCTGGCTGTTTCAGCATCCATTGCCCTCTGATATTCGGCCATGTTGTGGCCGTGTGAATCGCGGGCTCGCCATTCTGGGTGACAAAGTATTTCTCGGCACGCTCGACGCCCACGTCATCGCGCTAGATGCCAAAACTGGAAACGTAGTGTGGGATGTTGTTGCAGTCGATTACAAAGAAGGATACAGCTTCACCTTGTCGCCGCTGGCGGTAAAGAGCGAGGTGATTCTCGGTGTGTCAGGCGGCGAATACGGGATTCGCGGCTTCATCGATGCTTACGATGCGGAAACCGGGCAGCGAAAATGGCGGTTCTACACCGTTCCAGGTCCCGGCGAGCCGGGTCACGATACTTGGGAAGGCGATTCATGGAAGATCGGCGGTGCGCCTGCTTGGAACACCGGTGTTTTTGACCCCGGAACTAATCAGTTGTTTTGGCCGACCGGAAATCCTTCGCCCTCCAATCGTGGCGAAGGACGCGCCGGCGACAACCTGTATAGCAATTCTCTTCTGGCTCTCGACGCCGACACCGGAAAACTGAACTGGTATTTTCAGTTCACCAAGCACGACGAACATGATTGGGACGCGACCCAAGTTCCAATCATGATCGATTCCGGTGACAAACACCTGATCGCGCAGGCCAATCGCAACGGCTTTTTCTATGTGCTCGATCGCACGACGGGCAAGCTGCTTTCCGCCAATCCCTATGGCCGAACCACGTGGACCGACAGCAAAGATGCGGAAGGTCGTCCTGTCGCGAACGACAAAAGCTCGCCAACGCCCGAGGGACGAACAGTTTGTCCAGGGGCGCTCGGTGCGACGAACTGGATGTCCCCGAGCTTCGATTCGCGAACCGGCCTCTTTTATGTGACGGCGAGAGAGCAGTGCGATATCTTCAGCACAGCTCCGCAGCCCTACGACGTGGGCCATGCTTATTACGGCAGCGCCTATTTTCCCTCCGATAAAGCCGAGCCGTACTGGGGCGCGCTGCGCGCCATCGATCCCGCAAGCGGCGAGGTAAAGTGGGAGTTTCGTCACCTCTCGCCGACATGGTCAGGCGTGCTTACGACTGCTGGGGGACTTTTGTTCACCGGCGACGCGGAAGGGAATTTCATCGCACTGGATGGGTCGTCGGGGAAGCCGCTCTGGCACTTTCAGATGGGCGGGGCAGTCTACGCCTCCCCAATGGCGTTCGCGATCGATGGAAAACAATACGTGGCTATCGCCGCGGGCAGTTCACTGTATGCGTTTGGTCTGCCGTAGTTTTTGCCCTACGTTTCCACAAGCCGCGGCGTAGACGCGCAGGACGGCTCGAATGTGCTCCTGAATCGTGTCTTCGGCATTCGCTTCGAGGCTTCCGGAACGGATCGCTTCGTACTGCATTGGCAGGTATTGGCTCACCAGCGTAAGAGGTAGAGGAGAAGCATCAAGGTTGGCGCGAAGCTGGGCCAGTTCTTGCTGAACCGCGGCATCGCCCCAGTAGTATCGACAACGGTCACTGTAACTGTACATGCGGGCCAGACGCAGCTCGTCTTCACTCCCTCGATAGTACGAACGCCAATAGGCCGGATTGCGCAGCATCGCGGATTCGAGCGCTTCCCGGACTTGTGAGAGGCGAACTCCCTCGCGACGCCCCAACGATTCGCGCTCGATTGCGGTCAATGCAAAGACCGCCTCGCGGAAAGCGAATGTCAGCTCCGGCCCTACCTTCAAGATCGCGAAATGATCTTCGACCATTTGCGCTAGAGCTGCTGGCTTCTGATAGTCCGTGGAGTGGGCTTCATAAACGAGAGCCGGGTTGTCCGGCAAAGCAGACGAGAGTGCGCTGGCTTTCCCGCGGTCGTAATCGAAGATCACGTTTTCCCCAAATTCGACTCCGGGTTGCACGACCAAGCCAATCACTCTTTCCCACGCAGAAGTCACGCCCTGCTCAGCGAAGGCGGTGCGGAAAAGTTCCAGGGTGCGAGCGACCTGATCGGCCGGGGACACAGTCGGTGAAGATCCCGCGATTGATTCTCCGCCGGGAGTGGGAACCTCAGTGCCAATGACGTAAAGTAGCGGCGAGGAGCCTCGTGGCAGATCGTCGAATGCGCGTTCGGCAGCGCGGCAGAGAATGGCAGCTCGCTGCGCGATAGTAGTTTCATTCGGACCGCTCTTGCCGTCATCGGCGCACGCCATGCTTGCATCGAGGTGGATCTTGTTGTATCCGGCGAGCACGCACGCGCGAACCAGTTCACACGCGTTGCTCATCGCCACGGCAGCGGGCTGTTCTCGCCACGGGTACGGACCGAGATGGTCTCCGCCCAGCAACACTCGTTGCTGAGGAAGTCCAGCCTGCTGCGCAGCGGAGTGAACAAACTCAGCGAACTGAGATGGAGTTTGTCCGGTGTAGCCGCCCAATTGATTTACTTGGCTCGATGTCGATTCGACGTGTAGAACTGATTCATCCGCGATGGCCTGACGGACCGCTGCCGCGATGACGCTGGGGTGAGCGGAGCAGACGGCGTACACACCCACTTTCTCGCCGCCACGATTGCGACCGATGATCTCCTGTAATCGCTCGCTCGCGTTTTTGGGCTGTAGTTCCACAGTCGGCGATCTACTCGGGCTGAGCCTCAACGAGCAGGTGTTTGTTGAACTCGGCAGAAATTGTAGCCTTGGGGCCGTGGACGCTTCCGAAGTCTTTGTTGTTCACATAATCCACGATGTGGTAAGTGCGGTCCTGCAACCCTCGCAACTCGATCGGGCCGCTCCAATGGCGGGCGAAGAATGCATAGTACAGTTCTTTGTCTTTGCGGATGACGTGAGCCTCGGGGCGATCAAAGCCGATATCGTAAAGTTCTCCGAGGTATTCTCCTCGTGAAAGCATTCTTTCTTTGTAAATCTGCAGCCATTTCTCAAAGACCTTCTCGCGCTCCGGTGTCAGGTCGGACGTGGTGTGCTTCTTGACGAGATCCGGCAGCACGAACTGGGTGCCCACAACTCCGCCAACTCCCACAGTGGAAGCGAAGTCAATCGCTCCATCACTCAATTCGACATGGTCGCCAAAGTAAGGGACGTTGTCGCCCATGAGAGCTTTCAAAGTTTTGCCTTTGGAGCGAATCTGAAAAGAACTCTCGGGATCGGACGCCACCGACATATTGAAATGTGGCATGGTGAAAAATGAGTAAGCCGTACCGCAAGGACAGAACTCCACTAGGGCGTCCGGTTTTACACTGCGGGCAGTTTCATAAATCTCTCGGAAGAAATCCGGCAGGGCTTCGACCGAATCCTCCGGACGTTTGTGGTGATGCGCGGGATTGTAGCAGGGAGGGACGGCGTTCATGTGCTGGCCATCCAGCTTCAGCCCGTCGAATCCCCACTCGAC
>Ga0209415_10008156_pt1 | contig 18190 bp, 18 predicted proteins | sample PeaSoiSIISIP2007_FD_187696 | JGI IMG/M metagenome (GOLD analysis project Ga0209415, IMG submission 187696) | Peat soil microbial communities from Weissenstadt, Germany - SII-SIP-2007 (SPAdes) (version 2) | ecosystem: Environmental > Terrestrial > Soil > Wetlands > Peat | place: Germany...
GACGGTGTTGTCCCGGGGGGGACGCCCCCCCCCATACCCCCCCCGATCCTGGGGGAGAACCTTCCCCCCCAGACCCCCCCGGACGTAGCCGACGGAGACCAGGATCTCGGTCCCGTCCGACAGGTACAGCGAGCGCTCGGGATGGCGGGTGCGGGTCGCCAGGCCGTGGTACGGGTCGGCGTAGACCCACCAGTCCCGGCCCTCGTCGTCATGCAGCGGCAGCACGTCGAACACGAACTTGCCGATCACCTCGGCGGGGTCCAGCCCGGTCAGCCGGGCCGCGCACCGGTTGAACACGATGATGCGTCCGGCTTCGTCGGCGACCACGACCCCGTCCGGCAGCTCATCGGCGAAGATCAGGCTCCCGATCGGGACGGGACCTTCCGGGACCGGGCTGCTGCTGGAGTCGCGACCGTCAGGGGTCTCGCGGTTCGGTGTGGGCGATGCCGCACCGCTCGCTATGAGCTCGTCCACTTCAGCGAAGCCTCCGTCCGGCGAGACCGCACGCTGATCGTCCGGCGGCCGGATGTGGTCACGGTTCGGGTGACGGATTGTGATCAGACTCTAGCGCTTAAACCGCCATGGGGACAGTCCTGAGACGTGAATTCTCAATGTTGTAGCCCAAATACTCTATGCCACCGGATGCTACTTACGTACCAGCTTGCCCGGTTACGCCGTGTACTCGTTGCGCACGCGCGGACGCGTAGAGGCATACCGCCGCCGCGGCGGCCAGGTTGAGGCTCTCGGCCCGGCCGTAGATGGGCACCGCGACCGCCTCATCGGCCAGCGCGACGAGATCGGGCGGCAGTCCCCACGCCTCATTGCCGAACATCCAGGCGGTCGGCTCGCCCAGCCGGGCCCGGACGCCCGGGTCATCCAGGGGACGCCCGGCCCGCCCGTCGGCGGCGAGGATGCGCAGTCCGGCCCCGCGCATGGCGGCCACGGCCTCCCCGATCCGGGCGCCTGCCACCAGCGGCAGGTGGAACAGGCTGCCCGCCGAGGCGCGCACGCACTTGCCGTTGTACGGGTCGACCGATGCGTCGGCGAACACCACGGCCTGCGCGCCCGCCGCGTCGGCGGTGCGCAGCACCGTGCCGGCGTTGCCCGGGTCGCGCACGTTGGCCAGCAGCGCGACCAGGGTGGGCGCGGGCTGCGTCACCGCGGCGATCGGGACGTCCACGAACCCGCAGACGGCCAGCAGGCCCTGCGGGGTCACCGTCTGGGCCAGGTCCGCCATCACTTCACCGCTGACCACGTGCACGGGGACGCCCGCGCCCTCGGCGGCAGTGACCAGATCGGAGTGCCTGCTCCGGGCGGGAACGGTCACGAACAGGTCGGTGACCTGGGCCCCGCAGCTGAGCGCCTCCGCCACGGCCTGCGGGCCCTCGGCGAGGAAGGCCCGCTCACGCTGCCGGAAAGCACGCTTGGTCAGGCGCCGCGCTCGTGCTAGCCCAGGGGGGGCGACCCCCCTGGAACCCCCCGCATTCCCGCTGCGGTGCCCGCCGTAGTATCGCGCGGTCGGGGGGCCGTCGGCCCCCGCGAGCCGCGCGATGGGGCTACGCCCCTGCGTCACCTATGCTCCCGCGTCACTTACGCCCCGCGTCACTTAGCTCCTGCGTCACCTAGGCGGCCGCGGAGCCTGAGGCGTCGGGCAGGGCCTTCTTCGCCACCTCGACCAGGGCCGAGAAGGCCGACTCGTCCGCGACCGCCAGCTCGGCGAGCATCCGCCGGTCAACCTCGACCCCGGCTACCCGCAGGCCCTGCACGAACCGGTTATAGGTAATGCCGTTGGCGCGGGCCGCTGCGTTGATCCGCTGGATCCACAGCCGCCGGAACGCGCCCTTGCGGTCCTTGCGGTCGCGGTAGGCGTAGGTCATCGAGTGAAGGACCTGCTCCTTGGCCTTGCGGTACAGCCGTGACCGCTGTCCCCGGTAGCCGCTAGCCCGTTCGAGGACAACCTTGCGCTTCTTGTGGGCGTTCGTCGCCCGCTTCACGCGTGCCATTGTTCTGTCTCCCTCGCGCGGGCCGGGCTACTTACCCAGCAGCTTCTTGATCTCCTTGACGTCGCTCTTGGCGACCGGAATTTCCCCGTAGAGCCGCCGCGTAAGCCGGGACGACTTGTGCTCGAACATGTGGTTGCGGTTGGCGCGGCGGCGCATCACCTTGCCGGTGCCGGTCAGCTTGAACCGCTTCCCGGCGCCGCTGTGTGTCTTCATCTTCGGCATGGTCGCCGTCGTCTCCGTTTCTCTGTCTCTCACCGCGGTGTTGACCGCGGTCTGCCGAGGCACGCAGCAGTCACCGTCCCCGGCACTAGGCCCCTGCGAGGGGTCTGCCACCGGGGATCAGTCCGGCCGGGTGCTGCTGCCGGCTAGGCCGGACCCGGTACCGCGGCGCCGTCGTCGGCGGGCTCGCCCGCTGCGGGCTCGCCCGCCGCAGGCTCGGGCGCCTCTGTCGCGGCTGGACGCGGGCTGGGCACGGACTTGCTGTGCGACTGCCCGGCGTGTGCCTTGGCCTCGTTCTTCTTCCTGTGCGGGCCGATCACCATGATCATGTTCCGGCCGTCCTGCTTGGGCTGCGACTCCACGAAGCCGAGCTCCTCAACGTCTCCGGCGAGACGCTGCAGCAAACGGAAGCCTAGTTCAGGCCGTGACTGCTCACGTCCCCTGAACATGATCGTCACCTTGACCTTGTCCCCCGCCTTGAGGAACCGTTCGACGTGGCCCTTCTTGGTGCCGTAGTCGTGCGGGTCGATCTTCGGCCGGAGCTTGATCTCCTTGACGATCGTCTGGGTCTGGTTCTTGCGTGACTCCCTGGCCTTGACCGCGGCCTCGTACTTGAACTTGCCGTAGTCCATGAGCTTGGCGACGGGCGGCCGGGCAGTCGGGGCAACCTCGACCAGGTCGAGATCGGCTTCCTGAGCTAGCTTGAGTGCGTCATTGATCGAGACGATCCCGATCTGCTCCCCCTTCGGGCCCACGAGCCGGACTTCGGGAGCACGGATGCGCTCGTTGATACGCGCTTCGACGCTGATGTGACCTCCTTGAGCATGTATCCCGCCGCCGATGCCTCCGGCGGCGGTATGTACTCGTCCGCGGTGCCCCCGGTACCGCGGCCGCCCCGCGAGAGGCGGATGCCGCACACGAGAAAGCCCCGCGGACGATGCGCTTCGCGGGGCAACCACAACAACGGCGCCGTCCTCGCCGACCCGTGCGGGCCTGCGGAAACGCGCCGTGCCAGCGAGTGCCCGGCGGCGCACGCGCTTTCCGCGCGTATGACCGCTGGGACTTCTGGCCAGACCCGCCTGCCTCGGTAACTACCGGGCCGACCGGGTGGGAGGTGGTCCTCCGCTTTGCGCGCCCGGCACCTAGGCGCCGGGCTGTAACACCTAACCCTAACAGCACCGGGCCGCAAAGCGGTATTCCCGCCGGGACAGGCCCCGGCTTGCCGCGCCGCCCGCGGAGATGCCGGGTCTGCTAGTTGAGGACCCGGTTGGTGAAGGTGCGGATGCCCAGGTAGCCGAAGACCACCGTGCCGCCGACCAGCGCGAGCATCACCGCCCACATCGGCATGTGCGGGAGCACCGGGGTGAGCACGGCCCGCAGGCCCTCGGACATGTACACCATGGGGTTGACCAGGACCGCGATCTGCAGCCAGCGGATGTGGTGCAGCGCGGACCACGGGTAGTAGACGCACCCCAGCATGGTGGCGGGCAGCAGGATCACCGCGAACAGCATCTGCATCTTGCGCGGGTCCATGGCCGTGCCGAGCAGCAGCCCGAGCGAGGCGGTGAGCAGCGACGCGGCGGCCAGGATCACGAAGAGCAGCGCCCAGTTGGTCACGTGCACGTGCGGGGCCTGGCCCGGAGCGTGCACCAGCAGCACGATCGGGAACACGATGCACGCGCCGATGAACGACTGGACCGCGCCGGCCACGATCTTCTGGATGGCCAGCACCCGGATCGGCACCGGGGCGAGCGCCCGGTCCTCGATCGTGCGCTGCCAGGAGAACTCCATCACCAGCGGGAACGTAACGGCCATGATGCCCTGCATGAGCAGCATGGAGGCCATCAGCCCGGGCACCAGGATGGTGGCGAAGTTGATGCCGCCCGGGACCCGGGCCCCGGGCGCCGCGGCGCCGCTGCCGAGGCTGAAGCCGCCGCCGATCTTCGGGAACACGTAGGCGAACACGAAGACGAACAGCAGCGGCTGCATGACCGCCCGGGTGAACACGGAGATGGCGTTGCGCCGCAGCACCCGGAACTCCCGGGCCATCATCGCGTTGAAGGTCTTGAGCAGGGTCGGCCGCGGCACCGGCGCGTCGGCGATCAGCGCGGCGATGTCGGCGGACGAGGGCGCCCCGGCGGGCTCGGCCGCCCGGACGGGCGCCCTGGTCGTGGTGGTGGTCACTCCCGATATTCCCTTCCGGTCAGGGTGAGGAAGACGGTCTCCAGGCTGGGCTTGAGCTGGGTCGCGTCACGTACGGTCAGCCCGGCGGCCGACCCGGCGGTGACCAGCTCGCCGAGCACGCCCTCGGGCTCACGGGTGAAGACCCGGACGAAGTCGCCGTCGGATTCCACCTTGCTGACTCCGGGGCGGTCGGCCAGCCCGGTCCGGGCGGCAAGGTCGACGGGGACCGTGTCCTCGTACCGGACCGTGATCACCGTCTCCGCGCCCGCGCCGTCCTTCAGCTCGTTCACCGTGCCCTGCGCGAGCACCTCGCCGTGGTCCATGACGGCGATCTGCTCGCACAGCGCCTCGGCCTCTTCCATGTAGTGGGTGGTCAGCAGGATGGTCTGGCCCTCGGCGTGCAGCACGCGGAGGATATCCCACAGGTTCACCCGTGTCTGCGGATCCAGGCCGGCGGTCGGCTCGTCGAGGAACAGCACGTCCGGCCGGTGGACCAGGGCGCGGGCGATGAGCAGCCGCCTGGCCTGCCCGCCGGACAGGTCGGTGGACATCGCCTTGCGCCGGTCGGCCAGCCCGAACACCTCGAGCAGCTGCGCGGCGCGCCGGGATGCCTCGCGCAGCCCGAGGCCGAAGAACCGGCTGCGGAACTCCAGGTTCTCGGCCACGGTCAGCTGCATGTCCAGCGTGTTGTTCTGGGTCACCACGCCGATCCGCCGCTTGACCCCGACCGGGTCGGCGGCCACGTCCAGGCCCGATACCCAGGCCCGGCCGCCGGTCGGCACGATCAGCGTGGTCAGCATCCCGATGGTCGTGGACTTGCCGGCCCCGTTCGGCCCGAGGAGCCCGAAGAACTGGCCCTTTTCGACCGAGAGGTCGATGCCGCGCACGGCGGGCACGTCCCCGCGGGACGACTTGTAGGTCTTGCGCAGGTCCTCGGTGCGTATGGCGTACCCCGCCGCGCCCGTCCCCGATGTGCCCATCTCCGATGTCACCGTCATGATGTCAACCTATGTTGACAAAGGCCCGCCGTCAACCTGGGTTGACACTTGTGCGCACTCCCGGGCGTCACCGGCTGCGCTCCTTCCTGGCCAGCTCGCTGAACTGACCGATCATGTCGACGAAGAACTTGCGGATGACCGGCTCGTCGGCCGGGCTCACGAAGTCGAAGGCGTCCCGCTATCGCGGGCCCGCCAGGGCGAGGTAGTCCGCGCAGATCCGGCGGCCCTCATCGGTCACGTACAGCCTGACCACCCGCCGGTCCCCCGGATCCGGGCGCCGCTCCACGTAACCCTCGCGCACCAGCGTGTTGACCACCGAGGTCAGCGTGCCGGGCGAGGACCAGCCGCGGGCGGCCACGTCGCTCGACTTGAGCCCGTCCCGGGCCAGCAGGACCCGCAGCACGCCGAGTCCCGCCGGGCTGATCCGCAGGCCCGCCTGGGCCAGCGTGCCGGCGTAGAAGGCGCCCATGACCCTGGAGGCGGCCAGCAGCAGCGTATGCAGCGGCGCGTCCGCGGGAATCCCGCCCGCCGGATCCCCCCAGATCCACCCGGCGCCATGGTCCCCGGCCAGTCCCGGCCCGCATCCGGCGTCCCCGGGCTCACCGTCCGCCATCCCCGATGACCCGGCCGCCCGCCCCGCTTCCCCTGGTGGCGCCGCCCCGGCCACTTCGACCTCGCGCACGTCGCCAGTCTCCACCGCAGCTATTTCCAAGTCAAATCATTTGAGATCAAAATATCACCGCGCGCCGGCAGTCCGGGACGGTGCTCGGGTGAGCCCGGGACGGGACCGGCAGTGGGCAAAACGTGGCTCGCCGCGGCACTAGGCTTAGGCGGAGTGAGCAGCGTCACGAGCGAGCACGGCCAGTCCGTTCCGGACGAGTCGGCCCCGTCCGCGTCCGTACCCGGCCGCCGCACCGCGAGCTGGGCTGGATGGCTGGTCGTGGGGCTGTACCTGCTGGCCTCCTTCGCGCTGACCTGGCGGCTGTGGGCCGATCCCGCGGGGCGGATGGTGGCCGGCAATCCGGGGGACACCAACCTGTTCGCCTGGTTCATGCGGTACAGCGCCACCGCCGTCTCGCACGGCCGGCTCCCGGCCCTGGTCACGACCGGACTGAACGCGCCGCAGGGCATCAGCCTGATGTGGAACACGTCGGTCCTGCTCCCGGGGATCCTGCTGGCCCCGGTGACGCTGCTGGCCGGTCCGCAGACCAGCCTGACCATCCTGCTGACGGCCGGCTTCGCCGGTTCCGCGGCCAGCTTGTTCTGGGTGCTGCGGCGGTGGGGCGCCAGCCTCGTCGCGGCGGGCCTGGGCGGCGCGGTGTACGGGTTCTCGCCCGCCCTGCTGGCCGCGGGCATCGGTCACTTCCACCTGCAGTTCGCCGTGCTGCCACCGCTGATCATCGACGCGCTGCTGCGTCTCCTCACCGGCCGCGGCAGCGCGGTGCGCTCCGGCCTCCGGCTCGGCCTGCTGGCCGCCGCGCAGCTGTTCACCGGGGAGGAACTGCTGGCCGACACCGCGGTGGCCGCAGCGGTCATGGTGGCGGTGCTGGTCCTCGGCCATCCGCGCGCGACCGCGGCGGCGGTCAGGACGCGGGCCAGGCCGATCCTGGGCGGCCTGGGCGTCACGGTCGGGGCCATGGCACTGACCTGCGGGTACGCGCTGTGGGTTCAGTTCCGCGGGCCGCTCGCCAGCCACGGCAGCCCGTGGCTGGTCACCGAGTTCCACACCTATCCGTACGCCCTCGTGACGCCGTCCGGCGCGCTGCTGTTCCACACCAGCGCCAGTGCGGCGGCGGCCGCGAGCTATCCCGAGCCGCTGCCCGAGTACCTTGCCTACCTGGGCTGGCCGCTGCTGATCGTGCTGGCCGTCTCCGCGGTCGCCTTCTGGCGCGATCCGAGGGTCCGGCTGGCCGCGGTGACCTTCGCGCTGCTCGAGCTGTTCTCCCTCGGCGTGGTCCGAGGCACGGTGGACGGGTGGCGCTACCCGGTCTGGGTCCTGCCCTGGCACTGGCTGCAGCACGTCCCGTTGCTGGCCGACCTGCTCCCGGACCGGCTCTCGATTCCCGCGGCCGGGGCGGCTGGGGCCTTGCTCGCGTTCGCCCTGGACCGGGCGCGCGGACTGGGGGTCCGGGCCGGGCATCCCCGGTTGATCGGGCTAGTGGCGGGCGCGGTGGCGGTGCTGGCCGTGCTGCCGCTGATCCCGCGGCCGGTGACGGTCACCGCCGTCAGCCCGCTGCCGGCCGGCTGGCAGGCGGCCTTCGCCGACCTCCGGCTCGCAGCCAGTGACCATGTGCTCCTGATCCCTGATCTCCAGGTCGGCATGCGCTGGCAGGCCGAGTCCGGCGTGCCCGGCTCGATGGTGGGCGGCGGCGCGACCATCGCGCCCGCTCCGGACGGCCAGGCCACCAGCTACATCTACAACCGGCGCCCGACCGCGAAGTACCTCGAGGCGCTCTACCTCGGGTCGCCGGGCGGGCACGCGCCCTCCTCGGCGCAGATGCGCGCGGATCTCGCCTATTGGCATCTGGCCGCGATCGTCGCCGTCACCACCCGGGACACGCGGCTCGGACGCTACCTGACCGCCGAGTTCGGGCCACCGACCATCCAGGTCGGCGACATGCTCGCGTGGCGGCAGCCCGTGCTCCACGCTTTGCGCGGTAGGTTGGCTCCTTTACGGAGGGAAGGGACATGTCTGGCCTGGAGACGATCGTCATCACCGGCGGAGCCGGGTTCCTCGGCTCGCACCTTTGCGAACGGCTGCTGGGCGATGGCTGCTCAGTGATATGCCTGGATAACTTCTGTACCGGGACCCCGGACAACCTGGCGCACCTGATCGAGAACCCCAGGTTCCGGCTGATGCGCTACGACGTGACCGAGTACCTGTACGTGGGCGGCCCGGTGGACGCGGTGCTCCACTTCGCCTCCCCCGCGAGCCCGGTCGACTATCTCGAGCTGCCCATAGAGACGCTCAAGGTCGGCTCGATCGGGACCATCCACGCGCTCGGCCTGGCCCGGGAGAAGGGCGCGCGCTTCCTGCTCGCCTCCACCTCCGAGGTCTACGGCGATCCGCTGGTCCACCCGCAAAGCGAGGACTACTGGGGCAATGTGAACCCGGTCGGCCCGCGTGGCGTCTACGACGAGGCCAAACGCTTCTCCGAAGCGCTGACGGTGGCCTACGGCAAGAACCACAGCGTTGACACCAAGATCGTCCGCATCTTCAACACCTACGGTCCGCGGATGCGCCCCAACGACGGGCGCGCCATTCCCACGTTCATCAGCCAGGCGCTGCGCGGCGAGCCGATCACCGTGTCGGGTGACGGCGGCCAGACCCGCTCGGTCTGCTACGTCAGCGACCTCATCGAAGGCATCCTGAGGTTGCTGCGGTCCTCACATCCCGGCCCGATGAACATCGGGAACCCCAGTGAGCTGTCGGTCCTGGAACTGGCGCAGACGATCCGGCGCATGACCGGGTCACAGTCGCCGATCACCTTCGTCCCGCGGCCGCAGGACGACCCCATGGTGCGGCAGCCGCGCATCGACCTGGCCCGCGAGGTCCTCGGCTGGAAGCCCGAGGTCGGCCTGGAGGAAGGCCTGGGCCGCACCATCGAGTGGTTCCGGGAGCATGCGTGATGAGCGGCGCGGTGAAGCTCTCCATCCTGATGCCCGTGTACAACGAGGCCAGGACCGTGCAAACGGTGGTCAAGCGGGTCCTCGACGTCGACTTTCCCTGCCCGGTGGAGGTGGTGATCGTCGATGACGCCAGCACCGACGGAACTGCCGAGATCCTCAGCCACCTCGACGATGGGCGGCTGGTCAAGCTCCGGCACCCGGTGAACCGGGGCAAGGGGGCCGCGATCCGCACCGGGGTCACCGCGGCGACCGGTGACTTCATGGTCCCCCTGGACGCGGACCTGGAGTACCAGCCCGAGGAGATCCCCAAGCTGCTCGAACCGGTGCTGAGCGGCGAGGCCGAGGTGGTGTACGGCAGCCGGGGTTTCGGCAGCCACGCGGCGTATTCGTTCTGGTACGTCATGGGCAACAAGGCCGTGACCACCGTGGCGAACGTCCTGTTCAACGCGTACATCGCCGACCTGGAGACCTGCTTCAAGCTCATGCCCCTGGATCTGCTGCGGAGCCTGCGCATCACCTCCGAGGGCTTCGGCATGGAAGCCGAGATCACCGGCAAGCTGCTGGCCCGCGGGATCCGCCCGTTCGAGGTGCCGATCACCTACCGGGCCCGCAGCCGCGAAGCGGGCAAGAAGATCACCTGGCGAGACGGGGTGGAGGCGGTCTGGATCCTGGCCAGGATCAGGCTGGGCACCTGGGGCGCGGCGGGCCGGCGCACTCCGGCTAAACGGGCTTAAACGGGTCGGTAGACCGAGGCCCCGTCGGCCCGGTAGGCGAAGCGGAACCCGGTGGCGGACAGGTACCGCGACAGGGACTGATCCGGCTTCGGCAGCCACACCACGACCCAGCCCACGTGCAGGGTGCGCAGGTCCGCGCGGGCCTTCGCGACCTGGTCCCGTCCCACGGTCCGCCCCAGCTGGGCCTGGTTGAGCTGGACATAGAAGGGATGAGCCTCGATCGCGGCGATGGTCCTGGTGGGCACCCAGGACGTGTAGCAGATGGCCCGGGGATGACCATCGGCGGTCGCCATCAAGATGGCCTGGGGGGCCGGCTCCAGTCCGTAGGACGGGACGTTGTCCAGCCCGAACGGCACGTCGACCACGATCGAGCCGGAGTGATCAGCGGCGATCGGGCGGTCCAGGGCCGAGAACGTGGTCGGCATGACCGGGAGACCGCCGGGAGTCCCGGACCAGCCCGCCTCCAGGGCGCCGAGGACCGCCACGGCCAGGATCACGGGCAGTGTTAGCTCGGGGGGGACGACCCCCCCCAAGCCCCTCCCGCTCCTGGGGGAAAGCCTTTTCCCCCAGACCCCCTCGGCCCCCCTTGCCCAGTCCACTGCGGCCCCGGCGAGGAGGGCCGCGCCGACCAGGCCGAGCAGGGCCAGCCGGTCGGCCTCGCGGAAGACCGACAGCCCGGGGACCCTGATGAACCAGGTGTACGGCATCAGCGCCGAGACCCGCACGCCGTCCCAGGTCTGGGCGAGCGGCACGTAGAGGTGGCGGCCCACGTACAGCACCGGCCCGAGCGCCAGCGCGGCACCGCCCAGCCAGAGCAGCAGGAGCTGCCAGGCGCTGCGCCGGCGCCAGCTCACGACCAGGCCCAGGACCGCGAGCAGGCTCAGTACCACGCCGAACGTGTTCAGCGTCTCCAGGCGAGTCTGGGAGATATAGATGTGCCCCAGGCCGGTCAGCCCGTCGTCAGCGAGCCGGGGCGAGGGCGCGAACAGGCTGGGCACGTTGGCCACCCATGTGGCGTACCCGAGCGAGGCCGCGCTCGTGGCGTTCCCCCCCGCCCGGGCCTGCTGGATCATCGCGACCAGCTGCGGGCTGGCCACCAGCACGCCCGCGGCCCCGGCCGCCGCCACGGCCCGGAGCCGGGTCACCGCCGTGGCCCACGCCCGCGTACCCGCCAGCCACGGAACCACGGCGAGCACGGCCACGATCAGGGCCATCACCGCTGACTCCTGGTTGACCAGCGCCGAGGCGCCGAGCACGACACCCAGGATCACGCCCCGGCCGATGGTGGGACCGCGGCGCAGCCGGACGGCGGCCTCCAGCGTCAGCGGCAGGAACACCGTGCCGTACGCGATGTTGAGGTGATACCAGGCCTGGTAGGTCAGCATCGCCGACAGCCCGAAGAACGCCCCGGCCGCGATCGCGCCCGCCAGGGTGGGCAGCCACAGCCGGGCCACCCGGTACATCGCGTAGCAGGCCAGGCCGGGTACGGCGACGACCAGCAGGTTGTAGGCGACCGAAGGGCCGAAGGCCAGCGTGACCGGGGTCATCAGGGCGGCGAGCAGCGGCACGAGCGTGTGGTACCCGAGCTGGAGCCCGGCCGGCGCGGCCAGGTAGGTGGTGGACCACGGGTTGTGCAAACCGACGATCTGGTGGGCGACCCACCACATGTCCCAGACGTAGACGGCGACGTCCCGGCTGGCGGGCAGCCTGCCGGTGAGGTAGGACGCCAGCGGCCAGGTCGCCGCCACTCCGGCCGCCAGGTAGGCGGCCAGCACCGCCACCTCCCGCGCCCACGGGCGCCGGGCGGCCGCGAGTATCCGCTCGGGCCTGCCAGCCGTCTGCCCCCGCCTGCCGACCACCTCCCGGACCATGACCGAAGCCTAGTGGGCCTTCAGCGAGCGGGCGACGACGTGCACCGCTCAGCCGGCCAGCCGGGCGCGCAGGACGGAGGCCTGGCGGCGCAGCTCGGCGTCAGGGACCGGGTCGGGTGAGAAGATCTGCGCCCACTCGATCGGCCCGCCCGGAGCCGGATCGTCCAGGTACCGGGGCACCACGTGGGTGTGCAGGTGCGGGACGGTGTTGCCCAGCGTCAGGTAGTTCACCTTGACCGGATCGAACTGGGTTCGCACCGCGCGGCCCACCGCGAGCACTTCCTGCCAGTACCCGCACGCCCGCCGTGGGTCGAGGTCGGTCGGTTCTGCGACGTGCCCGTGCCGCCACACCACGATGCAGTAGCCCGGCAGCCGCGTCCGCCGCTCCAGGTTCACCTCCGCGAACTCGCCGGTGAAGACGCTCACCACGTAGTCGTTGTCACCCTGGCCCAGGGCGGCGCAGAGCGGGCATCCCCGGCCGGCCATCCGTTCGCTCCAGTCGTCTGGCCACCGGCGGTCAAGCTCGCTCCCGCCCGGTCCGGCCATGAGGCGATGTTAGCGGTGCGATGCGGATCACACGCGCGCAGGGCGTACGGCGGTGCGGGGCCGACCGGGAGTGGGTCATCCTTGCTCCTGATGAGATTCTCCGAGGCGCTGGTGCTGCTGGCCGCCGGGACGGCGGGCGGCATCTTGAGCACGGTGGCCGCCATCGCCTCGCTGGTGACCTATCCGGCGCTGCTCGCGCTGGGGGTGCCGCCGCTGGCGGCCAACATGACCAACACGGTCTCGCTCGTGTTCACCGGGGCCGGCTCCGCGGCCGGGTCCCGGCCGGAACTGGCCGGGCAGGGCCGGCGGGTGCTCCGGCTGGGCGTCATCGCCGCGCTCGGCGGCGCGGCGGGGGCAGCGATCCTGCTGCTGACCCCGGCGAGCACGTTCACCGTGGTGGTCCCGGTACTGATCGGCGGCTCGTCGCTGGTGCTGCTCGTCCAGCCCAGGATCAGCATGCTGACCCCGCCCGCGGTCCTGGACACCAAGCGCCGTCTGGCGCTGGGCGGGGCCCTGTTCGCGGTCGCCCTGTACGTGGGGTACTTCGGCGCGGCCGCGGGCGTGATGCTGCTGGTGGTGCTCAGCGCCATGATCACCGAGCCACTGGTCCGGGTCAACGCGATCAAGAATGCGGTGTCCGGGATGGCGAACGCCATGGCCGCGGCGTGCTTCGCGCTGTTCGGCGACGTGCGGTGGAAACTCGTGGTGCCGCTCGCGGCGGGCTTCCTCGTCGGCGGGTGGATCGGGCCCAAGATCGCTCGCCGGGTGCCCGCCGGGCCGTTCCGCGTCTTCGTCAGCCTGTGCGGGCTCGGGCTGGCGGTGAAGCTGGGTATCAGCGCGTACCGCTGACCTGGCCGATATCAGGGGTGGGCTCGCGGGGAAGATACGTCAAAATTAGGTAAGTGGGCTCATGGTGCGAACTACCATGACAAAATCCTTCACATACTCATCCAGGATGGTTTACTCTGTGCTAGTGAGTCGGTACTGGGGGTGAGCTTAGGCCTCTGGTGCCGGCGGCGGTGGTCAACTCGCGCTGGGTCGCCCTGCTTGGTGGCGGAGCCCAGGACCTGTAAAACCCACGAACGGCACGGGGCTACGGGCGATTTTCAGCGTGGGCAGGATAGGAGCTCGGGATGCTGATTCTCATCATCGTCATTATCGCCGTCGGTTACTTGGTGTCACTGCGAATTCACCCTCTGCGCAAATGCCCTCGGTGCAACATGAGCGGCAGGCACTTCGGCGCCGTCTTCAGCGGCACGTACCGGCGTTGCCGCAGGTGCGACGGCCGGGGCCAGCTCGACCGGGTCGGCACGCAGATCTTCTACGGCGGCACCAAGCACACCGGGGTCTTCCCCAACAAGAAGTAGCGGCCAGCCCCGTCCGGCCAGGAGCGGCCCGGCCCGCGACCCCGCCCGGGCCCCTGCTTCCCTCGGACCCGCCCGGCCTTCCCGGACCCACCCTAGAGCGTGACGATAATCTTGCCGACGACGCCGGCCTCGGCGGCCTCGTGCGCGGCGGCGATGTGGTCCAGCGGGTATTTGTGCACCGGCAGGCCGGTGAGATCGCCCGCGGCGAGCGCGGCGGTAATGTCGGCGGCCGCGCGCTCCAGTACCGCCGCCGGGACGCCATAGAGCAGGACGAACCGCAGAAGCACGTTGGCGGTCATGCAGGCGCGGACGGGCAGGACGGGGTCGGCGGATTCGGCCGCGTAGGTCACGACCGCGGTCCCGGTCCGCGACACGGCCAGGTCGAGCGCGAGGTTGGCGCCGAGCGCCACCTCGATCACCCGGTCGACGGCCGGGGCGAACGCACGGATTTCCCCGGCCGCGTCCGCGGTGCGGTAGTTCACCACCAGGTCCGCGCCCGCCTTCTCGGCCAGCGCCCCCTTCTCGGCGCTGCTCACGGTCGTGATGACACGCGCCCCGGCCCGTTTGGCCAATTCAATGGCGAAGTGACCGACAGCTCCGGCACCTCCGGCCACCAGTACGGTCCGTCCGTTGACGGGACCGTCGCAGAACAGGCAGTAGTGCGCGGTCAGGGCCGGCACGCCCAGCGAGGCGCCCAGGTCGAACGAGGCGCCGTCGGGTAGCGGCACGGCCTGCCGCTCAGGCACCACGGTCCACTCGGCGGCCGTCCCCCAGCGCCGCCCGGCCGCCGCCAGCCACAGCCATACCCGCTCCCCCACGCGCCCCGGGTCGACGCCGGGGCCTACCGCCTCGATGATCCCCGCGCCGTCCTGGTGCGGGACCTGGAAGCCGTCGATGGGGCGCGCCGTCATCCCCGCGCGGGTCTTCCAGTCGGTGGGGTTGACACCCGAGGCGTGCACCCGGACCAGGACTTCCCCCGGCCCCGGCTGCGGCCGTTCGATCTCCTCGACGTGCAGCACCTCCGCTGCCGGTCCCGTGCTCCGGTACAACGCTGCCTTCATGGATGCAGCGTAGCGCCCTTGAATACCTTGTCCACGGCGTTGCGCGGCCCGTGCAGAGCCAGCCCGGCGAATTGCAGGTCACCGGTGGCGACGGCGCGTACCATGGCCCGGTTGTCGTCGTCGTGGCCGGTCGCGAACATGTCCATGGTGTAGATCGCGATCGGCATGCCCCGGGCCAGCGCCCATGGTCACCGATGCGAGCGTAGCGACCGCCGGTGACCGTCCCGACCCGAGGTGAGCCCGCAGGCTTCTCTCAGGGAATCCCCAAGCTCCAGCAGCGATTTCTGACCGTCCCTGCGGAATTGCCTCTGGTACTGTCGCATCCTGTACATCACAATTAGGTATCGACCTAATTCGTGCCATAGCGAGGGAGAACGGGAGCAGGTGCGGTTGCCAGCGGCGCGGCCAGCCGGGCGGGACCCGGCGATCCGCGGCGATGAGGAGCCCCGGCCCGGGGACGATAGCGGCCCGCGCAAGCGGGCACGGTGGTTCTCCCGGACGTCGGCCGTGGCCGTGCTCATCACCGCGCTGGGCGTCGGCGTGGCCGTCACGGTGACCCCGGCCGAAGGCGCGGCCGGCGACATCGCCTCCAGTTTCGCGCGGGTGGTCCGGCACCTCGTGTCAACCTCGCAGAACGGGCAGGCCTTCGCCGGCACCCCGGCGGTCGGAGCGCTGTTCACCACGTCCCACGGCAAGCTCGGCCGTCACTTCTGCACGGCGACCGTGATCAACAGCCCGGGCGGCGACCTGGTCGTCACCGCCGCGCACTGCGTGAGCGGGACCTCGGGCGTGGTGTTCGTGCCCGGCTATAACGGCGGCGCGAACGCCCCGTACGGGGTGTGGAGAGTGACCAGGATCTTCACGGACCGGTCGTGGAAGGCCTCGTCTGACCCCGACGACGACGTCGCCTTCCTCCAGGTCGGCCAGTCCGGCTCGATCGTGCCGATCGAGGACGTGACCGGGGCCGAACAGCTCGAGACCGGCACGCCGGCCCGGCAGCTGGTCGAGGTCATCGGGTACCCGGACGCCACCGATAATCCGATCGCCTGCCGGAACTGGACCAGGGAGCCGATGTCGGATCAGCTCGAGTTCGACTGCGGCGGCTATACCGACGGGACGAGCGGGGGGCCGTTCCTGGCCGACGTCAACCCGCTGACCGGGCAGGGCACGGTGATCGGGGTCATCGGCGGATACGAGCAGGGCGGTCTTACCCCGCAGGTCTCGTATTCATCCACGTTCGGCGCGAACGTCGCGGCCCTGTACCGGCTGGCGGAGGCCGGCGGCTGATCCCGGCCGCCGGCCGGCCCTAGCTCACCGGCGGGGCGGGACGATCTGATCGATCTCGGCCAGTTCGGCCGCGGACGGGATCCACTCCGACGCCGCCGCGTTCGCCTTCACCTGCTCCGGGGTCATCGCCCCCGCGATCACCGAGGAGCAGCCCGGCTGGGCGGCCAGGGCGCCGATGGCCGTCTCCAGGATCGTGACGCCGTGTTCCTGGGCCCAGGCGATCAGGGTCTCGACCCTGGCCAGCTTCTCGTCGGTGACGTAGCCCGCGCGGCTGGCCAGCCTGCTCCCGGCCGGGACCGGCTGACCGCGCCGCACCTTCCCGGTCAGCAGCCCGTTGGCCAGCGGGAAGTAGGGCAGCACGCCCAGGCCGAAGTGCCGGGCCGCGGGCACGACATCCGCCTCGGCCGTGCGCTCGAGCAGCGACCAGTGATTCTGGGCGGAGACGAACGGGGTGCGGCCGGCGATCGCCGCCAGGTGCGCCGCGTCGGCGAGCTGCCAGCCGGAGAAGTTGGAATGGCCCAGGTACCGGACCTTGCCCTCGGCGACCAGCTCGTGCAGTGCCGCGATGGTCTCCTCGACCGGAGTCACCGGGTCCGGCGTGTGCAGCTGGTACAGGTCAATGTAATCGGTGCGCAACCGCCGCAGCGACTCGGTCACGGCCCGCCGGATGTAGGCCCGGCCGCCCTTGGCGCCCGCCGCCGGCCCGTAGCCCATGTCCGCGCCCTGATGCCCGAACTTGGTGGCCAGGACGATCTGGTCCCGGCGCCGGCCGAGGATATGGCCCAGCGCGCGCTCTGACCCGCCCCCTTCGCCATATGTGTCCGACGTATCGAACAGGGTGATGCCAGCGTCGATGGCCGCGTCCACCACCGCGCGCGTCCCGTCGGTATCCAGGCGCCCGCCGAAGTTGTTACAGCCGAGCCCGGCCACCGATACCACGAGTCCCGATTCACCCAGCGGCCTATAGCGCATGGACCTATTTTATGGATTGCCGCCCGCCTGGGCCGGGGCCGCGATAAGACCCATTAGTACCGAACGGACCGTAGTTCTCCGCCTGCCATACGTAGCTATGGCTTCCGGGCTACGAGCGCGTAGTAGTAACAGTCGCTGGGGCGGGCCGGGATCTGTTCACCGGGTTCGGGAGGCGGCACCGCGGCAGCAGACAACTCGCCGCACTCCACGCTCGCGCGCCCGCGGCATCACCCCCGGGGGATGACCCATCCGCATGAGGACCTTCGTCCCTAGGGGAAGGCGGTGCCTGCTCGGTATCGTCACCTGATAAGCGACATTGGTGCCCTAGACCCCGGCAGCAGCAGGAATTACGCCTGGCGGTGAGCTGAGTGAGCAGTTCTGGCGCCCCGGACACCGTGCACCATGCCGGACAGGCTGCCCGTCCGGCCGCGGTCTCCGCATCGCACCCCCATGATCGCCGTGACCCGTGGCTGCGCGTCGACCCAGAGGAGGTCACGACACCCCCGTTCGCCGGTCAGCCCGGCCACGGCAGCACGGCATTCCTGCGGAACCAGCCGGCCCGCATCGCGGACGGCCGCATCCAAGGCGGCTACACCGGCGTATATGAGCTCATCTGCCCCAGCTGCGGCGATCACCCGTACCTGGATTACTCCGAGATCCCGCCGCGGCTTCAACGGCTTCGCGGGCCGAGCACGCTAGAGGCGGCTCTAGCGGCGTATCACCAGCACCTCGGGCTGGCGGAAGACTGCAGCTAGGTGACGATGTAGTAGATGCTGTTCCCGATCAGCCAGAAGCCCAGGACCAGGGACACGATGATGATGACCTGGTCGGTGTGGGTGTCGATCCAGTGCCGCAGCTTGGTCAGGAACTGCTGCGCTGGCTGGGGGCGGAACCCGGCGTAGATCTCCATGGCCAGGAACGAGGATGTGGCGATAATGCAGAACAGCGCGAGCGTCAGGTAATCCTGCCAGGATGCGAGCTTGGCCTCGACGATGACCGTGACACCGGCGGCGACGAGGGCCCAGGGCTGGGTGAGCGGGCCGAGCCCGATGGCGTACCACGGCGTCATGTTGTCGATGCTGGTCTGCCATTTGGGAGGCTTTTTCGGTGGTTTCGGCTTGCCCATCTTCCGGTACTGCCGGATCGCGATCACCGTCAGCCCGACGCCCAGAGCGAGCTTGGCGGCCAGGGCGGCCAGCGAGGGAGCCGTGTTGGGCTTGGGAGGATTGTTGCCGGTGACCAGCACCGTGAACGCGATCACGATGGCGAGCGACACGAGCCAGCCGAAGATGAACGCGGCGCCCTTCCGCACCCCGCC
>Ga0209415_10008158_pt1 | contig 18188 bp, 14 predicted proteins | sample PeaSoiSIISIP2007_FD_187696 | JGI IMG/M metagenome (GOLD analysis project Ga0209415, IMG submission 187696) | Peat soil microbial communities from Weissenstadt, Germany - SII-SIP-2007 (SPAdes) (version 2) | ecosystem: Environmental > Terrestrial > Soil > Wetlands > Peat | place: Germany...
ATCGCCGAGCATGGCGACTTCCTGGAAACGTGCTACCTGCTGCTCTATGGCGAGCTGCCGACGGCGGCGCAAAAGGCGGATTTCGACTATCGGGTGACGCGCCACACGATGGTCCACGAGCAGATGAGCGGGTTCTTCCAGGGCTTCCGACGCGACGCCCATCCGATGGCCGTCATGGTTGGCGGCGTTGGCGCGCTCTCGGCCTTCTATCACGACTCGACCGACATCTCCGACCCGACCCAGCGGATGATCGCATCGATGCGCATGATCGCCAAGACGCCGACGCTCGCGGCCATGGCCTACAAGTATTCGATCGGTCAGCCCTTCATCTATCCGAAGAATGATATCGATTTCTCGTCCAACTTCCTGCGCATGTGCTTTGCGGTGCCGTGCGAGGAGTACAAGCCCAACCCGGTGATGTCGCGGGCGATCGACCGCATCTTCATCCTTCACGCCGACCACGAGCAGAATGCCTCGACCTCGACGGTCCGAGTCGCCGGCTCGTCGGGCGCCAATCCGTTCGCCTGCATCGCCGCCGGAATCGCCTGCCTGTGGGGTCCGGCGCACGGCGGCGCCAACGAGGCGGCGCTGAAGATGCTGGCCGAGATCGGCACCGTCGATCGCATCCCGGAATACGTCCGGCGCGCCAAGGACAAGAACGACTCGTTCCGCCTGATGGGCTTCGGCCACCGCGTCTACAAGAACTACGATCCGCGCGCCAAGATCATGCAGCGGACCTGCCACGAGGTCCTCAACGAGCTCGGAAACAAGGACGACCCGCTGCTCGAGGTCGCGATGGAGCTCGAGCGGATCGCGCTGCACGACGACTATTTCATCGAGAAGAAGCTCTACCCCAACGTCGATTTCTATTCCGGCATCACGCTCAAGGCGATGGGGTTCCCGACCACGATGTTCACGGTGCTGTTCGCGGTGGCGCGCACCGTCGGGTGGATCGCCCAGTGGAAGGAAATGATCGAGGATCCGAACCAGAAGATCGGCCGCCCGCGCCAGCTCTATACCGGCGCGGTGCGCCGCGACTACACCCCGATCTCGCGCCGCAAGTAGCGCTGTTCCCGGCTGTGCAGTGCCGACAGGTCGTAGGGTGGGCAAAGCGCAGCGTGCCCACCCTCAAGCGCCGCCGGTGGGCACGGCGCGAAGAGCGCCCATAGCCCGCGAAGACGGGCGTAAACACCCTTCAGTCCCGCCCTGCGATCAAACCTGTGGTTCTCTGGCGACGCGCAGGACGATGTCGGCAGCCCTGGCGCTCGGTGAGCCGGAGCCGATCTGCATCAGCGCATCGAGCCTGGCGAAGGCATCGAGTTGGCGGCGGCGCTGCGGGGTATCGGCGATCAGCGGGAGGAGCGCGTCCGCCAGCGCCCGGGGGACGCAATTCTCCTGCAGGAATTCCGGCACCACGTTCTCGCCGAGGACCAGATTGGCGAGGATCGCCGACGGAATCTTCACCACGCGACGGGCGATCGCGGCCTCCCACGGGGCGACCCGATAGGCCGCGACGGTCGGCACGGCGGCGAGCGCGAGCTCGAGCGTGACGGTGCCGGAGGCCGCCAGCGCGGCCCGCGCCTGACGGAGCGCCGAAAACTTCTCGGCCGGATCGGATACGATGCGCGGCCGTGTCGGCCAGGTCGCAGTGCGCTCGCCGATCTCGTCCACCAGATGCGGCAGGGTCGGCAGGACGAGCTCATGGCGGCCGAGTTGCCGCGCTACCAGGCCCAGCGCGGCGGCAAACGGATCGAGCAGCCGTCCGATTTCGCTCCTCCGGCTGCCGGGCAGGACCAGGAGGAGCGGAGGATCGGCCTCCCGGCGGCGAGCTTCGGCGTCGTTCGCCCGCAGGTCGCCGATCCGCTCGGCGAGCGGATGGCCCACATAGGTGCAGGGCGGACCGCCGAGCCCCTCGTGCACGGCGGGCTCGAACGGCAGGATCGCGAGCACATGATCAATGAAGGTGCGCATGACCCGGGCGCGGCCGGAACGCCACGCCCAGACCTGCGGCGAAACGTAGTCGACGATCGGGATCGAGGGAGCGGCCTTGCGGACGCGCCGGGCTACCCGATGCGTGAAGCTTGGACTGTCGATGATGACGAGGACATCGGGACGCGCCGCGATGACGGCCGATGTCGCGTCGCGGATGCGGCGCATGATCAGCGGCAGCAACCGGGGGATCGCCGCAAAGCCCATGATCGCCAGCTGCTCGACCGGAAACAGGCTCGGCGCGCCGGCCGCCGCCATGTACCGGCCGCCGATGCCTGCGAACCGCACGTTGCCGCCGCAGCGCTGCCGCAGCGCCCCCATCAGGGCGCCGCCGAGCTGGTCGCCCGATTCCTCGGTGGCGATGAGGAACACCGTCAGCGGCCGGTCCGCCGCCGTCATGTGTTCCTGCCCACGCCGGCGACGAAGACTCTTGCCGCGTCGGCTGTCAGCGCCACCTGCTGCGGCTGCGCGATGATGACGTCACCGGCAACGACCGCGAGCCCGGCGAGGCCGGCCCGCGCCACCCCCTCGACGGTCTGCGGCCCGATCGACGGCAGGTCGAACCGCCGGTCCTGACTGGCCTTTGCGGCCTTCACCAGGACGCCGGTCCCGACCTTGGAGCGGACGCGCCCCTGCAACCGCAGATCGGCGATGCGCGCCAGCATGTTGTCGGTCCCTTCGGCGGCCTCGAGCGCCAGAACGTGGTTGTCGGCCACCACCACCGCCTGTCCGATGTCGTAAGGGGCGGTAGCGACCAGGACCGCGAGCCCCCTGGCGATGTCGGCGCGGTCGCGGTCGCCCGGCGCCAGACGGCCGAGGGCCCCTTCGCGGACCAGGATTTCCGGCGCGACCTCGTGGGCGCCGACCAGCTTGAGACCGTGCTCCTCGAATATCCGGCCGAGCATCGTCAACAGGTGGTCGTCGCCGCCACGGAATCCGGCCAGGATCCGCGGCAGCTCCCGCACCGTGGCGAGATCGAGGCGGATCTGCCACGGCGATGGCCGCAGCACGGTGCCGATCCACACCATCTCGCCGCAGCGCTCGCGGGCAGCCAGGCGTCGCAGCCGGCCGAGCTGGCCGATCGCGATCCATCGATGCGGATAGGCGGCGACCGCCCCGGGGTCGACCCACCCCCTGATCGGGAACAGCACGACAGGACGCCCCCGGCTCATCACCGCATCGGCGACCGCGAACGGCAGGGCGCCGCCGCCGCAGACGATGGCGAGCGGCCGTTCGGGCGCTGCCGCGGACTCTCGCGCGCTCATGGTGCGCCGGCTGTCGCCTCGCGCGGCTCGTTGCGGCGCGTCGCCATGGTCAGTGGCCGCGAGCCGCCGGCGCGAATGAAGCCGATGACCTTGGCGACCACGGGGTCGGCGGCGAACTCGCCGGCCACGGTCTCCAGCCGCTCGCGGAATGTTCCGGCGCCGAAGAACATCGACCGGTAGGCTTGCCGCAACCGATGCACCTCGGCGCGCGCGACGCCGCGGCGCTTCAGGCCGACGACGTTGATCCCCACCAGATCGGCGAGCTGGCCCACCGCATAGCCATAGGGAATGACATCGGCGATCACGCCGCTCAAGCCCCCGATCATCGCGCCCTCGCCGATGCGCATGCGCTGGCGCACCGCCGCGTTGCCGCCGAGGTAGACGAAATCGTCGACCGTCACGTGCCCGCCGAGCACCGCATTGTTGGCGAACGTGACGTTGCTCCCGACCTTGCAGTCGTGGCCGACATGGGATCCCGCCATGAAGAAACAGCTGTCGCCCACCTCGGTGAGCCCGCGATCATGCTCGGTACCGATGTTCATGGTGACGCCTTCGCGAATGTCGCAATCGGCTCCGACCACGAGCCGCGTCGGCCCTCCGCGGTACTTGACGTCCTGCGGCGGCGTGCCGAGCGAGGCGAACGGATAGATCGTGCAGCGCGGCCCGATCGTCGTGTGGCCGGTGACGTGCACATGGGCGACGAGCCGGCAGCCGTCGCCGATCGTGACATGGGGCCCGACGATGCAATATGGACCGACCGACACGTCCGCGCCGATCACCGCACCGGCGGCTATTCGTGCGGCGGGGTCAATCTCGGCCATCGGCGACCTCAGGCATCGGCGATCATGGCGCCGACCTCGGCTTCGGCGACGATCTCGCCGCCGACCTTCGCCTCGCCGCGGAACCACCACATGGTCTTGCGCCGGTTGATCTTGGTCATGTGGTATTCGACGGTGTCGCCGGGCCTGACCGGCCGGCGGAACTTCGCCTTGTCGATGGTGATGAAGTAGACGCGCTTGGGCTGTGCCGCAGCCTCGCGCGACATGACGCACAGCACGCCCGCCGTCTGCGCCATACCCTCGATCAGCAGTACGCCGGGGAACACCGGCTCGTCGGGAAAGTGCCCCTGGAACTGCGGCTCGTTGACCGTCACGTTCTTGATGCCGATCGCCGCCTCGTCGCCACGCATGCCGACCACGCGGTCGATCATGAGGAACGGGTAGCGGTGCGGCAGGGCCTTCATGATCGCCGTGATGTCGGCGGCCTCGAGCGTGCCGGGGCGGTCTTCGCCTTGGTTGACCGTCATGTCCCACCGGTCGACGCTGAAAGCGCTCTGGATTCGATACTTGTCGCATTTCCTTTCGGAAAACCGGTGACCGCTTTTCCGGGAAATGCTCCTGCCTCCTCGCTCATGTCCCCTCACGCTTGTCCGGACGCGCCGCCAGGCGCTCGAGCGTCTTCATCTCGCGGAACCATTGCTTGACCGGCTTGGCCGGGGTGCCGCCCCAGATCGCGCCCGCGGGCACGTCGTCCTTGACGATGCTGATCGCCGCGATCTGGGCGCCCTCGCCGATCGTGACATGGTCGTTGATTCCCACCCGCGCGGCGAGCACGACGAAATCGTGCAGCGTCACGCTGCCCGATATGCCGGTCTGGGCCACGATGACACAATGCCGGCCGATCTGGACATTGTGGCCGACATGGACGAGGTTGTCGATCTTGGTGCCCTCACCGATGATGGTATCGCGGCTTGCACCGCGGTCGATCGTCGTGCCGGCTCCGATCTCGACGCCATCCTGGATGATCACCCGGCCGATCTGCGGCACCTTCACGTGGCCGCCGCGGCCCATCAGGAAGCCGAAGCCGTCCTGACCGATGCGGCAGCCGGCATGGACGATCACGTTGTCGCCGATCAGCGCGTGCGTCACCGTGGCGCCGGCGCCGATCGCGACGTTGCGCCCGATGCGGACCTGCGGACCGATCACCGCGGTCGCCCCAATCACCGTGCCGGTGCCGATCTCGGCGCGCGGCCCGATCACCGCCCCGGGATCGACGGCAACGCGCGCCTCGAGGCGCGCCGAGGCGTGAACGTGGGCCCCTGGCGCCACATCCGCCAGCTCCATCAGCGATGATGGCCGCAGCGCCTCGGCGAACAGCTCGCGAGCCACCGTGACGAACGCCCGGTAGGGCGCGCGCGCCACCAGGACGGTGAGATGCCCGGGCGCAAGCTCGGCAAAGCGTTCGCCGATCAGGCAAACGCCGGCGCCCGTCGTCGCCAGCTGCCCAGCATATCTGGCGTTGTCGAGAAAAGCCAGATCGGCCGGGCCGGCCAGATCGATCGCCGACACATTGGTGATTCGTCGGTCCAGCGCGGCACCGGGCCGCGTCACGGCCCCGGTCAGCGTCGCGATCTCACCCGCGGTCAGGCCCGTCGGCCTGGAGAAGAACGACGGCGCGGTCATGCTGTCGCGCCGAGGCCGCGCGGGTCGAGTGATCTAGAATTTCGTCCCACCGCTGAAGCGGAACTCCTGGATGATGTCGTTCGGGCCCTTGGTGACCGGGATCGCATAGTCGAAGCGCAACGGGCCGAACGGCGATTCCCAGATCAGGCCGGCGCCGACCGACGAGCGTATCAGGCGCGAGTCGTCGAGCAGGATCGATCGTCCGAACTGCGGGAAGACGATCTGGTTGTTGTAGTCCCATAGCGCTCCCGCATCGGAGAACACCGCGGCCTTGAGCCCGATGTCCTTCGGAAGGTTGGGAATCGGCGTCTGCACCTCCAGCGTCCCGGCCCAGTACCTGGTGCCGCCGACCGCGTCCATGAAGGTGCCCGGCGTGATGTCGCGCGGGCCGAACCCGTTGATCTGGAAGCCGCGAACCAGGTTGGGACCGCCGAAGAAGTTGTCGATGATGGGCATCTGCTTGCCGCCCCACGGGGTCACATAGCCGGCCTGGCCACGGAGCATGGCGGTGACGTCGGTGAAGATCTCCTGGTAGTAGCGGGCGTCGAGGGTCGACTTGATGAAGTCGACATTGCCGCCGAGGCCGGCCACGTCCTGGCGCAGCGAGATGATGGCGCCGCCATGCGGATTCTTGTTGTTGTCGAGCGTGTTGTAGGTGAGCCCATAGCCGACCTGGGAGACCAGCTGGGCTCCCAGGGAGGCCTCCTGCTGGAGGGCCACCGATGCCTGAGTGACTCCGGTGTTCAAGCAGGCCGGCGCGGGAAATGCGGCCGAGCACTGGTTGATCGCAGGATTGAGCGTAACGGTCTGCTCATAGGCCGTATAGCGCAGCTGCAGGGACAGATCCTCGCGCAACGGGAAGCCCAGCGTGGTGCCCGCTCCGTAGATGTTGCTGCCGTACGACTGAAAATCCGATTGCAGCGTCTGCTTGGCGAAGACGTCGAGGCCGAGCGACATCCGGTAGCCGAGGAAGTAGGGCTCGGCGAAGTTGACCTCCGCCCCGCGGGCGAACTGGCCGTAGGTGACCGAGCCCTTGAGGAACTGGCCCTTGCCGAGCAGGTTGCGCTCGCCGAGGCTCACCTCGGCGAGGAACCCGTTGGCGGTCGAATAGCCGCCCGACACCGAGAACTCGCCGGTTGCCTGCTCCTCGACGTCGACGTTGAGCACGATGCGATCGGGCGCCGATCCGGGCTCGGTGGTGATCCGGACGGTCTTGAAGTAGCCTAGATTCCTCAGCCGGCGCTCGGCGCGGTCGACGAGCACCTTGTTGTAGGCGTCGCCCTCGGCGATGTCGAACTCGCGGCGGATCACATAGTCCCGCGTCTTGGTGTTGCCCCGAACGTTGATGCGCTCGATGTAGCCGCGGGATCCCTGCTCGATGACGAAGACCACCGCGATTCGCCGGTTCGCATCGTCGCGGTCTCCGCGCGGGCGGATCTGGGCGAACGGATAGCCGCGCCGGGACATCTCGATGGTCATGTCCTCGACGGACTTCTCGATGGCCTCGGCATTGTAGACCGAGCCCGGAAACACCTTGAGCTTGGTGCGAAGATAGGTCGGGTCGATGTCCAGGACGCTCGATTGCACGTCGACATTGCCGAAGTGGTACTGGTCGCCTTCATCGATCGTGAAGGTGACGACGAAGCCCTTGGCGGCCGGATCGAACTCGGCGGCCGCCGCCACGATGCGAACGTCGGCGAACCCCTTGGTGAGATAGAATCGGCGCAGCAGGTCGCGATCGGCCTCGATGCGGTCGGAGTCGTAGATGTCGGACGACTTCAGGAAGCTCAGCAGGCCGGTCTCAGAGGTCTTGATGATGTCCTTCAGCCGGTAATCCGAGAAGGATCGGTTGCCGACGAAGCGGATCTTGCGCACCGTCGTCCGGTCGCCCTCGGTGATCTCGTAGATGAGATCGACGCGGTTGTTGGGAAGCTCGATGATCTTCGGATCCACACGGATGTCGAAGCGCCCGACGTGATGATAGACCTCGATGATGCGCTGCACGTCGGCCTGCACCGTGGCGCGCGACAGCGTTCCGCGGGGCTTGGACTGGATCTCGGCGGTGAGCTGCTCGTCCTTGACCCGCTTGTTGCCTTCGAACTGGACGCGGCTGAGGACCGGCGCCTCCACCACCGTGACGATGATGCGGCCGCCCGCCGGATTGATGCGCACGTCCTGGAACAGGCCCGTGGCGTAGAGCGCCTTGAGGGCTTCGTCGATCTGCGGCGCGTCGAACCGGCCGCCCGGCCCGGGGCGGAAATACGATCGAATCGTGTCCGCTTCCACCCGGCGGTTGCCCTCGATCACGATCGACGATGCCGTCTGCGCAACCGCGACGGGCGCGCTGGTCACCGCTCCCAATACCGCTCCGGCGAGGATGACGCTGGCGACGGCCAGTCCCCGCAACGCCCGGATGCCAAGTTTCATGCGGAAGGTGCCCTTGTTGTCTTTATCGGTCCCTCGACCGGCCGCATCGCAGTATGCTGGATTGCGTTGTACCCCGTTTCGGCCGCGCTGCAAACCGCCCGGACACCCCGAAGACCTTTTGCGCTCAATGCGTTGCATGAATGCAACGGTCACGACGCCGCCAGATGGAGGATGTCGTTGTAGGTGGCGAAAATCATCAGCATGAGCACGATGGCGAGCCCGATCCGGAACCCGATCTCCTGCGCCCGCTCCGACATCGGCCGTCCGCGAACGGCCTCGATCGCGTAGAACAAAAGGTGACCGCCGTCGAGCAGCGGAATGGGAAACAGGTTCAACAGCCCGATCGAGACCGACAGCATCGCGGCAAGCTGCATGAGGGGCCCGAAGCCCAGCACCGCGACCTTTCCGGTGACCCGGACGATGCCGACCGGACCGCTCAGCTGATCGGCCGATTCGCGCCCCGCCACGACGCCGGTGACGTAGGACAGGGTGCGCTCGACCACATTCCAGGTTTCGGCGACGCCGAGCTGGAGCGCGGCGAGCGGACCGACCCGGTGCGTCTTGATGTCACCGGGCGCGATCGAGCGCTTGATTCCGAGCTGGCCGATTCGATGGACGATGCCGAACGGGTCCCTTTCCTCCTTCAGCGACGGCACGGCCCGCAGCGCGACCTGCTGGCCGGCCCGCTCGACCGTGAACTCGAGCGGCTGCCCGGCGCTGACCGAGACGATTCGCTGCATGTCGGAAAAGCTCTCGATCGGCCGGCCCTCGATCGACAGCACCACGTCACCGGGCTGGAAACCCGCCGCCGCCGCCGCGCTGTCGGGAATGATCTCGTCGACCCGGGCGGCGGTTTCCTGCTTCCCGAACAGCATGAAGACGCCGGCGAAGATGACGATCGCCAGAATGAAATTGGCGATCGGACCGGCAGCGACGACCGCCGCCCGCACCCTGACCGGCTTGTGGAAGAAGCTGTCGCGCCGCTCGTCCTCGCTCATCGCGTTGATCGCCTCGGCGTCGGGGACGCTGGCGGCATTCTCGTCGCCGAAGAACTTGACGTAGCCGCCGAGCGGGACCGCGGAAATCTTCCAGCGGGTGCCGTGCCGATCGTTGAAGCCGATGAGCTCGCGGCCGAAGCCGATCGAGAACACCAGCACCCGGACGCCGCAGCGCCGAGCCACCCAGAAATGCCCGAGCTCATGGAAGAATACGACGATCGAGAATACCAGGACGACTGCGACCGCCTGATAGAGGGTCGACCACGCAGCCCACGCGCCGATGCCAGCCAACATGTCCATCCCGTCCTGGTCCCGGGTCGGATTTGCGACCCCGTTCGTTAATAATGCCTTTACAACGTCTTTGCGGCAATTTCCGGCACCAGGCTCTGTGCCAATCTTCTCGCGGTATGGTCAATGGCGATCGCGTCGTCGACGCTTGAAGGCTCGTGCATCGCGCCGCGGCGGGCGGCCTCGTTGAGCGTCGCCTCCACCAGTGCCGGAATACCGGCAAAGCCGAGCCGTCGGTCGATGAACTCGGCCACCGCGATCTCGTTTGCGGCATTGAGCACGGTCGGCGCGCCGTTGCCCGCCGCGAGCGCCTCGCGGGCGAGCTTCAGCGCCGGGAACCGCTCGAGGTCGGGGGCTTCGAAGCTCAGCGTGCCGACCTCGGCGAGATCGAGCGACTTGACGGGCGCCTCGATCCGTTCCGGCCAGGCCAGGCAGTGGGCGATCGGCGTGCGCATGTCGGGCGATCCCATCAGGGCGACCACCGACCCGTCGATGTATTCCACCAGGCCGTGCACGATGGACTGGGCATGGACCAGGATGCCGATGGCATCGTGGTCCATGGCGAACAGATGATGGGCCTCGATCAGCTCCAGGCCCTTGTTCATCAGCGTCGCCGAATCGATCGTCACCTTCGGCCCCATCGACCAGTTGGGGTGCCGCAGCGCCTGCTCCACCGTCGCGGCGCGGATCTGGTCCTTCGACCAGGTGCGGAACGGGCCGCCGGACGCCGTGATCATGATGCGCTTGACGTCCTCGCGGCGGCCCGCGGCGAGGGCCTGGAAGACCGCGTTGTGCTCCGAGTCGACGGGCAGCACCGTCGTACCCGCCTGCGCGGCACGCGACATGAACAGCATTCCGGCGCACACTAGGCATTCCTTGTTGGCGACCGCGACCGTCCCGCCGCGCTCGACCGCGGCAAGCGTCGGGGCGAGGCCGGTCGCGCCTGCGATCGCCGCCATCACCCAGTCCGCCGGGCGCTGCGCCGCTTCGACCACGCTGTCGGCACCGGCGGCGGCCTCGATCCCGGAGCCCGACAGGCCTTGCTTGAGGGCACGATAGGCGGTCGGATCGGCCACCGCCGCGAACCGGGCGCCGAGGTCCCTGGCGAGCCTGGCCAGAGCGTCGGCATTGCGGTTGGAGCACAACGCCTCGACGCGGTAGGCTTCGGGCCGCCGTCTGAGCAGGTCCGCCGTGCTCGCCCCGATCGAGCCGGTGGCGCCGAGGATCGAGACCGTGCGCGGCTCCGCGGCTTCGCCGCGACCGTTCTTCGCGTATCCCACGGGAGCAGTCATCCGCCTACCATATCAACAGACCTTGCGCCGGGGCATGGAGGCCGCCGCGGAGGATCCCCAGCGCCGCCGCCGCCGCCGCCGCGGTCAGGAACCCGTCCAGCCGGTCCATCAGTCCCCCATGCCCCGGGATCAGATGGCTTGCATCCTTCGCGCCGAACCGGCGCTTGAGCGCCGATTCGAGGAAATCTCCCGCCTGGGAGACGGTCGACAGCCCCAAGCTCACGATCCCGAGGATCGGCAGATCGGGGAGCCCGGCCCACATGGCGACCACCATGCCGGCGATCGCCCCCGCGATGGCACCGCCGATGGCGCCGGACCAGGTCTTCTTCGGGCTGACGGCCGGCCACACCCGCCGGCCGCCGACGGCTCGCCCGACAAGATACGCGAATACGTCGGTCATCCACACGACGGCGAACAGAAACAGCAGAGCCACCACGCCGTGCTGCGCATCGCCGCGCAGCAGCGCCGGGGCGGCCAGCACGGCTCCCGCATAGGCGCAACCGCCGCCGACCCATATGCGCTTGCCGGGGGGACCGAGTCCAGCCGCTAGCAGCGCACCGGCGGCGAGCACCGCTAGGGTGGCCTCCAGGCGGCCGGCCGCCAGCAGCCAGGCGGCACCCGCGATGACCAGACCTGCGGCGATCACCGCCGGCCATGCCATGCGGCCGGCAACGAGCCGGGTCCACTCCCACAGGACGCCGATCGCCCCGATCGTCCAGAACGCCAGGAACCAGGCCCCACCGAGCCAGGCCGCCACGATGGCCAGCGGCGCCAGCACCAGCGCCGACGCGATGCGCAGCACCAGCTCATGGCCCGGTCTCGCGCGGGCGCCGACGGCCGGTTCCGTCCTGGTCACGGTCACCGCCCGGCGTGCGCCGTCAACCCGCCGAACCGCCGCTCGCGACTTCGATATTCGGCAAGCGCGTTCTCGAGCACCGTACGGTCGAAATCGGGCCAATGGACGGGCACGAACACGAGCTCGCTGTAGGCCGCCTGCCACAGCAGAAAATTGGACAGCCGCTGCTCGCCGCTGGTGCGGATGATCAGATCCGGATCGGGCACGTCCGGCGCGTCCAGGTGCTGCGCGAATATTTCGGCCGTGACCTCCTCGGGCCCGACCGCGCCCGTCGCCACCTCGCGCGCGATGCGCCGTGCCGCGCGGGCGATCTCCTGCCGCGCCCCATAGTTGAAGGCGACGACCAGAACGAGCCCGGTATTGAGCCGCGTCAGGCTTTCCGCCTCGTCCAGCAGCTTCAGGATATCCCGATCGAGGTCGTCGCGCTCGCCGATGATCCGGACCCGCACGTTGCTGGCGTGGAGCTCGGTCAGATCGTGACGGATGAAGCGGCGCAGCAGGCCCATCAGGTCGCGAACCTCGGCGGCCGGGCGCCCCCAGTTCTCGGAGCTGAACGAGAAGATCGTGAGCACGCCGATGCCGAGCTCGCCGGCGGCGCGCACGGTCTGGCGCAACGCCTCGACGCCGCGTCGATGTCCCTCGGCGCGCGGCAGGCCCCGCAACCTCGCCCAGCGGCCGTTGCCGTCCATGATGATGGCGACATGCCGCGGCGCGCCGACCTCGGCGGGCGCCGCGGTCAGCGCCTTGGCCCCGGACATCGAATGCTCGGCCAGTGTGCTGCTCCCTCACACGGTCAGGATTTCACGTTCTTTTCCGGCGAGCATCTGGTCGATCTCGGCAATCGCCTGATCGGTCGCCTTCTGGGTCTGCTCGGCCTCCCTGTCGTGATCGTCCTTGCTGATCTTGTGATCCTTTTCGAGCTTCTTGAGGATGTCGAGCCCGTCACGACGCACGTGACGCACCGCGACCCGCGCGGCCTCGGCGTACTTGTGCGCGACCTTGACCAGATCCCTGCGCCGCTCCTCGTTGAGCTCGGGGATGCGCAGCCGCATCACCTGGCCCTCGGTCGCCGGATTGAGCCCCAGATTGGCGCCCATGATGGCCCGCTCGACCGCCGACACCATCGAGCGGTCCCAGACCTGGACGGAGAGCATGCGCGGCTCCGGGACGCTCACGGTGGCGATCTGGTTGAGCGGCATGTGGGTGCCGTAGGCCTCGACCTGGATCGGATCGAGCAGGCTCGCCGAGGCGCGTCCGGTGCGCAGGCCGCCGAGCTCCTGCTTGAGCACCTGGACGGCGCCGTGCATGCGGCGCTTGAGCTCTGCGAGGTCGTGCGTTGCCTGTGCCATGGGGACCTCCCGGATTGACGGACGCGTTGCTTGTCGAGCGCGCGCTACCCGGCGGCTCAGGCGACGAGCGTCGCCCGCCCGTTGCCGCAGAGGACGGCCGCCACCGCGCCCGGCTCGAGGATCGAGAACACGATGATAGGCATCCGATTGTCGCGGGCAAGCGCGAAGGCGGTGGCGTCGAGGACCTTGAGATCGCGGGCGAACGCCTCCTCGTGGGTCAGCCGGTCGAACCGCGTCGCGTTGGGGTCCTTCTTCGGATCGGCGCTGTACACCCCGTCGACCTTGGTGGCCTTGAGCACCGCATCGCAGCCCATCTCGGCGGCGCGCAGCACCGCCGTGGTGTCGGTGGTGAAGAACGGATTGCCGGTGCCGCCCGCGAACAGGACGATGCGGTTCTCCTCCAGATGGCGCAACGCGCGCTGACGCTCGAAGGTCTCGCAGACCTGCGGCATGTTGAGCGCCGACATGGTGCGGGCCGAAGCGCCGGCGCGCTCGATGGCGGCCTCCAGCACCAGCGCGTTCATCACCGTCGCCAGCATGCCCATGGCGTCGCCGGTCGCCCGCGACACGCCGGTCTCCGACACCTGGACGCCGCGCACGATGTTGCCGCCGCCGACCACGACGCCGAGCGTCACCGGCAACGCGTGGGCGGCGACGAGCTCCCGGGCGATGCGGTCGACCGTCGGCTGGTGGATGCCGAATTCCTCGGGCCCGCTCAGCGCTTCGCCGGAGATCTTCACGACGACGCGGCGGAAGGCGGGCTGCGGCATGGTGAAATCGTCCTGATCTGCTGCCGCGAACCTCTCAGGCGTCCGTCTTCTCGATTCCTTCGGCGAGCGCGAAGCGCACGAAGCCCTTGATCCTGATCGGCGCGCCGACCTGCCCCTCGGCCTCCTTGACGGCCTGGGCGACGCTCTTGCTCGCGTCGTGGACGAACGCCTGATCGACCAGGCAGACCTCCTTGTAGAACGTCTTCAGGCCCGACTCGACGATCTTGTCGATGACGTTCTGCGGCTTGCCCTGGGCCTTGAACTTCTCGCCGAGCACGTCCTTCTCGCGCGCCACGACGGCCGGGTCGAGCGCGTCGGCGTCGAGCGCCTGCGGATTGGCGGCGGCGACGTGCATCGCGAGCTTGCGGCCGAAGCTCGACAGCTCCTCGGCGCTGCCGCCCGATTCCAGCGCCACGATCACGCCGATCTTGCCGAGCCCCTCGGCGACCTGGCTGTGCACGTAGCCGGCGACCGCGCCCTGCCCGACCGACAGCTCGGCGGCCCGCCGCAGCGAGATGTTCTCGCCGATGGTGGCGATCGCCGAGGCGATGTCCTCGCCGATCGTCTTCGACCCGGCGTGGGCGGCCTTGATCGCCTCGACGTCGGCCCCCGCCTTGAGGCCGGCGTGGGCGATCATCTTGACCAGTCCCTGAAAATGCTCGTTGCGGGCGACGAAATCGGTCTCCGAATTGACCTCCACGACGATGCCCTTGGTACCGGCGAGGACCACGCCGACCAGGCCGTCGGCGGCGACCCGGCCGGCCTTCTTGGCGGCCTTGGCGAGCCCTTTCTTGCGCAGCAGGTCGACCGCCGCCTCCACGTCGCCGCCAGTCTCGCTGAGCGCCGCCTTGCAATCCATCATCCCCGCGCCCGTCATGTCGCGGAGCTCCTTGACCATCTGCGAGGTGACCGGTTTCATCGATCGCATTCCTGATTGACTTTGCCCGATTGAGCGTTGCCCCGATTGAGCCTTGCCCGATTGAACGAGCCCATTGACCATCAGCGTCCGGCGGGCGCCCGGACGTGGTCCGGACGCCGGCTCACTCCGCGGTGAGCTCCTTGGCCTTTCCGATCCAGCCATCGACGCGGCCGGGCAGCCCGACCTCCTCGCCGATCCGGTGGGCGTCGGCCGCGGTGAACTCGGCGATCTGCCGGAAATGGAAGATGCCGAGGTCATTGAGCATCTTCTCGATCGCCGGCGAGACCCCGGTGAGCTTCTTCAGGTCATCGGCGACGCCGCGCGGTCCCGACAGCGGCTGGAACCCGCCGGCGGCCGGCTCGGCGGGCAATTCCTCGACGATCGGGCGCTCGGCCGCGCCGACATCGATGCCGAGCTCGCCCTGTGCGCGCGAGATGCCGTCGATCGCCGCCCGCGCGACGAGGTCGCAGTAGAGCGTGATCGCCCGCGCCGCGTCGTCGTTGCCCGGCACCGCGAACGTGATGCCGTCGGGATCGCTGTTGGTGTCGACCACGGCGGCGACCGGGATGTTGAGCCGGCGCGCCTCCTTGATGGCGATGTCTTCCTTGTTGGTGTCGATGATGAAGATCAGGTCGGGCAGTCCACCCATGTCCTTGATGCCGCCGAGCGCGCGGTCGAGCTTCTCCTTCTCGCGCGTGAGGGTCAGCCGCTCCTTCTTGGTGTAGGCCTGCGCCTCGCCGGATCCGAGCATCTCGTTGAGCTTGCGCAGGCGATGAATCGAGTTCGAGATGGTCTTCCAGTTGGTCAGCGTGCCGCCGAGCCAGCGCGAGTTGACGTAGTACTGCGCGGCCCGCTTGGCGGCATCCGCGACCGCGTCCTGCGCCTGGCGCTTGGTGCCGACGAACAGGATGCGCCCGCCGCGCGCGACCGTGTCGCTCACCGCCTGGAGCGCGCGATGCAGCATCGGCACCGTCTGGGCGAGGTCGATGATGTGGATGTTGTTGCGGCTTCCGAAGATGTACTCAGCCATCTTCGGATTCCAGCGATGGGACTGATGGCCGAAATGCACGCCGGCCTCGAGAAGCTGGCGCATCGAAAAGTCGGGCAGCGACATTGTCATTCTCCGGTTCGGGCCTCCGCGGACGTGTGGGTCGCCACGACAGCAGACTGCGAGCGCAATCAGACTGCCGGGAACCACCGGATGGCCACGTTGGCGCCTGCTCCAAGATTGTCAGAGGCAGGCGACGCAGCCGCGGTCCGCGTGTGGAATGGCGCCGCTTATAGGGGCCGGCCGGATCGGGCGCAAGGTCGCAGTTGCGGCGAAATCCCGCGATCGGCGACATCTGCCAGGCGCCGTGGCGGGGCACCATGGTATCGCATGTCGCCGTCATGGGGCGCATCCGAACGCCGACCCCTCTCCGTCGTCATGCGCCGGCTTCACCGGCGCATCCACGCGACACCGACGGTTCGACGCGAAACCGTCCGCATGAAAAAAGACCAACAGTATATTGTTTTACTTCATGGATATCGCCTTCCACTCACACCGCCTGCACGTCGACGACGCCGGGGACCGCCTTGATGGCGCCGGCGATCTGCGGCGAGACCTTGAATCGCCCGGGCAGCCGGACTTCCACCTCGGTGGCGCCGTCCTCGAGGATGAGGATCATGCTGATCTCGCCGTCGCCCTTGGGCTCGAGCCGCCGGGTGACGCCGTCGAGCGGCGCGTCGGAGCGCATGAACACGCGCAGCGCCCGCTGCATCTTCTCGGCCGCCTTGTCGAGCGGCTCGACCGACTGGATGCGGGCGCGCACGTCGTCGCCCTGCACCTCCGCGGTGAGCAGCAGCAGCACCGCCGAGCCGGGCTCCAGCAGGTCGCGGTACTGCGCCAGGCCCTCGGCGAACAGCACCGCCTCATAGTGCCCCGACGCGTCGGACAGGCCGACGATTCCCATGCGGTTTCCGGTCTTGGTCTTGCGCTCGGTGCGCGACAGCACGGTTCCGGCGACGCGGCCGGCGGTGGCGCCGGACTTCACCGCGCGGGCGAACTCGGTCCACGACTGCACCCGCAGCCGCCGCAGCGCGGCCGCGTAATCGTCGAGCGGATGGCCGGTGAGGAAGAACCCGATCGCATCGTATTCCTTTTGCAGGCGCTCCGCCGGCACCCACGGCTCGGCCGCCGGCAACGCCAGCGCCTCGCGGCCGGCCGGCCCGCCGAACAGCTCGCTCTGCCCCATCTCGGCGGCGTCGTGCCGGCGCTGGGCGGCGGCCAGGACGACGTCGACGCCGGCGAACACCCGGGCGCGGTTCCGTTCCAGCGCGTCGAAGCCGCCGGCCGCCGCCAGGCTTTCGAGCACCCGCTTGTTGATGGCGCGCGGATTGATCCGCTCAGCGAAGTCCGCCAGGTCGCGGAACGGCCGCTCGCCGCGGCCGGTGACGATCGCCTCGACAGCCTGCCGGCCGACCCCTTTGAGCGCGGCGAGCGCATAGTGGATGGTCTGGCCGTCGGCCTCGAAGGTGATGCCCGACCGGTTGACCGAGGGCGGCTCGACCTTGAGGCCGAGCCGCAGGGCCTCGTCGCGGAACTCCGCGAGCTTGTCGGTATTGCCCATGTCGTAGGTCATCGAGGCGGCGAGAAACTCGACCGGATGGTTGGCCTTCATCCAGGCGGTCTGATAGGCGACGAGCGCGTAGGCGGCGGCGTGGCTCTTGTTGAAGCCGTAGTCGGCGAAGCGCGCCAGCAGCTCGAAGATCGCCTCGGCCTGGCTGTGCTCGACGCCGCGCTCCACGGCGCCCGAGACGAAGCGCTGGCGCTGCTGCTGCATCTCCTTGCGGATCTTCTTGCCCATGGCGCGGCGCAGCAGGTCGGCTTCGCCGAGCGAATAGCCGGCCAGCACCTGCGCGATCTGCATCACCTGCTCCTGGTAGATGATGACGCCGAACGTCTCCTTCAGCGTCGGCTCCAGCTTCGGATGGATGTAGTCGGGTCGCTCCTGCCCCTGCTTGCGCGCGCAATAGGTCGGGATGTTCGCCATCGGTCCCGGCCGGTAGAGCGCGACCAGCGCGATGATGTCCTCGAAGCGGTCCGGGCGCATGTCGACCAGCGCCCGGCGCATGCCCTGGCTTTCCACCTGGAACACCCCGACGGTCTCGCCGCGCGCCAGCATCGCGTACGGCTTGGGGTCGTCGAGCGGCAGGCGGCCGAGGTCGACGTCGATGCCGCGGCGGCGCAGCATCTGCACCGCGGTCGCCAGCACCGACAACGTCTTCAGCCCGAGAAAGTCGAACTTCACCAGGCCGGCGCTCTCCACCCACTTCATGTTGAACTGGGTGACCGGCAGGCTCGATTTCGGATCGCGATAGAGCGGCACCAGCTCGGCGAGCGGTCGGTCGCCGATCACGATGCCGGCCGCGTGGGTGGAGGCGTGCCGGTGCAGGCCTTCGAGCTTCTGCGCGATCTCGAAGGCGCGGCGGACGACCGGCTCGGCATCGCGCGCCGCCTGCAGCCGCGGCTCGTCGTTGATGGCGCGCGACAGCGTGACCGGAGCCGCCGGATTCTGCGGCACCAGCTTGCAC